>Ga0181520_10001623_pt1 | contig 45191 bp, 34 predicted proteins | sample PEATcosm2014_Bin_29_FD_132451 | JGI IMG/M metagenome (GOLD analysis project Ga0181520, IMG submission 132451) | Peatland microbial communities from MTU Mesocosm Facility, Houghton, MI, USA - PEATcosm2014_Bin02_30_metaG | ecosystem: Environmental > Terrestrial > Soil > Wetlands > Peat | place... | reverse complement strand
GAACCCATCGGACAGATCCAGCCACAGAAGAACCGGCCGAGAAAGAGCGTGCCAATGATGATAAGGAGCGACCAGAGCAGGCCGCGGTAGAGCGCATGGCTGGCGAGCGCGTTGGATAATCCGACGAGAGGATCGAGTTCAAAGAACAGACGGACAGGATACGGCAGTCGGATATCACTGCCCGCTCCGTGCACGGACCCGCGAAATTCTGTCCGCAACAGAAGCATCATGAAGAACATGAAGCAAACGATCTGTGACAAACGACGAAGCTTCACTAGCTTCTTACCGCCCACAGCTACACTCCTCCCCATAGGCCGCACACATTACGTCTGGGAAATTGAATTAAAAGCCTCTATTACTGCCCTCGTCAAGGACATGCCGCAACCATCCAACGCTCATCGGCCATTGGTCCAAACAACAGGCGTTGCGGCGCACAAGAAGCAGGGGTATTACACGTCGGCCGCTACCACAGAAAAGAAGAGGTACCTCGCTCTATCCAGACGATACGTACTATCGCCCTTCTCATGAGGCACTCTGCGCCTTTTTCGCGCTATCTCTTGTGAATGGGAATCAGGAAGCGTGAATCAGTATGGCAAGTGAGATGACAGCGGGCGCAAGGTTGCGAGTTTTCGTAATCGACGATAACGCATACGTCGCCGATCTCGTCTCGTGTCTACTTCGTACAGATGGCTTCCAGGTTTCTACGTTCTACGATGCTCTTCCCGACATCCTGACGCCCTAATCGCTGCGGTCCGACGAGTATCAAAGCGGCCCTGAACTGCACATCCGTTCCACTGCAGAAACCTCGTGAAAACATCGCGTCTGCGACAGTCCAGCGCCACACACCTGGCCTTCCGCGTGCCAGTCATACCGGAACGCGGAAGCCAGAAAATTCGTGTGGTCGCCAGCTCAGCCTATCAATGCCACGCCCATTCCAAGAAACCAGGCTTTACGTCGGTCATCGCATTGACAATCAGTTCCACGAGGCCGCCGTAAAGAATCTGATGTTTATCCCAGAGGTTCCAATAGGAAAACAAATCGCGCATCTGGCCTTTGCAATTACTACAAGGAGCGCAAACGTACTTGGGGATTGAAGGATCGAGACAGTCGCCAAAGGCGGTCATCACCTGTTCCAGCTTCTTGCGTCCGGAGATCTGGAACCGCCAGTCGGTGAAGTTATTGGGCGACATGATGGCAAAACCACTACCTCCGCCGCAACAATAATTATGGACGCCGTGCGGCTCCATTTCGCGGAATTGAGGAGCGATCTGCCGCAGAATTTCACGTTGCGGCTCCACAACGCCCATCAGCCGAACCAGGTTGCAAGGGTCGTGCAATGTAACCGGGAAATTGTTGCGCGAGGGATCCAACTTGAGCTTGCCGCTCGCCACAATGTCACGCAGGACGGTCATTGAGCTTTCGCGCGGAATATTCAATTCGCCCGACAGCAGACGGTCCGCAATAACGCTGAGTGCCTTGTGAGCGTGCCCGCACTCGCCGATCAATATTTTCTTTACCTTCAGGTTTTTCGCCGCCTGCGCGTGTTTCAAGGCGACGCGCGCAAACTGGGCATCGTCGTACCACAGGCCGTAATTAATGGAATCGTAGCCAACCAGCTCCGACGACATTGTCCAGCTCACGCCCGCCGCATTCAAAATCACGGCAAACGCGCCTGGATTCTCCGGCCAAGCAAGGATTTCGCCGGCGTTATGCAACACCAGATATTCCGCGCCTTCCACATCCCAGGGCGTATGAATCTCGAGTCCGGTCTTTTCGCTCATCTCCTCGTCGATGAACTCGATATTGTCCTTCACCGCCGCCGGATTCATGCCAGTGGAGGAGCCAACCTTCAACTGCTTCATGGAGCCGTTGTCGTGGATCTCTTTGGCCGAGATGCCCATCTCCATGCTGAACACCTTGCGCAGTTCGTGTGCCACCAAGGCATTGTCCGCGCCGATGGGACAGGTCTGCGCGCAGCGTCGGCAAAGATTGCAGCGGTAAGCGAGTTCGGCGAGGCGGGCCACCATGGGCCAGTTCAGTTCGATGTCTCCATGCTGCAAGCGCGAGAGCGCCCCGCCCTGCTTGACGTGCTTGAAATACACGCGGCGAAGAATCTCGCTCCGAAATGTCGGACGGTACACCTCGTTGCGCCCGCTCGCCTCGTAGATGTGGCAGGAATCCGAGCAAGTCTGGCAGCGCGTGCAGTGTTCCATGGTCAACAGCAGCGGCTGAAGGAAGGTCCAGTTGTTCTCTTTCGTAAATAGCTTTTCAACGCCAGACAGGAATTTCTTTACCAGAGCGTCTTCTTCTTCCCGTGATTTTGGCTTGGGAAGATTCAGTGCGCAGGTGCCATCCAGACCGCACTCGCACTTTTCCATCGTCTGAGGATTGAGTGCAGTAAACGCAGGCCCATCGCCCTGTTCCAGTTGCCCAGGCAACGGTTTCAATTCGTTCTTCTGCACCTGAACTAATGGCTCAGGGTCGCGCCGTGAAACATTGCGGATATCTACATTCTTCATTTGCGCACCTCTGGGGCTACAGTCGGATTCGTCGTGGCTACATCCGCCCAGGTCCTCAATCCGTCGGCTCCAATGTGCGGGGCCAACCACGTGGGACGATAAGTCAGGTATTCGGCAACCCGGGCGGCAATCTTGGCGTTATTCGGAGTGTCGTCCCAGCGCACCTCGTGATACGTAAAATACTTGGCCACAAAGTGCGCCATATGCGTGTATGGAATGTAGCCAAGAATCACGGAACCGAGCATGAGCCCGGCACTTACCATGGCAGGCAATTTTACAGAGGTGTCGAAGGTGAACAGAGCCCGCGCAAAGGCTCCCAGCGGCATCAGTACCCCGGTAAGCGAGCCCAAAATCACCAGCGCGCAAGCCAAAGCGAACGCTCCAACATTCACCAGGTCACCGAGGTTTGTGTAGTTGCGCAGCTCCGGATCGGTGAGCCTGCGCCAGAACAAGGCAGTACCGCCGAGAGCCGCCAGCACAAGCCCACTCCAGGCACAGCAGCGAGCGACCGCAAACAATGCAGCCCCGAAGGCGAAGCCGCCGAGCATGGCGCCAATCCCGCTGAGAACGGCAGCGCCGATCAGAAGATAGAGTCCGAAGTGAAAAGGAAATGATCGATACCAGAGCTTACGGTTGAACTCCCACAATCCTTTCAGCAGCAGCATCTCCGGGATCATGAAGCTTAATTCTCCAGCGAGGTTGGTGTGTCGTTCTTTCTTCCAATACTCGCCCTCTTCAAAATAGGATCCGCCGTGCTTCACTCGTTCTGGCGCTTCATGCGGTACCGGATACAACTCCCAGCGCAGATGCAATGGCGTGCGCGAGTACTGCAACACGCGACGGACACATCCAACCACAAACACCAGCACTCCCGCATAAATTAGTAAAAAGACCAATTCCGTCATGCGTTCCCCCCTGTATTTCCTTACCCACATCAGCAATGGCCGATGTCCAAGGAGCATCTTCTCAATCAAAATCTTCTACGTGATACCGAACCAACAGATTCCGTTTCTGGATAACATCCAGATTTATCGCCAGGCGAAAAGCTTCTTCCCGGTCTTCTGGACTGATGAGCGCCGCGAATCCCTCTGCTTGCCAGCTAGATTGGGAGGTCGACCATCGTCTGTATGTGGTTAACGGCTAGAATGCTATCACCCTTCCGGCCTTACACAAGCCCGAATCGATTGCAAAAAAAGTTATCACTAATTAGGTGTACTTATCGCCTCCGAAGAACGCTTTGCCCCTGAATGTGGGAGTTTTCTGACGGCGCTCCTTTGCCCGGTTCGTTTTCCGGGGCATATACAAAAAGGCCCGGACTTTTCAGTTCGGGCCTTCTCGTTCAGCATAGCCGCGGCGTGCACCAGCTCATATGCGTAAAGCTACCTGATGACGTCCAGAGTGACGGTTGTGGTATGCGTAATCCCCCCGCCCGTAGCCGTGATGGTAATCGTTCGTGTTCCGGTGGTTGCTCTAGACCCCACTTTGACAGTCATCGTTGAGCTTCCGCTGCCTGGCGCTGCAACGGAGCTGGGGCTGAAGGTGACGGTATTCGAGCTGCCTTCTCCGGATGCCGACAAGGTGATGGCCGCGTTAAAGCTACCCGAAGCCGTCGTGGTGATCGTGGATGTACCCGAACTTCCCCGTGCCACTGTCAAAGATGTCGGCGAGGCCGAAAGCGCAAAGCTGGCTGGAGACGAGGAAGTAACGATTAGCGACACCGTGGTGGTTTGAGTTACGCCACCGCCTGAGCCGGTTACCGTAATTGTGTACGTGCCAACCGCAGTCGTTGAAGCCACGGTCATGGTCATGGTGGAGGTGCCTGAGCCCGGCGCCGCCACAGAGGATGGGCTGAAGCCTACGGTGACTCCTGCCGGCTGCCCGGTGGCAGACAAACCTATTGCCGAGTTAAAGCCATTCAGTGCATTGGTCGTAACGGTAGAAGTACCGCTATTGCCTTGCACCACCGGGACCGAAGCGGGCGAGACAGAAATTGTGAAAGTAGGAGATGTCGCGCCGGAAGCAAGGGCGTTGATCAGGCCGACCCCGTTCGGACTCCCCCAGCCGGTTACAAGGTCGAAACCGGTTACCGCCGAATAGCTACCCGATATTCCGCTCGTAATGTCGTGGAAGTCCGTGGCATAACTGGAAGTCACATTCTGGGCATAGATCGTCGGGTTGATGAAGCCTACGGTCGATTCGCCGCTGGAAGCTAACTGCTGGTTGAGCAGCGCAATATAGGCAGCCCACATGGGAGCGGCGAAGCTGGTGCCGCCGTATTCATTCGCCAGGCAGGTCGTCTGGTCGGCACAGGTATAGAAGGTGAAATTTGCGTTTGCCGATACATCCGGGCCATTGCGATAGCTCGCGGAACCTTTGTTGCTGGAGTTGATTACGCCCGAGAGCTGCTGCCACGAAGGGATTGGAATTTTGTCCGGCGAGATGCCGCCGCCACTGTCAACCCAAGCAGTTTCTGACTTCCATGCACCGCCTGCGCTGGCTGTTATCAAATCCGTGCCACCGACTGAAACGACATAGGCATTGTCGGCCGGCCACGCCTCATTCGTTGACGACCATGTGGAACTGTCGCCAGAGGCCGCGAAGAAGTTCTGGCCTTGAGCTGCCATCTTTTGGAAGTAAGGGTTAAGCGTCGTCGGATCGGCCGGTGTCCAGCCCCACGAACAACCGATTGTGGTGGGTAGCGGGCTGTGCGTGGTCATGGCACTGATGATTGCTGTATCGGTGGACCCGATGTACATCACCAGACTTGATAGCCCGGGAGCCATGCCGATCGCCTGCGTCATATCGAGCGTCTGCTCCGTGTCATCACAATCGCCACCAGCTTTGGTATACACGCAACTTGTGCTGGTCCCGTCCGTAGAAAGAAGTGTTATAGGCACATTGTTGGTTTGTCCAACGTTCTTGAAATAGGTGGTCAAATCAGCCAGGTCGGTACCGTAATACTCGAGAAGTCCGAGGTTCTGCCCTGCGCCCGTCAGGGCCGTTCCGCCATAGTAGGCTGCGCGCATGTCGCTGCCTAAAAATGAAGCCGAGGGGCCAGAACCTGTCGTCGCATGGGAAACAACCACCTCAGGATCGATGCCATGAGCCATCGCGTAGTCGCTCTTCTTGACAAGCATGGGATGCGGGATGGAGTAGTTATCCAAACCGGAGACATGCCAGAGTGAAAACGCCAGGTCGGTGACTGGCTCGGCATCTGGCGCGAAGAAAGTGCGATTTTCGGTAGGGTGCTGATAGGTAAGCATGTTGACATGGAAAGCCTTCTCGACAGCTGAAACAGGCCCCTTGATTTGCACATCCATGCCATCGCGCGTGCCGCCAACGATTACAAAACCTTTCGCCTTCGCGAAACGGAGCACGGCATCGTAATCTTCCTGGCTCGGACCAAACCTTGCGGTGAACTCAGGCACGGTGAGGAAGTGCCGGTAAGAAGAACTGGTCGGATCGTACAGTTCGCGCAGGAACGAATCCAGGCCCGCTTGATCGCGTAGTGGCAGAACAATGTTCAACTGCATGACCTGCTCTGCCGGGAGCTTTCCGACGAGCGTCGCTTCGCCGTTGCGAGTCGCCTCACGCACATGGCGAGTCAACATCGACTGCGCCTGCGCCTGGGGCTCCATAACGAACAGGAGCATCGCCGAACACAACACAAAACACAGTCCTCGTAATACTCCGGCTCTATAGTTCTTTCCCAGTTGGTTCACAATTGGCTCCTTTAGCTCTCGAGAACGTGGAATCTCTCTTATCTAGGCGTGGATGGAATCGGCTATCGCAGAGATTTCGGTGTGAGATGCTGGCTCGGTCAACGAGAGTTGTCCAGAGTATGTGGATTGTTCAGGTTATTGTCGAGATGCTCGCGACTTCCAGCCGTGCCTGCCCGATGCCGGCTGGGGGAACGTTGCGTAATCCCTGTCCCTGTCATCAACCAATACCGTCGAGGAGATCGGCATAATCATGACGCAGGTCGCCACTGATTTCACGGGAGGAAGAGAAGATTGACCGTACCTGCGGGCATCCCGGCGTACAAGCCGATGATGCCGCGCAAGGTGCGGAATCCATACCGGGTGGGGCCAAAGATCACTTAGTTCAGTTCACGACTCAATACTTACCTTCCGGCTGCCATCGTGCGCCAACGTAACCCATCTTCCGTTCTTGCCGCCGGCTTATACTCGCATCCAACCCAACCGCTATAGCCAATGCGGTCGAGATGTCCAAACAGGTAGGAGTAATTGATCTCGCCAGTTCCGGGCTCGTGTCTTCCAGGATTGTCCGCGATCTGAATATGGCCAATGTGCGCCAGGTTCTTCTCGATCGTGTTGGCAAGGTCGCCCTCCATAACCTGGGCATGATACACGTCATACTGAACGAAGATATTGTCAGAAGCTGTAGCCTTGATGATCTCAAGCGCCTGCGCCGTATAGTTCAGATAAAAGCCCGGCATATCTCGCGTATTACATGGCTCGATCAGGAGACGGATACCAGCCTTTTTCAACACGCCGGCTGCAAAACTGAGATTGCTCACGACGGTATCGTGCAATTGAACCGGACTAACACCTTGCGGCACGAGGCCCACGAGGCAGTTCACCTGCTTACAACCTAACGCCGTCGCGTATTCAACCGCTTTGCCGACACCTTCCTGAAACTCGGTTACTCTATCCGGAAGGCAGGCAATTCCGCGCTCGCCCTTTCCCCAGTTGCCGGCCGGAAGGTTGTGCAGAACCTGTACAAGTCCGTACTTCTGCAACCTCTCAACGAGTTGTTCTTTCTTGTAATCGTATGGGAACAGGTATTCGACCGCAGTAAATCCAGCCTTTGCTGCTGCTTCGAAGCGGTCCAGGAAGTCGACTTCGCCAAACAGCATTGAAAGATTCGCACTAAACTTCGGCATACGCATTCTCTCCTAAACCCAATTTATGCGAACGGCTCACCGCTTCAGCTTGGCGATTCACATGAGGGGAGGCCGTCCGCACTGCCGCCCCTCATACAATACTCTTCCTACTTGCCGGTTATGCTTCCGTTCGTTTTACTTCGATTTTCGAGAGCTTCTCATAGAACCTCACAATGGCTCCGTGGTCGAGCTCACCCATGCCATCAACTTTGAGTGCCTGCAAAATCTCCATCACGGAAGCGGTCATCGGCAGAGGCACGCCTATTTCGTGGCTGGTTTCGAGTACGTTTCCGCGATCCTTAATGTGCAGGTTGATGCGGAATCCGGGATTGAATTTCCGGTCCATCATGAGAGGCGCCTTGGCGTCCAGAACCGTGCTACCGGCCAGCCCGCCACGGATCGCTTTATAGACTAAATCCGGATCCACACCTGCCTTGGTCGCCATCACCAGCGCTTCCGATACCGCGGCGATGTTTACGGCCACAATGATCTGATTCGCCAACTTGGTAACATTGCCCGCGCCGACGGCACCGGTCAGCACAGCCGAAGCCCCCAGCACTTTGAAGATCGGCTCCATTTCATCAAAATCCGCCTGCACCCCGCCAACCATGATCGAAAGACTGCCATCGATCGCCTTTGGCTGGCCGCCGCTCACTGGCGCGTCCAACATGCGGATGCCCTTTAGAGCAAGCGCGTCGGCCACTTCCCTTGCAACGAGGGGTGCGATGGAGCTCATATCCACAACAAGCGAGCCTTTCTGCGCCCCCTCAATCACGCCATCTTTACCAAGAACCACCGCTTTCACCTGAGGCGAATTGGGCAGCATGGTGATGATGATCTTTGCTTTCGAGGCCACATCCTTGGGCGAGCTACCCACTTCCGCTCCGGCCTGCTTCACTTCCTCTACAGCAGCCTTGTTGATGTCGAAGACAATTAAACTGTGTCCAGCCTTGAGCAGATTTTTGCTCATCGGCTTTCCCATAATTCCCAAACCAATAAATCCGATTTTGCTCATCTTTGCAATATCCTTTTTTTGCCCTTAACGGCAGAAAATTCCAAACTCACTTCGGCCGGTTGTTACCTCGTTTACGTACTACCCTCTAATTCCCAAAAAGTATGGGCAGGTAATCACTTTTACACTCCCAAACATCAGACAACCATATATACTGATGTACAGCAGATCACTATAGCGGGAGAGGCTGAACGTGTCAACGCTTAAACCAGTTTCGAGAGTGACCCTGGGAGAGCAGGTCGCTGCTCAACTCTCCGATCAGATTTTCCAAGGGATGTGGAAGCCTGGCGAGAAGCTGCCGTCTGAATCTGAGCTTTGTGTCGCGCTGAACATAGGGCGCTCGACCTTGCGTGAGGCCTTGAAGTCACTGGCCTTTGTCGGCAAAGTACAGATGCGTCCCGGAGAGGGAACCTATGTTGTTGAGCGTACCAATATTCTCCTGGAACACGTGTTGACACACGGGCCGCTCAAAACTGAAAAGGAACTGGACGATGTCGGCGAGGCCCGGTTGATTCTTGAGACGGAAACCGTAGCCCTTGCTGCGCGCCGCGCCGAGTCAAAGGACCTGGTTCAGCTGGATGCAATTCTTAACGAAATGAAACTGAGTTTGAATGGTGAGGGGCCGCTCTTTGCGGAATTGGACTTCGAATTCCACATGGTGATAGCGAAAAGCTCAAAGAATCAGATGCTGTATGAGTTGTTGATTCCGATTCGGGATGTGCTTCAGGAATGGATACGCAAGGCCCAGACACTCCCCGAGCATCGTCAGAGCTCACAACGCCAGCACGCCAAGATCCTTGTAGCGCTACATCAGCGAGACCCAGCTAAGGCGAGGGAGGCTATGCGGCGACATCTGCAAACCTGCGAGAAGGTCTTCAGTTCGTTTGGCAAAAGATCACTCCAACCGTCGCTTGCTCAACCAGCAGATACCTAGGCAGAGAGCTACAGCTTCCTCCCAAAATGGTCGCCGATCTGGACTCAATCGGCGGAGCTCCCAGGCAGTGACCAAGAAATGTGCCTGCGCCAGTGCCGCATGGCGTTTAGCTGTGCGGCACTCGCAAATCAATCTGCCGGACTCAACGGCAAAATCGAGAGTCCCTTATACTTTATCTATGGCCTTTCCTGAACTTCATCCCAGCTTACTACGTGCGCTTGCAGCGAGAAATTACACAGAACCAACACCAGTTCAACAAGCCGTGCTCCGGCCCGAATCAGCAGGTCGAGACCTGCTGGTGTCGGCGCAGACGGGCTCGGGGAAAACGGCAGCCTATGGTCTTACCTTGGGAGAAACGCTGCTTGGCGAAGAGCCGCGTTTCGGACGGCCGAAGCAGCCGCTTGCGCTGGTAGTGGCCCCCACCCGCGAACTGGCGCTGCAGGTGCATCGAGAGTTGGCGTGGTTGCTAGGTGACGCAGGTGGGCGCGTGACCTCTTGCGTGGGTGGTATGGATATCCGGCGCGAGCAGCGCGCACTGGGTGTGGGAGCCCACGTTGTTGTCGGCACGCCTGGCCGCCTGGCGGACCACCTTAACCGGGGAAACCTGGATCTGTCGGAGATTCGCGCGGTGGTGCTCGACGAGGCCGATGAGATGCTTGATTTCGGCTTCCGCGAAGAACTCGAATTACTGCTGAACGCGACTCCCCCGGAAAGACGCACCATGATGTTCTCGGCAACTTTGCCGAAGGCGATCTTGGGACTTGCCCGGCTGTATCAGCGCAATGCACTGCGCATGGCGCTATCGGCGGAGAACGAGCCTCATGCCGATATTGAATACCGCGCATTTCTTACTGCTCCGCGTGACGCGGAACATGCCGTGGTCAATTCGCTGCGATACTTCGACGCGCAAGGTGCGCTGGTGTTCTGTTCTACACGAGAGGCCGTGCGTCATCTGCACGCAAATCTTCGGGAGCGTGGATTCTCTGCCGTCGCGCTCTCTGGAGAACTGAAGCAGCACGAGCGTACCACCGCGCTGCAAGCCTTGCGAGATGGACGAGCTCGCGTCTGTGTTGCAACCGATGTGGCCGCACGCGGATTAGACATGCCTGAGCTTGCTCTGGTGATTCACGCCGACCTGCCTCAGAACAAGGAGATGTTGTTACATCGTAGCGGCCGCACCGGGCGTGCCGGACGCAAGGGATTATCGATCCTGATCGTGCCGGCGCAACATCGTGGAGCAGGGGAGCGGCTGTTGGCCTCGGCGAAGATCAGGGCCGCCTGGACGACTGCGCCTTCGGCTGATGCGATTCGTATACGCGATGAGGAAAACCTGGTGCGCGAAATCCTCGCGTTGGCAGACGCTCCGTCGGAAGACGATCTGGCGGCAGCACGAGTCCTGCTCGAGGAGCGGAGTGCAGAGCAAATTGCTGCCGTTCTCGTTCGCAGTCGCCGTGAACAGCTGCCAGCACCTGAGGTATTGGAAGATCCCGGCACATACAGGAAACCAACTCGGCTCAAGAAGAAGAGTTCCGCGCCGGGCAAAAAGACGTACGCCAAGAAAGCGTATGGTGCCAAACGTCCATGGACGGTCCAGGGTAAGAAACAAGACAGCCGAGCCCGGCCCAAGGATAAGCGTCGTTAGCGCAGGTGTGCTTCCCCATCACCGAATGGGGAAGCACCTCACAAGCATCATGCTGTCTTGATTCAGTGGCGATCGCTAGGGCGGGAACCGAAAAATACGTGCCGAATGTACACCATGATGTCCATGGCGCGATTTGCTCACACACCACTCGTGCAATTCGGCTATTCGTGCCTATCTTTAGAATCTGTAGGATAGCTGGCGGAGAGGGAGGGAGCCTGAGCGGAGAGACCCGCCCTCTCCGCAAAACCGACCGAACAGCAGCTTTTCTAGCCTCGGAGTACCACTCGGAGTACCAGTTCAGGTCCTTGCCACCGACGATTGTTCCTGCGTAAAGTGGTGCACATGAAAGTTGCAATCACGCTGACAGGGTTGCTGTTGGCCGCAACTGCTACCGCTCAGGAGCTGAGGCCGCGCCCCAGCTTCCATGATTTCCCCGTGGCGAAGATCTGGAAGGGAAAACCCGCTGCACCGAAGCTTGTGACCGAGGACGACCGAATGTTTCGAACCAGGATTCGCCTTGGGGCGAAAGTTTCAGTGGAATTTGCAGGTCACTACACCATGCCACGCTGGGGCTGTGGAACGAGTTGCAGCGTCCTTGTCATTGTGGACTCTATCACCGGGAAGGTGTACGAGGGTGTTGGAGCTACCGACCTTCCGTTCGCGTGGTTAGAAGAACATCCTGCTGAAAGCTATGAGCGATGGGAGTTTCATGCGAACAGTCGCTTGCTTAAGGTTAATGGCTGCCCGAATGAAGAGAACTGTGGGTTCTATGATTACGAAATGGTGGACGGCAAAGGGCTGAGGCTCGCTCGTAGGGAGCTCCTGCCCAAGCACTATCAGCCCGAATGCGACTATGGAACCAGTCAAAAGATGGAGTGTGCACTCTACTCTGGCAAGCGATGAGTTTCATCGTAAGCCCGTCGCTGTGTCGGCGTACCAGAAGTACCAGTTTTCAGGCCAACTTATGCTGGCCAACGCTGGATATGACTGGATTGCACTGGAACCATTTGGCTCAGAGGCCCGAAACAACTCCCTCTAACCCAAGAAGGTCACATTCTAAGTTGCAGATTTTGCGGAAGATAGAAAGGAACTGGCGGAGAGGGAGGGATTTGAACCCCCGGTGGAGTTACCCCCACGTCTGATTTCGAGTCAGGTGCATTCAGCCACTCTGCCACCTCTCCGCGGCGCAGAACGGGCATTGCCCGCACTGCGAGTGTAACAAATGTTCTCACAGTGCGTCACCTCTCATCGGCCTGAGTCGCTCAGCTAGCCGTGCCCTTTCTCGGCTCCGCCCATCACACCACAAAGTATTTCGCACCCGGATGATGCACCACTATGGCCGACGTGCTTTGCTCGGGCTCCAGCAGATAGGTCGAGGTCAGTCTCACCCCAATATTCTCTTCCGGACGCAGCAGCGCGAACAACTTCGTCTGGTCCTCCATGTGCGGACACGCCGGGTAGCCAAAGCTGTAGCGCGAGCCACGATATTTCTGGTGGAACAGATCTCCAATCCTCTTCGAGTCCTCATGAGCAATGCATAAATGCTGCCGGATGCGCCGATGGAAAAACTCCGCCAGCGCTTCGGCGGTCTCCACCGACAATCCATGCAGGTAGAGATACCTCGTGTACTCCCCACGTTCAAACAACTTCTGCGTCTCCGCGCTCGCCCGTGCGCCAATCGTCACCACCGAGAGCGCAATCACGTCGGCTCGTCCGCTCGACTGCGGCAGAAAATAATCCGAGATACTCAGCCTTCTTCCCTCCGCCTGCCTGGGGAAGGTAAACCGCAACAGCTCCGGCAGGCACTCCGGCAACGGGCCACCGGCCTCCAGAGTGCCCGCATGGAAACTCGGGCTCGTCACGCGAAAATCCTCCAGCGTCAACCCTGGCGCGGGAGCATACACGATCAAATCATTTCCTCGCGACTGGCATGGGAAGTAGCCGTACACCACCTTCGGGTCGAACCATCCTTCCGCAATCGCCTCCTGCTCCAGCGCAGCCAGAATCGGCTTGTACTTCTCTTCCACCAACCGCAGGTAGTCCTCTTGCGATGCCGTCTTAAGCTGCCACTGGTTCTTAAACAGCGCCGTCGGATTGATGTACTCAAATATCGTCTTCAAATCGAAATCCGCGCCCTGCTCGGTGCGCACGCCCCAGAATGGAGCCCGCGGAATCTCTGCCTCCGCAATCGGATCGCGTGGTTCATCCGGCAATTGCACAGCGGAAGCGGACTTTGCGCGTACTGCCTCGCGAACCACCGAGCCTGCCGCAACCGTAGCCTCCCGCTCCGCACCGCTCAGCTTTTCCATCGCGTGCAACCCGGCAAACGCGTCTTCCGCGTAGAACACGGCTGACGAATACTCCCGCCGCAGATCGTCCTCCACATATTTGCGTGTCAGTGCTGCTCCGCCGCAAATCACCGGATACTTCAGCCCACGCATCTCCAAGTCCTGGATGACATACTTCATCTCCAGCGTCGATTTCACCAGCAACCCGCTCAGTCCAATTGCATCGGCCTTGTGCTCCCCGGCCGCGTGGATGATCGTCTCCGAGGCCTGCTTGATGCCGAGGTTCAGCACCTTGTAGCCGTTGTTCGTCAGGATGATGTCCACCAGGTTCTTCCCAATGTCGTGAACATCGCCCTTCACCGTGGCCAGCACCATGGTTCCCTTCTGCGAGCCTTCCTGCTTCTCCATCTTCGGCTCCAGATGCGCCACCGCGGCCTTCATCACCCCAGCCGAGTCCAGCACTGACGGCAGTTGCATCTTGCGCGCGCCAAACAGATCGCCCACCGTGCGCATCGCATCCAGCAGAATCGTGTTGATAATCTCCAGCGGCGCATATGTTTCCAGTGCCGTCTCCAGAATCTGCTCAATCGTCTGCCGTGACGCGCCCTCGCCTACGCCCTTCTCGCCCTGAATGATGCAGTACTTTAGCTTGTCTTCCACTGCCAAAGATTCAGCATGTGCCGTCGGCACCACTTCCTGCTTGCCTTTCATAGCGGCAAAGTGTGCCATGTAATTCTGCAGCGGATCGCCTGCTCCCCGGTCGCCGTAAATCAGCTTGCGCGCCAGTTCCACCTCAGCCTCGGGAAGCTTGTACAGCGGGTAGATCTTCGAATAATTCACGATGGCCATGTCCAGCCCGCGATCCACCGCCTCGCGCATGAACACCGAGTTCAGCACCCGTCGCGCATACGCGTTCAGCCCGAACGATATATTCGACACGCCGAGAATCGTCTTGCACTCCGGCAGCGCCTTCTTGATCCCCTCCACTGCCTTCAGCGTCTCAACTCCAGCCGAGCGGTAATCCTCCTGCCCGGTCGAGATCGGCAAAGTCAACGCGTCGAAAATCAAATCCTGCGGACGCACTCCGTACTTATGTACCGCCAATTCAAAGATGCGCTTCGCAATCGCAATCTTCTTCTCCGCCGTCAGCGCCATGCCGTCTTCGTCAATGGTCAGCGCGATCACCGCCGCGCCATAACGCTTCGCCATCGGCAGCACCCGCGCGCTGCGCTTCTCGCCGTCTTCCAGGTTGATCGAGTTGATGATCGCCTTACCCGGCACACGCTTCAGCGCCTCTTCCAACACCTCCGCTTCCGTGGTGTCGATCAAAATCGGCGCGGGCACGCGCGTGGCAATCTTCTCCAGCACGTTGCTCACATACGCTTTTTCGTCCTCGCCCACCACTGCGCAGCACAGGTCCAGCATGTGCGAACCTTCGCTCACCAGCTTCTTCGCCAAAGTCAGAATGCCGTCATAGTCGCCCGTGCGCACCATGTTGCGGAAGCTCTCCATCCGCGTCGTCGTGTTCATCTCCTCGGCCACAATCAGCGGCTTCGGATCGAGATCGAGCGGCACCGTAGTGTATGCACTCGAAGCAGCCGCCGTCGCCTTCACCTCGCGGCGCGCCGGAGTCAATCCGCTCACCGCATCCACCACCGCCTTCAGATGTTCCGGCGTCGTTCCACAGCATCCGCCCACGATCCGCACTCCGTAGTCCGCAACAAAGTGCTTCTGATAGGCTCCCAGCTCCTCCGGCTTCAGCAGATACACCGCGCGTCCACTCACGTTCTGCGGCAATCCCGCATTCGGCAGCACGGAGACGTGCTTGGTCGAATTCACTCCCAGGTATCGCACTGCGTCATTCATCTCCAGCGGCCCAGTCGCGCAGTTCAATCCAATCGCGTCCACGTCGAAGACTTCCAGCGCCGTCAATGCCGCGCCGATCTCGGTCCCCAGCAGCATCGTGCCCGTGGCCTCCAGCGTCACCTGCACCTGCAGCGGAACCCGCTTCCCTGCCGTCTTCATCGCGTCAAAACACGCGGCTACCGCGCACTTCGCCTGCAGGATGTCCTGGCAGGTCTCCACCAGCAGCACGTCCACGCCGCCCTCAATCAGCGCCTCAGCCTGCTCCACATACGCCGCCAGCATCGCATCCCACGTAATGTGTCCCAGCGACGGCAGCTTGGTCGTCGGGCCCATCGATCCCGCCACAAAGCGTTTGCGTTCCGCCGTCGAGAACTGCGCGGCCACTTCGCGCGCCACCTTGCAGGCCGCCAGATTCAGCTCCCGCGTTCGTTCCTCCAACCCATACTCGGCCAGCACAATGCGCGTCGACCCAAACGTATCGGTCTCCACCACATCGCAGCCCACTCCATAAAACGCCGCGTGAATCTCCGCAATCACATCCGGCCGCGAGAGTACCAGCAGCTCATTGCAGCCCTCTTTGCCCCAGTAGTCGTCGGCTGTCAGGTTGCGGAACTGGATGTTCGTGCCCATTGCACCGTCATAGACAACGACGCGTTCATTCACGGCTTTCAGAAATTCACTCATCAGAAACGGGAGCCTTTCGCCTCGCTAAAGTAACAGGATAGCTGAAATGGGGATGGAACCGGCGTTCATAGGGCTGGCCCTGGATCGCCGTTGCAGCGATCCAGAATGATTTTGATCTCGACTCTGTCTCGCTGCCTACCTGGCGATCATCCGCATCTTCTCTGCGTCGCTCGCGTTGAAGCGGGCATTGTCGCCCTCGTGCGCCGGAGAGATTGCCAGCAACTGCTCCTTGCGATACACCAAGTTCGTCGCGTTGTAGGTCGCCAGCTCAAATCCATGACCGTGCGTGATCGCATCCGTCGGGCACGCTTCTACGCAATAGCCGCAGAAGATGCAGCGGTTGTAGTCGATGTTATAGACCTTGGCGTAGCGCTCCGCACTGGAAATGCGCTGCTCCGCCGTGTTCTCCGCCGCCTCAATGTAAATGCAGTTCGAGGGGCAAGCCGCCGCGCACAGGAAGCACGCCACGCACTTCTCCAGCCCGTCCTCGTCGCGCTGCAACACATGCAGCCCGCGGAACCGCTCCTGGAAAACCGCCCCACGCATCGGCCCTTTTCCATCCGGATAATTCTCCACCGTGGTCGGCTGAAACATCTCCGAGAAGGTGATGCTCATTCCCTTGGCAATCGCGGCAATGTTTTGTAATAGTCGCATCGTTCCCCACACCGTAAGTTCACAGTATAAATGCTTCGCCGCTAACGGGCTAGCCAACTATAAGCCGCGCTCCTATTCCTTCTTCGCCCTCGCCGCCTTGTGCTGTGGGACCGTGGACCACGTCTTATCCGCCGCATGGCAGAGCTGCTCCAGTGGGCAATCCACGCACTTTGGCCCTCGCGCCATGCACAGCGCCCGCCCGTGGTGGATGATCTGGTGCGAGAAATCAATCCACTTCGCCTGCGGAATCACCTTCATCAAGTCCTGCTCAATGTGCTTTACATCGTCCGACTTCGTCAGTTCCAACCGCCGCGAAATCCGGTGCACATGCGTATCCACCACAACCCCCACACCCTTGCCGAACCACGATCCCAGCACCACGTTCGCCGTCTTCCGGGCCACTCCCGGCAGCGTCAGCAGCTCCTCCATCGTCTCCGGAACCTTCCCGCCGAACTCCTCCACCACCCGCCGAGCCGCGCCCACAATGTTTTTCGCCTTGTTGCGGAAAAACCCCGTCGTCCGGATCATCGGCTCAATCGTCTCCGGTTCAACCTTGGCCAGCGACGCCGGAGTCGGATACTTCTTGAACAGCGCCGGAGTCACCATATTCACCCGCACGTCCGTACACTGCGCCGACAGAATCGTCGCCACCAGAAGCTGCCACGCATTTTCATGATGCAGTGCGCACCGCACATCCGGATACGTGCGCTCCAATATGGCGAGAATGTCCGCCACCCGCTCCGGTGCCACCGGGTTGTAATTCGCCGTCTTTGCCGGGCTTTTCTCTACCGCACTCTTCTTTTTCAATGTTTTTAGAGTCGCCATATTCGTTGCGAGAGATAGTACCAGAGCCGGTGCGCCAACGGCCGGAGCGGCGTCTGTCGCCGCGTATCCCGCTGTGAAGTTTCGTTGGGGTGGGCGACATCTGTTGCTTTGGGCTCTTCCTGCCGCTGCAACCTGACTCCGCGTTACAATGCTCCCGGAGCATCCATCGCGCTTTCAGATCATCCAAAGCCTATGAGCACTCTCGAACCAAGCCTCGCCACTCAAACCTTCGACCTTCCTGCCGTTCCTTTGACCTTGGAAGGTTCTGCGGTTCTGCATCAGCTATTCCGTTTTCGCTGGAGCCAGTGGCGCGCCCGCACTGTCGCAGACCGCGCCCGCATCCTTGCCGAGGCCCAGAATGCCCTCTCTGAGATGGAGTCCGCCGGTTCGGCCCTCTTCTCCATGCTCGGACACAAAGGCGATCTCCTCTTCGTCCACTTCCGTCCGGAGTTCGAAGCCCTCAACCAGGCCCAGCTCACGCTCAACCAGCTCGAACTGCTTGAGTATCTCGAGCCCGCCGTCTCCTATCTCTCTGTCGTCGAACTCGGCCTCTACGAATCCACCGTCAAGCTCTACCGAGACCTCGTTTCGCGCGGCGTCGAGCCCCATTCCCCCGAGTGGAACGAGGTTCTCGAAGACGCCATGAATCGCCAGCGCCAGGCCATGCACGTTCGCCTCTTCCCTGAAATGCCGGAGGGCCGCTACGTCTGTTTCTACCCCATGGATCGCAAGCGCGGAGAATTGAAAAACTGGTATACCCTCCCCATCGAGGAGCGTCAGCGCCAGATGGATCTCCATGGAAAGATCGGACGCCGCTACGCCGGAAAGGTCCAACAGATCATTACCGGCTCCATCGGTTTCGACGACTGGGAGTGGGGTGTCGATCTCTTCGCCGACGATCCCGTCATCTTCAAGAAACTTATCTACGAGATGCGCTTCGACGAAGTCAGCGGCGTCTTCTCCAACTTCGGAGCCTTCTACGTCGGCCTGCGCTGCCCGGCCGCCGAGCTGCCCTCGCTGCTTGCCGGCATCACGCCCAAGGCACAGCCTCGCACTCGTCCCGTCCCCACCGGACGTCCGCAGCGCCCTTGATTTTCACGTAGTTCCATTCTGGGCCAGCGCCTTTCGGCATTTGACCCCTCGTGAGCTACACTTTAGTCTGAAGCTTATGGCAGTCAAGGCAATCCAGCTCGGGCAAGTCTGGCGCGAAGAAGCCAGTGGACAGAGTTTCCTGGTCACAAAAGTCTATAACGAGGTGTTCTCCCAGATCGCCGTCCTGCGCCCCGCCGACGCTTCGGCCCCAACTGCCGAGACGCGGCGCATCAAAGTTTCCAAGACTCCCCAGGGACTACTCCTGCCCGGCTATGTCTTTACCCAGGATTCCAATATGGAGTTTTAAGGAATCATGATCGAACATATTCTGCTGCTGCTTGCTGGGTTCATCAAGTCCGTGATCTCCTCGCTCGGCTATCCCGGCATTGCGGTGCTTATGGGTGTCGAGTCGGCCTGTGTTCCGTTGCCTTCTGAAGTCATCATGCCCTTTGCTGGCTATCTGGTCTATTCCGGACGCTTCAGCTCCATCGCCATGGTGGCAACCCTCGGCGCCATCGGCTGCAATCTCGGCTCGGTTCTCGCCTACGAAGTCGGAGCTTACGGTGGCCGTCCGCTTATCGAGCGCTTCGGCAAATACATCCTCATGAACCGGCACGACCTCGACGCCAGCGACCGCTTCTTTCAGCGCTACGGCAGCATCACGGTCTTTGTGGGACGCCTGCTCCCGGTGGTTCGCACCTTCATCGCCCTGCCCGCCGGAATCGCTCGCATGCCACGCGGCAAATTCCATCTCTACACCTTTGCCGGCTCCTGGCCCTGGTGCTACGCCCTTGCCTATTTCGGCTTTACCCTCGGCCTGCGCTGGGATACCGATCCTCGCCTCAAACAGTGGATGCACCGCTTTGACGCCCTCATCGTCCTCGCCCTCGCCATCGGCATTGTCTATTTTGTGCAGAGCCACTGGCGCAACCGCCTCCGCGAAACCGCCGAGCCCCTGGAAAAAGCTGAAAGCATCGCCGACTAGTCTTCTCTGCAAGCAACAAAATGCCCGCGTTCGCCGCGGGCATTTCCGTTCTTATTTTCACTCTTAAGCCCTTTACGGGTGCCCCACCTTCGACGCGCCATCTTTTGCGCGGCTAAGGTGGGAAGCAATGTCATGCAACCCTGGGCCTTGCACTAACCGTTATACCTTCGCCGTCTCCGCCTGGCGTGCGGCCTGCTTGGCTCTTGCCTCCCGCACCGCCTTTATACGCGACTTCCTCAGCGTCAAAAACTCCTTTGCTTCCTTGTAAAGCCGCTTGCGGTCTTCGCTCTTGAACAACGATCCCAGCACAATCGGCACCCACACCTTCGGACGGAAGTAATATTCGTCATAGAACTTGTGCACCATCTCCATCGTGTAGTCGGCCGGTAGCCCAGGATATTGCACATGCGCCACCTGGTGCCCGCCAAGGTCCACCATGTCGTTTTCCTTGATGATGAAGTCGTTGTCCTTGACGTAATCGTAAAACTCCGTGCCCGGATACGCGTGCGCCACGGAAACCTGTATGGTCTCCACGTTCAGCTCTTTCGCAAAATCAATCGTTCGGCGAATCGTCTCACGCGTCTCGCCCGGAAGTCCGAGGATAAAATCGCCGTGAACCAGCAGTCCCAGCTTTTTGCAGTCCTTCACAAATTGTCGTGCCCGCTCCAGCGTCGCGCCCTTCTTAATATTTTTCAGAATCTGCGCATCGCCCGATTCGAAGCCCACAATCAGCAGCCGGCATCCTGCTTCCTTCATTGCCTTCAGCGTCTCGAAATCGGTGGTCACCCGCGAGGTGCAAGACCAGGTCAACCCCAGCGGTTTCAGCTTCGAGCACAGCTCTACCGTCCGCGCCTTCTGGATATTGAAGGTGTCGTCGTCGAAGAAAAACTCCTTCACCTCCGGCCAGTATTGCTTCGCCTTCACCATCTCCGCCGCAATATCGTCGGATGATCTCTTCCGCCATGCATGTCCCGAATGCGTCTGCGGCCATAAGCAAAAGGTGCACTGCGCCGGACATCCCCGCGTCGAGTACAGCGCCACGTACGGATGTTGCAAAAATGGAACGTTGTAGCGGGTCACGTCCAGATCGCGCTTGTACACGTCCACCACATGCGGCAGCGCATCCAGGTTCTCAACCGCCGGACGGTCCAGATTATGCACAACAGTTCCGTCTGGCCCGCGGAAGCTCGCCCCCAGAATCTCCGCCAGCGGCTTGCCGTTGGCATACTCCACCACCGCGTAGTCGAACTCGCGGCGCACGATGAAGTCGATCTCCGGATGGCTCAGTGCGTGGTCCGGCGACACCGTAACGTGTGGCCCCACAAAGCACACCTTCAGTCGCGGATTGGCTTTCCTCATCAGGCCGCTAAGTTTCACGTCCCCGTCGAACCCCGGAGTGCTCGTAAACAGCACCATGAAATCGAATTCCTTGCCGATTTCAATGGTCTGCTCCGCGCTCACGTGGTGCGGGTTGGCGTCCAGCAGACGCGATCCCTCCAGCATTCCTGCCGGATACGCCAGCCAAACCGGGTACCAATACGATTCAATCTCTCGCGTGGCCGGCCAGCGCGAACCGGCGCCGCCGTCAAAGTTCTCAAACGAAGGTGGATTCAGGAATAACGTCTTTAAAGGCATAACAGTCTATGTTGATAGTATCACCGGGGTTATCCTCCACGCAGCAATTGCCTGCGGAAGGGGAAAATGCCACGCTGAACAGTCGCATGCCGCCCCTGACCAGAGTGCGCCTGAAGAACTTCGATGCCCCCAAACCACCACCTACGCTTATTCTCAACCACGGATTTTCTTCCCCACTTGCCAATCCACGCCGCACCCTTGAAACTAATACCAGAATCATTTTGAAGGGAATCCATGGCGAAGATCAGCCGTGAGACATGGCAAGTCGCGCTTGACGCTCTGCGCGCCAACAAGGTCAAGGCTGCCCTCACCATGCTGGGCGTGGTCATCGGCTCGGCGTGCATCATCCTCGTCGTCACCATTGCCCTCATAGGCAAGACTTACGTGCTGGCCCAGATCGAGGGTGTCGGCTCCAACATCGTCTACGCCAACTACAACGGAGGAACCGCAAACGCGCGCTCCCAGGCCGACGAGATCACCCTCAACGACATGGAAGCTGTCCGCCATCTTCCCCACATCATCGAAGCCGCCGGCACCTACGATCTCGCCACCAGCATCGTCGTCAACGGACAGGAAAAACCCGTCGCCCTCGTCGGCGTCACCGAAGGTTTTCAGAAGATTCGCAACCTCCTCATTCTCGAAGGCCGTTTCTTTGACGATCTCGACCAGACTACCGGCGCCAAGGGATGCCTCATCACTCAGGATCTAGCCCGTCAGCTTCCTCCCGGTCCCATGATCGGACGCCAGCTACGCGTCGGTGAACAGACCTTCACCGTCATCGGCGTCTTCCGTGAGCGTGTTGCCACCTTCGGCCAGTCTGAGATCGGAGCCCAGTCTGTACTTATCCCCTTCGGACTCGTCAAGTACTATTCCGGCCGCGACTACATCCGTACCCTCTACGCCCAGACGAACTCGGGCGACAGCGTGCCGGAAGCCACCATCGCCGTGCAGTCCCTGCTCAAGAACCGCCACGCTCCCGGCGCAGTCTACAACGTGCAGAATCTCTCTTCCATCCTTGAGGCTGCCCGCAAAATTTCCATGGCTCTCACCATCGTGCTCATGCTCGTCGGCATGATCGCCCTGGTCATCAGCGGCGTCGGCATTATGAACATCATGCTGGTCACGGTCACTGAGCGAACTCGTGAGATCGGCCTCCGCAAGGCAGTCGGAGCCCGCCGCGAAGAGATCCTCTACCAGTTCCTCATCGAAGCGCTGGTCATCAGCGGTATGGGGGCCATCGTCGGAATCGCCATCGCCGTCGGCATCAAAATTGTCGTTGAGCCGCTGATTCCTCCTGAGATGGGATTTAAGATTCCCATTTCCATCTATTCCGTCATCATTGCCTTTGTCGTCTCCTGTGCTACCGGCATACTCTTCGGATACATCCCCGCCAACCGCGCCTCCAAGCTCCAGCCAACGGAGTCGCTGCGCTACGAGTAACCGGTGTCAGTCAGCGACCCAGCGCCCGCAGCCAGAGCAGCGTCCGTTGCCACGTACCCGGCTGCCAAAGCTGGAGTCCCAGCTCTTGGCCCGTACCCGTCGCTAAGCCAATACCGCCCCTGCTAAACTTCCTTCTCGGAAGTTGCCTGATCCATGCCTGAGCTCAACCCAATCCGTTTCCGCCTCGCTCTTGCCTCAGACGTTCCCACGCTCCAAATGCTCATCGAGCAATCCGTCCGCCGTCTTCAGGCGCGAGACTACACTCCCGCCCAAATCGACGGCGCGCTCGGTACCGCCCTCGGAGTCGATACCCAGCTCATCTCCGACCGGACTTATTTTGTCGCCGAAACTTCCAGCGGCATCATCGTCGGCTGCGGTGGCTGGAGCAATCGCCGCACTCTCTTCGGCAGCGACCACGCACTGGTCCGCGAGAATGACTTCCTCGATCCCGCCCGTGATGCCGCCAAAATCCGCGCCATCTTTGTCCACCCCGACCACGCGCGTCGCGGTATCGGCTCCCGAATCCTCGAGCATTGTGAACAGGCGGCAATTGCCGCTGGATTCCACTGCTTTGAAATGGGTTCCACTCTCACCGGAGTCCCGCTCTACCGGCTCAAAGGCTATCAGGAGCGCGAGCACATTGCAGTTCCTCTGCCCAACGGCGAATCCCTCCCCGTCATCCGCATGACCAAGACTCTCGACCTCTCAAATCCGTAGCGCCCAAGCCCGCCAGCGGTCTCCGATGTCGCGTTTCCTACCCTTTGCTCTGTCCTTCCATCTGCTCCAGGTAATAGAGCGGCCATCCCGGCCCGGCCGCCTGCCGCACCCGGTTCACCAGCACACCGTAGATGCGGAAGCTCACCCTCTCCTCGCACCCCATCCGCATCCGCGCCGTGTCATAAAAACCAAACAGCGCCTTGCCTTTTTCAACCTCAATCTCCCGCCACGGAATCAGCAGCGGAGGATGGAATAACCGAAAAGGCAGCATCACTGAAAGGTATAGTGCCTCCGGGCTCGCACCCACCGTCAGGCAGTTGTTGTAGCCGCACCAGCCCCTGAATCTTCCGCTCTGCCATTTCCAAGTCTCCCCATAGAAGGCTTCGCTCGTGCGGAAACGTCCCGCCAGCAGCACCCATCCGCTCAATCGGCTAATCAAGAAAAAGACTGCGCAAGGAGCAGCAACCACTAAGGTGGGCGCAAGATAGAGCACCCACTGATTATCGTTAATCCACGCCTGAGCATTCATGCCCAACATCCTAGCCGAATCCGATACGCCAGCACATCCCCCGCCTTTGCTACACTTCCGTCATGCTTCCGCGCCTCGCATTTGCTATCGTCATTTGCATGAGCATTCTTGCCTCCGCCCAGTCCCTGCCCGTGCCGCATGCCGTCACCGACCCTGCCCAGCTTCAGTCCGCTACGGTTGAAAAGCTCCCGGCATTCTCCATCCCCATGCTCTACGGCACCCGTCTCATCGGCGGCTCAACCTGGTCGCCAGACGCATCTCGCGTAGCGTTCATCTCCAACATCAGCGGCCGCAATAATCTCTGGACCATCGCCTCCACCGGTGGCTGGCCCACTCAGCTCACCATCAGCGATCAGCGCCAAACCTCGCCCACCTGGTCGCCCGACGGCAATTGGCTCGCCTACATCAGTGACAAACATGGCGACGAGCTCTGGAACATCTTCCTCGTCAGCCCTCTCACCGGCGAAGTCACCAACCTTACCGCCTCGCCCGACACCGCCAGCGAAGCTCCCGCCTGGTCGCCCGATGGACATCTGATCGCCTACATGGCCAAGCCCAAAACCTCGCCTAGCTTCGAGATCGAGATCATTGACATCGCCTCGCGCCTCACCACCCACGTCACCCGCAATTCGCCGCCGCACCTTGGCAACTTCTCGCCCATCTGGTCGCCCGATGGCCATTTCCTCGCCTACACCCAGGAAAACGCCAGCGGCAAGGATTCCAACATCTTTCTCTACGACCTCGCCACCCACTCGGACACCAATCTCACGCCCCACCCCAGCGACCAGACCTTCTCGGCAGCTGCCTTTTCACCCGACGGCAAATCCCTCCTCATTACCAGCAACGCCGCCAATGGCCATGACAACGTCGCCCTCCTCGACATCGCCTCCAAACACATCACCTGGATCACTGCCGATAAGTGGGAGATCCACGCCAACAGTTTTTCGCCCGACGGCCAAAGCATCTGGTGGACTGCCAACGTCGATGGTCGCGAGGCGCTCTACTCCCGCTCCACCACCGGAGGCGAAGTCCATCGCCTGCCGCTTCCCGAAGGCGTCAACGCCTTTGCTGGCGACCCCACTCCCTGGAGCCGCGACGGCCAGCATCTGCTCTACCACCACAGTGGCGCTTCAGCCCCCAACGACCTCTATACCTTCGACCTCAAATCGCAGCAATCCACCCAGCTCACCAACTCCTTCGTCGCCGGACTCAGCTCCGTCGGAATGGTCACGCCCACCCTCGTCCACTATCCCAGCAAAGACGGCAAGTTCACCATCTCCGCCTGGGCCTACGTCCCCAACAACATCATCCGCAACGGCAAGTACCCGGCCATCGTTTACATCCACGGAGGCCCGGCCTCGCAGTCCATGGACAACTTCAACCGCTTCGTCCAGTACATGAACAATCAGGGCTATCTTGTGATTACGCCGAATTATCGCGGCGGTACCGGCTACGGACTCGACTTTCAGGAAGCGAACCGCCATGACGCCGGAGGCGAGGAGCTGAACGACGTCCTCGGTGCTGCCGACTTCATCCGCCGCACCGGCTTTGTCGATCCCACAAAGCTCATCGTCATGGGCGGCAGCTACGGCGGATACCTCACCATGATGGCCGTCACTCGCCATCCCGAACTCTGGGCCGCTGGAGTTCCCATCGTTCCCTTCGTCAACTGGTTCACCGAATTCGAGAATGAGGACCCGCAACTCCAGGAGTACGACCGCCAATTCATGGGCGATCCCGTAAAGGACAAAGCTCTCTGGCACGATCGTTCGCCCATCAACTTCATCGATCGCATCAAAGCCCCGCTCCTCATCCTTGCCGGAGCCAACGATCCCCGCTGCCCCCAGAACGAGTCCGAGCAGATCGCCGCAGCCGTCAAAAAGCATGGCGGCACCGCCATCCTCAAAATCTACGAGAACGAGGGGCACGGCTTTTCCCGCGTTGAAAACCAGATTGACGCCTACCAGCGCGTCGCCGACTTCCTCCGCGTCCGCGTTCCCTCACCTGGCTGCGGCTGCGGAATCGAGTAGCTTAGTTCGTACCTGACTTTTTTCGAATGTGGGCTGCGTTGAGTTCGCAAGCCCACATCCGCACCTCATTCCTTCCCGTAATTCACAAGAATTTCTCCCAAATTGAACCCCACATTGATGTTGGCGGGCACAGTTGCCGATAGACGGCTCGCGAAGTCTGGTACCCACCTGTCTTCGCGCTTAGTCCGATGTCTCCTGTCGGCTCGGGATCGCTACGGTTGTGAGCAGGGTAGAGACACTGCTGAATGCTGCAGACTCCCTTCCCACGCCCTTGAGGTTTTCGTGACAATCCCGGGCAGCCTCTGTCAATTCGGGCGCGATTACAGTAGTCGATCAGTTAGAGGAGATTCATGAAATCCATGACACTTGGCCGGAAGCTTGGCCTGTCGTTCGGCACACTGCTCGTGCTGATTGCGGTCCTTAGCTATGTAGTGCTGAGCGGCTTCAGCGCGATGAACAGTAACTTTGCGAAGGTCGTTGACTTCACAGCGGTGGAACAGCGCCTCGTGAATCAGATCCAAGCCAACGTACTGAATCTACGTTCCTCTCAGCGCGGCATCGGGATACAGGCATATGCCCACGACTGGCCGTCCTTTGATCGTTCGATCCAAGACTTTAGTAGGACCACCGGGGAGACCAATAAACTCTTTGATCAACTGCGCGCTCTCCCTGAAACTCCCGAGAAGAGAGCACTGATCGAGGAAGAACAGGCTGGCGTCGGCAAACTCGCGACCGTTTTCCCCCAACTTGCCGCGCTCTACCGCGATGGAAAGATGGCTGAAGGCCAGGCGATGGGGGTAAGTGTAAGCACGCCCGTCTTTAGCCGCATCCTGGCGATCTCGCAGCAACTGTCCGATCTCAACAAAAAATCGCTGGAGAGCGACAAAGACAGAATGGCGGCTCAGACCAGCGGAAGCCGTTGGGCGGCAATCGTCGTAATTATTCTGACCGCCGTTGTTGGGTTGGGTCTATCGCTGCTCATCCGGAATATCAGTGCTACCCTCCGCACCTTGGCAGGCGACCTGGCGGACGGATCGAATCAAGTGAACGGCGCAGCCTCCCAGGTGGCCGCATCTTCTCAGTCCTTGGCACAAGGAGCCTCCGAGCAAGCCGCTTCGCTCGAAGAAACGTCGTCATCCACCGAAGAGATCCGTTCCATGACCGCCCGAAACACCGACAATGCCCGGAAAGCGGCGGACATCGTAGATCAGACGAGCAGCGGATTTGATAGCGCCAACCAAAAGCTCGGCGAAATGGTAACGGCCATCGGAAACATCTCGAGCGCCTCGCAGCAGGTGGCTAAGATTATCAAAGTAATCGACGAAATCGCATTCCAGACCAACATTCTGGCGCTCAACGCGGCAGTGGAAGCGGCTCGCGCTGGCGAAGCAGGCATGGGCTTCGCGGTGGTTGCCGACGAAGTGCGGAACCTTGCCCAGCGTTGCGCTCAAGCCGCCAAAGACACGCAAATTCTCATTGAGACGGCGATATCCACGTCGGCACACGGAACCCAGAAGGTGCACGAAGTAAAAGAGGCCATCGCAGGGTTGACCAAACAGTCAGAGGAAATCAAGTGTCTGGTCGACGAGGTGAGCCAGGGAAGCCAGGAGCAAAAGCAGGGCTTGGAGCAGATCGCCGGAGCCATCAACCAGATGGAGCAAGTCACCCAGAAGACAGCCGCCAGCGCGGAAGAGGGCGCCGCTGCCGGACAGCAACTAAGCGCGCAGGCACATACATTACATAGCTTGATCGAAGGCTTGAAAAGTCTTGTCGATGGAGCATCCGCCGGGGCTCAAAGCGGTTTGTCCAATTGGAAGCAGCGCCCATTGGCTCCAATCCCCGCTTCACAGCCGATGAAGCAGCGGCAATTGCCACGGCCGAAACCCTTGTCGGCCGACGGTGTCGACTGGATGGACGAGCGCAAGAGCTGGTCCTCATAAACCGCCAATCCCCCCGGGGCATGCAGGTGTGGAAGCAAGCCAACTAACCCAGGCTACTTCCACACCTCCGCCATGCTCGGAGCCGTCGCCGCCCCATTCGGTAGCGCCGTCACTCCCTGGGCCTCCAGCATCAGCCTCAGTAAGCTCTGGTGCTGGTACAGTCCTGTTGCCTGGTATCCCGCCTTCACATTTGTCCCCAGCAGCACCGCCGCCACCTGTCCGCCGCCATTCGTATTGTCCGTCGAGCTCTCATCAAACGTGATCACCAGCAATCCGCTCGCCTGGAAACTCGCATTCGAAAGAATCTGCGGCACCGTAGCCTTCAACCACGCGTCGGCCTGTTGCAACTCCACCGCCGTGGTGCAGTTCGTAACCGTCGGCTCGCAGTTGTGCCCCACGTCGTAGATGTTCCCCACCACCATCGTAAAGTCCGGCAGCGTCCCGCCCGCCGCCGTCGCCAGCTCCGCGAAGGGAACAATATTGTTTGCCGCCGCCGTCCCTTCCACATCCGTAAAGTAGGAAAGCGGATCGTGCCGCTTCAGATACAATCCCGTATCGCCGCCCGTGTATCCCGCCGCCGGAATCGCCTCGGCATACACCATCCAGTTCATCCCCGCCCCCGTCAATGCCGACACAATCTCCGGTGGCGAAACCGTCCCCGTATATTCGTCGTCGTTGGTCACAATGTTTCCTGTCGTCAACATCATGTAGTTGCCAATCGAGGGATGCGTGTTCGCGTAGTAGTTCGTGGCCAGTGCCCCTTGCGTCATCAGCGAATTCAAATATGGAGCATTCGCACTGCCCACCACGTCGGCATAGTTCTGGTTCTCCAGCACCACCAGAACTACATGGCTGGCCTCCACCGTGCTCCCCGTCCCGCCTGTCCCGGTCCCAGTGCCCGTTCCAGTCCCAGTTCCTGTCCCTGTGCCAGTCCCGGTCCCAGTGCCTGTTCCGGTTCCAGTTCCCGTCCCTGTGCCCGTGCCAGTTCCAGTCCCGGTGCCTGTGCCTGTTCCGGTTCCCGTCCCGGTGCCAGTTCCCGTGCCTCCACTCGTCGTTGCGCTCGCGCTTTTACCCGCGCCACACCCGCCCATCGCCAGGCTCAGAACCAACATTGCGCTCAGCGTCGCCAGCCACCCGAGCCTGCCGCTTCGCCACGCAGCACAATACCCGGCAGAGCTCCGCCCCGCACCGTTCTCAGCCACTGCTCTACCAGCCCTTCGCATCTGCTACTCTCCGCATCGTTCTGATGCCGCAGATTTCCTCCAGGCGGCCATCGTTCGCCGCCCTTTCCGGTTTTCTTTTTGGGGCCGGTCTTTTCCCGATTCCCCATTTGGTTTCTCCAAAGTTCCATCATTCACGCCTGCTTTTTGCTACGATTAGTGCTGGTTTAGCCTTGCTTTCTTTGGAGTCTGTCTCATGCTGCCTTCTGCCTCGCTTTCCACCGAACTCCAGTCCCGCATCGCCTCCCGGCAGGCGCGCATTGGCATTATCGGTATGGGATATGTTGGCCTTCCCCTTACCCTTCTGTTCAGTGAGCAGCGCTTCCGCGTCACCGGCTTTGACGTGGATGCCTCCAAGGTCAACTCACTCAACTCCGGCGCCTCTTACATCGTGCGCATCCCCGCCGGCGATATCGTCCGCGCCCAAGCCTCCGGCTTCCGAGCCACCACTGCCTACACTGAAATCTCTGAGATGGACGCCGTCGTCATCTGCGTCCCCACTCCGCTCGACGAGCATCATCAGCCCGACCTCAGCTACATCGAGAAGACCGCCTGCGCCATCGCTCCCCATCTCCGCGCTGGCCAGCTCATCGTGCTTGAGAGCACAACCTATCCCGGCACCACCGAGGAGATACTCATCCCCATCCTCGAGTCCGGCAATCCCGGTGGCCTCCGCGCCATCCGCAACCCCGGCGACTCCGGCTTCCACGTCGCCTTCTCGCCCGAGCGTGAGGACCCCGGCAACGATGCGGTCGCCCGCCGTGATATCCCCAAGGTCATCGGCGGCCTTGAGCCGATCGCCGGTGCGCTCGCTTCGGCGCTTTACGGAAGCATCTTCAACCACACCGTTCCCGTCTCCTCGCCCGCCACGGCGGAGATGACCAAGCTCCTCGAAAACATCTACCGCTGCGTCAACATCGCCCTCGTCAACGAGCTCAAGCAGCTCTGCGACCGCATGGGCATCGACATCTTCGAGGTCATCGACGCCGCCAAAACCAAGCCCTTCGGCTACCAGGCCTTTTATCCCGGCCCCGGACTCGGCGGCCACTGCATCCCCATCGATCCCTTCTATCTCGCCTGGAAGGCAAAGCAGTTCGACTTCCACACCCGCTTCATCGAACTCGCCGGAGAAGTGAACACCGGCATGCCCTACTACGTCATCGAGAAGACCGCTCTCGCTCTCAACGGCCACAAAAAATGCCTCAACGGATCGCGAATCCTCGTTCTCGGCCTTGCCTACAAGCGCGACGTCGATGATCTCCGCGAGTCGCCCTCGCTCACCATCATCGAACTGCTCCGCAAAGCCGGAGCCGAGGTCTTCTACAACGATCCTTTCTTCCCCAAGGTCGGCCGCGGACGTCACTACGACCTCAACATGACCTGCACTCCGCTCGACCATCTCGGCCAATACGACGCGGTCCTCATCGTCACCGACCACACCAGTTACGACTATCGCCGCATCGTCGCCGAGTCACAAATCGTGGTGGACACGCGCAACGCCACCAAGGGAATCGCCGCCACCAACATCGTTCACTGCTAATCGGCGGCTCCAAGGTTGACGAACCTCGGCGTTGCTCTTACTTTTGTTCTTGTTGACGCTCGCGCAGTTCTTCCCACGTTGTCATTCCGAGCGAAGCGAGGAATCCCGGCAACGCTGAAATATGCCGAACTGCCCAAGAGGCATTTCGGCCGCCAACCCTGCGGCGCGTAGAGCACGGGCAACACATCAGTAAGGGGTTTTATGACGACTTATTTAATTACCGGAATCGCAGGTTTCATCGGCTCTAACATTGCTCGCGCTCTTCTCGCCAAGGGTGCCTCCGTCCGCGGCCTCGATAACTTCATCACCGGCAAGCGTGCTAATCTCGAAGACCTTCGGGGCATCGACTTCGTCGAAGGCACCATCGAAGATCCAGAAACCTGCGCCCGCGTCTGCCAAGGCGTCGATTTCATCTTTCACGAAGCAGCTCTTGCCAGCGTCCCCCGCTCCGTCCAGGACCCCGTCTCTTCCAACTCCGCCAACGTCACCGGAACCCTCAATCTTCTCGTCGCCGCCCGCCACGCCGCGGTCCGCCGCGTCGTCTACGCTGGCTCATCCTCCTGCTATGGAGATCAGCCCACCCTCCCCAAGCACGAGGCAATGATTCCCGATCCCATCTCCCCTTACGCCGTCAGCAAGCTCACCGGCGAGCATTACATGCGCAGCTTCACCCGCGTCTACGGACTGGAAACCGTCACCCTCCGTTACTTCAACGTCTTCGGCCCGCACCAGGACCCCTCATCGCAATACTCCGGCGTCCTCGCCAAATTCTCTCTGGCCATGCTCGAAGGCCGCACTCCCATCGTCTATGGCGATGGCACCCAGAGCCGCGACTTCACCTTCATTGAAAACGTCGTAGACGCCAACCTCCGCGCCATCTCTGCCCCAGCCGAAAAGGTCTCCGGCCGCGTCTTCAACATCGCCACCGAACAACGCATCACCCTCAATCAGGCGGTCGAAAACCTGCGCGAACTCACCGGCTACACCGGCCCTGTCGAATACCAGGCTCCGCGAGCCGGAGACATCGCCCACTCCCTAGCCGACATCTCACTCGCCCGCGCTGCCCTCGGCTATCAGCCCATCGTCAACTTCCACGAAGGTCTGCGCCAAACTCTCCTCTGGTACCGTGGCCTGGCCGCCGCAGGCTCCTAGTCGTAGCAGCTGTGTTTCATCTGGCGAGTCACCCTGCTCAATGCTTCCTTTGGCTTGCGTAGCGTCGCTGCGAGTGCCCCATTCGAGCCCTCAGTTGGTTTGAGTGGGGCTGTTGACCCTGTTTTTGCTCTTGATGACCTTGCTCTTCAGTTGCCCACCCCCTCAACATTTCAAATCCATACTTCCACGATGCGGGAACCTGAACTTTGTCATACACTAGAAAACAATGGCCGCCGAAAATTCATTCGACATCGTCAGCAACGTGGACTTGCCGGAAGTCACCAATGCCATCCAGCAGGCCCTCAAGGAAATTCACCAGCGTTACGACCTCAAGGGCTCGCACTCTGACATTCAGTTTGACGGCAAGGACGAACTCGTTCTCACCTCTGCCGACGAGTACAAGCTCAAGGCCGTCACCGACGTTCTCCAGTCCAAGCTCGTCAAACGCGGCGTCTCGCTCAAGTCGTTCGAGTACGGCAAAATCGAGCCTGCCGCCAGCTCCACCGTCCGGCAAAAGGTAAAGCTCCAGCAAGGCATCGCCATCGAGAAAGCGCGCGAGATCGTCAAGACCATCAAAGACTCCAAGAAGAAGGTGCAGGCATCCATCAATGGAGACATCATTCGCGTCACCGGCAAAGACCGCGACAGTCTCCAGGAGATCATTGCCCTGCTTCGCAAAGCCGACTTCGGCATCGACATGCAGTTTACGAACTATCGGAACAATTAGTGGATAATGGACCCGCGCGTAAATCCGGCTACAAAATGCCGTAACCGGCTGGGAATCGTTTCCGGCCGAATCTCATAAGTAAGGGCTCAGTTTTGGACAGCTTGGAATTAAGGACCGGCAAAGAAGTCTTCGACCTTCTCCGTGAGGACCTGGAGGCCATCGAACGCGAGTTCGGCGGCTATAGTGTTTCCAACGTTCAAGCCATCACCGAGATTGGCGATTACCTGCGTCAGGGTGGCGGCAAGCGACTCCGCCCCGCTCTGCTTCTGCTCGCCGCCAAGCTGCTCAACTACCAGGGTAGCGGAGCCGTGCGCCTCGGAGCCGTCGTCGAGATCATCCACACCGCAACTCTCGTGCACGATGACATCATCGACGCCGCCGATGTCCGCCGTGGCCGTCCTTCGCCCAACACCATCTGGGGAAATCCCAAGTGCGTCCTCGCCGGCGACTGGCTCTACATGCAGGCCTTTCAAATCTCTCTTGAGGAGCGTAACCTTCACGTCCTCGATCTGCTCACCGAGCTCACCAAGCAGATGGTCGAGGGCGAACTCCTCCAGATGGAAAAGCTCGGCTCGCTCATCACCCGCGACAGCCACCTCGATCTCATCTATCGCAAAACCGCTTGCCTCTTCGCCGTCTGCATGCAACTCGGCGGAGTTCTTGCCGGAGCCAGCCAGCAGCAGCAGCTCCAGCTTCGCGAATACGGCCGCGCCATCGGCATGGCCTTCCAGATCACCGATGATGTTCTGGACCTTACCGCCTCTGAAGTGGTCCTCGGCAAGCCTGTCGCCAGCGACCTGCGCGAAGGCAAAGCCACTCTCGCCGTCATCCACGCCCTTGAGCACTGCACCCCTGAGGAGCGCGCCCGCATCCAGACCGTCCTTGAGCAGCGCGCCTTCAACGGCGTCACCCACTCGGACATCCTCGCCATCCTCACCCGCTACGAGTCCATTGCCGCCGCCAACCAAGAAGCGTCCAAGTTCGCCGCCCACGCCGTCACCCAGCTCCACGGCTTCCCCGACAACGATTTCAAACGCGCCCTGCTCTGGCTCCCCCGCTTCGTCGTCGCCCGCGAAAAGTAGCCGGTCGGCAATGGAGTAAAGCACGAACAAATCATCCCCGGCACCCGCCTACTCATTCAACTCGCTCCGCGTTGATGTTGCCAAGCGGCATCAGAACGAAGTCGCAGGTTGTGGCTCCGGCTGAACAACTCAGTATGGCGTCGCGGAGAATGTGTACTGCGGAATTTGTGGGCACAAGGTGTGGCAGAGTCATCTGTTTGATCAATCCGGTTGCCGTCTCAAGCTCCGGCTCTCCACTAACGCGCATCGCCGTCAAGGATGAATCTGAAGCTAATTGCAAGCGGAAAGTGGCCGAGCAGTAGGAATGGCATGGTGACTTGAATTTCAGCTTGAAGGAGCGTTCCTGCTGCAATATCTGGGTCGCACCCGTGTCCGTGACGCTGGAGGCAATTCCAGCTTTCTTAAGGCGCTCGATGTTGGCATCGATACGTTGTGTCAAGTCAGCGGACGCACGGAAGCTGCGAGCCAGCTCATAAGCGCGCAACGCTGACGTGGAATCGCCAAGCGCCTCCTGCATCAGGGCATAGTGCTCGCCAACCTCGCGATTGGGATCGTTTCTCCACGCCGCTTCCAGGTAGTCGCGAGCCTCTCCGAGCTTGTTCTCTTCGAGCAGGATAAAACCAAGCGTGTCCCAGGTGGCAACCAGCAGGTTTGTGCGCGCAAAGGATCGCGCATTCGCTTCACTGATCGATGCGCCTGCGGTCTCACCATTCAACATCTCCAGCGCCTTCCGCGCCTTCGCCTCAGCCCGCGGCAGATCGACGTTGGCCTCGGCGAGCAGATAAGCCGCGTCATTCAGCAAGTTGGGATCTTCGGCATTTTCGAGATGTTTTCTGGCCAGCGCCGCGGCTTCGGCATTCTGATGGTCGCGAATCAGGTACCCGGCCAGCGTATTCCAAACCGTCAGGTCTTCTGGCAGCGCCTCGTTCGTCTCGCGAAGAGTTGCAATTGCGTCGGGCAGGTTCGATTCCGCCTGGATAGCGGCCAGAAGCAGTGCGTTTTGCCGGTCAGAAGGATGATCTTTTAGGAACGCGCTGAGCAGAGTGCGAGCCGCCGCGTCTTCACGGTTGCGGTGCAGAAGGCCGCCGTAAAGGTAAACTACGTAGCTCTCGTCCGGGTGCAGGTCCAGCTCATGCCGGAAATGTTTTTTTGCCTCTTTCGTTTTTTGCTGCAACATCTCGACGAATGCGTAGTTGCTCCACAGAAATGGCTGTTCTGGTTCGATTGCTTTAGCTTCGTCAAGCTTCTTGAGTGCAGCGGCCCAGTTATTCGCTCTTTCAAAATTGATGGCGTCAGCGAGCAACTTGGCGGCCTCTGGATTCCCTCTGGCCACTTTGGGATACGAACCTTTCCCTGCAACCGCGCTCTTGGTTAACTGAACCCACGACTCCTCGCCCAGCGAAATGTCTTTGGCAAACTTCTGATATTGCTGCCATGAAGCAGCCGGGAGCTTCGATTGCAGCACAACTAGCGTCTTCTCGGCGATCAGCGCTCCGCCTTCCAGCTTGTAAGTCTTGTCGTAAGTTGCAAAAGGTGTTTTCACATGGACGGCGTCTGGAAGGTCGGCACTAAAGTTCTCCGGCAGACGAATGCGGCTAACGGAGCGTTCAGTGCGCAACGCTCCCAGATCGATTTCCTCCGATGGCTGCTTCTCTGGCTTTGCCGGCAGTTCATTCACCGGGAACAGCGGTACGATTCGGAAGGAGTCCCAGTCTCCAAACGGCTTCTTGCTGTAGTCGTAGGCGATATGCATGGGAGTGTTTGTATCTTCCGCGCGCGCAAAGGTCGAGTTGCTGGTCGTGCCGCTGAAACCGAGGAGATTGGCGATGTATTGTGTTCCCTTATCCCACTGCGCGGGGGCGATGTTGCGGGCTATTGCGCGTATCAGGACTTCCCTGTCGGAGCGGTAGTCGACCTCCACATGTCCTGTAAGCTCTCCGTCCGCCTTTAGCTCTGCGGTGGCTTCAAAGTTATCCACAAAGGGAAATGGAGTTTGTGCCGGAGTACGTTCAATGGCGGCTGGTCCTGAGCGAGGAATTACCAACGCTTCCTTGTCACGCAGCGGTGAGAGGAGCAACTCAAAAGGCGCAACCTCCGCTGTGGTGTCCATCCAGAGTTTTCCAGAAGGCAGCGTGACGGTGGTAATCACATGGTTGAAAAGGCCGGGGGAAGGAAGCTCCGACACCATGTCGATGCCTGCTCCTATCAGCGCGGGTGCCGTATTAATCCCCTTGGCTTGCAGCAATGCTTCGAGCAGCGTGTCCTTGTCCTTACAGTCGCCATACTGGTTGGCGAAAACCTCGGCTGCCAAGTGAGGCTGATAGCGGCCAATGCCGAAATCGATTCCGATGTACCGGATGTGGGTGGCCACAAAATTGTAAAGGGCACGCACCTGCTCCTCGGGCGTCTTGGCTTGGCGCGTAATTTCGTCCGCCTGCGCGCGAAGCGCATCAGTCGCAACTGCACGGGAGGCCGCCAAGCCGCGGTACCATTCGCCTACCTCTTGCCAGGTGTGGAAAGTCGTCCAAGCCATGAGCGGCTTCTTCTCCTCGGGCGGCTCGGGAGTCTCATCGTCTTTCTTCTTGGCGGTGTGCGTTGGATTGAGCTGGCTGCCGCTCCATTGATAAATGCGGCGGCCCGCGCTTTCGTTGATTGTGGGCTTGAGCTTTGGACTCCACACCTGCACGTATTTGTCAGCCGGAACGTCCAGGGTCAAAGTCTGCGCCAGTACGACAACATCCTTTACGAAGGAGAAATTGCCCCAAAACTGCGAAGGTGCTTCCGGATTCTTGCGCTGGGTAGTCACGCGATATTCCAAAATGTCCCCAACGCGAAGGCCACGAACGGGAATCTGGAGTTGCTTGAGGTCAGAGTAGAGCGGAGCCTGCTGCGTTACAGGAGCAGGCATATCCATGGCGTCGGAGGCAGGGGTTTCGGTGGAGGTACCGTCGGAGTGAAGTACTCTGAGGCTCTGAACTTGTGCGGTCTCGTTGGCAGAGGCGTACGGAAGCGCAAGAACGCTAAAACGGCGAGCTCCGGCCTCGCTCTGAATTTTCATCCGTACATGATTACTCATATCGCCCGTGCCATCGGCGTTGTAACGGATGGTTGTCTCAGACTGCTCGATGATCAAGGCCTCACCTTCATATGAGGGCGGCAGCGCTGTGGGAGCAGATTTGATTTGCGCTAGAGCCAACGAGGCGGGAAAAATCAGTAGCGCGGCAATGATCGCGGAACGCATTAGGCGAAGCTCCATGTGACAGACTCAGGATGGGAGCATAGTAAAACTTAAGGAGCGATCACAGGAACAAAAAAACAAGACTCGCCACCGCGAGGCCGCAATCGGCTTCGCCTGGGGCCAGCACGGATGCGCTCCCTGGACAACAGATGAATTTGCCGCGCTGGAGCCTATGTACCACCTAGTACTCCCTCTATCATTTTCATTATTCACTTTGTCAATGGTTCATAATTCCGCGCAACCATTATCGAAAGAGTAACTCTGCCCTTTCCAACGATTAACCTTTTTGCCAATCGCTCTTCCCCGTCCTCGCCGCCCCGAAAACCGCGACATCCCTCCGTCCGCGGACAGTTCATCCCCCTCCCACATCATTTTGGACCAATAAAAACGGGGCCTAGGCCCCGTTTTCTGCTTCTCGCTCTACGCTTCTTCTATTGTCCCGTTCCAGAAAACACCACAACCACGGTCTTCAGCAGAATCTTCATATCGAGTTTGAGATTCCAATTCTCAATGTAGTAATAATCCAGCGCAAAATACATTTCCGATGAAGGATCTTTACGCGCTTCCACCTGCCACAGTCCGGTAATTCCAGGAACGCATTCCACGCGCCGCCGCTGCTCCAGCGTGTAGTGCGCATACTCGCTAGGCAAGCAAGGACGCGGCCCAACCACACTCATGTCTCCGGTCAGCACGTTAAAGAACTGCGGCAGCTCATCCAGACTATAGCGCCGCAGAATCCTTCCCACGCGTGTCACGCGCGGGTCGTTCGACATCTTGAAGAGATTGCCGCGACGCTCATTCAGGTGCAGCAACGCACCTCGCAAAGTGTCTGCGTCTCTCACCATCGTTCTGAACTTCAGGAAGCAGAATCGCTCTCCGTTCTGGCCAATCCGCTCAGAGGCATACAGCACCGGCCCCTCGGAGTCCACCTTCACCAGCACGGCAATCAATAACAGCACAGGGCTTATAAACGCCAACGCCAGCAACGAGAAAACGATATCGAAGCTGCGTTTTGCGATTTGTCCCAGACTTGAGGCCCAAGGGCGCTCGCCCACCTGCGATGAGCTCTGCCTGACCTCTTGTGACGACGCAACACTTCCCACAGTTCACTCCACTTCAAGCCGGGGACCGCCCGGACGTGATGCTAAGCCTGCATATCGGCACTTAAGCGCAATCCCATCAACTTGCAGACAAGATTCAGTGCAAAAGTTTCCTCGCGATTCAACACAACATCTTCGCAATCCTGGGGGGACGATAAAGGAACAACCTGCTTCTCTCGTCCCTTCCTTGGCATTGACCCCATAGCGATGGCATTGCCTCTAGCGGAGATCCGGGACGAAAGTAGCGTCGTTCGGCGCTTCGATCCTTGCGCAGAATTTTTGTTGATCAAGTGAGGTCAGAGTAGCATGGGCAGAATACATTCAGCCACAAACGGTCGGACAGAACCTTTCGTAATTAGGCTCTCGATTCAGGCGTTCTCGGCTGTAGGGAAACTCATCTATTTGTTAGATGAGAATTAGAATTCATAAACTTCAGCCAGGCGGGCAGCGCGTATGAAAACCATACAATCCGCTCCTCACGTGGTCATTATCGGTGCGGGCTTCGCGGGACTTTATGCCGCACGCTCTCTGGCCGGCTCAAAGCTTCGCATCACGATCGTGGACCGCCGCAATCACCATACATTCCAGCCTCTGCTTTACCAGGTTGCAACCGCGGCACTATCTCCCGGTGAGATTGCGTATCCGATTCGCCACATCTTCAAAGACAATGAGAATGTTTCCGTACTGCTGGCTCGCGCAACGGGTTTTGATTTGCCACGTCACAGGGTTCAGCTCGACGGCGATGAGCTCTCCTATGACTATCTGATCGTCGCCGCCGGAGCGACTCACGCATACTTCGGGCATCCGGAATGGGCCACCTATGCTCCAGGTCTGAAGAGCGTGGAAGATGCTACGGAAATCCGCCGCCGCATGTTGCTAGCCTTTGAGATCGCCGAGCGGCGCGCGCGCCTCAATCGTCAGCACGAGCCTATAAATTTTGTAGTCGTCGGGGGCGGCCCAACCGGAGTTGAATTAGCCGGCGCGCTTGCTGAAATAGCACAGCGTGTATTGGACTCGGACTTTCGCTCCATCGATCCTCGCAGCACACGGGTGGTGCTGATCGAGGCTGGCCCACGGCTTCTTCCTGCATTTCCCGAGGATCTCTCGGCTTCTGCAGCCCACCAGTTGAACCGGCTCGGAGTTGAGGTGATGACGGGCAAGGCTGTTACCGGCATCGACGCGACGCATGTCTATTTCGGCGATCATTCCCTTCCCGCGTCGGTAGTGCTCTGGGGAGCTGGAGTCGCGGCTTCGCCGCTGGGCAAGCTGCTTGGAGCGCCTGTCGACCGCGCGGGCCGGGTTCAGGTTCAACCTGATCTGACAGTCCCTGGCTATCCCGAGGTCTTCGTCCTCGGCGATCTTGCGTCCATTCTCCAGCAGAATGGAAAGCCGGTGCCTGGCGTCGCCCCTGCCGCGATTCAGATGGGCCAGTTCGCAGCCGCCGCCATCCGCAGCGACCTTCGCGGCCAGCCCCGCAAACCCTTTCACTATTGGGATAAGGGCAGCCTAGCCACAATTGGCCGGTCATCGGCGGTCGCCGATATTGGAGGCTTCAGGGTGTCTGGTTTTGGCGCGTGGCTGGCATGGCTCTTTGTGCACATACTGTTTCTGATCGGCTTCCGCAATCGAGTCCAGGTTGTCTGGGAATGGTTCTGGGCCTATGTCACTTTCTCACGCGGCGCTCGCCTCATCACCGGGCAGAGCCGTTCCATTGTTCCTCTCGCGCCCGGCGCAGCCCAAGAGCACGGCGCGGCGGAAGTGGAATCGCAAGAGCGCAAGGCTAGCTGATCCGCAAACAAAAACGCGCCTCATCCGGGGCGCGTTTCTATTACTGTGCACAGCGGCTAATCTCAGCTAGAGTTTTTCGTAGAACTCGCAAGCCGAGCAGGAGATGAAAACGCCGCCCGGAACATTGCGCTCACGATCTTTAACCCGCTTGACGATCCTGGTGGCTTTGCCGCACTTCGGGCAGTCTGTGCTCTTCGAAGTATCCATTACCTTCTTGCGGTCACCGGTTTTTGCGATCTTAGCCATTCTGAAACTCCTCTATATGGGCCGGCGCGAGGCTCGGCAGAAATTGCTCTGGCAGGACATGGGACACCGCACAAGCAGGCTTGGCGGGCTTCTGCCCGAAAACCACCCAGGAAGCTTTCGCTTGCACCGGAACCCTCGGTGGCAGAAATGTGGAGAAGACTCCACAAAATAATAATGCCGCACCACCGGGTAGCCTCTTGATTGTATATCAGTAAGCTGTATTCTGCGGTAGCGGTGGAGCTGCGCAAAGGAGACACATGGAAGACCTTCGTTACCCAATCGGAAAGTTCGACATGGACAAAGGCCCCAATACAGGCGACGAACGCAAGCGGCTGATCGACACCATTGCCGAAGTGCCGGAGCGCCTGAGGCAGGCTTTGGCCGGATTGAACGGAAAACAGTTGGATACGCCATATCGTGCGGGTGGATGGAATCCAAGGCAGCTGACCCACCACCTCGCCGACAGCCACATGAACGCTTATGTTCGCTACAAGCTCGCGCTGACGGAAGACAATCCGACCATTAAACCGTATAACGAAACCGCCTGGGCCGAGCTCGCCGACAGCCGCATCACACCAATCGATGTGAGCCTGGCGCTCGTGGACCATCTGCACGCCCGTTGGGTGGTCTTGCTGCGCAGTTTGAAACCCCAGGATTGGGAGAGAAAACTGACGCATCCGGAGATGGGCGTTATGTCTCTGGACACAATGCTCTCGATGTACGCGTGGCATGGGGCTCACCATGTGGCGCACATCACGGAACTGCGCAAACGAAGCCAGTGGTAGAGGAGCTAAATCCTTGTAAGTCAGGGCAATCATGTTAAAGAATCATTGACCTACGGTTTCTGGCTTTGATACTGTCAGACTTTGGCTTTGAGCCCGGCAACGGCCCTGCGTTGCCATAGGTGATCTGATGGTCAGGTTCCGCGGTGTCGATTTTCTAGAATTCAACTCTCTTTTAAGCGAAGATGAGCGGATGGTGCGAGACACGACGCGCCAATTTGTAGAGGATGCGCTCATTCCCATCATCGAAGAGTGCAACCGCGAGGGCCGGTTTCCGCGCGAACTGGTTGCGCCCATGGGCGAGCTTGGCTTCTTCGGCGCCACCTTGAACGACTACGGTTGCGCCGGCATGAGTAGCGTGGAGTATGGCCTCATCATGCAGGAACTGGAACGGGGTGACAGCGGACTACGCTCGTTTGCCAGTGTCCAGAGCGGCTTGGTGATGTACCCCATCTATACGTTCGGCAGCGAGGAACAAAAGCAGCGCTGGTTGCCGCCGATGGCAAAGGGAGAAAAGCTGGGATGTTTCGGCCTGACCGAGCCCGATGCAGGTTCCAACCCGGATGCAATGCGCACCCGTGCCGTAGCCGACGGCGACAGCTACGTGCTCAATGGCGAAAAGATGTGGATCACCTCGGGCTCAATTGCCGACGTGGCCGTGGTGTGGGCGAAGAGCCAGGAGCACGGCGGCGAGGTTCGCGGGTTTCTGGTGGAGACCGACCGCCCCGGTTTTGTCGCCAAAGACGTACACGGAAAGTGGTCGCTGCGCGCCTCGGTGACCTCCTCGCTATCGTTGCAGGACGTGCGAATTCCGAAAGAGAATCTGCTGCCGAAGAGCTCCGGACTAAAGTCGGCGCTGATGTGCCTGAACCAGGCACGTTTTGGCATCGCCTGGGGAGTGATTGGGGCCGCGATGGCCTGCTATGATGCAGCTCTCCAGTACTCGCAATTTCGCAAGCAGTTCCGCAATCAGCCAATTGCCTCCCACCAGCTCGTACAAGAGAAACTGGTTTGGATGATTACGGAAATCACCAAGGCACAGCTGCTGGCTCTGCAGGTGGGTCGCCTGAAAGATCAGCAGAAGGCCCAGCACTTTCACATATCAATGGCTAAGCGGAATAACGTGTGGATGGCGCTGGAGTGCGCCCGCCTAGCGCGCGACATTCTGGGAGCAAACGGAATCGCCGACGAGTATCCGGTCTTCCGCCATATGGCGAACCTTGAGTCGGTGAAGACCTACGAGGGAACTCACGACATCCATACGTTAATTCTGGGAGCAGCGATTACAGGCATTGACGCATTCTGAATTCAGTAGCAAAATTGGCCCCGGCAAGTCAGAAACGGGGCTGATGTTTTCCTGGGAAAAGCAGTGAAATAAGGCACAAGGCCAAGAGAAAGTAGAAACAGAAGCCGCGGCCGAAGTAATCAGGAGCGAACATGGCGACACAGTTTCAAGATAAACCAATCCATCTGGAAGACAATATCCTGACCAACCTTGAATCGGATCTCGCACTGGAGTTGTTGCGGGTAGTTGAGGCGGCAGCCATCGCTTCAGCCCGAGAAATGGGGACTGGAGACCGCAAGAAGGCCGATCAGGTAGCAACCGAAACCATGCGTCACGTGATGGACACGGTTCCCATGCGCGGAACCATCGTGATTGGCGAAGGTGAGCGCGACGAAGCTCCCATGCTCTACATCGGAGAAAAGGTCGGACGTGCGCCCAAAGAGGGCGTGATCTATCCGGAAGTGGATATTGCAGTGGACCCGCTGGAGGGTACGAACCTTTGCGCCACCGGCTCACCGGGATCGATTTGCGTGCTGGCCGCCAGCGAGCGCGGTGGATTGCTGCACGCTCCGGATTGTTACATGGAAAAGATCGTGGTAGGTTCCTGCTGCAAAGGATCAGTGGATCTGGATGCCCCGACGGCAGTCAACCTTAAGATGATCGCCAAGGCTCTGCATCGCGACGTCGAGGACCTGGTAATCATTGTGCTGGATCGGCCTCGCCACGAGAACCTGATCAACGAAATTCGCCGCGCAGGTGCGCGTATCAAGCTGATCACCGATGGAGATCTGGCGCCAGGAATTGCGGCTGCAGTGCGCGGCACCGGCGTTCACGCCGTGATGGGCACGGGCGGCGCGCCGGAAGGCGTGATCACCGCAGCAGCCATGCGCTGTCTGAATGGCTACATGGTGGGCAGGCTGACCGGCTATACCGACGAACAGCGCGAGCGCATGACGCAGTATGGCATCACTGACGTGCACAAAACATACACCGCCGAAGAACTTGCCCCGGGCGAAAACATCATCTTCGCGGCAACCGGCGTCACTGACGGCGCGTTGATGCAGGGCGTGCGATTCTTCGGCGAAGGTGTGCGAACATCCTCGCTGATCATGAAGATGGCATCCCGCAAAATACGCTTTGTGGAAGGCATTCACATCGAGCAAGGCAAGGAATTCGGCGTCCGTTTCTAGCCTGGTTTCTACAAGTAAGTAAAAGGGGCACGCATCACGCAGTGCCCCTTTTGCTTGCTTAAGCGTCGGCGCGGCTACTGCGGTGGGACGCTGATCACGTTCAACCGGATGAGCCCGTTGATTACAAACTGCACGGCAATCGCTGTCAGCATCAGGCCCATGATCCTCATCATGATTCGGATTCCGGTCTCTCCCATGCGTTTGCGCACCCGGTCAGCCGAGGCCAGGACAAGATAGCTGGCCCCAGCGGTAACCGCGATGGCAATGAAGATAGGTATGGCGTGCTGCCAGGTAGGCGATGCTCCCATCAGCACCATCACCGTCGAGATGGCACCGGGTCCGGCAAGCAGGGGAACTCCAAGGGGCGTGATACCGATATCCTCCTTGTGCGATCCCTCCTCGGTTTCGCTGATGTCCTCCTGGGTGGAGCGGCGAGCCTGCAACATGTCTAGACCGATGAGGAGAAGGATGAGCCCGCCGGCGATTTCAAAGGCCGCCAGTGTGATTCCAAAAAGTTTAAAGATAAACGTTCCGCAGATAGCAAAGAGGCAGAGAACGATAAAGCAGGTTCCAGAAGCGCGAGCTGCCATGCGGCGGCGCGTCGCGGAATCGGCCCGGCCCGTCATTGCAAGAAACGGCGGGACGGCGGCGAAGGGATCGACCAGGAAGAAAATCGAACAAAATGCAATAAACGAAAACTCCGTCATGGAAGAAAAAAAGGTGTGCATACGAGCGGCTTCCAATGGCAGGAACATACGATCTTATGAATTCTCCAGCTCCTAGCCTACACGGGGTAGTAGTGGATTCCCAAACGGCCGCCGCAGCGTGCGCGCCAGCTAACGCAATGATGCAGACTCCTCTGCAGGCTGGTATGGATGGCGGAGATGTTTGCGCGCCGTCGTTAAAGACTCACCATCGCGCCCGGCGTCGATCACCTTGCGGTAGCGGGCAACCGCCTGTGCGCGCCGTCCCAACGTGTCATACATCTCTCCAGCGGCAACCGCGGCGCGATCAATCAGCGATGGATCGGCATTGCCGATCGTGGTGACAACATCGAAGGCATTGGCCGCTTGCTCATACTGGTGCTGCCAACGCAGAGAAAGGCCCAACCCCCATGCCGCAAGTTCAGGCTGAAAGGTCGAATACCTTCCAGCGTGTCCTTTCTCCAGCGCCAGACGATACTCCGTAACAGCCTCCGGCCCGTGGCCAGCCGCATTCAGCAGATCCGCATACTCTATAACCAAAAGGAAATTTCTCGGATACTCGCGCGAAAGCCCGCCAACCAACCCCAGCGCCTCCGCATAGCGTTGCTCGCGGCGCAGAAACAAACTGAGCGCCATGGCCCCATCGTTGCTCGAGGTGCCATGGGAGCGGCTCACTTCGCGCAGATAGTCGAGACCCTTCTGGCGATTTCCCGTGACTCCTACCAGCGCCACTGCCGCGCGCCCCGCCCAATTCAGGGAACCGATGATGTAATTATGGATTCCGACCGTCATCTTGGCGTCCACATAGTTGTGGTCCAGCTCAAGCACCCGCTCGTGATCACGTCGTGAGGCAAGCGCGGAACGGATCGCCGGCAGCCAGGCTTTCTGCGCCATGCCCATATAAGTGGAACGGAAGCCGCGAGCTACGCCACGAGCATAAAGCGCGTCGGTATCGTTTGGATTCTTCTGCAAGCGCGTGTTGCAAAGCGACTCGACGTGAGCGATCAGACCAAAAATTCTCTTTTGCGCTGCCAGGTCGAGAGGACGTCTCGCTTTGCTCTTAAGAAAGCCTTCACTCGTATAGACTTCCGGATCGAGCGCACCGATACGGTTGAGTTCCTTAAACATTTCTGCGGCGAGCAGATAATTTGAAGTGAACGGATCTTCCGGATGCTCGCTCTGAAGCCGGGATAGATCGCGAAGCGCAAGATCGTAGTCTGCGTTGTATAGCTCATTGAATCCTCGCGCCGCGAGCGCATTGTTACTGGGCCGAATAGGGAGGGCACCTTGCGCAACGCCTACGGACGCGCAAAGTGCAATGAGGAGGAGAAATGCAATTCGTTTCTTGATCATGCGGATATTAAGAGTTTAAACCGTCGAGTGCGGCTTTTCACCGGGGCGATCGCAATTCGCAATTCCACTACCGCCTTGAGGAGCTT
>Ga0181520_10001622_pt1 | contig 45194 bp, 47 predicted proteins | sample PEATcosm2014_Bin_29_FD_132451 | JGI IMG/M metagenome (GOLD analysis project Ga0181520, IMG submission 132451) | Peatland microbial communities from MTU Mesocosm Facility, Houghton, MI, USA - PEATcosm2014_Bin02_30_metaG | ecosystem: Environmental > Terrestrial > Soil > Wetlands > Peat | place... | reverse complement strand
TTCTTTGATCTTGTCGTCGAAGTGAGAAGCGATACTGCGCAACGACTCGGCGATCTTGGTCGGCCCAAAGAAGTTGTACTCGATCCATGGAATTCCATACTTTTCTTCCATGTGACGAGAGATGTAGTTCATCGAGCGGTAGCAGTGAATCAGATTGAGCTTGGCGTGCGGCGTTGATTCAAGTTCAGCGAGAGTTCCGTCACCCGACCACTGGGCAATCACGCGCAGGCCCATCTCTTCAAGCAAAATGCGAGAGGCCCAGGCATCACCGCCGATGTTATAGTCGCCGATGATCGTTACGTCGTAAGGAGTGCTTTCAAAGCGCGGAGCCTTGTCTCCAAGTTTGCCGAAGACATGATCGCGAATAGAGTCGTTGGCAATGTGATGGCCTAGCGACTGCGAAATGCCGCGAAAGCCCTCGCAACGAACCGGCACGATGGTCTTGCCAATCTGCTTTGCCTTGGCCTTGGAAACGCCTTCAATGTCGTCGCCGATCAGTCCGACAGGGCACTCCGACAGGACCGAGATACCCTTGTTCAGCGGAAAAATAACTTCAATCTCGTCGATGATCTTGGCCAGTTTCTTATCGCCGCCAAAGACAATATCGTTTTCCTGAAAGTCTGATGTGATCTGCATCGTGGCGAAGGCATCCACGCCCGTGGTGCCCACAAAGTAGTTGCGCCGCGCAGCCCAGGAATATTGGCCGCAACCAACAGGTCCGTGACTGATGTGAACCATGTCCTTGATGGGACCCCACACCACGCCCTTCGCGCCGGCGTAAGCGCAGCCGCGAATCGTCATCACGCCAGGAATGGTCTTGAGGTTGGATTTGACTCCGCAGTCGCTGTTGCCTTCTTCAAAGGACGCGAGGTGCTTGGCGCGCTTTTTTGCTGTCTTCTCTGGATAAGCGGTGAGAACCTCGCCAATCAATTGTTTGTTGCGTTCTTTGATTTCCTTAACGCCGGCGTTATCGCTCATAATGGACCTCACTCAAGTGAATTTGTAAGAACGGGCGCCACGCGCATTGCGACCATGGCGCCCGTGGAGGAATGAAATCTTACGCCGCGACTTCGGAGGCCTTCTTTCCGATCAGCGACTCGTCGATGTTCTTGATGATGCCGTGTTCCATCAGCATCTCTTCTAGCTCGTCCATGGTGATAGGCGTGGGAATGACGCCCTGGCCGGCATTTTCATGAATCTTGTGCGCCAGTGTGCGATAGTGTTCGGCCTGCGTGGAATCGGGCGCATACTCGATCACTGTCATGCGGCGAAGCTCGGCGTGCTGCACAACATTGTCGCGGGGAACAAAATAGATCAGCTTGCTGCCCAGCTTCTTTGCCATGTTCTCGGCGAGTTCAAGTTCCTTGTCGGTCTGGCGCTCGTTGCAGATCAGGCCGCCGAGGCGCACGCCGCCCGAGTTGGCGTATTTCAAAATGCCTTTGGAGATGTTGTTGGCAGCGTACATGGCCATCATCTCGCCGGACATGACAATATAAATCTCCTGCGCCTTGTTCTCGCGGATAGGCATTGCGAAGCCGCCGCAGACAACGTCGCCGAGCACGTCGTATGAGACGTAGTCAAGGTTTTCGTATGCGCCATTTTCTTCGAGAAAGTTGATGGCCGTAATCACGCCGCGGCCGGCACATCCTACGCCGGGCTCCGGGCCGCCCGATTCAACGCAACGAATCTTCTGATATCCGTACTTCATCACCTCTTCGAGCTCGATATCCTCGATGGTGCCTTTCTCCGCCGCCAGACTGAGGATGCTGTTCTGGGCCTTTGCGTGCAAGATCAGGCGCGTTGAGTCTGCCTTCGGATCGCAGCCGACGATGAGTATCTTCTGCCCCATCTCTGCCAGCGCCGCCAATGTGTTTTGCGATGTGGTGGACTTGCCGATTCCACCTTTGCCATAGAAAGCAATCTGCCGCAGTTTAGCCATCGTACCCTCCTCGGTTCTGTGATTCGTTTCTGATTTCAAAATCTCTCATCTGCGTCTTCATCTGCTTACAGCAAAGCAGTGACCAGATGACTGCAGAATCAAGGATGCTGAATGTCGATTTGCATCCTTGCGCTCCGGTGTTCGCTTATCTATATGCAATCACCGTGCCAAACTGAATAATTGATTAAGTCGTGTATGTTCAGAGTCTTATCTCTCATAATTCCTCTGTGTAGAATGCGACAATCGAGAGTTTTTTTGTAGTGAATGCGACGGCGCGATGACAAATACCTTCACGCGAAATGCTGCTTCCCAGACAATTCAGCGACAAATTCACCCAGGCTAATCGTGAGGCGCTCTATGTTGTGCTCTTCCAGAAAACGCTCCTCATTGCGCGTTGGATACTCGGGCAGGATGGCCCAATGCTTCTCGGATGATCGCTTGATGATCTGGTGCGCAAAGAGCCGCTCCAGTTGCGTTGAAAACCTGCAACCCAGGAAAAGAAAACTTCTCCCTTTCCGTATCTCTTGCACGGAATCTGGAATCGGCGTCTGTATATCGATCTCCGTCAACACTTCTACAAAGTCGGAGTCGGAGACAAGATAATTGCGAGCCGGCCAAACCGAACCGAGAGGCTGGTAGAGCAGAGTCTTCCAGTTTACATAACCACGGTCAGCCTCCACCCCAACGAATGCGCCATTCGATGCATAGTAATGGACCCAATTGCCGAAATGCTCCGACTGGCTTACACCTTGCGCCATGCCCCAACTGGAACGCGAACGCAGCGCCTTTTGCGGAAGATCGTCGTACCAGGCGTGAACAACCAAAGGCAGCGCGGGCAGACTCATCAGCAGTGTGTGCAGTGAGGTAGGTTCCGCGTCCGCGCTGAACGCTTCTGTCATCGCATTCGTTACTGTACTGCGATGCTTGAAATTCTCTATAAACTGCGCCGCGGCGCCAAGATTGTATCTGACTTTATGGGGAACGCTGCTCTTTGATGTCAAATGCCCAACAAGAGCCTTATGCGAATCGGGTAGTGGACTCGCTGTACCGTCAAAAGACAAAACTCCAGGGCCAAGAAAAGGAATCGCATTGCCGCCTTCGAATGCGTTTGCAATCGAATCCAGCGAGGAGATACTCAAGCCGGCACCTCATCTTCCAGGAGTTTTCGCGCTTCAACGGTAATTGGCAATGTTGTCGAAGCAGCCATTGCGGGCAACTCCAGCCGCCATCCGTTGGCGAGTGTAACCAGACCGCCCCACATCTCCGGCTTTTCGACTTCAACAATAGGTTCTTCCAAATCTTTTTTGGCAACATAAGCTGAAAGAACGCCGGAATTATTTCTGCGGATCATAACCTTCATTGCACCCCTCCAACTACAAACAATTCTGCTGACTCCAGCTCTTTTCGCTTCATGCCCACACGGAAACCACTGCCAAAAAACTCGACACCGTAGATGTAGTACTGCTGAAGAAAGGTTCCGATTGAGATGACATATCCTTCCTCGCCTTTGTTTACGAGGGTTTCGCCAATATCCTTTCCTGGAAAGGTGCCATCATTGCGCACCATGAACTTGGACCGGACCTTTTGACCGTACTCAAACTGCGGAGGCCCATCCAACTCCACTACCCAGCCATCGCGAATAATCTTTGACATATCAACGGCTCCTTTCTTTGTGGTTCACAGATTTCATCTGAAGAATTGCACGACCCTCCGCGAGCGGACTCCGTGCTTCAAGCAGTCTCTCCGCGACCCGCTCGCGTACCAGCGGATCCGCATCCTTGCGCATACCATCGAGAGCACTGACAGGAACCCGCCCCGCCGCCTCGTAGCGAACGCGAAAGTCGGGATGGAAGCGCAGAGGCAATAACTGCGCGGGTGTCAGCCGCTCTGCAACCGCAAGACAAACCGCGGCGTCGGGATCGTCCACCAACTCCGTCAGCCACTCAGCAGAGATGCGTTGAGCAACCACGCGCCGCACCTCAGGATCGGGATCGTCGATCATGTGTTTCAATTGCGGTATTGCAATGCGCCGCGCAACGATCTGGCGCACATAGTAGTCAGGGTCCGACATCATCGGCATCAGCTCTTCGCCTTCAAGATGCGCGGCTATGCGAATTCGCACCTCACGATGCGGGTCACTGCGCAGCCGCAGAAGAAAACGGCGGGGAAGCCGCAGGGCTGCATTCCATCGCACGGATTCATCGTTATCGTCAAGGAGAGCCGTCAGCCGGAAGACATCGGCATATTTAGCTGCGGCCGCACGCACCTCAAAGTAAGGATGAGAAATAAAATCGTTAGCCAGTCCGGGATTGGTCTTGAAGAATTCTTCGATGCGCGAGGGAGAACGATCCTGAACACAGACGTGTTTTTGCCGGCAGCGGTCTTCGTGAATCAGCTCGTGGTGAACGCAGCCAGCGCAGCACACTTCGCGTCCTTGCCAGTCCAGAGCTTTCTCCGGTTTGCGCAGCAACATTTGTCCCTCCTCTCCAATGCTTCAGCGTCTGACGAGTGCATCCACCGGCACCAGCGTCGAGCCTGGCGCGCACACCTGTGCGGTTCCTCCCGGTGTGGTAACAACAAATCCCGTGAGAGAGCGGCTGTCGATGAAATCCACAATTGCTCCGTCCAGTAATAAGCAACTCGCGGAATCAAGAAATATGCGCAATTCCGATTGCTTCCAAACAATTTCGTTCGCTCCCGGTTCCGCAGCAAGATCAAACTCGACGGCAAGACCAGAGCACCCGCCAGGACGGACCTTAAGTCTGAACCCAGGATTGGTACTCGCGCCACAGCGCATCATGCGGCGAATGAACTTTTCTGCCGCCGGCCTCAACTCCATTGATATTTGCTTTGTCTCGCTCATCGACACCGCCTTAAAGATTTGCGACCAGCGCGCCTTGTCGTATATCGGCGTCGCCGCGCCGCGTATGCTCGATTTCTCCGCTTCGCACACTCTCCAGATACTCTCGGAAATACGTCAATGCGGACTGCTCGATATACTCAAGCGCAAATCGATCCACCGGCTCGATGCCGGCTTTCAGCAGTCCTTCGCGGGGGCAGTTTCCGATCCTGGAAATCAATACTGCAACGCAGTCGTTGATGGCGCGAACCACAGTTTCCAGACTTTCCTCTTCTCCGAAGCCGCCTTGACAGTAGTTATCCACTCGGCGATGACCAACAAACTTCACGCCTGTAGTGCTGACCTCATAAACCTGAAACTCTTTGGCGTGGCCAAAGTGCTGGTTGATGCGGCCTCCGCCTTTGCTCGCAACAGCGACCAAAATTGAAATATCGCTCTCTTTGCCCGCGAGCATTTTCAGCTCCTCATTTCTCGCCGCAACTACTGCTGCGCGTTGCCTCTCGACATCCTCCTGATACGCTTGACGCAGCTCCAGATCGTAGTGAACGTCCATCTTCATGATCTTTTCAGTCGTAAACTCATTGCTGCGATCCTCACCGAGCAGACCCACCGCGTCCGCGCGGCACTGGCGGCAATGGCGCATGATGTTCATCTCGCCCTCGCACGAATCCTGCAAGGCCTTCAGCTCGTGCGCTGTCGGCCCGCGAACCCCGCCAAGTCCGAAGACGGTGCCATGCTCCGGCGCCGAGATCAAGGGCATGATGTTATGCAAAAACGCTCCGCGTGACTTTACTGCCTTGTTGACTTCCACTAGATGATGATCGTTAACGCCGGGTATCATCACTGAATTCACTTTGCAGAGAATGCCGCGCTCGGCGAGCATCTCCAGACCCAGCAGTTGACGGTTACTTAGAATTTGCGCGGCTTCCACTCCCTCATATCGTTTCTTGTTGTAATAGATCCAGGGATAAATCTTCGCGCCAATCTCTGGATCGATCATGTTGATGGTGATCGTCACATGATCGATATTGAGCGACTGAATTCTATCGACGTAATCGGGGAGCATAAGTCCGTTTGTCGAAAGACAGAGCTTGATATCGGGAGCCGTCTGTGTCACAAGCTCGAAGGTCTTAAAAGTTTTCTCTGGATTCGCGAGTGGGTCGCCGGGTCCGGCAATACCGAGCACGGTCATCTGCGGGATATTCGAGGCCACGGCAAGCACTTTCTTGGCCGCCTGCGCCGGCGTCAGCCGCTCACTCACAACTCCTGGCCTCGATTCATTCGAACAATCGTACTTGCGGTTGCAATAGTTGCATTGGATATTGCAGGCTGGCGCCACAGCCACGTGCATTCGCGCATAGTGGTGATGCGCTTCTTCGCTGTAACAGGGATGGTTCTTTACCTTTTCCCAGATCTCCGGCGACAGATCGCCTTGCCCCGCGACCGAGCCGCAACTGGATTTGCTGCTTCCGCTTTTCGAGCCGCAGCCCTTTTGTCCGCTGCTCAAAAGAGCTGGCTGCATCACGAGCAACTGTGCGACGGCCTTTCGAGTGCCAAGCTCCATAGCATTCCCCATTGTGTTGGAGTGACCCGGAGTGCGGGTGCTGCTAGGGACTATAGCAACTCAACCGCCAAAGTGGATGTTGCAGATGGTACGAGGCTTACGCGCTTTTAGTCCTTGTCGTAATTGCGACAAAAGATAGGGAACCTCCTAGTCATGTAGCAAATCAGCCATTGCGACAGGTTCATTGAAGCGGGATGTCAATCGGATCAAAGGTCGTAGTTTTGCGCGAGGAAGAATCGTCAAATGAGCAGACAATGATCAGAATCGCTTGATTTCTACGCTGTGCTTCCGCAACGCGTAGCCCATCTGGCGAGCAGTCAAACCCAGTATCCGTGCGGCTTTGGCTTGAACCCATCCGGACCTTTCCATGGCATCTACCAAACGCTTGCGATCAGCAGCATCTTCCCGCGCGCTGCTCGAACCTTCCGAGGGTCCGGCTTTCTCAAAGCTGTCATCGGCAGCAATGCTTGAAGGCTCGGCAATCCTGTGGACTGGCCAAGTTCGCTCTTGCTTAGGCGAGAGGATCGGGAGCGGCACATAGCCGGCCTGTTGTTGCTGCATTTTGTTGATGGACTTGCCCATCACGAGCGAAAGACAGTTATCATTGCTGCAAGCAAAATCTTCCACTACGATCACAGAGTCTTTTGCCAGCGCTGCCGTGCGCTTTACGCAGCTCTCCAACTCCCGAACATTGCCAGGGAAGTCGCAAGCACTCAGCACATCCATTGCGCGCTTGGAGAGGGTGAGCGAGACGCCATGTTCATCATTGAAACGCCGCAAGAACTCCTTGGCCAGCATTCCTACATCTTCGCGCCTCTCGCGTAAGGGCGGAAGAAAGATGGGCACCACACTGATGCGATAGTAGAGGTCAGAGCGGAATTGGCCTGCCAGCACAGCCGCTTCCAGATTCCGATTGGTTGCCGCCACCAGCCTCACATCCACCTTGATCGTGCGGCTTCCGCCCACTCGCTCAAACTCGCCCTCCTGCAACACGCGCAGCAGCTTGGCTTGAAAGGCGCCCGAAATTTCACCGATCTCATCGAGGAAAAGCGTTCCCCCGTCAGCCGACTCGAATCGCCCCTTGCGCATTCCGACTGCGCCGGTGAAGGCTCCGCGCTCATGACCGAACAACTCCGACTCCAAAACTGTTTCAGAGAGCGCTGCGCAATTCAGTCGAATGTAGGCCCTCTGGCTGCGTGGGGAATACTCGTGAATGGCGCGCGCAAACAGTTCTTTTCCCGTGCCTGATTCTCCGCAGAGGAGTACTGGCAGATTGCATCGCGCAACTTGTTGTATTTTTTCGACCACTTCACGAATCGCCGCGCTTTCGCCGATGATCCAGTCGATTCCTTCGTGCTTGGACTCCGTGTGCTGCTCCAACTCCTTTTCAAGCCGATGACGATCACTCATCAACCGTTCGCGATCTCTGGCAACCAGCGTTTGCAGAGCAACGGACTGCGCCACCAGATTGGCCACCATGGTCAGAAATCGCACGTCTTCATCCAGCGTGTGCGGAGAGGAGTTTCCGTCGAGCCGTTCGATCATGATGGTGCCAAGTGTGCGGTTGGCGCCTTTGATCGGAACGCCCACGAACGATCTTTGTGCAGTAGGGTCGCCGGAGTTCAACTCGCTCCAATCCGAAAAGAGAGGACTTTCAGCTATATTGCGTACGATCAGCGGCATACCTGAGACGACGATCTGCCCCACCGCTTGCTCGGGAAGACGCTCGAAATGTTCTCTGGCTGTCGCCTCACTCCATCCTGCGCCGACAACCATCGAGGTTCGATCCTCTTCATCGAGCAGCGCAATCAGGCCATTGTTCATATCCAAAAAACTGGCTAAAAGATTAATGACCCCGGAAAGCGCCACCTCCAGTCGCGCCGGACGCGTGAGCAGCTTCGAAATCTCATAAATCCCCATAAGCGCAGAATTTGCACGGCTGCTTGATTGCATCGCGCGCTCGTTGCTGGAGATTTCTTCCTGGCTCGACACGTCTCGCCTCCTTTCGGATGAAGGCAAATGGATGGTTGACTAAACAGAACTGGATTGACGAAACACAGGAATCAGATAATTGTCCGCCTGCATCCGGCCTTGCGCGCCAGACGCCAGTAGGTTTACAACGCTCCGGTTCGTAGGCATATTTTGGCAGACATTTGATGCTTGGTCAATGAAGACCGCATAAGGAAAGCATTGAATCCTGAAGATTCAGCATCTAAGCCATTCCATTCTCAATTTGTTGATGCCGGCCTGCGGGCCGCTATTCCTCCAACAACAACAGCCGCGCCGGGTCAAGCTTGATAAGCCAGGGTTGAGGCTGGGAGCTCAGTGCGCTCCATGCATCCTTGGGCACATCGGCCTGCAAATGATGTAGCTCGCCTGCTTGAGGTGCGGCATGCAAACGCAGATAGAGCGTCATCTCGTGCGGTGTTTCACTGGTCGCGACCAGCCAGCAAGCAAATGTGTTCTCCCCGTCTGCCGTGAGCTGGAACTTGATCTGATGCGAGCGGATTCCAACATGGGTCAAAGTATTGGGGAAGTCGCGTGACGTTCTCAGTTCGCAATTCCACGCTTCAACTGCAATAAGCTCATCCCCCACGCGGCGAGCCGGCGCGATGTTCTTGCATCCCGTCAGTCGAGCCGCCGCAACTCTTTGTGGGCGCTCGAAGAGCTGATGCTTGGGGCCGCTGGCAATCACCTTGCCGCTGTCCAACACTAGCAGATCGCTGCAAAAGCGGAATGCCTCTTCCATGTCATGCGACACAAAGATTACCGCGCCGTTGTAGCTGGCCAGTGTCTCGCGCAACTGCTCTTCAGTTTGTCGCCGTAAATGAGGATCGAGCGCCGCAAACGGCTCATCGAGGAGCAGGGCGTCGGGCTCGATGGCTATGCAACGCGCAATAGCCACGCGTTGCCGCTGACCGCCTGAGATCTCGGAAGGATAACGATCGGCAAGTTCGGCGATGTGCATTCTTTCAAGCTGGCATCGAACGCGCGCCTGCCGATCCCGCTCTGGCAGCCTGCTTAACCCGAAGCCTACGTTCTCCGCTACGGTCATCCTCGGAAACAGCGCGTAGTCCTGAAAAACCACGCCGATCTTCCGATGCGCGGCGGAAATCTTCGTAGCTGTTGCACTGTTGAAGAGAACGCGGCCATTGAGAGAAATGCGGCCGCGATCGGGAGTGACGATGCCTGCAATCATGCGCAGTGTCATGGATTTGCCAGCGCCGGATGCTCCCAGCAAACCGAGCGCGCCTCGGCTCGCGCAGAACTCGACTTCCAACTTGAATGGATCCAGCGCCTTCTCGATATGTATTTCAAGCGATGCGCCACGCGCGCTCATTTCTGGAGTGCTTGGCAACTGTGTTTGTGGAACAGTTGTGGAATTCAAGAAGGCAGTCTTCTCAACCGGATGTATCTTTCTGGTCTTTCTCTCCCAGTGAAGCAAGCGAATAATGGCCAGTGACAAAATGACAATCAGACTCACCCAAAGAAACGCCACGCGCATATCACCGCCCTCGGCTGCGGAAAATATTGCGATCGGCATCGTCTGCGTGCGGCCGGGGATATTGCCTGCCAGCATCAGTGTTGCTCCAAATTCGCCCATCGCGCGAGCAAAGGCCAACACGGTTCCGGCCAGCACACCGGGCGCAGCCATCGGCAGCAGAACTCTGCAAAAGATTCTCCACTCAGATGCGCCAAGTGTCCGCGCGGCATCGAGAAGATTGGGATTGACCTGCTCAAACGCGCCCAGCGTCGTGCGATACATCAGCGGAAATGCGACAACGGTCGCGGCGATCACCGTTGCCGGCCATGAAAAAACAATCGTGATGCCAATTTGCTCTAATGCGTGACCGACGAAGCTCCGCCGCCCCAGAAGCACCAGGAGTATGAAACCAACTACAGTGGGCGGAAGCACGAGCGGCAGCGTAAGAATTCCATCGATCCACGCACGAAGGCTGCCGCGCACGCCATACATCAGTCGTGCCGCCAACAATCCAAGAAAGAATGTTGCGATTGTGGCCACACAGGTCGTGGCTAGCGATATCCATAGCGGCGAATAGTCGATGGGCATGTTCACGGTGCTGCTATTGTAAACCCGCGCTTCTGGAAGATGGCCTGCGCGGAAGGACTGGCGAGATACTCGATAAAATTGCGTGCCGCCCCTTCGCTGTGACTTCCTTTCACCACCGCGACGGGATAGACAATAGGCTCGTGCGTCGACTCTGGGGCCGTGGCAATCACCCGAACCTGGCTCGATATCATCGCATCGGTAGCATAGACCAGGCCCGCATCGGCGTTGCCGGTTTCAACATAAGTCAGAACCTGTCGAACATCCTTTCCGAGCACAAGCTTGTCGCAGACTCGATCCCAGAGATGAAGCGATAGGAGCGTCTGCTTTCCATATTGCCCCGCTGGAACGCTTGCGGGATCGCCAAGAGCTATCGTTCGAATTGATCCATTTGTAAGTCCCGGAAAGCCACTTAGCTTTGAATCGAGCGGTGCAATCAGCACAAGCGTGTTTCGCAAGAGATTGCGACGTGTTCCGGTAACGACTAACCCGCTGGCTGCAAGATCATCCATCGGTTTTGCCGCGGCTGATATGAAAATATCCACAGGAGCGCCCTGGTCGATTTGCGTCGCGAGGTTTCCGGAAGAACCGAAGTTATTGGCAAATGCGATGATTGCGCCGCTTTGCCTGTAAGTAGTCTCTACCTCGACAATTGCATCCTTCAGGCTGGCCGCCGCAGAGACAGTCAGAGTGGTCTGCGCTGAACCAGGGCACAGGCCAAGCACGACCGTAAGCGTGAAAAGCACAACAAATCTGCGAAACTGCATTCAATCTCCTCTAACATCAAAACTCTGTCTAAAGCTTTCGTCCAGTTATATCCAGTGCGGCTGTTCGCACTGGTTATCGTCCACTCAATTCAACCAGCGCGAGAAATAGATTGAACGACAACCCGCGTCAGGCTCTCGACTGAGCCCGCCGCGGAATCAATCAGAAGGTGAAACGACTACCGGCTGTCGGAGCAAGGTTGCTGTCGCTAAAAAAGGGAACGCCGGGGCCATGAGGAATGGCAATGTCCAGACCGCCGCTCACGAAGGAATATGCAGCTCCAGCAAAAAGATCAAAACGCTTGGTGAAGTGATGATCCAAATAGAACGACCCCTCGTTAAGGGCGCCTGCGCAGGATGCGCGCATATTACCGATACTGGGGTTGGTCGAGCAGGTCGATGGAACGCGGAAGTCATTCTGCCGCTGCTGATACCAGGCAAGAGTTACATCGGTCTTTTTACGATAAGTGTACTTCGCGCCTGTCCACCAGATCTGAACTAGCTTTTCAGAATCAAGATTGTTGTCTTCGACCCCGCTCAGGAAGTAACCGCCCTGGTCAGAAGCGCCAACGCCCAACGGGTTTTTGGGGTTGTTCTGCCATATGTATTCGTAGCCGGCAAAAACCTTGAACGACTCCGACGAATATTTGGCGGCGGCCATAACTGCGTTGTTGTCGGTCACGATGCCATAGAGGGTGTTGTTCGTGGCGATCAGATTGTTTCCGGTGATGGGGTTTGTATTAATGCTGTCCGTAGTCGACTGATATGGAGCCGCCGGACTTTGAGGCCCCAGTAAGGGGTTCAACACACTGATCGCCTGATTGTAATGTTGGAAGACGAGATCGCCGGAGAACTTGCTATAGGCTCCGCCGACGTCGAATCCATAGGCATTGTTATGCGCGGATTCCGGCGTACAGTTGCCGGCAGTCCAGGTTGAAGAGGCCGAGTAGCAGCCGCCAGAGCCATCGGCGAATTTATACATCGCGCCGAAATGGACGGAGCCATAAGTGAGGCGATACTTCACAGCATCATCCCAACGGGTGTCCTCAGTATCGCCGCCGCCGGCCATCGTGCCGTTATACCCGATGTACGAAAAAGCATAGGAACCGCTGGCTGGATCGTATTGCAGCATCGCATCAGTGCCCAGAGCGCGCTGACGGCCAAAGGTCAGCGTGCCAATATGCGCCGACGTTATACCGGCATAGTATTCGTCGTTGAAGGGTTGGCCCGCGCGCGCGCCGTCAATGGCTATCGAATAGCTGCTCCTGGGAAGGCCATTGTTGATGATGTCTGTTTGTGACGCGTTGGCGAGCAAGCCGGATTGCGGATTGATGCCGGTTGAGGCGTTGAAGACAATGGACCAGCCCGGCAGAAACTCCTCTTTGCCCCGGATGCCAAACCCCGTCTGCGACAGGCTGTTCGGTGCGATGAGGAATCGATGTTGATAGCCGTTTCGGTTGACCAGAGATTCGCCTTCATAGTTATAGCCGTTTTCTGGAAGGCCGTGGCTGACCCAGCCGACGCCAACGTCATACGTACCGTACAGCGTGATGCCATGCCAGATCAGCGCGCAATCGGTGGTGGCGAACTCGTGGCCGCTTGTGCAGGGGTCGGGGGTCTTCGCCTGCGTTTTAGTGTTGATTGCGGCTCCCTGTCCGAATGCCAGTGTCGATAAAAAGCAGAAAACTGCGGTCGCAAGAACAAACTTCGCCTTATTCATATTTCCTCCAGATAATAAAAATGACTGCTTAGTATTTGTAATTTAACCACGACATCGACGTGTTTACAATAAGGAACACATAAGGAATCGCAGCAATTATCTACAGCTGCAAAAATAACAACGGCGAGGGTCTATAAAGAGGAAGGGCTAATTCGAAAAAATCAAGGAGAGAACATAGTGGAGCAAAGCACCCTAAAAGTTTCGCTCTTTGGGCAGCCTTGCGGCGCACTCGCGGCGCTGTAATTATTGGGAGGGGAACTAAACGCCGATCAGTATGTTGGATGCCTTCACAATCGCGCTGACCTTATCGCCTCGCTGCAGCCCGAGCGTATGCACGCTCTCCTTGGTGATCGAAGCAATGACGATGGCGCCGCCGGTCAACTGAATCGCCACTTCGCTGTTGACCGCTCCGTCATGAGAACTTGTTACTTCGCCGGCCAACACGTTACGAGCGCTCAACTTGGCGCCATCCACGCCCTTGCCGACAATCACCTCGTTGGCTTTAATAATCACGTAAGCTGTCTTGCCCTCCGTCAGGCCCAGCGAATCAATGCTGGAGTTTGTGATGACGGAGACGATGCGCTCTCCTCCTGTCAGGACAAGAGTGACCTCTGAGTTGACAGCTCCTTTGGTGACAGTCTTCACCTTGCCCTCAAATACATTTCTCGCACTGATCTTCATTTGTCTCCTCCAGCCGATTACCGGATTGGCGGCGCATCGCAACTGGCCGCCACGTCTGGAATCAACAGTACCATACACTGTATAAACTGCGCATGATTGGATTGCGTACTCAGTGTCCGCCGATTCCCTCTTGTGCATTTTCCCTCGTATCCGTATCATAAGTCGCGTATACAGTACAGACCATTTTGCCGCGGGGCGCGAATGCAATCAATCGAAGTACATACGAATCTCGCGGAGTTGCGGACCAAGCGAGCGATCTCCGCTGCGCATTTAGCGGCTGAAGCTAGCGTCAGCCGACAGACGATTCATGCTATTGAAGCTGGACTCTATGTTCCCAATACAGCGGTGAGTCTAAAGCTGGCTCGCATTCTTGGCACGACGGTTGAGGATCTATTCCAGCTCGAACCGGAGCCAGAAGTGACTGACGAGACGGCCGAGGTCTTCATTCTTGGCGACGTGGCCTCGCTGCCCAAGGGACAGCCGCTGAGACTCATAAGCGTCAATGACCGTTTGGTCGCAGTAGCGCCCGATCCGGCAAGTTGGGGCCTGCAGCCAACGGATGCCGTTCTTCTTGCGCACATACGCGCCGGAAAAGGCGAGGTCAATGCCAAAGTGCGGCTCCTCGGCAATGGCTGGAAGAATCCCGGACGCATTCTTCTCGCAGGTTGCGATCCCAGTGCATCGCTGCTTGCACACTCTCTTGAACGGCAGGGTTTTGAACTCGTCATCGCCTATGAAAACAGTACGCGCGCGCTTGACCTGCTGCATGAAGGAATGATTCATGTCGCCGGTACGCATTTAGTTGAGAAGGCTAGCGGCAAAGTCGATTTATTGCCGATCAGCAAGCTGTTTCCTCGCAGTTCGCTTGCTGTCCTGTCTTACGCGATGTGGAAAGAAGGACTGATCGTCGCACAGGGAAACCCTAAGAAAATTACAGGAATTGAAGATTTAGCACGCAAGGACATTCGCATTACAAATCGCGAGCAAGGCGCAGGCTGCCGCCGCTTATTGGACGACCTGTTGCGAGCGAAAAGGATCGCGAGTAACAAGGTTAGAGGCTATGACGACATTACTCTGGGCCAGCTTCCTGCCGCGCGTCTCGTTCAGAGTGGGGAGGTAGACTGTTGCATTGGCACACAAGCCGCTGCGGTTTCGATGGGTCTAGCCTTCCTTCCACTCGCGGAAAAACCCTACCTCCTAGCACTTCGCCGAACGCATCTCACATTGCCGCCGGTCCAGGCGCTCATTGAAACGCTGGGCCGAACGGCGTACCGGCGAGAGGTCGAAGCCTGTGTCGGCTACGATATGCGCATGGCAGGCGATAGGCTGGCATGAAACGCGCTGAATATCGAGGCGGAGATTCTGTCCACCAGCTTTGAGCATACGCGGGCCACTGCAAGCGCGCGGCGCCCTGAGTAAAAGCTGTAGCGGCATTTTGGCGGCTCGCATATTGCCGGACTCTCACGTGAAAATCCCCAGCAGTTCTGGTGATACTTTTGGGGATACTTTTTCCCCGATTCCCATGCGTTTCCATGCAGCGAATACAGCTCGGAATAATCGTGTAACTTATTCTTGTTAAATATATTATGCAAATAAATTCCTATGTGTGCGATCTTGTGTAAAACAAGGTAAAATGGGACTCATAATCCCTAGGTTGGGGGTTCGAATCCCTGCAGGCCGACCATAGAATCAATAAAAAATGTGAAATCAATATCTTCCGTAACTTTTCTTCACAATCTACAATAATTTGGATTATCAGATAATTTTTGTGCATATACCTCGCGAATTTCTGTGAGCGGCACGGATGATTAGCAGTCTTTACAATGGTGTAGGAGTTGTTGCGCCTCCGATTGCAACAACTGCATGATCGGTATCATCTTATAATCAGGAAACGAGTTCAGAGAGAGCAATGCCTACTACAGCGAACAAGGACTATTACGCCACGCTCGGTGTGAAGAAGACAGCCTCAGCCGAGGAGATTCGCAAGGCCTTCCGCAAAGCTGCGCGGCGTTATCATCCCGACGTGAACCCCGGCGACAAGCGCGCCGAGGAGAAGTTCAAGGAGATCTCCGAGGCCAACGACGTGCTCAGTGACGAGCGCAAGCGCAAGGTCTACGATCAGGTGGGCTTCTACTCCGACCAGATCGACCCGGCGCAAGCCGAGGCCTATGCGCGTCAGCAGAGCGGCGGCGGGCGCGGAATGCCGGTGGACTTCGGCGGCTTCGACTTCTCCGGTTTCCAGAGCGGGCCGGAGCACCACACCGCCGGTCAGCAGGCGGGCGCGGGATCGGCCTCCTGGGGCAGCTTCAAGGACATCTTCTCCGGTATATTCAACGGCGCGCAGCAACCGCAGCAGCCGCGCGGCCCGCAACCGGGAACCGACCTCGAATACCAGGCCACGGTCGATTTTTGGACGGCGATTCGCGGCGGTCAGGCCCGCATGGAGGTCTATCGCCAGGAGACCTGCCCCACCTGCCACGGACAAAGTTCGGTCGGCGGCCAGACACAGTGCCCGGAGTGCAGCGGCACAGGCCAGGTGACGCAGATGGGCGGACGGATGAAGTTCAACATTCCCTGCCCGCGCTGCAACGGCACAGGCCGCATCTCCAACACCTGCGCCACCTGCCGCGGCGAGGGTTTGGTCAGCCGCACCGAGACCGTAGAGTTCCGCATCAAGGCGGGTACGCGCGACGGCCAGCGCATTCGTCTACAAGGCAAAGGCAACGCCGGCGTGAATGGCGGCGCGCCCGGCGACCTCTTCCTCATCGTCCGCACCGGCACACATCCGGTCTTCACGCGCGTTGGCGACGACATCAATCTCACGGTTCCGGTCACCGTGCCCGAAGCATCACTGGGAGCTAAAGTGGACGTTCCGACCATCGATGGCCGCGCCCAGTTGAAGATTCCTCCCGGTACGCAGAGCGGCCAGAAGTTGCGTATGAGGGAACGCGGCGTGGAGAGCGCGCAGCATCCGGGCCAGCGCGGAGACGAGATTGTCACCGTGGAGGTATCGGTACCCACCCTGGCCGACGAACGCAGCCGCGAGATCATGCGCGAGCTGGCAAGGCTGAACCCCAACGACCCGCGCTCTGCGCTCTTTGATAAGCTGTAGGCGACATTTGCGCTTATACTTCAATGGGGACTGAAACTAGCTTTGGAGCTGTCATGCGTATGGACACTCAACAGATTGAGATCATCGGAAGACACATCCTTATTGCAAATTTAATCGCTGCGAACCTTGAGGTTGCCGAGCCTATACGCGACCATGGGATCGACATAATCGTCTTTCGAGATGGGTTGAAGGGTGGCAAGTTCCTTGCCTGCCCGATTCAGTTGAAAACCGCTACAGACGAGGCATTCGAATTGTATAGCAAGTACGAACGATTTCCTGGTTTAAGGATCGTCTATGTATGGAACGCCAAAGTGCCCGCAGAAGCGCAGGTTTTCGCTCTCAACTATCAAGAGGCGCACGATGTTTTGGTTGAAATGGAATATGACAAGACCAAATCCTGGAAGGATGGACACTACGTGACGACAAAGCCATCCAAAAAGCTGAAGAAAATCTTGGATAAGTTTCGGGTCAATGCGCCGAAGGAATGGCCCGGTAGACTGGGTATGAAGGGATAAAGCATAGTATTCTGAAACCCCGGAGCGTCCCTGAGCAACCTTATGGCAGCCAAGAAAAAATCCAAAGGCGCGTACATGATCTCGGCGGTTGCCGAGATGTATGAAATTCATCCGCAGACGCTGCGCCTCTATGAGCGCGAAGGTCTGCTGCTGCCATCGCGTACCGAGGGCAACACACGCCTCTACACCGACGAAGACCTGGAGCGCCTGGAGTTCATTCTGAATCTCGCCCGCGACCTGGGCGTGAACATCGCCGGCATCGCCATCATCCTGCAGATGCGCGAGCGCATGGAAGAGATGAACCGCCAGATGCAGAGCTTTGTCGAGTACGTGCGCACGGAGATGCTCTCGCGCTTTCAAGCTGCCGCGCCCGGCACCGGCGCAATTGTTCCGCTGCGCAAACCAGGTGTCGTGACCAAGGCCGCCGCCCAGAGCCGCTCGCAGCGCGATTGAATCCCAACGATTGAATCCCAATAATGTAAACTAATTCCAAGATTCGATCAACACAGGATTTATCTTGGATTCTTTTCAGCAGCATTCATTGTCCCTCTCAAGCGGGGACGAGGCGGTTGCCCTGGCCGCTATGGTCGCCGGAGTAACCCTCGGTGCGCGCGCAATAGGACAATCATGAATTCAACCTTGGAAACCAGCATCGCCAACTGTCATCCCGCCAGCGCGCCCGATTACACTCCGCTCGCCGAATTGCGCGCCTTGCAGTTGCAGCGCATTCGCGCCGTAGTCGAGCGCGCATATCAGCACGTGGAGCTCTTCCGCACTCGCATGGAAGAGCGCAACCTCAAGCCCGAAGAGATTAGTTCCATCGATGACATCGCCAAGTTGCCTTTTACTTTGAAGAGCGATCTGCGCGACACCTATCCCTTCGGACTCTTCGCCAGCCCCATGAAAGACGTCGTCCGCCTTCACGTCTCCAGCGGAACCACCGGCAAGCCCATCGTCGTCGCATACACCAAAGAGGATGTGGATGTGTGGACCTCGGTGATGGTGCGCTGCTTCGCCGGCTGCGGGCTTCATCGCGGAGACATCATTCAAAACGCCTACGGCTACGGCCTCTTCACCGGCGGTCTCGGCGCTCACTACGGTGCTGAGGGCCTCGGCGCGACTGTCGTCCCTACCTCCGGCGGTAACGCCGACCGCCAGATCATGCTGATGAAGGACTTCGGCGTGACGGCCATCTGCTGCACGCCCACTTACTTTCTTCATCTGATCGCACGCGCCACTGAACTCGGCGTTGATATGAAGCAGCTTCCTATTCGCGCTGGAGTCTTCGGCGCCGAACCCTGGACCGAATCGATGCGCCAGCACATCGAAAAGATGAGCGGCATCGAGGCCTTCGACATCTACGGGCTATCGGAAATTATTGGCCCCGGCGTAGGCTGCGAGTGCCGCCGCCATCAGGGCCTGCACATCTTTGAAGATCTCTTCTATCCGGAGATCGTCGATCCCGCCTCCGGCGAGCCGCTGCCCGATGGAGACGAGGGCGAGTTGGTTCTGACCACTCTCAGCAAGCAGGCAATGCCGATGATTCGCTATCGCACGCGCGACATCACCAGACTGCTTCCGGGCCTTTGCGAATGCGGACGCACGCTGCGGCGAATTGATCGCATCGGCCGCCGCAGCGACGATATGCTGATCATTCGCGGCGTCAATGTATTTCCATCGCAGGTCGAGTCCGCGCTCCTGCAAGTCGAAGGCACCCTGCCGCAATATCAGATCGTACTCACGCGCGAGCAGGGATTGGATCAGATGGAAGTGCAGGTCGAAGTCACCGCGCAGATGTTCAACGACAAGATCGGCGCATTGCAAGGCTTGCACGGCAAGTTGCAATCTGCGCTTGATCACGTGCTCGGCATTCGCGTGCGGGTTGCGCTGGTCGAGGCAAACTCGCTCGCGCGCAGTGAAGGCAAGGCAAAACGCGTCGTCGATAGGCGGACATCATGAAGATTCAGCAGCTATCGCTCTTTATCGAAAATAAGCCGGGGCACATCAGCGCGCCCGCGCGGCTTTTGGCAACCGAACGCATCGACATCCGCTCGCTCTATCTCGCCGACACCGAGCAATACGGCATCGTGCGGCTGATTGTCTCCGATTGGAAGAAGGCCTTCGAGCTTCTTGAAACCCACGGCCTCGCCGTAAAACTGACCGAGGTTCTCGCCGTTCTTGTGCCTGATCGTCCCGGCGGCCTCGCTGAAGTTCTTGAAGCGCTCGAAGGAACCGGCGTCAACATCGAATATATGTATGCCTTTCCCGAAAAGTGCGGAAGCCAGGCCATTCTTATCTTCCGCTTTGACGATCTCGACGCGGCGATTGAACATTTGCAGGCGGCAGGCATCAGCCTTCTTGCCAGCGACGAATTGTTGAAGTAAATGGATGTGAGTAACTTCTGGATTGGCGACGATCCAGACATCATCCAGAATCTTAGAGCCAATTCTTCGGTTACTATTTGTAGATCGGCGGGATACCAATGAGACACTTGCTTTCAGGACAAATAACACGGCGCACCGTATGCGCCCTCGTTGCTGTGTTGTTCCTGTTCGTAATCGGATGCAATCTCAACCCATCTCGAAACGACGTGGTCGGAACCTATGTGCTGGAGGGGCAACGCAGTGACCAAATCACGCTCACGTTATCGTCGGATGGAGCGTTTAGCGAGAAAATACGGGTCTCGGGAATCGTCAAGCCTGTAGTTGGAACCTGGAGCATCAGAGACGGCAACCTCGATTTCGATCAGCTCTGGATACCTCAGGCATTCGCACCTAAGTCAATTGTCGAGGCAGACAAACAAGCGGGAGGCCAGCCAAAATATACGGAACCCGGCCATTGGGACATTCCCGCAGAAAAGTTATGGGGGCGAATGAAAATCGAGGTGTTCGACGATGTGGAGTTCGTCATGGTTTCGCACACCTAACATCACCTCCTGACCGACTAACCGGTAGTTACTGTTTTAATAACGTTCTTCCGCATTCAACCAACAGTCTGCGGAAATCCACAACAAACTAGCATTTCAATCAGGATCTCGACTATGCCCGTTTCAACAACCATCGCCAGACAACTTGAAAACTCCTCCTGGATTCGCCGTATGTTTGAGGAGGGCATTCGCCTCAAGCGCGAACGCGGCGCCGATGCAATCTGCGATTTCTCGCTGGGTAACCCCGATGTCGAACCGCCGCCCGCGGTCCTCGATGCGCTGCAGCGCGTCGTCGCCGCCAACCGCCCCGGCTCGCACGGCTATATGCCCAATCCCGGCTATCCGCAGTTGCGCGAAGCCGTCGCAAAAAAACTCTGCCGCAAAACCGGCCTGCCCTTCACCGCCGAAGATGTCTTCATGACCGTAGGCTCTGCCGGAGCCTGCAACGTAATCCTCAAGTCGATCCTCGATCCCGGCGATGAGGTCATCGTTCTGATGCCCTGCTTCTCCGAGTATCCGTTTTATATCGCCAACCACGGCGGCTGCATGGTTCCTGTCGAAACCGATGCAACATTTTTGCCTGTTGCCGAGCGCATCGCGGCGGCCATCACTCCGCGCACACGCGCCCTCATTCTCAACACGCCCAACAATCCCACGGGCCGCGTCTATCCCGAGAGCATCCTGCGCGACCTGCAAGCAATTCTTGCGCGCGCCGACCAGCCCATCACGGTCATCAGCGATGAGCCTTACAAATTCTACGTCTATGACGGGCAGCGCCAACCCGAAGTAGCCTTGTTCATCGCGCAGACTGCAATTTGCAACTCCTGGTCGAAGTCGCTCGGGCTTCCCGGCGAGCGCATCGGCTATCTGGCCCTCTCGCCGCAACTCGACGACATCGAAAATCTCCGCCGCGCCTGCGCATTCAGCAATCGCATTCTCGGCTTTATCAACGCACCCGCCATCTGGCAATGGGTGATGCTCGAATCCTTGGATCAAACCATCGACGCCTCGCCCTACGAGCACAAGCGCAACGTGCTCTGCGATTCGCTCGCCGCCATCGGCTACGATGTCCGCCGTCCCGAAGGCTCCTTCTACATCTTCCTCAAGACGCCCATACCCGACGACATTGCTTTCACCAAACTGCTTGCCGAAGAAGGCGTGCTTGCCGTCCCCGGCACAGGCTTCGGCCGCTCCGGTTACATCCGACTCTCGCTGACAATCTCTTTGGAGCGCGTCGAAAAATCCATCGGCGGCTTTGAGCGCGCATTCCGCGCTGCAACTCACCAAAAATTATGAAACCAAATGCGCCGAAGTTGTATCCTGATAGCGTTCCATCTTGCGGCATGGAAGAGGTGCGAAGAATGGATTGGAGCATTCGCAAGCATTGGCGGTTGACTGCGGGCATACTGCTGGCGGCCACAGCGGCGCTGATCGTCACTCTGCTGGCCAGCTCTCACGCCAGCCGTTCCTCAGCGGCTCAGCTTCCCTATCCGCACGAACTGGCCCAAGTCAGCTTTGCCGTTGCGGGCGACGTGATTCCCCACGAGCAGGTCCGCGCCGCAGCAGCCGCAGCCGGAGAGGGCGCCGAGGGTTGGAGCGCGCTCTTCGCCGATGTCGCCGATGTCTTCAAGGGAACCGATTTCGGCTTTGTCAATCTGGAGACTCCGGTGGCTCCGGCGCACTCGCGCGGATCGAAGCCATTCATGTTCGACGCTCCTACCGTGCTGCTCGACGCGCTAAAATCCAGCGGCATCAAGATCGTTTCATTCGCCAACAATCACGTGATGGATCAGGGCTGGGCCGGCTTTGCCGAGACGCGCGAACACCTGCGCGAACACGGCCTGCTCTTCGTCGGCTCCGGCGACACCGCGCAGCAATCCTGGCAACCGGTCATCGTCGAGGCCAACGGCATCAAAGTCGGCTGGCTCGGCATGACTCGATGGCTCAATGGCAATCGCAATCCCGATAAGGACGACCAACCTCACGTCAACTTCTTTCCTTATCCCGGTGAATCCGGCGGCGCACTGGGACTCGACGAAGCTGGAGTGCTCAATGCCATCAAGCAAGCGCGTCTACAGTGCGATCTGCTGGTCGTCTCCATCCACTGGGGCATCGAGTACGCGCCCGCGCCCCGCCCTGAAGATGTCGAGACCGCTCACAAGATGCTCGAAGCCGGAGCCTCGGTCATCGTAGGCCATCACCCGCACGTTTTGCAGCCGGTCGAAACCTACCGCACCGAAGACGGGCGCAACGCAATCATCTTTTATTCGCTGGGAAATTTTCTCTCCAACCAATCGCGCACTTACGTCGACGGCCTGATGCCGGACACCAACGGCGATCCGCGCGACGAGATGATCGGCCTCTTCGCCGCCGTCTGCAAGGACTACGGACCTGCAGGTGTGAGGGTTGAGGTGGGCCACGTAGGTGTTCTCCCCGTCTGGGGCGAAAACAATCGCAACGACCTGGCCCGTGGCCGCGCCAAATCGCCGGTCATTCATCCCGTCCTGATTGACCGCGAGATTCCGCGATTGCAAGCAAAGCTCGACGCTCTGAACAAACTCAACACTCCCTCAACTCCGCTCACCGCCGAGCAGAAGCAGGAGTTCATCGAGCTGACCAATCAGTTGAAGCTGCTCACCGACCGACGCGCTCTCTTGCTTGCGCGTGTCGGCGACGAGTACGTAACCGATCCGCCCAAGCTGCCCGCGAAGCCGTGAAAACTCTATGACAGTAGTGGAACACCCGCAGCCTGCGCGGCATCCCGGAGTGCTTTATCAAGAGTTGCCAATTGCAGGTTGTTGCGTAGCGCAACGGCAAGATAGGCCGCGTCATAAAATGAAAGCCGATACTGACGGGCGCATCGAAAAACTGCTTTCTCGTCCTCGATAGGGTCAACTTGAATAGGAAACGACGAGAGCAATTCAAGATAATGGGCAGTATCATCGACAGTCATTCGCTGCCGCCGTTCGTTGACGACCAAAAGATTGCGAACTTCGTACCACCATAACGGAGGTACAAGAGCATTCTCGCTTTTCAAACGGTGCGCGGCGATCTCGGCCAAAGCAGAAGCTTCGTCTGCAAGCGCCCAGACCGCGGAAATCGATGCATCGAGAACGAATGCCATCAGGCGCGGCCTTCATCTCGCATAGCGAGTATCTCTTTGAGTGAAACCTTTCCAATGCGCTGCCGCAGTGCAGCCATTTCATCAATGGCCTGCTGAACCCGCTCCCGATCGATCTCGACCTCAGGAATAAGGCGAGCAACACGCTTTCCGTGGCGCGTAACAATGACGCTCTCGCCACGCTCCACATCGTCGAGGATGCGCAGAAAGTGCGTCTTGGCTTCAGATGCTTGAATCGTTTGCATAATATTGACCAGTCGAACTGACTAGTCAAAGTATAGCATATACAAGAAAATCATACTGAAATCACACTGTGGTCTTCGTCAGGCGGTTGTAGAGCCAGCCAAAGACTGCGCCACCGATAAGGCCATCCGCGATCGCGTAGAGCGTCACGATCGTAACTTCTCCGATGCCGCGGGTCGCATGGTAGCCGGGATAGAAAGAAGCGAGCAGCTCTAGAAAACGCTGAGCGTAGCCGAAACAAATCATGTTGGCAAGACCCACCAGAAAAACGCACCCACCCCACAAAATGGCACAAGCAATCGCCAGAGCTTTGATGTTGAATTTCATGGCTTCCTCATCGCAACAGAATTGTACTCCCGCACCATTGCCGGGCGAATCACGTTGAAAAATTGTTTTCAGAACATGAAAAGGTCACAGCGCGGTGGCTTGTGCCTTATTGCACCGTTCCCTGAGGCCGCAAACGTCTCAGATCCAGTGCGCAGGCAACCGCGTTCTGCGCCTGCAAGCGAAGATTATCCGCGGCGGCCCACAGCCACAATCGCGTAATCAAACTGGAGTTGCGCGCGTCCAGCTCAGGCCGCATCCTCACCAGCACTTCGTTCTGCCCGGTCGCCGCCAGATTCGATGGCGAGTCAGTTTCTTCAAGAACGAGGTCCACATAGCCGCCGCTCAGAGTCTCTTCCAGCGCGGCAATCTCCGTCGGATGCTCCAGTTCGACGGCAATCGAGAAGGTGTATCCGTGGAAGACCGGCGCAGCAACTACCTGGAGCGCCAGAGCAGGCCAGCGCCCCGCGGAGAGCTGGGCGTATTGCCGCCGAACCCGCGCGTCTACAGCACCCAGGCTGATCTTGGCTGCTTCGCCCAGGCCTGCCAGCAGGTTATACGCCGCCTGCGTGTCGTAAAGCTCGCGCGGAATCCCCTGAAAGCTGAGCAGGCTCACCGTTTGCTGATGCAGTTCGTCCAGCGCGGCGCGGCCAAACTCGCTCGCCGGTTGCAGTATCGTGGCGAATGCGACGCGCGCTGGGGCAGCCTGTTGCAGGCGTTCCAGCACCAGCGCAAGCGCCAGCGACGCCGGATGCGCCGGAACCACAGCCGGTGTAAACAGGTCTACGGTAGCCGCCTCCGAGCCAAGCAGAGGCGCGCGCACCACAACGCCCGATTCCTGATCCAGAGCGCCGCTCAAGTCAAGTACCGTTGAGCCGGAGCGCAGCGCATCGCGCCAGTGCTTGCGCGTCAGATTCTCCGAGCCGCAGAAAAACGTGAAGTCCACATGGTCAAAGGCATCCGGCGCTATCGCCTGGACGAAGGTAATCTCGTCGCCCACTTGGTCCAGTTGGCCCTGTGCTTCTTCCTCGTCGAGCAGCACAAAGTTGGCCGCCGCCAGCGGTGACTCCGACAGTGCTTCCTTCAACTCCCGGCCCACCAGGGTAGAGGCTCCGGCAATGGCGATCTTGTACACAGGCATTCCTTAAAGAAGCTCTTAGCCTTTAGCTATTAGCTCTTAGTTTTCCGTTATCATTCAGGCCAATGTTGCGGCACAAACAGCTAATAGCTAAAAGCTAAGAACTAACAGCTAAATTCCTTACTCCACAGCGTCCGCATTGGCCGGCCTCCATCGCCGCCGCAGCGCCCACGAGTACGCCGCCCTCGCCCAGATACCGCTGAACATATAGACCAACGCCAGCGTGAAGAGCACTCCCTGGGAGAATTTGAAGACAATAAAAAGCACAATCGAGATGAAAAACAAAGTGCGCGTTGTGTGGCGGCGGGAGAGGCTTAGCTCTTTGCCCGACCAGAACCTCCACGTGCTCACCATCAGAAATCCGCTCGTGCCCACCAGAGCCAGCCAGATCAGCGCGACCCACCAGGCTTCAATGGGATAGCCGGAGCAGAGATGAACGCTGGCAGCCAGCAGCCCCGCCGCCGCCGGAATCGGCATACCCACAAAATACTTTCGACCCGGCCGCCCCGGATTGCGTGGCAGCGCGTCGTGGCTAATATTGAAGCGCGCCAGCCGAGAGACTCCGCCGATCAAGAAAAGGAAACAAATAAAAATTCCGGCGTGTAGCAGGTTCTCATGCCACTCGGGATTCATGGTATCGGGCAGAAAGTGGAAGCCCCAGATCAGTGCCAGCAGGCTGGGCGCAACGCCAAAAGTGATCGCGTCAGCCAGCGAATCCAGTTCCTTGCCAAACTCGCTGCACGTATTCGTCATGCGGGCGATGCGGCCATCCAGAGAATCCATGGGAATGGCCACAAGAATCGCAATCGCCGCCCAGTCAAGGTGCTTTGGCGCGTCGCCGGCACCGACCAAAGCCGCCATCGTCTGCGTAATCGAAAAGTACCCCGCCGCGATGTTGCCCACAGTAAAAAGCGATGGCAGAAGAAACATCCCGCGGCGCAGTTGAGCCCGCGCTCTTGCTCTGGCCTGTGCGGAGTCAAGATGGTTCACTAGCGATCTCCCTCCGGCATGAATGCCAGTACTGTAGAGCCGCCTTTGACCTTCTGGCCTACCTGCACAAGTACCTGCGCCTCAGTCGGCAGCACAATATCCACGCGTGAGCCAAACTTGATCAGCCCCACGCGCTGTCCACGCAAAACACGGTCGCCCTCTTTGTAGTTGAAGACAATCCGCCGCGCCAGCAGACCGGCAATCTGCTTGAAGGTGACCTCAAGACCATCGCCGCGCCCGTCGCGCACGGTCACGATATTCTGCTCGTTGTGGTCGGCCGATGCGGGATTCATCGCATTCAGGTATTCGCCCTTCTGATAGCGCACACTGCTGATTACGCCGGCAATCGGCGATCTATTCACATGCACATCGAAGACACTGAGAAAGATGCTGATCCGTTGCCGTTTCCCTTGTGGGGTTTCAATGGAGGCTGTCTCAGTGACATGGCCGTCACCGGGCGAGACAATCAGCCCCTCCTCCCAGGGAATCTTCCGTTCAGGATCGCGGAAGAACCAAAGAAAAAATATTGCCAACGCGACTGGCACCAGAGCCAGCCACAAACTGCCGGTAAACCACCAGAGGGTCGCCGCCAGCGCCAGAAAAACCAAACCGTAGATGTAACCGTCTCGAACCATAAGTCCCAGACGATTATACGGCCATTCCTCTCGCCAGCGCCGCCATGCGTTGCTCGAACGGCACACTCACCGCTCAAAAGCCACGCACGGCTAGCGCTCTGCGAATTCGCCCGCAATCTGCGATGCTGCAAAAGCCTAAGCGATGACCGGCATTCTGCGCTCCAAGGAGAAAATCATATCCTTGGCATGCAGCTTCAGCTTCTTGAGCTTGATTTCCTCGATCTGCTCCTCTGTGGAGAGATACGGCTTTTGAAGCAACTCTTCCAGCCGTTGAGCGTAATGACGATGTTCCGTTTGCAGGCGATCAAGTTCTGCGCTCAACGTGGACTCCTGTGTTTCATCCATCAAGCACCTCCGGAATTATTAACGAACACTAACATATATCGCCCAAACCATGCAATTCGCAAGTCAAAAATAGACCGGAAGTAACTAATGTTGTGGATTTTCGCGCAAAGATTCGTTCTGCCTTCTCAAAGTTCCATCCGCATCAGAACCGCATCCTCAATCGGATCATCATAGTAGCGCATCCTGCGGCCAGTTTCCGCAAATCCGAGCCTACGGTAAAGTGTGAGCGCTGGTAGGTTGGAGGAACGCGCCTCCAGCAGAATTCCTTTCACCTGCGCCGCGCGAAGCTCTACCGCCAATGCATTAAAAAGTTGCCTCGCCAGCCCATTCCGCTGAAACGCTGGAGCAACCGCAATCATCTCTAGCTCCGCCTCCGGCGACATCAGACTGGCGACGGCATAGCCGACGCAACCCTCGCTGGTCTCGGCCACCAGCGCAATCCGCCGCGGCTGAGCCACCAGTTCCAGAGCGGCAAGATAGGCGGAGCGCGGCCACTGCGGCGCCTCCTTCAGGCTGGCGGCAATCTCCATCACGCGGTCAATGTCCGCCTCGCTCATGCTGCGAATCCGCGCTTCTAAACTCATGCCCGCGCCGCCTCGCCAAAGATCTCCGCATCCGACCGCCGCAGATAATGGCCGTCCAGCAGCGCCAAATCGACGAAATCTCCGGCAACCACTCGCGGCGCGCCCAACAACAGGGCATCGGCGGCGGTTGGTGCTGCGCACTTAATCAGTTCCTCATCCGGCCACGCCGCACTCAGCAACCGCACAGCCGCATCATCACATACAGCAATCTTCGCGGGCGGTGAATCAATAGCCGCAAGTTCCTCAGCCCCGGCCAGCAATTCCCTTCCCGATTCACCTACTAGCCCCAATCGTAAAAAAACCTCATTCCGGTGCGCGTCGAGCGCAGAGGCGTCGCAACTAGCCTTCGCCGCCAGCACCTCCAGCCGCGAAACCGCGACGACAGGAATCTTCGAAGCCTCGGCTAGTCCCTTCACGGCGGCCAGCCCCACGCGTACGCCGGTAAAGCTCCCTGGTCCATTGACGGCCACGATTGCATCGAGCATATTCAACCGAATTTTTGCCTGAGCCAGCACTTCGCCCACGGCAGCAACCAGCGTGGCGGAGTAGCTGCGGCCTTCCAGTTCGATCTGGCCGAGTATCTCGACAATCCGACCGTCCCATTGTCCCAGCGCTACCGAGCCGGTCGCCCCGCAGGTGTCGATCGCGAGCAGCAGCTTTGATCCAGTCATTTAACTCCCCTACACCGCTGCCAGCGCCTGCTCCAGATCGGCAATCAGGTCTTCCTTGTCCTCAATCCCAATCGACAGCCTGACTCGTCCTTGCGTAATCCCCATCGAAGCCCGCACCTCTTCGCTCACCGAGCCGTGCGTCGTCGTCGCCGAGTGCGAAGCCAGCGACTCCACCCCGCCCAGCGACTCCGCGCTCAGGAAAATTTTAATCGCCTTCAGGAACCGCCCCGCCGCCTCGCGCGATTTCAGCTCGAAGCTCATCATCGAACCGAATCCCTTTTGCTGCTTCACCGCCAGCTCATACTGCGGATGGCTCTTCAATCCCGGATAAGCGAGATTGCTCACCTTGGGATGCGTCGATAAAAACTCCGCCACGGCGCGGCCGTTTTCTTCGTGTTGTTGAATGCGCAGCGGCAGCGTTTTGATTCCGCGCAGGACGAGAAAGCATTCAAACGGCGACATCACTCCGCCCGCCGCCTTCTGCACCAGCTTGAATCGCTCCTTGTGCTCCGGCGTCGAGCCAATCAGCGCCCCACCCAATCCATCCGAGTGGCCATTTAAGTATTTCGTCGTCGAGTGCATCACGATATCCGCACCCAGCGCCAATGGGCTTTGCAATACCGGCGACAGAAAAGTGTTGTCCACACTGACCTCAACGCCGCGCGCATGAGCGATCTTGCTGACAGCGGCAATGTCGGTCAACACCATCAGCGGATTGCTCGGCGTCTCGATGTGAATCAGCTTGGTCGCGGGCCGGATCGCAGCCTCAACCGCCGCCGGATTGCTGGTGTCCACGTACTCGATCTCAATGCCGTACCCTGAGATAATCCGGTCAAAGAGTCGCACCGTACCGGCGTACACGTCCTTTGAGCAGATCAGGTGGTCGCCCGCCCGCAGCATCGCCACGAGCGCCGAGATTGCAGCCATGCCGGTCGTAAACGCGTGGCCGCTCATGCCGCCTTCGAGCGCGGCCAACGCCTCCTCCAGCCGGTCCCGCGTCGGGTTCCCGGCGCGCGAGTAATCCCAGCCGCGGTCCGTTTCAATGCCGGTTAATTCAAAGGTGGATGAAAGATAGACCGGCACATTCACGGCGCCCGTCAGAGGGTCCGGATATTGTCCGGCATGAACAGCAAGGGTCGAGTATTTGCATGGGGAAGTCGTCATCTTCGCTCGTCATCTCCTCATTCCAGCTTATCGCAAGCAGGGGGAGAGCACGGAGATTAGAAACGCTAGCGGGGTACATAAACGGTCTGCTTATTTGTCTTGAAGGTGAATGCATCCGCGGGCAGCGGCTGATTGACCGTGATATTGAAGTAGACGCAGACCCGGTACTGACCCGGCCCCTCGTCGAAGACCTGCTTCAAGCTCACGCCGCGCTCGGTGTCCATCCACACCCTAACCTTGGGAAGATTTTTCCGCACCGCCGGGTCTTTGGGAATCAATTCCAGCATCTCGGTCTTCACACTAACCTTGCCGTCCTTCAGAGTATCGGAGCCAAGGTACGTAATCTCCCACTTATCTTCCAGTTCCTTGCCGCTGGCGCCGAAGCCCAGCATGAACCAGCTTTCAAACTGGCCAAGCTTGCTGAACGTGGTGACCTGGTTGATCTTTCCGCCCTCATAGAGCTTGAAGACGCCTCCGAAGATGCCATAAATCTTAGGCGCTGGCTTGCCGTTCTCTGTTTCAATGTGCGCTGCCATCTGAAAGGCCTTACCTGTCCGCTCGTAGTAGACCATGCCCTTCTGAATGTCATCGTCGGGAATCGGATCGGTGGTGACGGAATCGAACTGAAAGTCAGCCGAGGTGGAGCGGAAGTTGGCTGCCGCCGCGTCCAGCTTGCGCAGCACTTTATCCTTCGCATCTCCCGGAGCGGCAAAGGCCGCGCTCGCCGTATGCAAAAACAGCACAATCGATGCCGCGATAAAAAACTTTCTGGATGAATGCATGAGTTTCCTTGATTTGTTAGACGATGTTTTCAACCGGAAGACATGATCAAATCAGAAATTGGCCGGGTGCCCCACCTTCGCAGCGTTTTTTGTTTTTGCGGCTAAGGTGGGATACCAAAAGCCGAGACGCTCTACCTTCGCGCCCAAACCTTCCACGCCCAATTCCCCTGAGCGTCCCGCACCGTCTCCCAGTAATCCACAAAGACGGCGTCGCCGGTCACCGGCTCAATCGCCTTGTGCAAAGCCTTCTTCACTACCTGCCGCGGGGCAGTGGTATTCAGTTCAAGCTCCACATCCGAAGCCTGCACGGTAACGATCAACCCACGTCCGCCGTCGCCCACAACCTGAATGGGATGCGCCGGCCCCGCCGCACGCGATGGCCTGTCGCCATAGCTCCAGATATGCGGCGTGATGAAGATGAAAAGCAGGATCAGCGTCACCATCACGTCATAGTGAAAGCTGCCGCGCGGATACGTCCAGTAAAAATAGCTCCTGAGAAGTTGTTGCACGCCGCGCCTGGACTTCCCCGTGGCGCTATCCGCTGCAACTGTCTTCGATGACTCGCTCACGACTGCCTCACAATCCGCTCCAGCCCGCCCATGTAAGGCCGCAGCGCCTCAGGAATCAGCACCGAGCCGTCCGCCTGCTGATAATTTTCGATAATCGCCAGCCAGGTCCGACCCACGGCTAATCCGCTGCCGTTGATCGTATGCACAAACTCCGGCTTGCCCTTCGCACCGCCCGCCCGGTAGCGGATATTCGCTCGCCGCGCTTGGAAGCTCTCGAAGTTCGAACACGAAGAAATCTCCCGGTAAAGCTGCTGCCCCGGGAGCCAGACCTCCAGGTCAAATGTCTTCGCCGATGAAAATCCCGTGTCGCCCGTGCAGAGCAGAACCCGCCGATAAGGCAGGCCGAGCGCCTCCAGAATCTCCTCCGCGTCGCGCGTCAATTTCTCATGCTCCGCATCCGATTCCTCAGGCCGAGTGAACTTGACCATCTCGACCTTCTGAAATTGATGCTGGCGAATAATGCCGCGCGTATCCTTGCCCGCCGCTCCAGCCTCTGAACGGAAGCACGGCGTGTAGGCCGTCAGCGAGATCGGCAGACGCGCTTCGTCGAGAATTTCGTCGCGATAGAGATTCGTAACCGGAACCTCCGCAGTCGGAATCAACCAGTGGTCGTTCTCCTTGAACTCGCCGCGCGCAACCGCCTCGACATCCGCATCCGAGCAACGAAATAAATCCTCGGCAAACTTCGGCAACTGCCCCGTCCCGAACAAGCTCTTGCTGTTGACCATGAAGGGCGGCAGCACTTCCGTATACCCTTGCTTCTCCGTATGGAAGTCGAGCATGAAGTTGATCAGAGCCCGCTCCAGCCTTGCCCCCGCGCCCATGTAAACCGCAAACCGCGCGCCGCTCAATTTAGTTGCGCGCTCCAAATCCAGAATTCCCAGCGCCTCGCCCAGCTCCCAGTGCGGCTTGGGCTCGAACGCGAATGCAGGCTTCTCGCCCCACGTCTTCACCGTCACGTTGTCGGCTTCGGATTTGCCAACCGGAACTACATCGCGTGTAAGATTCGGAATGCGCGCCAGAGAAAGCCGCATCTCGTCATCAAGGCTCGCGGCGCTGCGGTCCAGTTCATCCAGCTTGTCTTTCAGCGCCCGCGTCTCGTCCATCACCGCGGTCGCGTCCTGACCAGCCTTTTTCAGCGCGCCCACTTGCTGGCTCAACTCGTTGCGCCGCGCCTTCAGCCGCTCGGCAGTGGTGATCGCCTCACGCCGCGCAGCATCCAGAGCGCGAAAATCTCCCAGCAGCGCAGCCGGGTCTGCACCGCGCGCGCGCAGCTTCTCTTCAACTACTTCCAGATTGCTCCGTACAAATCCCAGGTCGAGCATTGTTCTATCAGTTTACTAGACCGGCTTGGAGGTAAGCTTCTCCGTCGCGTCAGTCGGTCCGGCTTCCAGTTGCTCTTGCCATCCCGGCAGCCGCTGGTCGCCCGTAATCAGTCGCGCGCCGCGCGTAAAGGTGATGTACATCCAGAACCACGAGAACAAAACCCATATCCGGTTGCGAAAACCGATCAGAAAGAAGATATGCACTGTCAGCCAGATGAACCATGCGGGAAAGCCGCTCATCTGCGCCTTGAATGGCCACTCAACTTTGGCCACAGCATCCGTGCGTCCAATCGTAGCCATGTCGCCCTTGTCGAAGTAGCGAAAGCTGGGCCGTTCTTTGCCGGCCAGATCGGCGCCGATCATTTTGCCCACGTGGTCGCCCATCTGCATTGCGGGCTGAGCCACGCCAGGGACGCGGCGACCCTTCTGCTCCAGATGCGCCAAGTCGCCCAGCACAAAGACCTCCGGCATTCCCGGCGGATTCAATCGGCTGTTCACCATCACTGAGCCGCTGCGATCCAGCGGCGCTCCCAGCAGCCTGCCCATTGGCGATGCCTGCACACCCGCTGCCCACAGCGTCACTGCGGCCTCAATGCGTTCTCCGCCAATCTCCACCCACCCCGGCCCGATCCCCGTTACACGACAGCCGGTCCTGACCTCGACTCCCAACTTGACAAGTGCGGCTTCGGCCTTCGCCGATAGCTCCGCCGGATACGTTGACAAAACCCGCGGCGAGCCCTCCAGCAGCAGCACTCTGGCCTTGCTTGGGTCGATCATGCGAAAGTCGCGCTTCATATAGAGCTGCGCGATGTCCGAGATCGCTCCGGCCAGTTCCACACCTGTCGGTCCGCCGCCCACCACCACAAAATTCAGCGGCGGGTGCCAGCCATGCTCGACCATCTGCCGCTCGGCCAGTTCAAAGGCCAGCAGCACCCGCCTGCGAATCTCCGTCGCGTCTTCGATTGTCTTGAGTCCCGGCGCATATTTGGCCCACTCATCGCGCCCAAAGTAAGAGTGCGTCGCGCCCGCGGCCAGCACCAGATACTCGTACGGAAGTTCGGCGCCGCTGGCCAGCGCAATCCGCCGTCCCGTGGCGTCAATACCCACAACCTCGTCCATCAGCACCTGAGTATTTTCTTGATCGCGCAGAATCATGCGAATCGGCTGTGCAATGTCAGCAGGCGAAAGCACGGCCAGCGCCACTTGATAGAGCAGCGGCTGAAAGATGTGGTGGTTGCGCCTGTCCACCACCGTCACCTCCACGGGCAAGTGAGCGAGGCTCTTGGCCGCGTGCAGGCCGGCAAAACCGCCTCCAACAATCACCACACGGGGCCGGCGCTCCTGCCGCCCATCTGCTGCTTCAGTCAATTTATCCAATGCCGCGCCTCACTTTGCTCTATCAGATGCAAAAGGAGACGATAAGTGACAGACCAACTCACTGGAGCGAAGGCTCCTCACTTCTTTGGAAGGGCTGCGGTGAGAATCGAACGGAGTTCGTACTGCTGGGGCTCGGAGAGACCTGACAAGCTAAGTAGAAAATATGAGCCGGAATGAAAGACGAGAAGGATAAAGCCTTTTCCTTCAAGCCAATAATCAAAGATATTCCAACCGACTGTTGAGGAAAGCCCTGCTGTGTTCTGGGTTGAGATTGATTCCGGCGTAATATTCACGGTGTATTGTCCTTGCATAAGAGGATCTTTCTTACACAATCTGTGCAATTCCTTATGTTCGAATCCGATTGTTAGGTATATCCATACGCAGAATACAAAGATGCCCGGAGAAATAAAAACAAAGAATTCGCTTTTCACTTGATTGATACAAAACAGAAGTTGCGCGCATCGATGTATATGCCAGAAAACGAGAATGAGCGAAACAAAGATGGCAAGCCACAACAAAACTGCTTTTACGGTCTTGATGCCAGATGTTGTCTCATAAAAGAGTCTCCATGCCTTCCAACACTCCGCTTCACTGATTCTGTAGCTGAACTCCATACTTCATCCTTTCTCTCAACGCAAAATCGCTTACCGCTTCGGCGCAGTGGTCTCCGTTGTCGTCTTCTCTTTACCGCCTTCTACGCGCACGCTGTCATCGCCGCCGTGGAAGATCAACGCCTCACCGGTCACAGTTCCTCGCGCCGGGTCGCTCATCTTCGGCGGCACGGCTGCCGTTCCGGTCAACACATATTCGTCCGTCGCGCCGGTGTAGACCAACTGCTCGCCTGTTCCGCGACGTCCCTCGCTGGTCAGCACCACGTGGCCGCGAGCCGTCATGTGATCCACCTGCGATTGCCCGCCAGCTTTGCCCGCCGGCAGCAGAAAGACCTCAACTTCATTCGAGGTCGAAGCCGCCGTTCCCGTCTCTGCAACCACAGAGCCCAGCACGCCAGCGTGCATCACTGCTTTGCGCGCCGCGTCGGAATAATTCAAGTCGCCCCCGCGTACGCGAATCACCGAAGGCTGATTGCTCTTCTTTTCGCTGCCCGCTCCAACTCCGCCCGCGCTCACCAGCACGACTCGCACCGGATCAGCCGCAGTCGTCGTGCGCGCGGTCAGCGTCTGCCGCTCCCTGTCCAGCACAATCAACGGCGCGGCCACCGAGTTGCCCTGCTGCCACAGCCGCGCCTGCCCGCGAAAGGTGGCCTCTTTGGTCGCCTGATGCAACTGCGCCTCGGCGGCAACTACGTACGACGGCCCCTGCCCGCCGAGTGTCACACCGCCTTGTCCTGATTGTCCCGCCGCCGGTCTTCCCGGTTGACCTGCGTCCGTCCAACTCGCCTTCACGTTGCCGCGCGCAAAGGCGTCGCCAGAAGCTCGCGAGACATCCACCTTGTCGGCGGTAAGCTGCAATGCGCCGTCCTCAATGCGCGGCGTAATTGTCAGATGAAGCCACTCGCCCGCGCCCGCGTAATCCGCGCGTCCCGCCGTAGCCTGCATCGTTGCCGGAGGCGGCGCTCCTGGTTTGGCAGCGGGCGTTTGCGTCAGCACAACATGACCCTCGACCGTAGCCGACTGAAGCTGCGATGCGGCATCCGGTCCGTGCTTTTCATTTTGCGTCGCAACTGCAAAATGAGCTTCGAGGCGGTCGCCGCTCGTCGTCTGCCGCACTCCTCTATCGGTGGTCTCTTCGACGCTCGCATGGCCCACTCCGTTCATCGCGGTCAGCGCGGAGTCAGCCCCGAACTGTCCTGTCACCTCATCCGCCGCCATCCTTGATGGCGCAACCGCTCCGCTGCCGCGCTGGCTTTCGCCCGTCACCGCTACGCCGCCCGTTCCGTGCACCGCGCCCAACTCAATCTTTCCGTGGCCGGAATCGCGAAAATCAATGTCGGCAACCGGCGAACGCCAGTGGCGGCTCACGCGCATGGTTTGCCCAGCCTGCAGGCTCAACTCCTCACTGTCCATCGCTACGCCGACTTCCATGTGCGCGTGGCGCAACTCGCCCTGCGCGCCAAAGGCCAGCTCCGCCTGAGGCGCTGATCCATGCGCCAGTCTTCGCAGCCCCGCGCTCTCGCTCACCGAATTCATCGTCACTCCGCCGGTGAGGCGACCGTGGGTTGGCTGGTTCTTCTCGTTGAAATCCATCTCTCCGGTAGGCGCCGTCAAGTGGCCTCCGGTCGCGGTCGTCAGTGTAAAGCCGTTCATCGCATTCAGCCGCACCGCCGATCCATCCTCGCGAAAGAATATCTCCGCGTCGACTGCGGTTGCGCGCCCGCCTTTGTAATCGGCCGTAGCCGCTCGCAACAGGCAGAACTGCGCCTCGCGTTCGAACTCCGCGTGTTGGGCATGAATCTCGACCGTCGCTGCGCCGCGCGTGGTCGTCAACTCCACTGCTTTGTCCAGCACTAGCAACCCCTGATCGGAGTCGTAGGTCGCGCCCATCGAACTGCCCTTTCCCTGCACCATGGAAAAATCAACGTGCTGGCTGGTCGTTGCCGTTCCGCTCTTCTGGTCGAAGGTGACACCGCTGGTCTCGACGTGAACCTCTCCGCGCGCCGCCGTCTCAGCGACCGAAGCCACCGGAGCGCCCTTCAGCTTGTTCTCCACCTGCCCAGCCGTCGCTTTGGGCGCAATCGCCGGAGCCACGCCTGGCCGCATCAGCGTGATCTCTACCGGCCCGGAGGCAACCGCCACGCCCGTCCGCTGGTCGTACAGAAATTCATGGCCCTCAATGCGGTCCACGCGGCTGCCGTCTTCGCCGTACAGTTCAATCTTCACCTCATGCAATATCGCCGTGCCCTGTTTGTACTGCACCACCTTGGCGGCGTGAATCTTGAAGAGCGTGTGTCCGCCGTGCGCCTGCGTGTAGGTAACGCCGTTGCCCTCCTGCTGGATTTCGATCCCCAGCTTCTGCGGCAGGTCGCGGCGATTGAAGGGATTCTTCCACTTGCCCAACGCCAGAAAAATCACCAGCGCCGCCACCAGCAGAACTCCCGCCACCAGCACCAGCGTCCGCATTCGCTCTATCGTCAGTCGCATTGTTAGTTACACACCCTTATTTAATCTTCGAACAAACTGTTGTGTTGTAGGGTACGGGCTTCAGCCCGTACATAAAATCTGCAAAATTAGTTGGGCTTTAGCCCCTGAGGGAGGGTCGGATCCATCGAGAGATTCCTCAGCCGCGCCGCAAGCCGCTGAGCAAGGCTCTCGCCCAACTCACTCCACAACAGCCGCGCCGTCGCACCCGAAGCCTTCTCAACTCCAGCCGTCAACTCCACCAACTGGCGCACATTCTCTTCCACGTGCCGCGCCGCAACCGGATCCAGCTCCAAATCCTCTTCGAGAAACGGCGCATCCGAACCGAAGTCAATGCGGATCTGCCCATCACTCTCGTAACAACCCTCGTCAAAGAGCACTCCAAAGCCCGTCACACGCACCAAGCGCGGCGCACGCACCCAGCGAGGGTCAAGACCTCCGCCCGCCTCCAGTTCCCACAAACTCCAGCCAATCTGAAACTCGTAGGCGTAGTCCTCATGCAGCAACTCCATCGCCTCCTCAACGGCAAAGCGCGGCTCCGCGCCCAGCGCGCCCGATCCATCCGCGCCCGCGCCAATTCGCCGTCCATAGACCTGTTGAATGACCGGCGACTCGGTCCAGTCAATCGGCCACACCGTCGCCGAGTAAACCCGCGCCTCGCCGCCATGCTGAGCAAAAGCTCCCAGCACCGCTGTCAGCTTGTCGCCCAACGCAGCTAGACTCAGATTCGGATACCAAAGGCTCAAATAAAGCGTGTCTGACATCTTATGTTGATTGTAGTCGGCGGAGTGGACGCGAAGATGTAATTACGTAGTGTGAGTTATCTCATTGTTGTGTGGAGCGTTTTGCCGAAGAAAGGCATTTCGAAACAGGCGAATGGAAACAAGTGCCGAAACCAATCCAATTAAGAAGCCAAAGAATCGAGATATCCAATCATCTGTTTTCGTCAGGCATAGAGATATCCAGAAGAATCCCGACACCGCGTTCATAACTCCGAAAACAATAAGTCCAGCCCGCTGGATCGGTTTTGCTTTGGGATCGCCCTTCCACAGGAACTCAAAAACGTTTCTGTTGGCTCTCAAATAATCCGGCCAAAGAATTGACCTCTGTTTGGCCTCGATCTCTTCGCGAATCTTCTCAAACTGGGTATCATTATCCATGGTTCACGCCCTATTCTGTTCCCGATTCTCTGTTCACTGTTTCACTTCTTCACTCTTTCACTGTTTTTACATCAACTCCACGCCCCAAAGATCATGCAGATGCAGCACGCCTTCAACCCTCCCCACCGCATCCACCACCACCAGCGAGGTAATCTTCCGCTCCTCCAGAATCGCCAGCGCCGTGGCGGCCAGCTCCTCAGCGGCAATTGTGCGCGGATGAGCGTTCATCGCTTCACCCGCCGTCTTGCTCAGCGCCGCGCCGCCCTCGCGCTCCAATAATCTTCTCAAGTCGCCGTCGCTGATCACGCCGCAGAGTTGACCAAACTCCTGCACCGTAGTCATGCCCAGCTTCTTTGACGACATCTCATAGATCACATCGGTCATCGCCGTCGTGGGCAGTACCATCGGCACTGCGTCGCCCGCGTGCATCAGTTCGCGCACCTTTGCCAACCGCTTGCCCAACTTGCCGCCGGGATGCAACTCGGCAAAATCCTCCGCTCGAAAGCCCTTGCGCAGACTCACCGCAACGGCCAGCGCATCGCCCAGCGCCAGCATCGCGGTCGTCGAGGCCGTCGGCGCAAGATTCAGTCCGCAGGCCTCGCGCTCCACGCAGCAATCCAGAGCCACATCGCTTGCCTGCGCCAGCGTCGAATCCAAATTGCACGTAAAGCTGATCAATGCGCCGCCCTTGCGCTTGAGCGTCGCCAACAAGCGCAAAATCTCCTCCGTCTCGCCGCTCGCAGACAAAGCCACCACCACATCGCCCGCCATCAGTACGCCCAGGTCGCCATGCACAGCCTCAGCCGGATGCAGAAACAGCGCGGGTGAGCCGGTCGAACTGAGCGTGGCGGCAATCTTCTGCGCGATGATTCCGCTCTTGCCCATCCCTGTCACCACCACGCGCCCGCGCTTTTCGCCGCAGCGCAACGTCAGCTCGACTGCACGGTCGAAGGCCGCGGCCATTGGCCCTTCCAGACGCGCGGCCAGTGCCTCCAGCGCAGCCGCCTCAGTGCGCACCAACGCCGCCGGAGTGGGTTCTCGATTGCTTGAGTTCTGCTGTTTCCCTTCTTCGCTCATCGGTTTCTGATGGTAACAGCTTCGGCCCAGCCATGATAGCTGCGCGGCTCGTACAATAGGAACACGAGGTCGTACTTCTGTGAAACGTAACACCCTGGTCATAACTGCCGTTCTCTTCATCCTGGCCGCCTTTGGCTGGGCCGGCTGGGCAAACTGGGAGTATCGCCGTCAGGCAGCCGAGCGCCAGCAGGCCTTGGCTCTGCACGCTGAAGTGATTCCTGACGCCAGCGGCGGCGCGCTGCAATACGTGACCCCGCTTCAGGGCAAATCCGCGCCGCCCTTCACTCTTGAAGATCTCGGCGGTAAAAAAGTATCGTTGGAGACTTACAAGGACAGGGCGCTCGCCATTAACTTCTGGGCCACCTGGTGCGCACCTTGCAAGATCGAAACTCCCTGGCTGATCGAGTTGCGCAATCAATACGCGTCGCAGGGCTTCGAGGTTCTTGGCATCTCCGCCGATGACCTCGACCGCGACGACCCAGCCAAGTTAAGCGGCGAAAAGAAAGAGATTGCGCACTTTGTCGAGAAGATGAAGATGCCCTATCCGGTGCTGATCGACGGCATTTCAATCAGTGAGCCTTACGGCGGCCTGGACCAGTTGCCCACAACCTTTTATGTGAACCGCAGCGGCGTTGTCGTAGCCGTGCAAGTGGGAATCACGTCAAAGGATGAGATCGAAGCCAATATCAAAAAGACGTTGGGAATTGTAAAGTAATCGCTTCAGCAACAGACAAAAGGAACGATTGAATGATCGCGAATAAAATCCAGATCGTCATGGCGACGGCTTTCATGCTTGCTTCAACTCTGACGCACGCTCAGAGCACGCTACTCAATGACTCACGGCAATCTATCTCAAAGCCCCTCGCCGTTGCATACCTCTACCCTGAACAAGTCACCATCCCCGCGAACAAGCCAACAACCATTGCCCTCCACTTTCGCGTAGCTTCCGGTTTGCACATCAACTCCCACACTCCCAGCGGAGATGAACTCATCCCTACCACTCTCACAATCCCCGATAACTCCGGCGTACGCCTTGACAGCGCGAGTTATCCGCGCGGCGCTGACTTCACGCTGCCCCTCGATCCGGCAACGAAACTCAGCGTCTACTCCGGCGAGTTCATCATTCAGGCGCGCATCACAGCCGCGGCCGGCGATCATCTGGTCGAGGCAAAGCTCCGCTATCAGGCCTGCGATAACACCGCCTGTTTGCCGCCTAAGACGATTACCGTCGCCTTTGATGTGATCGGGAAGTGAGCCATCGCGTCAAATGCTTCCCCGCCTGCTATAGTTTTCGCTGAGGCATTCCGCAATGCATCCAACCTTGAAAATTATCTGTTTGCTGGCAATGATTGGGTTCATGGCAACACTCTCTTCTCCGCTCCATGCCGCCTCGCTGACGGTCAAAACCGAACAGGGCAAGGCGCGCGGCAAAACAATCAACGACGGCAAGGTCAAGGCCTTTCTTGGTCTGCCATACGCGGCACCTCCCGTGGGTAATTTACGTTGGAAGGCTCCCCAGCCGCCGGCAAACTGGAAGGGTGAGCGCGATGCGACCAAATTTGGCGAGCACTGCGCCCAGAACCGCACCTGGGATGACATGATGTTTCCCGACGGCGATGGTAGCGAGAATTGCCTCTATCTCAACGTCTACTCGCCCGCCAGCGCCAGTACCTCCAGCAAGCTGCCGGTCATGTTCTGGATTCATGGCGGCGGATACGTCGCCGGAGCCGCCTCGGAGCCGCGTCACAACGGCGACTACCTTCCCCTCAAAGGCGTAGTGCTGGTCACCATCAACTATCGTCTCGGCATCTTCGGCTTCCTCGCCACCTCAGAGTTGGCCAATGAAGCTGGAGGCTCCGCAGGCAACTACGGCCTCCTCGATATGGTAGCCGCGCTCCGCTGGGTCAGGGCCAACATCAGGAACTTCGGCGGCGATCCCAACAACGTGACTATCTTCGGCGAAAGCGCCGGTTCCTTTGCCGTCAGTACGCTGATGGCATCGCCCCTGTCGCATGGTCTCTTTCAAAAAGCGATAGGCGAGAGCGGCGCGGCCTTCCTCGGCACTCCTGCTTCCGTCTCCCTGGAGACCGAGGAGAAAAAGGATGACGAGTGGGCAGCCGCTCTGGGTGTTCATTCGCTGGCCGAGCTGCGCGCCCTGCCTACTCAAAAGCTGCTCGATTCTTCCAAAGATATATCGATCAACGGCGATTCCCCTTATGTGGACGGCAAGCTGCTCACCGAGCCGGTGGAAGCAACCTACGCCGCCGGCCGGCAGGCCCATGTGCCGCTGCTCGCAGGTTGGAATCGCGACGAGAATATTCCCGACGACGACATGACCGTAGAAAAGTGGAAGGCCTTTGCAACCGAGCACTTCCCAGAGCATATTGCTGAATTTCTTAGCCTTTATCCCGGCGCGACAGACGAGCAGGCAGCACGCTCCGCAGCCGATTACGGCAGCGACCACTTCATAGCCCTCGGAACATGGAAGTGGCTCGAAGCGCACCGGAAGACCGACAACGCGCCTGTCTATCGCTATCACTTTGAATTGCCAGCGCTTGCCAGCAAATACCATTCCGCGGCCGCCTTCCACTCCGACGAGATCGAGTACGTCTTCGGTACACTCGACACCCGCCCCGGCCTGACCATCCGCCCCGAGGACCGTTTACTAAGCGAGCAGATGATGAGCTACTGGACCAACTTCGCCCGAACCGGCGACCCCAATGTGTCGAGTCTGCCCCTCTGGCCCGTCTACGGCAAGGACAACTCGCTCATTCACCTCGACAGCACCATCACCTCTGGCCCGGATCTAACCCGCCCGCGCTACGAGTTCCTGTGGAAAGCATTGCCGTAAATCCCATGACTGCGCGAGAACCCCGCCTGCCATTCCTCGTTTTTATTTGTAACTTGAATCTGGTAAATAACTTAACAGTTTGGAATAGAAAATGCGATTGTTTCGTAATTTGTGCAATTTTACTATTGATTTTTGAAGGGAAAATCCGTAAAATAGAAGAGTATCAATGGTCCAGAGCCGCCCTGCTCCCCGCCTGCGGCCACGGACGTACTGGAAAGATCATTCTTCTAGAGGACACCAAAATCAATGGCAAAGCGTCGTGGTAATCCGAATTGGGGCAAGCCGGAGCCCATTGGCCCGGTTGTGCCCACAGTGACCTCCTTCGAACAGATCGTCAGGGAGTTCAAGCTCAGCCCGGATCAATACATCCGCTCCACCCGTCTGCGCGAGTGGGCGCGTCGCAACAAGAATTCCAAATATATCCCCGAGGCTCTTCTGGAAGCCTGGGGCTTCGAGATTGAATCCGCGTTGTAAGACTCCTATTCTCGTATGTGTTTCCAGCTAAAAGCGCCGCCCTCAAGCGGCGCTTTTCGTTGCCTGGAATAGCCTATTCGCTGCACGTTACTTCTTGACCCATATCTCCACGCGCCTGTTCCTTGCTTGACCATCATCGCTCTCGTCGGAGGCAACTGCAAGACCAGAACCAAATCCGCGGATGATCGCGGGATTCATGCCTCTCTGAATAAACTGCTCTTCCACTGCCTTGGCGCGGCTAAGGGAAAGCGTCTGATTGATCGCGGGCGATCCAATGCTGTCTGAGAATCCAAAGAGCATGATTTTGTCCGATGGAATCCTCAGGTCTGCAATCAGCGAAACAACTCGATCCAGATCGACCCGTGCCTTGTTGTCCAACGCTGTCTGCCCTGACTGAAAGCGGAAATCGAGCGAGAGGCGATTCGCCTCCTTTGTCAACGAGCGATACTCTGCCGGAGCCTCTGTGGGCGCTGCCTGCGTCACCTGGGCTACATTCTGGGCGACAAAACCCGAAGCTCCGACGACATCCTGCCCCTTCTTCGACAGCGCGAACTCCACAAACTGGCGCGTATATTTATTGCTCGGAGTCGCAGGCGTATAGAGATAGAGCCTTCTCGAAAGAAGATAATCTTCCGTGCCAACGGTGAGCCGGGTTGGAAGCAGCGCCACCGTTCCCTTCTCCGATACTGCGACAGGTTTGGCGCTGGCAATATAAGGAAGGCCAATGAATCCAATACCTTTGGGATCGGAAGCAACAGCATCAGAGAGCGCCTTGCTATCTTCGATCCTCTGCGCTCCCGTAGCCAGCGGCTTGCCTCCCAGCACCAGGCTTTTGAAGGTGTCGTAAGTGCCGGAGTTATCGTCCCTCGCGTAAATCTTGATTGGTCCGCTCAATGCGCCGACTTGCGACCAGTCGGTAATCTCCCCGGTGAAGATGCGTCCGATCTTGTCTTTATCAAGCTGATCGGTAGGATTAGCTGCATTAACGACCACTGCGATGCCATCCAGCCCCACAATGTGCTCACTGGCAGCCGAGGACATATCGCCAAGCGCGGTTAGCTTGGCTGCTTCATCCGGCTTGATCTTGCGCGAAGCCATGCCGATATCACAACTATTCGCAGCCATGCCGGTAAACGCGGTCGCCGAGCCATGTGCCGCAATCGTGATAGACGAAGCCGCTTTATCGCCGGGTAAAACGCCTGCAACGATCTTCTCCAAAGGATTGGCGCCGGGAAGAATGTGAATGTCCGTTGCTCCCATATCCTTTAAGAATGCCTCGGCCAATGCCGGCCCAAGGGAGTCTCCTATCGTGTTAGAGCCAGCCAGACGAAGGATCGGCTTGGGCGCGTTCGACACAGCCGCATGAGCGCCATTCAGCCTGCCCCACGTAACATATAAACAAGCCACTACAAGCAATAGCGCGGCCAATACTGCAAAGATTTGAGGCGCTGCCGGCTTCTTGCGAGGCGCCGTTGGGGGCGCATGATGGCTAAGGTCGTGTTCATCCAGTAGCGCTTCCGCGCACTCAGGACAAACGAATGGAGCTCCTTGTGGAATAGGTATATGCTGTTTTTGTTTCGCGTCCTTGCAATTTCTGAAGTTATAGCATCTTCCCCAGCGGACAGTCATTTCAATTCACCTTTCTCTTTGTTTGGCGCAACGCGCTCTGATCGAGCAAAGGAAAAAACGCAGCAATTTCTTCAACTTCAGTCAAATTCCTGGGGCAGATACCCCTCCACCTCTTACAACTTTGCAGGCAAGAGGGACGGCTCAAACTCATCTCTGATTGTCTAAAAAGGAGGTTACCTGAAAAAGATGACGAGAGTCATTAACAGCCAGTGAAATTTATTCACAGAATCGTAATCATTGCAATCCCGTGTGCAGGTATGCGATGAGCGCGGCCATCTGCTCGTCCGTGAAGCGTCCGGCAAATCCGGGCATCATCCCCTTCCCTGTCAACACGTTCTGCCGCACGGCGGCATCCGTGGCCAGAGCGCCGCTGGGCAGAGTCGAGTGGCTAAAGAGGCCATGCAGGTCTGGCGGAATCTTCTTGAGGGCCAGATCGTTCTCCTCATGGCAGTGAGCGCAGCGAACCTGATAGAGGTGCTTGCCTTCCGTCTCCTGCGAGGTCAGCGACGGAGCCATGTGGCAGCCAGTCAAGCTGACGGCCACTCCAATAAAGCAAATAATCACCCACTCAGATCGTCGAAGCCGTATGCGAATCAATCTCTTACGCCTTCTGCGCAAACTGCCCGCTTACAGAATCCCAATTGACCACCTGAAAGAAGGCCTTCACGTAATCCGCCCGTCGATTCTGATATTTGAGGTAGTAGGCGTGCTCCCATACGTCCACCGAAAGCACCGGCTTGTGTCCCTCGGTGAGCGGACTATCCTGATTGGCCGATGTCTCAATAGCAACTGTTCCGTCCGGCAACTTGACCAGCCAGGCCCATCCGCTGCCAAAAACGCTCAGCGACGCAGCGGTCAGCTTCTCTTGAAAGCCGGAGAGCGAGCCGAACTTCGCATTGATTGCCTTGGCCAGTTCGCCTGTGGGAGCCGCGCCGCCTTTGCCCAGCGTCGGCCACCAGAAGGAGTGGTTCGCATGGCCGCCTCCATTATTCCGTACCGCCGTGCGCGCCGATTCCGGTAGCGAATTCAGATTGACAATCAGCTCATCCACAGACTTTCCCGCCAGCTCAGGATGTGCGGCCACGGCGGCATTCAAGTTGTTCACATAGGCCTGGTGGTGCTTGTCATGGTGCAGGTGCATCGTCTCGGCGTCAAAGTATGGTTCCAGCGCGTCGTAGGCGTAAGGCAGCGGCGGCAGCGTGAATGGCCCGGTTGGCGATGCAGGCGGTTTTGGTGGAGCGGCTTGCCCAGCCGGGAGCGCCTGACTATTGACAGCTTCACTCAACAGCAGCGCGCCGGCCGCGCAGCTCATATGCTTGATTGCACTTCTACGATCCATGATACGAAATCCTCCAATGGGTTCGATGCACAGAGGTAGAGAAAGTCTGCGGAGAAATCAGCAGATTGAAGGATGATCTTACTGAGAACGCCCGCTCCGCTATCCTGAATTCATGGAAATAGTATTCGAAAAATTAACTCCTCTGGCGCAC
>Ga0181520_10001621_pt1 | contig 45208 bp, 34 predicted proteins | sample PEATcosm2014_Bin_29_FD_132451 | JGI IMG/M metagenome (GOLD analysis project Ga0181520, IMG submission 132451) | Peatland microbial communities from MTU Mesocosm Facility, Houghton, MI, USA - PEATcosm2014_Bin02_30_metaG | ecosystem: Environmental > Terrestrial > Soil > Wetlands > Peat | place... | reverse complement strand
CGTTCCCGTAAGGCGAAGGATCTCGGATTCCGGGATTCGGCGTTTGCCGCCGATCGTGTAGACTACCCGGACTTGGCCTCTCTCCTCCCAGGATCGGACTGAGTTCGGATGGGCGCCGAGGAGGGTGCAGGCCTTTTCGAAGGGGATCAATCGGTCCATGGGGTCCAGGGTAGGCACCGATCAATTCGTGTCAAGTGGCACCAATTATTATCTATTCAGGTTGCTGCTGCGAACCCTTTCAGCGTCATCAGCAGTGATTGGGCATAAATTGTTTCGTGGCGCATCATGCGCCGGTAGATCTCATGGGCATAGGCGAAGATCTTGTTGAACATGTGGTTATAGGCTTCGCCGTGCAGCATGGGCTGCAGCTGCCGGGATGCGTCCAGCAGCCTCTGGATCAGGTTTTGCGGATCGTGGAAGACGCGGATGGCGGACCGGTAGATGGGGGAAGGCTCCAGATCCTGGGGGCGCAAATAAAGGACATCCAATTTAATGAATGGCTCAAAATGGGAAACGCAAACCCGAGGTGAAACCGGTGTGATTTCATTAAATAATAAAACACCAAAATTTTTGGGATAGGCAACCCTATTGCTGATCAAATCGTTGAACTGATTGGCTCCGCCAATCACCCGCAGATCGATGTCGGAATAGGCGTCCTCGGTGTGATTCGCCAGCGACCCGACCAGGAAAACGCCGACCACGGATGGCATGGCCTTGAAAAAATGGACCGCCTGTTCCAAAACCGCTTGCCGATCCCGGCTGACCTTTTCAAGATCAAGCATCATGGTAGACCCTTGGTTTTAATAGAAGTATCTTTGTTGTATTTGTTACGTTGTTATTGATGAATAGCAAAACCTTCATATGCCAAACCGCTCATTTGACATCCACCATAGTCATGGCGTGACTTGGGTCAAGGGGATGGACTCATTCATTTTGAAAATGTATATTTTGAACTTGGAGCAAAAAATTTCCAGTGTTATTGTCCCTTTTCCTTGGATGCCTATACATTTCTCCGCAGCTGCCTGCCCAACCGCTCAAAAAAAAATCGAGACCCTCCGCTTCCCTTTGGAAGGCCTTATTCCTCAGGAGTGATATATGAACATTAAGTTCGTAGCGTTAGCCCTGGTCGGAACTGCCACCACCCATGTTGTTTCCGCAGACAAACCCAACCCCATCGGCCCCACCATCCAGGCCACGGCGACCCTCCCTGGTTTGCGAAGACCCTTGAACATACCCGTGGATGCCTTCCTTTGTGACCAGCAGGTTCCCACCACAAAGCTCTTGGTTGCCCCGGTCAACACCCTCACGTTCACCACCGATGACGGGGGCCTGGGCTGGTACCAGGCCATCAGCAATGCCCTGGAAGACATCACCCTATCTTTCACCTTCACCTACCCGCCGACGGTGCGCGGCGGTCCCGGCATCACGACAACGGTGACTTGCACGGGCCTCACTGCGTCCGGTCCCCCGCCCCCTTTCGGCTGGCCGTTCGCAGGGTTTGGTGGCGGCAATAGCTTCACGTTCGGGGTCGGTTCCGTCGTGTTCAGCCAGCCCAAGGACGCTGGCGGCCGGGTGCTTGGCGCCGCCGACATGGATTTGAGGGTCCAGGGCAATGGTTATACCGGCTCCACTACGGGCTCATGGCTTCCAGTGGACTACCCGGACGTCAATGTTTTCACCCACCTTTCCATTGCGGATTCGAACAACGTCGGAACCCTGGTCGCGGAGCGGCCCTGGGGCGGAGATACCAGCCTGCCAAACATGCTGATCCATGAACTATTGGATTTAAGCAGCGGTTCCGGCGGTACCATGCCATTCCAGGTACTCGTTTCGCCGGCGAATTCCCCCGATTACGGGAACCTTCCCCCTGCCACACCCTGGGAGACTGAACCCTCTGCTGAGCTTACCCGGGTGACGATTTCCGCCACCAACGGGGTGAGTGCCAATGAAAAGGCCTATTTCACTTATTCCTTTGCTCCCAGTTACGCCGGGAACTATTAATAATATTCATCACAGCTATCCTTTGAGACTCCATTCCCCGGATGGTCCGGGGAAAAGGCCTGAAAAATCAAAGGTCAGCCCGGTGACTTGAGTCTCGGTTCCGGGCTGCACTTTTTTGAGGTCATTCATGCCCTTTTCAATGAAGTTGCTGGCCATCGCTCTGCTCGCGGCCCTCGGCATCGGCTCCCTGGCGCAGGCCGCCGACGCGGCCGCGACGGTGTTCAACGCCACCAGCAACCTTTGAAGGCGAATTGGCCGCGACCCTGCAAGAGGATCCCGGGAATCACGCCGCCGTCTATGAAAACAAAACGGATTACACCCATCGCCTGACCCTCGACCGGCAGGAAAGCTCCGAAGCGCTCAAGCTTTGCGGCATCGTGCGAGAGGCCAAGGAGAAGGAGGTGGTCAGCATCACCACCATCGATGTCACTCAAGCGGAGGTTCCGGTCCTTGAGGTTCCAGCGAAATGCTGGCTCCAGCTTTATCCCTACCAGGAGCCGGTCCAGCAGGCGGTCGCCTACTTCGATATCAACTTCGGCGACTCCCCCCTGGGTGCGAACTCCAGCGCGGCCTTGACCTACAAATTGACTGTAGTGGGCTCCATGGACCTGCTCGATCTGGAGTGCCTGGTCCAGAACGTCAAAGGCTGCCAGTTTTATGAAAGCATCCAGGTGTCGGAACGCCAGGTGCGGATGAGGTACCTGAACGGCAGGCGCTCCATCCTTGCGGAGGAGGAAAAGGCGATGAACGGGTGCTGCACCATCCTTTAATGGCATGGGGACAGGGCCGTCCCGTCAACTCGCAAGCACCTTCTTCACTGCGTTCTGCAAGGTGGCCTCACTGACGCCTGCATCCCTCAAGGCGTTGACCAGCCTGTCCTTGAAGACCTGATCCAGCACCTCTTCGAGATCCTTTCTCATGGCTTGGTGGATGTAATACTTCATTAATGGCTGGTAGCCAGAGAACCCTTTGTTCTCGGCGATGAGCTTTAAATCATCAATGACGTCCGCATACATCTTGATGGAGATCTGGGTGGATTGCCGCTTCCCGGCCTGCAGGCGGCTTCGAACGCGATCAGTAAGGTTTTTCATCTCAGTCCTCGTATGTCTGCCGCTCTTTGCGGGTGACCGGTCGAGCGGATATTAAACGGATCAGGTTATGCGAGGTTTCAACATGAACAACATATAGGAGGTTGGGGTCACTTTCCAAATACCCGATGGCAGCTCTGATTTGCCCCCCATTGTCGTCATGGGCTGGTTCGGTGACCAAGCCCGGGTCAAAAAATACTTCACATGCTCTCTGAAAAGAGACGCCATGCTTTTGAATGTTTCGGATATTTTTGTTTTCATCCCAAATAAACGTCATTCATTTCAAGATTAATCTATTATCCAAAGGCGACTCCAAACCCATACTAAGTATATCCTTTGAATATACTCTTGCAAGAATTGTTAACGCCTGAGCACCAGCGACACGACGGTCTTGTCGTTGCCGCCCATGGACACCATGACCCCGTGCTCCCTGGCCAGGGGCAGCTGATAGTCGCCGGCCCGGCCGGTGAGCTGGCGCAGCAGGTCCACGGCCATGCGCACGCCGCTGGCGCCGGTGGGATGGCCGTAGCCCACCAGGCCGCCGCCGGTGTTGACCGGGTACGGGCCGGTGCGCCGGGTGGCGCCGGACTGGACCAGGTCGGCGCCGCCCCCGGGCGCCGCCAGGCCGAGCGCCTCGACGCTGAGCAGGCCGGAGATGGTGAAGCAGTCGTGCACTTCGAAGACTCCGGCGTCCCGGGCGGCGATGCCGGCCATGGCCAGCGCCTGGGCCGCGGCCATGCGGCAGGTGGTCAGCTCGGTGAGGTCCGGCGGCGGGGTGGTGAGGTTGGCGGCCAGCTGGGCGAAGCCCACCACCTGCACCACGTCCTGGCGGGCCAGACCCAGGCGCCGCCAGCCCGCTTCCGAGGCGACCAGGATGGCGGCGGCGCCGTCGGAGACCTTGGAACAATCGAACAGGTTCAGGTGCTCGGTGAAGGCCTTGGGGTTGGTCGGGGTGAGGCCCTGGGCGAGCAGATCGGGGACGGTGTTGTGGAACTCCTGGGCGGCGGGGTTGAGCCGGGCGTTTTCCACGGCGTTCCGGTACCAGTGGGCCATGGCGTCCCGGGCCGGGACCGCGCCGATCTTGGCGGCATAGGCGCCGGCCCGCTCGGAGAACTTGCCGGGGAAGAAGAAAGCGGCGCCGTCCTTGCGCTCGCTCGGGTAGTGCCCGGCGCCGGCCAGGTAGTCGGCGCAATAGAGCGACTTGACGGTGTTCTGCACCTCCACGCCCATGACCAGCACCACGTCGGCCAGGCCGCTCAGCACGCTCTTGAGGCCGGTGGCCAGGGCCAGGCCGCCGGAGGCGCAGGCGCCTTCCACCCGCAGCGCGGGCTTGTACTCCAGGGTGGGATGGACGATGGTCATGAGCGAGCCGAGGTGGCCTTGGCGGTTGAAGCGGGCGGCCATGAAGTTGCCGACCACGCCTTCGTCGATGAGGCCGGGGTCGCCGATCTGGGCCAGGGTGCCGGCGCCGGCCAGCCGGAGGTAGTGCTCCAGCCCCGGGCGCTCGCCGCGCGGGCTGAACTCCTTGCGGCCCGGGCCCAGGCTGACGGTATAGGCGCCGGCGGCGAGATAAACGGGTTTGCCCAAGGAACGCATCACGGGGCCTCCGCCAGGTAGTCGGTGATGGGGCCGTAGAGGTGGAAGAAACCCAGCTTCAGCACGGCATTGACGTCCTCCGGGCGGTTGGCGACGCCCTGCCGGACCAGGTTGAGCCCGGTGGCCCGGCTGGCCCGGAAATACCGGCGCGCCAGCTCGGCGCCCAGGGTGTCCATCGTCCGGATGGCCTGGAACCAGGCCTCCAGCTTGGGCCCCGGGTCCGGATCCCGGTGCAGGGCTTTCCAGGACTGGCCTTCGGGCACCGGGCCCAGCCGCGCCTCGGCGGCCTGGAGCCAGGGGCCGCCCAGCTCCCGGTAGTCCCGCAGGGCCGGGTCGAAGATGGCCACCGGCCGGCCCTTGGCGTAGTTCAGGAAGCCGGCCTTGGGCGCGCCGCTGGAGGTCTGGCCGCCCTTGACGCCCATGGCCACGTAACGGTCGATCAGCTCGCTGTGCAGCGGCTCGCCCAGGTGGCTGGCCATGACCCGGGCGATCAGCTGGAACACGTCGATGCCCACGTAGTCGATGAGCTGGAAGATGCCCATGGGACGAAGCAGGAAGTCCCGGGACACCCGCTCCACCAGGTGCAGCGCCGGCACGAAGCCGTGCTCCGGGGCCAGCCGCTCCACTTCCCCGATGGCGTAGAGCGCGTCGCGGATGAAGTGGCCGTTGCCGATGAAGCCGGCGATGTCGTTGGCCGGGACGGTCTGCTTGCGCAGCAGCTGGGCCAGGTCGAGGGCCAGCCGGGCCAGTTCCGGGGAGCAGGAGCGGGGCTGAATCAGCTCCACCAGCTTCTGCACCGCCGGCGGGTTGTAGAAGTGGAAGCCGATCAGCCGGCCGGGGATGGCGCAGGCTTCGCTGAGCGCCTGCAGGGGGATGGAGGAGGTGTTGCTCAGGAAGAAGGTCTCCGGCCGGCACCGGGCCGCCAGGTCCTGGTAGATGGCCAGCTTGACGTCCTCGGTTTCGAAGGCGGCCTCGAACACCAGCAGGGCGTCCTGGGCCAGGGCCATGGTCCGGCCGGTGCGCAGGCGCAGCAGCACCTCGAAGACGAATTCCTGGACCATCTCCTGGTTGTCCACCAGGTCGGCCCGGTCGCGGAACAGCTTGCGCAGGCGGTTGATCTGCCGCTCGCCGTCCTTGGCGGCCTGGTCCCGGATGTAGCGCACCAGGCCCTGCAGCGCGGCGTCGTTCAGGTCGATGAGGTTGAGCAGGTGGGTGGCTTCCGGATGCTCCAGGGCCCGGTAGCCCAGTTCGAGCGCCAACAGCAGGGCGATGCCGCTGCCCATCTTGCCGGCGGCGCCTACCACCGCCACCTGCTGCAACCGGGTGTCCAGGTCCATGGTCTCTCCCTCAGCCTTCGTTGAATTGCGGTTCCCAGGGCTCCACCACGCACAGGGGGTCGCCATTGGCGACCGTGCTGCCGGGACGGGCGGTCAGGGAAGCGACGATGCCGTCGATGGGCGACTTGATCTCGTTCTCCATCTTCGTGGCTTCCAGGATGATGATAACCTGCCCGGCCGCGACCCGGTCGCCGGGCTGGGCCAGCACCTGGCGCACATTGCCGGCCATGGGCGAACGCAGGTCCTGCCGGCCGGTGACGCCCCGGGCCAGCTTCATGGCCAGTTTCTTCTTCTTCTCTTCGACCATCTCCACCTCGAAATGGTCACCCTTGATCACCACCTCGAACCGGTCGGAGCCCTCCTGGGCGTCCACGTCCACCTCGAAGGAGCGGCCGTCGATGAGCAGGGAAAGCAGGTTGGGCTGGGGCTCCAGGTAGTCCACGTGGTAGTCCTGGTCGCCCAGGGTCACCCGGAACAGGCCGGGGCCGGTCTCCAGCACCTTGATCCGGACCGTCTTGCCTTGGTGGGATGCGATGTAGGCCATGGTCAGAATCCTGTCTGCCGCAATACACGGCCGCTGGACTTCCATGGGGAGCTCTCCGCGCATTCACATTCGCCGCCCAGCATCCGCTGGGTGCGGTCCTTGTCGCGCAGGTGGGCCTTGATGGCGGCGGCCACCAGGGCGATGTCCTCGTTGGGCTTGATCCGGGCGGCGTCCTGGGGCTGGAACTGGTTGTCGATGAAGTTGGTGTCGATGTCACCTTTGATGAATTTCTCGTTCTTCATGACCCGGGCGTGGAACGGGATGGTGGTCTTGATGCCCTTCACCGAGTATTCGGAAAGGGCCCGGCTCATGCGGGTGATGCAGCGCTCGCGGGTGCTGCCCCAGACCACCAGCTTGGACAGCATGGGGTCGTAGTGGATGGGCACGTCCAGGCCTTCGTACATGCCCGATTCGTCGCGCACCCAGGGGCCGCCGGGGACGCGCAGGCCGAGGATCTTGCCGGGGGTGGGCAGGAACTTGTTGTCGGGGTCCTCGGCGTAGATCCGGCACTCCATGGCGTGGCCGTGCAGGGGCACGTCCTCCTGGCGGAAGGCCAGGGGGCAGCCGGCGGCGCTGCGGATCATCTCCTTGCAGAGATCGATGCCGGTGATCATCTCGGTGACCGGGTGCTCCACCTGCAGCCGGGTGTTCATCTCCAGGAAGAAGAATTCCCGGGTCTTGCCGGAAACGATGAACTCCACCGTGCCGGCGGAATCGTAGTCCACCGCCCGGGCGGCCTGGACCGCCGCTTCGCCCATGCGCCGGCGCAGCTCCGGATCCAGCAGGGTGGAGGGCGCCTCCTCGATCACCTTCTGGTGGCGCCGCTGGATGGAGCATTCCCGCTCCGGGAAGTAGATGAGCCGGCCGTGCCGGTCGCCCAGCAGCTGGATCTCGATGTGGCGCGGATGCTCGATGTAGCGCTCCAGGTAGACGGCGTCGTCGCCGAAGGCGTGCAGGCTTTCGGACTTGGCGGCCCGGTAGGCGGCGGGCAGGTCCTCCATGCGGGCGATCATGCGCAGGCCCTTGCCGCCGCCGCCGGAGGCCGCCTTCATCATGAGCGGGAAGCCCAGCTCCTTGGCCCAGGCGACGGCCTGCTCCTCGGAGGCGAGATTCTCCCGCATGCCCGGCACCAGGGGCACGCCCATGGCGTGCACCGCCACCCGGGAGGTGGTCTTGTTGCCCATGACCTGGATGGCCCGGGGGTTCGGGCCGATGAAGGTCACGCCGGCCCGGGCGCAGTCCTCGGCGAAGGCGGCCCGCTCCGACAGGAAGCCGTAGCCGGGGTGGATGGCGTCGGCGCCGCAGGCCAGCGCCACTTCCAGGATGCGGTCGCCGTTCAGGTAGGAGTCCCGGCTGGGCGCGGGGCCGACGCAGAAGGCCTGGTCCGCCGCCCGCACGTGCAGGGCGGCCCGGTCGGCCTCGGAATAGACCGCCACCGTGGGCACGCCCAGCTCCTTGCAGGCGCGGATCAGCCGGATCGCGATCTCGCCCCGGTTGGCGATGAGGATCTTGGAAAACATGGCGGTTTCCCTCATAGCGGCAGGTTGCCGTGCTTGCGCGGCAGGTTGGAAGCCCGCTTGGTCTTGCACATCTCCAGGGCGCGGATCAGGGTGGGCCGGGTCTGGGCCGGGTCGATGATCTCGTCCACGTAGCCCAGCTCGGCGGCATTGTAGGGGTTGGCGAACTGCTCCCGGTAGTTGTCCAGGAGCGCCCGGCGGGCCCGTTCCGGATCGGCCGTCCGGGCCAGTTCGGTGCGGTGGATGATGTTCACCGCACCTTCGGGGCCCATGACGGCGATCTCGGCGGAGGGGTAGGCGATGGCGTAGTCGCAGCGGATGTTCTTGGAATTCATCACGCAGTAGGCGCCGCCGTAGGCCTTGCGGGTGATCACCGTGAGCCTGGGCACGGTGGCTTCGGCGATGGCGTAGAGCAGCTTGGCGCCGTGCTTGATGATGCCGCCCAGCTCCTGGTCCACCCCGGGCAGGAAGCCCGGCACGTCCTCGAAGAAGATCAGCGGGATGTTGAAACAGTCGCAGAAGCGCACGAAGCGGGCCCCCTTGAGGGAGGAATCCACGTCCAGCGCCCCGGCCAGATGGCTGGGCTGGTTGGCGACGATGCCGATGGACCGGCCATTGAGCCGGGCGAAGCCGATCAGCAGGTTCTGGGCGAAGTGCTCCTGGACTTCGAAGAACAGGCCGTCGTCCACCACCGCCTTGAGCAGGTCCTTCATGTCGTACGGCTGGTTCGGGTTGTCCGGCACCAGGGTGCGCAGGCTGATCTCGCCGCGGTTGGGGTCGTCGGTGACCGGCTTGCGCGGCGGGTCGTCCTGGTTGTTCAGCGGCACGAACGACAGCAGCTCGCGGATCAGCAGCAGGCATTCCTCGTCGTCGCCGCAGGCGAAGTGGGCGCAGCCGGAGCGGGCGTTGTGGGTCATGGCGCCGCCCAGCTCCTCCTTGGTGACCTCTTCGTGGCTGACGGTCCTGATCACCTCGGGGCCGGTGATGAACATGTACGAGGTGTCCTTGACCATGAACACGAAGTCGGTGATGGCCGGCGAGTAGACCGCGCCGCCGGCGCAGGGGCCCATGATCGCCGAGATCTGCGGCACCACGCCGCTGCACAGCATGTTGCGCAGGAAGATGTCCGAGTAGCCGGCCAGGGACTGCACGCCCTCCTGGATGCGGGCGCCGCCGGAATCGTTCAGGCCGATGATGGGCGCGCCGTTGCGTGCGGCCATGTCCATGATCTTGACGATCTTTTCGGCGTAGGCCTTGGACAGGGAGCCGCCGAAGACGGTGGCGTCCTGGGCGAACACGTAGACCAGCCGGCCGTCGATCGCGCCATAGCCGGTGACCACGCCGTCGCCGGGGATCTTCAGCTTGTCCATGCCGAAGTTCTCGCAGCGGTGCAGGACGAACTTGTCGAGCTCGGTGAAGGAGTCGTCGTCCAGGAGGACCTGGATGCGCTCCCTCGCGGTGAGGCGGCCGGACTGGTGGTGCTTTTCGATCTTGTCCTGGCCGCCGCCCAGTTCGGCTTTTTCGTTCCGGGCCCGCAAACGGGCCAGCTGGTCTTCCTGCCTCTGGTTCACGGTGCCCCCGTTATAGAAGCTTGGCGATGGTCTGCAGCTGTATGAAGGAAGTTCCTTCGTAGATCTTACCGATCTTGGAATCCCGGAAGTATTTTTCCGCCGGATAGTCCTTGGTGAACCCGTAGCCGCCGAACAGCTCCAGCGCCTCGCTGGCGACCCATTCGGCCACCTGGCTGGCGAAGAATTTGGCCATGGCCGCCTCCTTGACGAACGGCACGCCGGCGTCCTTGAGCCGGGCCGCGTTGTAGGTCATGAGCCGGGCCGCTTCCACCCGCCCGGCCATCTCCGCCAGGCGCATCTGCACCGCCTGGAATTTGAAGATCGGCTGGCCGAACTGCCGGCGCTGCCGGGTGTAGGCCAGGGCGTGGCCCAGGGCTCCCGCGGCCAGGCCGGCCATCTGCGCGGCGATGCCGATCCGCCCCTCGTTGAGGGTCTCGATGGCCACCTTGTAGCCCTTGCCCACCTCGCCCAGCACCTGCCCGGCGCCCACCGCCACGTCGGCCAGGGACAGCTCGCAGGTGGAGCTGGCCCGGATGCCCAGCTTGTTCTCCTTCCTGGACACCGTGAAGCCGGGCATGCCCCGCTCCAGGACGAAGGCGGTGATCCCCTTGTAGTGCGCCGCGGGGTCCACGGTGGCGAACACCACGAAGATGTCCGCCTCCTGGGCGTTGGTGATGAACAGCTTGCTGCCGTTCAGCAGGTAGCCGCCGGCCCTGGGCACGGCCCGGGTCGCCAGCGCGAAGGCGTCGGAACCGGAACCCGGTTCGGAGAGGGCGTAGGCGCCCACCTGGTCGCGGCACAGCCGGGGCAGGTAGCGCTGCTTCAGGGCTTCGCCGCCCCAGTTGATCAGGCAGTTGTTGACCAGGGTGTTCTGCACGTCCACCAGCACCGCCACCGAGGGGTCGACCTTGGACAGCTCCTCGATCACCAGGATGGCGTTGAAGAAGCTCGATCCGGCGCCGCCGTACGCTTCCCCCACCTCGATGCCCATGATGCCCAGGTCGAACAGCTTGCGCACCAGGTCGGGGCGCATCTCCTGGGCCTCGTCCATGGCCGGCCGGAGCGGCTCGATTTCCCGCGCCGCGAAATCGGCCACCAGGTCCCGGAAGGCTTGCTCCTCTTCGCTGAGCACGGTCAGGGGGGTCGTCACGAATCCTCCAATTTGCGGCAGTTTACATGGAACGACGGTATTTTCCGCCCAATTCGTAGAGGGTGGCGGTGATCTGGCCCAGGCTGGCGAAGCGCACCACCTCCAGGAGCGTTTCGAACAGGTTGCCGTCGCGCCGCACGGTCTCCCGCAGGCGCTCCAGGGCCGGGCCGGCCTGCTCCCGATGGCGCTGCCGGAAGGCGCGCAGTTCGCGCAGGCGCTGGTCCTTGGCTGGGACGCCGGCCCGCACCACCGGGCTCGCCGATGGCTCCTCGTGGTCCTGGACGAAGGTGTTGACCCCCACCACCGGAAGCTCGCCGGAATGCTTGAGCGTTTCGTAGTGGAGCGACTGTTCCTGGATCCGGGTCCGCTGGTACTGGGTCTCCATGGCCCGGAGCACCCCGCCCCGGGCGTTGATGCGGGTGAATTCCTCCAGCACCGCCTCCTCCACGTCGTCGGTGAGCTGTTCGATGAAGTGCGAGCCCTGGAACAGGTTCTCGTTGCGGTACAAGCCGAACTCCCGGGTGGTGATGAGCTGGATGGCCATGGCCAGGCGCACCGAGGCCTCGGTGGGGGTGGTCAGGGCCTCGTCGTAGGCGTTGGTGTGCAGGGAATTGCAGTTGTCCATGAGGGCGGTGAAGGCCTGCAGGGTGGTGCGGATGTCGTTGAACTTCATCTCCTTGAGGTGCAGCGAGCGGCCCGAGGTCTGCACGTGGTACTTGAGCTTGCGGCCGGCCTCGGCGGCGCCGTAGACCTCGCGCAGGACGATCGCCCAGATGCGCCGGGCCACCCGGCCCAGCACGGCATACTCCGGGTCCAGCCCGGAGCTGAAGAAGAACGACAGGCTGGGGGCGATGGCGTCGACCGCCATGCCGCGGCTCAGGTAGTACTCCAGCAGGGTGAAGCCGTTGGCCAGGGTGAACGCCAGCTGGGTGACCGGGTTGGCCCCGGCCTCGGCGATGTGGTAGCCGGAAACGCTGACGGAATAGTAGTTGCGCATGCCGTTGGCGATCAGGAAGGCCTGCACGTCGCCCATCATGCGCAGGCCGAACTCCACGGAGAAGATGCAGGTGTTCTGGGCCTGGTCCTCCTTGAGGATATCGGCCTGGACCGTGCCCCTCAGGTTGCGCAGGGTCTCGGCCCGCACCGCCGCGGCTTCCGCGGGCTCGAGCGCGCGCCCGGCTTCAAGGCGCCGGCGCTCCAGCTGCTGGTCCACCGCGGTCGCGAAGAACATGGCCAGGATCACCGGGGCCGGGCCGTTGATGGTCATGGACACGGAGGTGCCGGGGGCGCAGAGGTCGAAGCCGGCGAACAGCTGCTTCATGTCGTCCAGGGTGGCGACGCTGACCCCGCTTTCGCCGATCTTGCCATAGATGTCCGGGCGTTCGTCGGGATCCTGGCCGTACAGGGTGACCGAGTCGAAGGCGGTGGACAGGCGCTTGGAGGTCTCCCCCGCGCAGAGGAAATGGAAACGCCGGTTGGTTTGCTGCGGGCCGCCTTCGCCGGCGAACTGGCGCTTGGGGTCCTCGTCCTCGCGCCGGAACGGCCAGGCCCCGGCGGTGTAGGGGAACCGGCCCGGCACGTTCTCCTGGCGCAGGTAGCGGATGAGTTCGCCCCAGCGGTCGGTGGCGGGCAGCTGCACCTTGCGGATCCGGGTGCCGGAAAGGGTTTCGGTGGCCAGCGGCTGGGCCAGGTCGCGGCCCCGGACCCGGTAGCTCAGGGTTTCCCCGGCATAGGCCCGGCTCAGCTCGGCCCACTGCTCCAGCAGGGCGGCGCCTTCCGGCCCCAGCTCGTCCCGGGCCTGGGCCGCCCGGGCCCGCAGGGGCTCCAACTCCAATTCCCGGCAGGCCGCTTCCAGCGCCTGGAGCCGGTCGGCCCGGGCCGCCAGCAGGGTGGTGCGCTGCTTGTAGCCGCGCACCGCCTGGACGATCTCCTGGAGGTAGCGGGTCCGCTCGAACGGGATGATGGGCGCGGCGCGCTCGCAGGAGAAGGCCGCCGGGCCCGGATCGGGCAGGGCGGACAGCCATGAGCCCGGCCCGTGTTCGCGCAGGACGGCCAGCAGGTCCAGGTAGAACCGGTCCACCCCGGGGTCGTTGAAGCGGGCGGCGGCGGTGCCGTAGACCGGCAGCTCCAGGTCCGGCACCGAGGGGGCGATGCCGCGGTTGCGCCTCACCTGGCGGCGCACCGCCGTGAGCGCGTCCTCGGCGCGCTTGTCCTCGAACTTGTTGATCACCACCAGGCGCGCGTAGTCCAGCATGTTGATCTTCTCCAGCTGGGTGGCGGCGCCGAACTCGCTGGTCATGACGTACACCGGGATATCGGCCATCTCGGTGATGTCGGTGTCGCCCTGGCCGATGCCGCTGGTCTCCACCAGCACCAGGCCGCAGACCTGCCTGAGCAGCCGGGTGGCGCGCCGCACGGCGGCCACGGCGGCCGGGCCGCTTTCGGCGGCCAGGCTGCGGAAGAACACCCGGGGGTCGCCGCCGGTGTTGAAGCGCAGGCGGTCGCCCAGCAGCGCGCCGCCGGAGCGCTTGCGGGTGGGATCGATGGCCAGCACCGCCAGCCGCAGCTCCGGGAAGTCCGCCAGCAGGCGCCGGACCAGCTCGTCGCAGAGCGAACTCTTGCCGGCGCCGCCGGTGCCGGTGATGCCCACCACCGGCACGCTCCGGTCCGGGCCGGGCGGGTCCTGGCCGGCCAGCGCCGCGCTGAGCAGCCGGGAGAGGCCCAGGCGGTCGCCCCAGGCGGGGGCGGCCGCCGGGGCCGGGGCCGCACGCCGGGGCACCCGGTCCAGCAGGTCCTGGATCATGCCCTCCACCCCCAGGCGCATGCCGTCCGCGGGCGTATAGATCTTTTCCACGCCCGAAGCCTCCAGCCGGGCCACCTCCTCCGGCAGGATCACGCCGCCGCCGCCGCCGAACACCTTGACCCGGTCCGCGCCGGCGGCGCGCAGCTGCTCCGCCAGGAAGCCGAAGAACTCCATGTGCCCGCCCTGGTAGGAGGAGACGCACACCGCGTCGGCATCCTCCTCCACCACCGCCTTGGCGATCTCGGCCACGCTGCGGTCGTGGCCCAGGTGGATGACCTGGGCGCCGTGGGCCACCAGGAGGCGCCGGACCATGTTGATGGCGGCGTCATGGCCGTCGAACAGCGCGGCGGCGGTGACGATCCTGGCTGGTCGATCGGCGGTTCCACCCATGCAGGCTCCGGTGAACGGGAATGAGAAAGAAGATCTCCCATTCTCCACCTGAAACGGGAGGTGCGCTGGGGAAATTACGTTCTCGGCCTGGCCATCGGATGATTTTTGAAAGGTGCGTCGATGGCGGCGACGAACTGCGTCATGCGGGCCAGGACCGGCTCCCGGGCCTGGAGATGGGGAACATGGGCGCATCCGGGCAGGAGCAGCCCCTCGACCGGGCCGGAGACCCCTTGGAGGATGGCCCTGACCTGGTCCTTTGAACCGTACTCGTCGTCCTCGCCCTGGATGGCCAGGACCGGGCAGCGGATGTCCGGCAGCAGGGGCACCATGCTCCAGTCGCGGAACTCCGGCGACAGCCAGGTCTCGCTCCAGCCACGGAACATGGCGTCCACCCGGGGGCCGTGGTGGGCGCGCAGCCGGTCGCGCAGCGCGGTGGTCTCGAAGGCGTGCAGGGTGCGCCAGATGCCCTGGATGCACAGGTCCTCGACGAAGGTATGGGCCGCTTCGGCGATCACCCCCAGGGGCACCTCGGGGAACCGGGCGGCGAACAGCAGGGCGATGGTGGCGCCGTCGCTGTGCCCGACCAGGATGGGGGCCTCGATGGCGCAGGCGGCCAGCACCTCCGGAAGCCGCAAGACCGCCTCGATCTCGAGGTAGGTGGCGTCCATGGGCTGGGTCCGGGCATCCGAATGGCCATGGCCGCAGCGGTCGTAGACCAGGGCCGGCAGCCCCGTGGCCTGGGCCAGGGCCAGCGGGAAGTGGCGCCACTGGGTGATGCTGCCCAGCCCTTCGTGCAGGAACACCAGGGTCGGCCCGGGACCGGTCAGGTCCGTTCCCGGAGGCAGGATGGACTTCGCCTGGAGCCGCACCCCGCCCACCTGGATGCCGAAGCCCAGTTCCTCGCACGCGAGGGGGCGGGTCGATGGCCTTTCATCCATGGGCATGGCTCGCCTTGTTCGGGCTGGAGGGGGAAGTGGGCACTGGCTCAGCGTTGGAAATTATAGGCATCGCTTCGGGCTAGGCCAGTCCCAGCACGGCATCATTCCGGTCCCGCACCGTGCGCAGCAGGTCAAATTCCTTGCTGAGGTCGTGGCCGAAGGAGGGCACCATCCGGCGCAGGCGGCTCTGCCAGTCCCCGGTCTGGGCCCGTTCCGAGAAGCAGCGCAGGATCAGGTAGATCATGGTGGTGGCGGCGGTGGAGGCGCCGGGTGAGGCGCCCAGCAGCGCCGCCAGCGTGCCGTCGGCGGCGGCCACCACCTCGGTGCCGAACTCCAGCTTGCCGCCGACCTTGGGGTCGCCCTTGATGATCTGCACCCGCTGGCCGGCGATCTCCAGGTTCCAGTCTTCCAGCCGGGCCGTGGGCACGAATTTGCGCAGCTCAGCCAGGCGGTCCTCGGGGGACTGCAGCACCTGGCCGATGAGGTAGCGGGTCAGGTCGAGGTTGTGCCAGCCGGCGGCCAGCATGGGCCAGAGGTTGCCGGGGCCGACGGCCCGGATCAGGTCCAGGTAGGAGCCGGTCTTGAGATACTTGGTGGAGAACCCGGCGAACGGCCCGAACAGCAGGGCCTGCTGGCCGTCGATGATCCGGGTGTCCAGGTGCGGCACCGACATGGGCGGCGCGCCCAGGGAGGGCTTGCCGTAGACCTTGGAATGGTGCTGGCTGATGATCCCGGGGTTGCTGCACATCAGCCACTGGCCGCTGACCGGGAACCCGCCGTAGCCCTTGCCTTCGGTGATGCGGGACTTGCGCAGCAAGGTCAGCGCCGCGCCTCCGGCCCCCAGGAAGACGAACCGGGCGCGCACCGCATGGCACTGGCCGGAGGCGAGGTCCAGGCTGCGCACGCGCCAGGTGTGGTCGGGCATCCGCTCCAGGCCGCGCACCTCATGGCGCAGCTTGAGGCTGAAACCGCCGCGCCCGGCCAGGCCCGCGAACAGCATCCGGGTCAGCCGGCCGAAATCCACGTCCGTGCCCCGCGGCACGTGGGTGGCCGCCAAGGGCGTGTCCAGTTCCCGGCCCTGCATGGCCAGGGGCATCCAGGCGGCCAGCTGGGCCGGATCCTCGCTGAACTGCATGTCCTGGAACATGGGGTGGGCGCTGAGCTGGGTGTGGCGGGCGCGCAGGAAGCGGGTGTTGGCCTCGCCCCAGACCAGGCTCTGGTGCGGCACCGGGGTGAGGAAGCCCAGGGGCCTGGTGAGTTCGCCCTTCTCCACCAGGTAGGACCAGAACTGGAGGGAGGTCTCGAAGGCCGCGTTGATGGCCAGGGCCTTGGCGATGTCCACCGTGCCGTCCGGCTTCTGGGGCGTGTAGTTCAGTTCGCAGTTGGCGGCGTGGCCGGTGCCGGCGTTGTTCGCCGCCTTGCTGCTTTCCAGGGCGACGTCCTCCAGGCGTTCGTACACCCTGAAGCTCATCCCCGGCTGGAGTTCGCCGAGCAGGGTGGCGAGGGTGGCGCTCATGATGCCGCCGCCGACCATCACCACGTCAAACAGTTCCTCGTTCGCTGCCGTCGCTGCCACTGATGCTCCTGCGATGGATTCAGGTTACAAACGCTTTGCCGGATGCCCCACGGGGGGCTCCGGCCCAGTTTGCGTGGGACTATTATGCACAGCCGAGCGCACGATGGTTAAGTTATCAGGTGGGTCACTACGTTGATCGGTTCCCGGATGCCGCCGAGCCGAGCGAAGTTGCGCAGCTTTTCCAGGTGGGTCAAGCCCAGGCGGGTGCCCGCCGGCACCAGCAGCAAACCGGACGCAGTCTCGATATCGCTGCCCAGCAACTGGCCGTGCCGGAGATCCTTCAGGCCCACTTCCCGGAGTTCGGTCTCCGGCGTCACCGGCTCCATGGCCTTGAGCACCCGGGCCAGGCTGCGCACCACGGCGAGATCGTACCAGGAGGTGCGGAATTCCATCTCCGCCACAGCCAGCTTGGGTTCGCCCTTGCTGGCCAGCAGGTTCAGGTAGTCGGCGGCGACCCGGAGGATGCGCCCGCCCAGGGGGATGTCCGGCCCCTTGCAGCCGTCGGCCGGAAACCCGGTGCCGTTGTAGTTCTTGTTCATGTAGTAGATGGCCTCGGCCACCTGTTCCAGGCGGGGGATCCGCTTGAGCAGGTTGGCGCCGATCTCCGGCACCCGGTTGGCGATCTCCCGCTCGCTGCTGTTGAGGAAGCCTCCCGTGTGCAGCTTGGAGACCAGCGTGTCGGGCACGGTGAGGATGCCGATCTGGCTGAGGATGGAAGCGATCCCCAGCACCCACGGGGCCGGCATGGCCAGGTCCCGGGCGACCGCTTCGGCCAGTTCGGCCATGGTCTGGGCCCGGCCGAAGGAGATCGGGTCGAGGATGCTGAGCAGCTCCACCAGCACCTCCAGGGTGCCCTTGAGGGTCTGCTCCAGAAGCTGCTTTTCGGCGGTGACCAGCTCGTACTGGCGGATCCCCGCATCCAGGGCCTGGGCCAGCATTGCCGAATCGCAGGGCTTGGTCAGGAAACGGAAGATGGCGCCCTGGTTCACCGCCGCCATGGCGGTGGCCTGGTCGGCGTTGCCGGTGAGCATGATCCGGGTGGTGTCCGGAAAGCGCTCCCTGGCCTGGCCCAGCAGCGCCACGCCGTCCATGCCCGGCATCCGCTGGTCGGAAACGATCACCGCGAACGGGCCGCCGCGGGCCAGGGCATCCAGGGCCTCGGGCCCGCCCGGGGCCACCGCCAGGTCGAAGCGCCGGCGCAGGACCCGGGTATAGGCCTCCAGCACGTTGCTTTCGTCATCCACCAGCAGGATCTTGTTCGGCATCCCCGGCTCCCGGCTCAATCGTGGCTCACATAGACGGGTTCCTGGAGATCCAGGATCTCCACCACGTCGCGCAGCAGCACCAGGTGGGCCGGCCCCAGCTTGAGCCCGGCCACCAGCACCGGCCGGCCGTTCAGGGTGTGCACATCCCGGGCGAGGATCATGCCCTCGCGCAGCTCCGCCACCGGGCAGGCGCGTTCGACGGCGGCCGCGGCCGGGGTGCCGAACTGGGCGTAGAGCGCCTCCAGCACCCGCGGGTCGTACTGGCCGCAGTGCAGGGCCAGTTCCTCCAGGGCCACCTTGCGGCTGCGCCGGGCCCGTTCGAGGTGGGTGAAGTCGTTCAGGGCCTTGAGGATCCGGGCCCCCATGGGCAGGGCTTCGGCGGCCACGCCGTCAGCCGGGTGGCCCGAGCCGTCGTAGCCCTTGGCGTGGTAGCGGACGATCCGGGCGACCTCGTGCAGCCGGGGAATGTTGTCCAGCAGCTGGGCGCCGGTTTCCGGCACCTGGTCCAGCAGGGTCCGCTCCCGGGGGTCCAGGGGCGCGCCGGCCTTCAGCTTGGCGAGCAGCTCCGGCGGCAGGGCGATGCGGCCGATGGGCAGCAGCAGGGCGGCGGTCTCCAGATCCCATTCCGGCTCGAAGCGCAGGGCCCGGGCCAGGAGCACCGCCCGGTCGCGCAGCATCCGGCCCTGGCCGAGGGCCTCGGGATCCAGCGGGGAAAGCAGGTCGGTGAGCATCTGGAGGCTGCCCATGAGCGTCTGCTGCAGCAGCTCCTGCTCGGCGATCATCAGCTGGTGCTGGCGGATCCCGGCCTGGATGGCCGCCTCCAGGTCCTCGGGGCGGCAGGGCTTGGTGAGGAAGCGGAACACCCGGCCCTGGTTGACCGCGTCCATGGCGGTGTGCAGATCCAGATCGCCGGTCAGCATGATCCGGGTCGTTTCGGGGGCCAGGCGCACCGCCTCCTGCAGCACGTCCAGGCCGCTCAGGCCCGGCATGCGCATGTCGGCGACGATCACCGCGAACGGGCCGTGCCGCTCCAGCGCCTGGAGGGCCTGGACGCCACCCATGGCCACTTCGAGCTTGAACTTCCGGTGCAGGGTTCGGTGATAGCTGCGGAGCATGAGTTCGTCGTCATCCACCAGCAGGACCTTTTCAGCCATTGTGGGTTCCTCCATGCTCGCCGGGCAGTTCGTGGATGGCCTGCCGCCACGCCTCGATCCGGTCCGCCAGGCCCAGCCGGTGCAGGGTGGCGGGATCGAAGCGCCCGGTGCGGAACAGGGGGTTGCCGCCCTGCTCGCCCACCAGGATATCCGCGGCGTACACCGCCAGTGCCGGGCTGAAGCCCGGTTCCTTGATCCGCTGGGGGCTGTGGTGCAGGCTGACGATCTGCAGCACCGGCGCCGGGATGCCCCACAGGCCCAGGAGGTAGGCCCCCACTTCGGCGTGGGTCACGGCGAATTCCTCCTGTTCCACCGTGGTCAGCAGCAGGTGCTCGGCCAGCAGGACCTCGGCGGCGCGGTCGTAGGCTTCGGGGAAATTGCCGGCGAGCACCAGGATGCCCACATCCTCCAGGACCCCCCCGACGAAGATGTCCTCCGCCTGCTGCCGGCTGGACCCTTGGGTCAGGGCGATGGCCTTGGCCGCGTTGGCGGTGGCCAGGCTGTGGTGCCAGAGGTCGTCGAGCCCAAGGTGCCGGGTATGGATCGGCTCGGCCCGCTCGAAGATCGAGTTGACCAGCACCAGGGCCTTGACCGTGTCGATGCCCAGGTAGGTGACCGCCTCGAAGGGGCTGGAGATGGTCCGGCGCAGCCCGAAGAAGGCGCTGTTGACGATCTTCAGGAGCTTGGCCGTCATCCCCATGTCCTGCTGGATGATCTCGCCCACCCGGCGGGCATTGGCGTCCGGATCCGCCAGGGCCTGCTCCAGCTCCTTGAACACCTCGGGCATGCAGGGCAGGCGGTCGATGGAGCCCAGGAGCGCCTTGACCGACCCGGTGACCCGGTCGTCGCCGATCAGGCAGGCGTTCTGGATCATCGTCTTCAGCTGCTCGGGGTCGCAGGGCTTGGAGATGTACTGGTGGGCCACCCCCAGGCACTGGGCCACCAGGTCGTTGTCGGCGTGGCCCGACAGGATCAGCCGGACGGTCATGGGGTGCCGCCGGCGCACTTCCATCAGCAGCTGGGCGCCGTTCATGACCGGCATGCGCATATCCGTGACCACCACGTCGAAGGGGTTCCCGGCCATGGCCTCGAGGGCCCTTTCGCCCCCATCCACGAACACCATCTCCCATTCGTCCCGCATCGAGCGCAGCATGCGCTGCAGGCCCTGCAGGATCATCGGCTCGTCATCGACGAAGAGAATCTTCTTTTTCATGGGCTTTCCTGGAACGGCAGACTGAGGGTGAAGGTCGAGCCTTTGCCCACCTCGCTTTCCAGCGCGATGGTGCCGCCATGCTGCTTGACGATGACGCCGTAGGCGATGGCCAGGCCCTGTCCGGTGCCCTTGCCCACCGGCTTGGTGGTGAAGAAGGGGTCGAAGATCCGGGGGCGGATCGCCTCGGGGATGCCGCAGCCGGAATCCTCGATGGCGATCCGGGCGAAGCCCGCCACGGCGCGGGTGGCGATGCGGATCCGGCCTTGGCCCGCCTCCGGGCGCTCGGCGATGGCATGGGCCGCGTTGATCACCAGGTTGAGGATCACCTGGTTGACCTCGTCCGGCAGGCAGGGCACCGGCGGCAACCCGGGTTCCAGGTCAAGCTCCAGGTCCGCGACGTATTTCCACTCGCTCCGGCAGACCAGGGTGGTGCTTTCGATGGCCCGGTTGAGGTCGGTGGGGGTTTTGACGCTGGTGCCGGGATGGCTGAAGTCCTTCATGGCGCTGACGATGGTCGTGACCCGCCGGATGCCTTCCAGGGATTCGCTGAAGGCCCTGGGCACCTCCACCTGGAGCCAGTCCAGATCGGCTCGCTCCAGCGCCTCCCGGGCCGTCCGGTCCAGACCGGGCCGGCCGTCCGGGGCTTCGAGCATCATCCGGACCGGTTCGAGCAGGGCGGTGAGGCTTTCGAACGCCTGGCGCAGGAAGATGATGTTGTCCCCGATGTACTGGGTGGGCGTATTGATCTCGTGGGCGATGCCCGAGGCCAGCTGGCCGATGGATTCCAGTTTCTGGGCCTGGCGCAGCTGGATCTCCATCTGCCGCTGCTCGGTCACCTCGAAGTGCATCACCACGACCCGGCGGGTTCCCTGGGTGCGGAAGCCGATCGCCAGGACCGTGAACCACCGGCGCTGGCCCTGGTTCTCCAGGTCATAGTCCATGCGCACCTGCTCCTGGCGCCCCAGGGCGACTTCGCTGAGCTGCTGGGCGATGCGCCGGTGCTCCGGTTCGAGGCTCGCGCTCCCGAGCAGCGCCAGGTAGTCCACGCCCACCTGGGCGCCGGCGGTGAACGGGTTGGCGAGCCCGGCGGAGCGGTCCCATTGCTGGTTGGTCACCAGGATGGCGCCGGCGCCGTCCAGGATGGCGATGTAGGCGGGCAGGGCATCGAGGGAGGCGGACAGCAGCTGCTTGGCCTGGAGCAGCTGGTCCAGGCGCTGGGCGACCAGCTCCTCCAGGTGCTCCTGGTAGCTCAGAAGCTGGGTGTCCCGGGCCTTGATCTGGTCCAGCATCTCGTTCAGGGCCCGGGTCAGGACCGCCACCTCCCCTTCGAACCGGTGTTCGAAACGGATGTCGAACTGCTTGTAGAAGGTGATCATGCCCAGGATGCCCAGCACGTCGCCCAGGGGCTGCAGCAGGCTCCGGCGCAGCACCATGTAATAGCAGAGGGTCAGGACGGCCGCCAGGAGCAGGGCGATGGCCAGGGCGCTCCAGCGGATCAGCCACACCCCTTGCCTGATCTCCCGGGTCGGCAAGGCGCTAAGGATCGTGACCCCCCAGGGGGCGAAGGTCTGCTGGCTCACGATCCAGGGCTCGCCCTTGATCGTGGCGTGCTCGCGCAGGGTATGGAAATCCGCCGGGTCCACCGGGCTGCCGTCGAACAGCGGCTGGCCCCGGTGGTCGAGCAGCGTCAGAACCACCCCTCCCACGGCCATGGCCCGGTGGATGGAGAGGCCGATCCCGGTGAGCCTGGCCAGGGGGAATTCGATCCCGAAGGCGCCGATGATGGCACCTTTGGCGTTGCGGACCGGTTCATAGCCGGCGAACTGCGCGGCGCCGCCCAGGTCGGCGGGGCCCCAGTAGGACCGGCCTTTGCTCAAGGCCAGCCAGGGCTGGCCCGCCGGGTCGAGCACCGGCCCCGCCGGGTGGCCGTCCGGGGAAAAGCCATGGCTGGAGAGGCGGATGAAGTCCCGGCCGAGCCGGCCGAAGATGGTGATCGACCCTTCCGTCATCACGCTCATGGGTTCCACCCGGGCCATGAGCAGGGCCTGGGAGGCCTTGCCGAAGTGGAGGTCCGGAACCTCCCGGGCGCCCGCCTTCACTTTGCCGCCCAGGCTTCCGGCCCCCATCCGGCGCGCCTCGGATTGCAGCACGCGCATCTCCGCCGCCATGCGCGAGTTGAGCTGGTCCTGGGTGAGGCCGAGGAAGTCGATCAGGTTCGCCTGGAAGATCGCCACATCATGCCGGGCACCCCTTTCCCAGTGCCGTTCCTGGACCCAGGAATAGGTCCAGGAAACCACCAGGGCGGTGATCAGGATGATCCCCACCATGGGCGCGATGAGCCTTTTCGCGATGGTCCGTTTCATGGCGTGTCGCTGCCGAGCGGCAGGAAGAGATGGAAGGTGGTGCCCTTGGCCCCGGTATCCACCGTCACCCGGCCGCCATGCTTCTCCATCACCGCGTGGACGATGGCCAGCCCCTGGCCGGTGCCCTTGCCCACCGGCTTGGTGGTGAAGAACGGCTCGAAGATCCGGTCGCGGATGTTTTCGGGAATCCCCGGGCCGTTGTCCGCCACCGAGATGCGCACCTCCTGGCCCATCCGCAGGGTGCTGACCTTGATGGCCCCCAGCCTTCCGGTATGGCGGCCGCCCAGCACTTCCTCGATGGCGTGGGCGGCGTTGACCACCAGGTTGAGGATGGCCTGGTTGACCTCACCCTGCAGGCAGAGCACCGGCGGCAGGTCCGGGTCCAGGTCCGTCTCGAGCCTGGCCACGTACTTCCATTCGTTGCGCGAGACCGTGAGGGTGCTTTCGATGGCCTTGTTCAGGTTCGCCAGGGACTTGCCCTCGCCGCCGGGGTGGGAGAAGTCCTTCATGGCGCTGACGATCACGGCGACCCGGGCCACCCCTTCCATGGTCTGGCGGATGGCCTTGGGAATCTCCTCGGTGAGGTAGTCCAGGTCCAGCTCCTGGAGCCGGGCCAGCATTCCGGCCGCGTCATCGGGCAGGCTATGCCGGGCCTCCAGCTCCAGCAGGAACCGGCGCTGCTCGGCCAGGCAGGCCAGCAGATCGGGCAGGGCGCCGCCCAGGAAGGCGGTGTTGTCACCGATATATTGGATGGGCGTGTTGATCTCGTGGGCGATGCCGGCGGCCAGGGAACCGATGGACTCCAGCTTCTGGGCGTGGCGCAGTTGGACCTCCATCTGCTTGCGGCCCAGTTCCGCGGTCTTGCGCTCGGTGACGTCCCGGGCCACGACCAGCGTCTGGAACACCTGGCCCGACGGCTGGAAGATGGGATTGGCCTTGGATTCGAAGTACAGCCAGGTACCGTTCCTGTGGCGGAGCCGGTACTCCACGTCCTGCTGGACGCCCCGGTCGAACACCTCGGCCAGGGCCTGCCGGAACAGGGGCAGGTCTTCCGGATGGACCAGGCCCAGGGGCGAAAGCGCGTCCAGTTCCTCCGGGGTGTAGCCCAGACGGGAGGAGTAGGAAGGGCTGCTGTAGATCCGCCGCCCTTCCGGGTTCATGATGGCCATCAGGTCCGTCACGTTCCGGCTGATGGTGGAGAGCAGATCCTGGCTCTGGCGCAGGGCCGCCTCCGCCCGCTTCTGCTCGGTGACGTCCATGACCGTGGTGACGATGCCGGCCCGGGTCCCGTCCGCATGGTCGAAGGTGGCCTTGTTGACGATCATCTGCCGGTGGCCCAGGTTCGGCAGGGTCACCTCCTCCGGGAAGGTCGCGGTGCCCCCCGAGTCCAGCAGCTCCCGGTCCCTGAGGTCCAGCCTCCGGGCCTCCTCCAGGGGCAGGAGGTCGAACACGGTCTTGCCGGTCAATTCCTGCCGGGTCTGGTTCCTGCTCGTTTCGAACGCCCGGTTGCAGCCCAGGAAGCGCCCGCTCAGATCCTTGTAGAAGAAAGGATAGGGGATGGCGTCCAGCAGGGTCTGGAGGAGATACCCGGGCTTATCCGGCACTGGCGGGTTGGTCATGCTCATGAATTATTTCTCCCGCAAGCCCGGCAGCCGTGGCCCTTGCCTTTCTATCGGCCGCCAGGGGGGGAAACTTGCCAGGTTTAAGTTGTTCCGGGGGCCCAGAAGCGCCGCGGCAGGAGGCAGAGGACGATCAGCACCAGCTGGCTGGCGATGAACCAGGCCAGGACCCAGAAGGCCTGGTCCATGAAGCCGTAGGAGTGCAGCCCGATCCCCAGCATGTTCACCCCGAACCAGGACAGGCTGGTGATGATGTTGCCGAAAATGGCGCAGGCCATCAGCCCCTTTTCCCGGATGTAGTCACCCCACCGGCAGTGCAGGATGACCGCGTTCCAGAGCACGATGAGCAGGGCGCCGTTCTCCTTGGGATCCCAGCCCCAGAAGCGGCCCCAGGACTGGTCGGCCCAGATGCCGCCGAGCACGGTGCCGACGAAGCTGAACAGCAGGGCGAAGCAGACGATGCCGTAGGTCATGTCCACCAGGGTACGGGTGGTGGCGGGGTCCAGCTCCGGCGCGAGGTGCTTGCGCAGGGTGTAGGCGATGGCGATGATCCCGGCCAGGAAGGTGCCGCTGTAGCCGATCGTGACGGTCACCACGTGGGTGGCCAGCCAGAAGTTCGAATCCAGCACGGCGCGCATCATCTCCATGGTGTCGCCCTCCATGGCCAGATGATGGGCGATGATCAGCGAGGCGAACCCCGCCGAGGCCGCCACCGCGGTGCCGAAGCCCTTCCGGTACATGCGTTCCAGGATCACCCCGAGGATGACCGCGGCCCAGCCCACGAACACTGCCGAGGAGTACAGGTTGGTGACGGGTGGCCGGCCCTGCAGGAGGATGCGCGAGACCAGGCCCACCGTGTGCACCAGGGCGCCGGCGGCCAGCAGGGAGAAGGCCGCCGGCTGGAGCAGATCGCGCCGCCACAGCCAGGAGGCGAACAGGGTGAGCAGGGCGAGCACGTAGATCACCATGCCCAGGTAGAACGGCTGGACCCGGTTGAACAGGAACTCGCTGTCGGCGCGGCGCAGGGCCTGGGGCTTGAGGTTGGCGGTGAGCCCCTGGAGTTCGGCGACCCCCTGGTTGAAGGCATCGGGCTGGCCGGCCTTGTAGCCGGCGCCCGCCAGGGCCAGGGAGACCAGGGCCGGGTGCGGCGGCGCCCCGCCGCTGGCGGCGAGCAGGCCCTCGCCGGTGTTCTGCCAGGCATCCTGGCTCTGCCCGGGCAGCGGCGGCAGGATGCGGAAGCGGGCGGCTCCGGCCAGGCTCTTGGTGCGTTCGGCGGCCTGGGGGGTGCCGATGGACTGCAGTTCCAGGTAGAGCCCGGGCGAGTCGCCCAGCTGCACGGAATTCTCCAGCTGGTTGTAGAGCACCAGGCGCTCGAACAGGTTGACCACCGCGCGCTGGAAGCGGCTGCGCTGGGCCGATTCCAGATCCTGGGCGGCCCGGGCCTGGTTCTCGATCTCCTGGATGTGGGGGACGATGGCACTGAAGCTGAAATAGCGGTTGGCGGTCTGCTTCAGCCCCATGAGGCCCAGGACGTCCGGGTCGTTGATCACGAACACCGGCTGCGCGTCGGCCGTCGCGGGGCGGAACAGCACGTCCAGCAGCCACTCGTCCGGACCCAGCTCGCGCCCCTCGAAGCGGACGCCCTGCTTGCTGCGGATCATCAGGAGGGCATTCCTGGCCACCGAATCCAGGGGCTTGATCCGCCCCCCTTCCAGCACCGGCAGGCGGCCGAACTTGTCCATGTCGAAGCCCCGAACCCGGCCCGGCGGCAGGGCGGTGGCGAGCACGACGGCCAGGGCGAGCAGCCCGGGCAGCCAGGTGAACAATCTGGAGAGTTTCATACGGTCTCCCCGTCGAGTTGTCGGCGCCGGATGGCGTTGAACAGGGTGATGCAGAAATGCACCAGCAGGCCCAGGGTGATGAGCGCGCAGGAGATGTAGGGCAGCAGCCAGCCGGGGTTGGCCACCACCTGGAGGATCGACAGGGTGTCGCCCTTGCCGTAGCTGGCCTGGTAGAAGGCCTTGCCGTCGTAGCGCAGGGGCTGGTTCATGTAGATGAGCACATCCCGCTCCTCGCCCCGGGCGGGGTTGGAGAGGTGCACCAGGCTGGAGAAGTTCTTGGGGATGTCGGTGCCCATATAGATGTCGTGGCTGAACTTCTTGAGGGTGACGGAGTAGGGCAGGTAATAGCGGCGCGGGCGCATGGAGAGCACGTAGGTGCGCCCCTCGTGGATGAAGGATTGCGGCGCCCCCATCCCCGAGGACACCAGCCAGGTGCCGTAGCTGGTGCCGCCGGCCACCGGCTCGATGAAGGCCGAAGTGAGGTTGACCTCCTTGTCCGAAGCCGCAGGCGGCGCCTCGGTGACCTTGACGTTGGCCCCCACGCCCATGTTGGCCATGGACGGCGGGTCACCCGCGGCGCGCATCGCCAGTTGCGCGTTCACATAGAACTGCTTGACCTTGATGGTCAGCGGGGTGCCCGGCACGCGGATGGCGGCGCCCGCCCGCAGCAGCGGGTCGGGCAGGCCGTACTCCTCGGTGTGGGCCGGATCGGTCACATCGCTCAGGCCGAGTTCCATCTGCCGGTAGCTTTCGAGGAAATTGACCGTCTGGCCCTCCTCGATGGCCATGCGCGTGTCCACCTGGAAGGCGCCCGTGGCGAACTCACCGGCGAACAGCAGGATCAGCCCGGCGTGGACGATCCACAGGCCGAGCTTGCGCCGGTTGAACTCGAAGCGCTTGATCAGCGCGGCGGTGAGGTTGGCCACCAGCACCAGCCCCACCAGCGCCCCGCCCGGGAACAGCGGCAGCGGGAACGGCAGCCCGCGGACCTGGCGCCAGACCAGGAAGCTGCGCATGTAGGCGTTGACCGCGCCAAGGGTGCCCAGTTCGGTCTGGGCCAGGGTGCAGAGCACCACCAGCGCCATGAGCAGCACCAGGGCGACGATGGTAACCTGCAGCGAGGCCAGGAAGTTCCAGCTGCGGAGCGCAAATCGTTTAATCAAGGTGCAGCGTCTCCAGATACTTCATGAATGCCGGCTTGGCCTTGCCCACCGGCTCGGCATCGCCCATCAGCTTGAAGAACCAGGTATTGCCTTCGGCGGTGGCCAGCAGCCCGGTCACCATGCGGGTCCTGGTTTCGCCGGCGCTGGTGAAGTCGTAGACCGACACCGGGCCGGCCTTGCTCTTCACGGCCTTCCGGGCCTGGCCCAGGGCGGCGTCATCCAGGGGCTGCAGGCCGATCTGGCCGCGCCAGCGGTTCACGTTGGCCAGTTCGCCGCCCGCGGCGCCGGGCAGGACGACCACTGACATCTCCACCTTGCCCGCCCCCGGCGGGGTGAGCGTGGCGTAGCGCATGCCGCCGCCCTGGGCCTCGGTCCAGCCCTTGGGCAGGGTCCACTTGAGCGCGCCCTTGCCGGTGGGGTGGGGGGGCGGGGGCAGCTGCCCGCCAGGCATGGACCCCGGGGGCATCGCTCCCGGCGGCATGGCCATGGGCGCGCTGGCGTGGGACGGGGCCGGCATCGCCGGCGCGGCCTCCTTGGCGACGCTGGCGTGGCTGACCTGGTCCCGGTCGCAGCCGGGGCCCAGGAGCAGCCCGGCCGAAACCGCCAGGGCCGGCAGGACCAGGCGGCGCATGCACGGGCCCCCCGGAGTGGTCCCTGGTTTTGTGTTGAACTTGCGCATGATCATCTCCTTGCCAGCAAGCATAGCTGGGCTGATCGAACAATCTTGATGATTTTGCTCGGATTTGCGTCTTGGCGAAAGTTCATGCTGATTTTTTCCTAGCTTTCGGCTTCCGGGTTGCGGTCCAGCCCCAGGACGCCCCCGGGGTTCAGGAGGCCCTGGGGGTCAAGGTGGCGCTTGATGGCGCGGAACTCCTCCATCTGCTCGGTGGCGAGTCGATGATCCCAACTGGGAACCGCCATCTGAAGGCCGAAAGGTTACAGCTATCTTTCCCGCAAATCAATATTGACAGGCCGGACGGGGAAATTTACAATATTTTTCGCAACGAACAATAGATAAGTAAATTAATTTATTAAGTATCATTATCAATCAAGAGGTGACGTTTGAAATGGGGCGGATCGTCGCGGTGCTGGCCGCGGCCCCAACAGGGCGTTGGATGAAGCCGACATCGCCACCTACAACATGGCCGGGACGGCGGGCCTGCCCCCCGGCTCACCTGCCATCTCAGCAACCAGGCGATCCCGCAGCGGGCGACGGTCCGGCCTGTGGGCAACCCGGCGCTAGGCGGGCGCACTTATGAGTCAAACAATCCGGCCCGGCTGGTGCCCAACTTCAATGCGGTCCACCGGCACCAGCGCTGGGCCGTGTCCACCGCGCTGCAGACCATCGGCGCCACCGCGGCGCGACCGGCGCCTGCACCTACGCCGGCCTGGGCAACCGCTCCACCCTTCCCGTCGACGACAAGCGCTACCTCATCCTCGCCTTCGGCCTCGAGTACCACTTCCCCATGTAAGGAGCCCGCCATGCCGCACCCCCACAAGATCCTGCTGCCCGTCCTGCTGGCCGTCGCCGCGCCGGCCTTCGATCTGCGGGTGACCCTGCTCCAGACCACCGACCTCCACGACCACGCCAAAGGGGCCGGCCATGTGGCCGGGGAGCCCTCGGCCCTGGGCGGCTGCGCCCGGATCGCCGCCTACGTGGAGCAGGTGCGTGCCGGCTGCGGACACCCGGTGCTGCTGGTGGATTCCGGCGGCTGGAGCATGGGCACGCTCTACGACCTCACCCTGGACCGCGCCCCCCTGCCCCTGTGGTTTGCCGACGCCCTGCGTACCCCGATCGTCGCCTCCAATCTGGAACCCAACGGCGACGCTGACCTGGCCCCCTTCCTGGGCGGCACGATCCGGCCGGCCGTGGTGACGACCCTGGCCAACGGCTTGAAAGTGGGTTTCATCGGCCTCATGGGCCGGGAGGCCGCGCGCGACGCCGCCGCCGCGGCCTATCCCCAGGAGCGGGTCGGCGCCCTGGCGGCCATGGCCGGCGCGCTGCGCCGCCAGCCATGACCGCCTTCCGCGGCGCCCATGTGCTCATCACCGGCGCGGCCGGCGGCATCGGCCGCCTGCTGGCCCTGGGCGCCGCCGCCCGGGGCGCCCGGGTCACCCTGCTGGACCTGGACGAGGCCGGGCTGATGGCGGTGCGGGCGGAGATCGTCCAGGCGGGGGGGGACGCCGCCGGGTTCCCCGTGGACCTTTGCGACCGGGCCGGGTTCCAGGTCACCGCCGCCCGGGTGCTGGCGATCCGGGGGCCGGTGGACATCCTCATCAACAACGCCGGCATCGTCACCGGCAAGCCCCTGCTGGAGTGCTCCGACGCGGCCATCGAGCGGACCTTCCAGGTCAACACCCTGGCCCTGTTCTGGAGCGTGCGCGCGCTGCTCCCGGCCATGATCGCCCAGGGCCGGGGCCACGTGGTGACCATCGCCTCCGCCGCCGGCCTGGGCGGCACGTCCCGGCTCACCGACTACTGCGCCTCCAAGTTCGCCGCCGTGGGCTTCGACGAATCGCTCCGCCTGGAACTCAGGCGCCTGGGCCACCCCATCCGCACCACCGTGGTCTGTCCCTGGTACATCGACACCGGCATGTTCCGCGGCGTGCGCACCCGCTTCCCCCTGCTCCTGCCGATCCTCCAACCCGGCTACGTGGCCCGCCGGACCCTCGGCGCCATCCAGGCCGACCGCCAGCGGCTGGTCATGCCCCGGTTCGTCATGGCGGTCCTGCTGGCCCGGCTCCTGCCCCTGACCCTGTTCGATGCGGCGATGCGCTGGTTCGGGGTGGACCGGACCATGGACGAATTCGCCGGGCGTTAATGGGGCGGTTTCACGTCCTTCCCCTTGTCCAGGAAACCTGGCAGGATCGCCCGCCACAGCCCGTTGCCCAGCAGCTTGCGGATGGCCGCCCACTCGCTCAGCTTGGGATCGCTGGTGGAACCGGAGATCCGGGTGACCGTGGCCACCTGCTGGGTGGACCGGTTCTTGAAAATGTCGGCCAGCCCTTGCAGGACATGCAGCTCCACCCGCTTGCCGAAGGATTTGCCCTGGTCCTTCCGCTGGTCGGAAATCCTCAGGTCCTTGACCAGGGGCTTGAGGTAGCCTTCCACCCGGCCGCCCTTCACGGTGACTTCGGTGTAGACCGAGAACAGGCCACTGGCCACGTCCACCCCCGTCTGGGCCAGCAGGAAGTTGTTGAGATCGGTCAGCTTGGCATCATCCAACTGGAGCCGGATGGCGAAATCCGCCGGCTTGGCGGTGCCCAGGAACCCGCCCGAAACCACGGTCCTGCCGCTGCCCATGAAGGCCCCCTGGGCGCGAAACTCGGACCGGCCCTGGCCGGCCTGGTTGCTCAGATGGGTCAGGTTGAGGCTCACATCGGACATGAACAACCTGTAGGGGGGCACGGCCGCCTCGTCCATGAAACCGACCTGGCTGCGGCTCAGCCGCAGGGAATCCACCTGCAGCACCAGGCGGGGCGAGTTGCGCACGGCCTTGGCCAGCCGCAACGCCTGCTCGGCATGGGCCTCTTCCAGGGCCTTGGTGGCCGTGCTGGTGACGTAGTCCACCCGCAGGTCCTCGAACAGGACCTCGGTGAGGTGGGCCTTCTGGGTCTTCGGGGTGTACTCCACCACCCCGTTGGCGGACAGCAGCCCGCCCGTGGTCCTCAGGTTGTAGTCCTGGGCCAGGGGGGTGAGCCGGTCCAGCGGCACCCGCTCCAGGCGGATTTCGCCCATGGCCGCCGTGTAGGGCTCGCGCAGGAAATCCGCCGCGCCCTTGAACCAGACCTTGCCGGTGTCGAACAGCACGCCCTCCAGGGCGACCGGCGACGGGTAGCTGTCCCGGGCCGCGGCGCTGTTGCGGATGTTCCGGGCGACCATGGCCACCCCGGTGAGTTGCAGCGGCTTGCTGGCGGGGTTGGCGGCAAGGTAGAGCAGGGAACCGTCCTGGATGCGCACCTGGTCCAGCTTGAAGGGGTAGATGGCCTCCACGGCGCGCTGCCAGCCCTGGTCCTTGAGGCTGACCTTGCTGGCCGCCTCCTCCTGGATCTGGGCCAGGTTGAGGTGCAGGGCGGGGTGCCTGATGGTCAGATCCGCGGCCACCTTGAACCGCACCAGCTCGCTCCATTCCAGGGTGAACTCCAGGGCGCCGAGATCCGCCACCGGCGGTTCCGGGTGGCTGTTCTGCACCAGCACCAGACCGTCCAGCGCCAGGGCCAGCTTCCAGATGCGCGGGCGGGCCCGCTGGATGCGCACCGTGTAGCCCTTCAGGTTTGAATTGATCGTCTGTTCCGCCCAGGTGCGCACCGGTCCCGCCAGCAGGGCGTCGGCGCACACCAGGGCGGCCGCCGCCAGGAGGATCAAGGCGGCCAGGGTGGTCTTGCCGGGGTTGCCCCGGATGAAGCTGAGCAGGCGTTGCCACATGGGGGATCCGTCCGGATGGTTTCAAAGATGGCGCAAGGTCAGGCCGATGAGCCGGCGCACCGCCGGGGTGAAGGGCGGGTACAGCCACTGGATCGGCGAGAATCGGGAACTGCGCAGGATGCCCCGGGCGTTGGAGAAGGCCTGGAAGCCGAAGAAGCCGTGGGCCTTGCCCAGGCCCGAGCGGTTCACCCCGCCGCCCGGGAGGTGCGGGTGGGCGAAGTGCAGCACCGTGTCGTTGATGCAGGATCCCCCGGCGCTGGTGCGCGCCAGGACCGCCCCGGCGGCGCCCGGCCTGCCGGTGAAGAGGTAGAGGGCCAGCGGCTTGGGCCGGGCGTTGACGAAGTCCACCGCCTCGTCCAGGTCGGCCACTTCCAGCACCGGCAGGATGGGCCCGAAGATCTCCTCGCGCATCAGCGGCGCCTCGGCTGCGACCCCGGTGATGATCGTGGGGGCGAAATAGTTGTCGTCGGCATCCCACTCGCCGCCCAGCTCGATCCGGCCCGGAGAGCCCTCCAGCAGGCCGCGCAGCCGGGCGTGATGGCGGGCATTGAGGATCCGGGCGTAATCCGGGCTGCGCCGCCGGTCGGCGGGGCTCGCCCCGTAGAAGGCGGCCACGGCCCGGCCCAGCTCCTCCACCAGGCGCCGGTGGATGCGGGCATGGGCCAGGACATGGTCGGGCGCCACGCAGGTCTGGCCGGCGTTGAGGAACTTCCCCCAGGCGATCCGCCGCGCGGCCAGCCGCAGGTCGGCGTCCGCGTCCACCAGCACCGGGGACTTGCCGCCCAGTTCCAGCGTCACCGAGGCCAAGTGCTCGGCCGCGGCGTGCATGACCGCCTTGCCCACGGCCGGGCTGCCGGTGAAGAACACGTGGTCGAACGGCAACGCCAGCAGGGCCTGGGCGGCGCGCTCATCCCCCTCCACCAGCGCGACCTCGGTTTCCGGGAACAGGCCGGCCAGCAGGCTCTTCATGAACGCGGAGGTGTGCGGGGTGAATTCCGAAGGCTTCAGCACGACGCAGTTGCCCGCCGCGATGGCCGACACCAGCGGGCCCAGGCTCAGGTAGAGCGGATAGTTCCATGGGCTGATGACCAGGACCACCCCCTTGGGCTCATGGCGGATCCAGGCCCTGCTGCCGGTGAAGCTGAGCGGCGTGGGCACCTTGACCGGGCGCATCCAGCGCTCCAGGTGGCGCATGGCGCCCTTGAGTTCGCTGAACAGCGGATACAGCTCGGCCAGGTCCACCTCCTCGGGGACCTTGCGGAAATCCGCGCGCAGCGCCGCGTGGGCCTCCGCCCGGCGCGCCGCCAAGGCTTCCAGCAGGCGGCCCAGCTTGGCCCGCCGCTGCGCCGGCGAGCAGGCCGCGACCGCCCAGCGGGCCTGGCGCTGGCGCTGGAAGAGGCTCTCGGCATCCGCCACTCAGATCACCCAGTCGGCGGGAAAGGCCTGGAGGAATTCCACCGGCGCGTGGTTCTTGTACTGCAGCTCCGGGTTCTTCCCGGAAACCCGGGTGCGGGCCGGCACCGACTGGGTCAGGAACACGTTGCTGGCGATCACCGCCCCCTCGCCGATGACCGTGTCGCCGCCGAGGATGGAGGCGCCCGAGTAGACCGTCACCTCGTCCATGAGCGTGGGATGCCGCTTGGCGCCCCGCAGCGACTGGCCGCCCCGGGTGGACAGGGCGCCCAGGGTCACCCCCTGGTAGATCTTGGCGCCCTTGCCGATGACCGTGGTTTCGCCGATCACCACCCCGGTGCCATGGTCGATGAAAAAATATTCATCGATGCTGGCTCCCGGATGGATATCGATTCCGGTTATGTTGTGTGCATATTCGGTCATGATCCTGGGAATAAGGGGAAGTTTATTGATACTAAGTTCATGGGCAATGCGATAGGTGGAAATGGCCAGGATGCCGGGATAGGAGAAAATGATTTCATCATAATCCGCCGCGGCGGGATCGCCGTCGAAGGTGGCCTGGACATCGGTGGCGAGCACCGCGCGCAGCCGGGGAATGGCGCCCAGCAGATGGCGGACGATCCGTTCCGCCTCCTGGTCGCAGTCCAGGCACGGCACGCCCCGGCGATTGGCCTGGTGCCGGATGGCGTTGCGCGCCTGCTCGAACAGCCGGGTATCGATGGCCCGCAGCAGTTCTTCCACATGGAACTCGAGGGTCGAGGAAGTCAGGTGCTGGCGTCCGAAATAGCCGGGAAAGAGCAGTTCCCTGAGCAGCTTGACGATCTCGATCACGGTGTCGCGGTTGGGCAGGTAGCCGGCGTCGATGTGGCGGGTGCGCGGCTCCGCCAGATCGCTGGCGACGATGGCCTCCACCAGGTCCTGGAAGTCCTTGGGATTGTTTCGGCTGGGGGTCTGATTCATCGGCGAGCCTTCAGGGCATGGGGGGCAGGTGGAAAATCCAGACTCATGATATCGAGTACCGGGCGTTTATGGCAAACTCAAGCAAACTACGCAAGACAGTGGCGAGTTATTTCCTTGCCTTGACTCGAAATGATACTGGGCTTCACACATGGAGGCTGCTGGATGGGCATGTCCTGGTTCCATAACCTATCGATCCGTTCACGGCTGATGGTCTCGTTCGGGCTCATCCTGGTCTTCCTTGCCGGGCTGATCGGCTTCAGCCTGTGGAGCCTGCGCGCCTCGTTCCGGCAGGCGCAGAGCATGTTCAACACGAACCTCACGCCCATCGCCCAGCTGAGCCAGGCCAATTCGGCACGCCTGCGCATGCAGGCCGCGACGCTGGCGCACACCCTGGTGAAAGACCCGGACTCCATCGCCAAGAGCGAAGTGATCTGCAAGCACTACGACGAGGAGTTCGCCATCGGCATGGACCTGTTCTCCAGGCTCATCCCGAAGGACGACCGGACCGCGGGCCAGAACGCGGCCGACATCATCGCCGGCTACGACGCCATGAAGGACCTGCGGGAAAAGGCGATCTTCCCGGCCTCGCGGGCCGGCCACAACGACCAGGCCGCGGCGATCATCGAGGCCAAGTTCCTGCCCATGGACCTCACCCTGAACGGCAGCGCGACCCGGCTGGTGGACTCCGACCTGGAGCAGGCCAAGGATGCCATCCAGCTGATCCGGAAGTCCTACGGCCGCACGGTCATCCTGATCCTCGGCGCCGGCGGCGCGGTGGCGCTGCTGAGCCTGCTGCTGGGGATCATCCTGGGCCGCAGCATCAGCAACCCCCTGAAGGAGTTCTCCGACGTGCTGGAAGCCACGGCGGCGGGCGACCTGAGGGTGCGCAGCCGGCTGGCCACCCGTGACGAATTCGGCGCCATGGCCGCCACCCTCAACCGCATGGGCGAGCAGCTGCAGCGCATCATGGGCGCCATCATGCAGGGCGTGCACCAGGTCGCCAGCGGTTCCCACCAGCTGTCCGCCGCGGCCGACGAGATGTCCACCGCCACCGGCTCCATCGCCCGCAGCGCCCAGCTCCAGGAGGCGGGCGCCGAGCAGATGGCGGCGTCCATCACCGAGCTCGCCGCCAGCATCTCCCAGGTGGCCAGCGGCGCCCAGGAGACCCGGCAGAAGCTGGCCGAGGCCGAGGCCGCGGCGGCCCAGGGCACCGCCGCCGGCGCCGACACCACCGAGGCCATGGCCGGCATCACCCGCACCGCGGGCGACATCTCCAAGGCCATCCTGGTGATCCAGGAGATCGCCGGCCAGACCAACCTGCTGAGCCTCAACGCCGCCATCGAGGCGGCCAAGGCCGGCGAGCAGGGCAAGGGGTTCGCCGTGGTGGCCGAGGAAGTGCGCAAGCTGGCGGAGCGCTCGGCGCAGGCGGCCAAGGAGGTGAGCCAGCTGATCCAGCAGGCCAAGGCCGCGGTGGACCGGGGCGGCGTCACCGTCACCGCCACGGTCCAGTCCCTGGGGACCATCCACACCAACCTCACCGCCTTCGGCCGGCTCACCGGGCACATCGCCCAGGCCACCGCCGAACAGAGCCGCACCGGCGAAGAGGCGGCGCGGCAGGTGGAGCAGGGCGTCCAGGAGTCGATCCAGACCGCCTCGGCGGCCACCCAGCTCTCCGCCACCACCGACGAGGTCGCCCGCACCGCCAAGGACCTCTCCAAGGTGGCCGAGCAGCTGGCTAACCAGATCGCCGTGTTCCAGGTCTGACCCGCTCCAGGCTGGGCAGGAAGCCCGCCAGCAAGCCGATCGCCGGCAGGTAGGCGCAGACCTGGTAGACGTGGATGATGCTGGTGCGGTCCGCCAGGCGCCCCAGGAGGGCCGCGCCGATGCCGCCCATGCCGAAGGCCAGGCCGAAGAACAGCCCGGAGATCGTCCCCACCTTGCCGGGGATCAGCTCCTGGGCGTAGACCAGGATGGCCGAGAAGGCCGAGGCCAGCACCAGCCCGATCACCACCGTGAGCACGCCGGTCCAGTGCAGATTGACGTGCGGCAGCAGCAGGGTGAACGGCAGCACGCCGAGGATGGAACTCCAGATCACCGCCTTGCGGCCGATGCGGTCGCCCACCGGGCCGCCGATGAGGGTGCCGGCCACCACCGCGCCCAGGAACACGAACAGATGGATCTGCGCGTTCTGCACCGAGACGTGGAAGCGGTTGATGAGATAGAAGGTGTAGTAGCTGGTGAGGCTGGCCAGGTAGAAGTATTTGGAGAAGATCAGCGCCAGCAGGATGACCAGGGCCTGGGCCACCTTGCGCGGCGGCTGGGCCTGGTGGGTGGCCGGGGCGCGGCTGGCGGACCTGTGGAGGGCCGACCCGGTGCGCCGGTACCACATGCCCACCGTGGTGAGCAGCCCGATGGCCGCCAGCGCCGCGATGGCGAACCAGGCGATGCTGCCCTGGCCCCTGGGCAGGATGAAGAAGGCCGCCAGCAGAGGCCCCAGGGCCCCGCCGGCGTTGCCGCCCACCTGGAACACCGACTGGGCCAGGCCGTGCTGGCCGCCCGAGGCCACCCGGGCCACCCGGGACGACTCGGGGTGCAGCACCGCCGAACCGATCCCCACCAGCGCCACCGCCACCAGCAGGATGTGGAAGCTGGCGGCCGTGGACAGCAGCAGCAGGCCGGTCAGCGTGAAGCCCATGCCCACCGGCAACGAGAACGGCTGGGGCCGCCGGTCGGTGTAGAACCCCACCACCGGCTGGAGCACCGAGGCGGTCATCTGGCCGGTGAGGGTGATCAGCCCGATCTGGCTGAAACTGAGCCGGAACGAGGTCTTGAGGATCGGATAGATGGCCGGGATCACCGACTGGATCATGTCGTTGAGGAAATGGCAGAAGCTGATGGTCAGCAGGATGCGCAGGACCAGGGTGCTGGTCGTGGACAGCGGCTCGGTCCGGGCGGGGCCGGTCATGGCAACTCCGTGAAAATTATCAGGTTGTTTATTCCCAACAATAATACCTGACCGGGAGCTTCCTGTCCGGATTGTGACCAAAATGCCCTTGGTTTTGCCTTACTTTAGGATTGTTCCTTTTTGGAGACCGACCATGTCGCATACCATCACCGAGTCCTGCGTCGCCTGCGGCGCCTGCATCAGCGAATGCCCCACGGAGGCCATCAAGGAAGGCGATCCCATCTACGTCATCGACCCGGAAGTGTGCATCGATTGCGGCGCCTGCGCCGACACCTGCCCTTCGGAAGCCATCGTCGCCGGCTAGCCCCGGCCCAGGCTTGGCGCTGCCCCGTCCGCCCGTGCCAGCACGGGCAGGCGGAGTACGCCTCAACCGCGGGGAGCAGCCATGGCTGACCTGGTCATCCGCGGCGCCCGGGAGCACAACCTCCAGGGGTTCGATCTGGCCATCCCCCGCGGCCGGCTCACCGTGGTCACCGGGGTGTCCGGTTCCGGCAAGTCGTCCCTGGCCTTCGATACGATCTTCCGGGAAGGCCAGCGGCGCTTCCTGGAAACCCTGCCGGCCTTCACCCGGCAGTTCGCCGGTGGCGGCGGCCGCGCGGAACTGACCAGCATCACCGGGCTCGGCCCGGCCGTGGCCGTGGGCCAGCGGGTCGGGCTGGACAACCCGCGTTCCACCGTGGGCACCCTGACCGAAGTGTGGGATCTGCTGCGCCTGCTGTTCGCCCGGCTGGGCACGGCGGACGGTGGGCCGAAGCCGCGCCGCGGGCTGTTCTCCTTCAACGGGACCGAGGGCGCCTGCCCGGTCTGCCAGGGGCTCGGGGTGGAAGACCGGCTGGACCTGGATCTGCTGGTGGCCGATCCGGCCCGGTCGATCCGCGGCGGCGCGTTGCGGGTGAGCACGCCCAACGGCTACCTGATGTACTCCCAGGTCACCCTGGCGGTGCTGGACCAGGTGCTGCGCGCCCACGGCGGTTCGGTGGACATCCCGTGGGCCGAATTGGCCGAAGAAGTCCGCCAGGTGGTGCTGTACGGCTCGGACCGGCTGAGCATCCCCTTCGGCAAGCACCCGCTGGAATCCCGCCTGCGCTGGCAGGGCATCACCGCGCGCCCGCGCCAGGAGGGCTGCTACCGCGGCCTGGTGCCGACCATGGAAGCCATCCTGAAGGGCAAGCGCAACGACTCCATCCTGCGCTTCGTGCGCACCAGCCGCTGCTCCGCCTGCGGCGGCGCGCGGCTCCGGCCCGAGGCCCTGGCGGTGCGCTGGCAGGGCCTGCGCATTGTCGATTGCGCGGCCCTGACCGCTGCCGAACTGGCCAGCCGGCTCGAAGCCCTGCGCCCGGAACCCTGGGAAGCGGCCGTGCTGGAGCCGATCCGCGCCGAGATCCTGGCCCGCTGCCGCCTGATGACTGAACTGGGCCTGGACTACCTGGCCTTCGAGCGCCCGGCGCCCACCCTCTCCCTGGGCGAAGTCCAGCGCCTGCGCATGCTGGGGCTGGCCCTGGGCGAGCTGCGCGGGCTGGTGGTGGTGCTGGACGAGCCCTCCGCCGGCCTGCACCCCCATGACGTGGGCCGGCTGGTGCGGGTGCTGCGCCGGCTGCGCGACCAGGGCCAGACGGTGATCGTGGTGGACCACGACCCGGTCATCGTGCGCTGCGCGGATTGGCTGGTGGACCTGGGCCCCGGCCCCGGCGCCGAGGGCGGGCGCCTGCTATGGAGCGGCCCGCCGCCGCCCGCGGGCGACAGCCCCACGGCGCGCTGGCTGCGCGCCCCGGAACGCCCGCCGTTCCGGGCGGTGCGGCCAGGTGCCGGGCTGCTGCGGCCGGACGGCCTGCGCCGCAACAACCTGCAGGGGGTGGCCGTCGAGCTGAAGCTGGAAGCCCTCAACGTCATCTCGGGCATCTCCGGGGCCGGCAAGACTTCGCTGCTGGAGGCGATCACCCTGCGCCTTTCCGCCGGTGCCCGCCGCCTGGTCAGCGTCGACGCCAACCCCATCGGCCGCACGCCCCGCTCCAACCCGGCCACCTACACCGGCGCCTTCGACCTGATCCGCGACCTGTTCGCCGCCACCCCGGAAGCCCGGGCCCTGGGCCTGGGCAAGGGCCACTTCACCTTCAACACCGCCGGCGGCCGCTGCGAAGCCTGCGAAGGGGCCGGGGTGATCGAAGTGGGCATGCGCCACCTGGGCCGGCTCACCCGCACCTGCGAAGCCTGCGCCGGCCGGCGCTTCCACCCCGACGTGCTGGCGGTGCGCTACCGCGGCCGCAGCGTGGCCGACCTGCTGGAAGGCAGCATCGAGCAGGCGGCGGCCTGTTTCCACGACCATCCCGGGCTGGCGCGGATCTTCGGCGCCCTGCTGGACTGCGGCCTGGGCCACCTGCCCCTGGGCCAGCCGGCCACCACCCTGTCCGGCGGCGAGGCCCAGCGGGTGAAGCTGGCCGCCGAACTGGCCCGGGCCGCCGCCGGCCCTTCCATGATCGCCCTGGACGAGCCCACCACCGGCCTGCACGCCGCCGACACCGCGGTGCTGCTGGCCGCCTGGGACCGGCTGCTGGCCGCGGGCCACACCCTGCTGGTGGTGGACAACGACCAGGACGTGCTGCGCGCGGCCGACCAGGTCATCGACCTGGGGCCGGGCAGCGGCCCCCGGGGCGGGCGGGTGGTGGTGGCCGGGACCCCGGCCGAAGTGGCCGCCTGCGCCGCTTCCCGCACCGGCAACGCCCTGGCCGGGACCGTGCCGCCGCCGGAACCCGGAACGCTGGTCCAGGCGCCGCTGGAGGCGCCCATGGAACTGCGCGGGGTCACCACCCACAACCTGAAGGGCCTGGACCTGGACTTCCCGGCCCAGGGCCTCACCGTGGTGACCGGACCCTCCGGCTGCGGCAAGTCCTCGCTGGTGTTCGACACCCTGCTGGCCGAGGCCCAGAACCGGTTCGCCGACCTGGTGGCGCCCTGGGCCCGGCGCCTGCTGCCCCGGCGCGGCGGGGCGGAGCTGGAGGCGGCCCGGGGCCTGCGCGCCGCCGTGGCCGTGCCCCAGCATGGCGGCCGGCGCAATCCCCGTTCGCGCATGGGCACGGTCACCGGGCTGTTCGACCTGGCGCGGCTGCTCTACGCCCGGGCCGGAAGCCGCCCCGGCGCCTGGGCCGCGGCCTTCTCGCCCAATGCCCAGGCCGGCGCCTGCCCCCAGTGCAAGGGCCTGGGCTTCATCCAGGCCTGCGCCCCCGAGCGGCTGGTGACCCACCCCGAGCGCTCCCTGGAAGCCGGCGCCCTGGACGGCACCCGCTACGGCGCCTACCTGGGCGAACCCGGCGGCCAGTTCGTCGCCACCCTGCGGGCCGTGGGCCAGGCCCTGGGGCTGGATTTCTCCCGGCCCTGGCGCGAGCTGGAACCCCGGGCGCGGGACGTCGCCATGGCCGGATGCGGCGACCGGCCGTTCACCGTGGCCTGGCACTACCAGCGCGGCAAGTCCGAAGGGGTGCACCAGCTGACCACCCCCTGGGCCGGCTTCGCCGGCCTGGTGGACCGGGAGTACGAGCGGACCCACGCCGATCCCAAGGGCGAGGCCCTGGAGCCGCTGCTCGCCGAGCGCACCTGCCCGGCCTGCCTGGGTGAGCGGCTCAATCCCGAATCCCGGGCGGTCACCTTCGCCGGCCTGCGCTTCCCGGAACTGGCCCGCATGCCGGTGCAGGAAGCGCTGCGCTGGTTCAGCGCAGGGCCGGGGGCCGAGGCCGGCGGGCCGGTCGCGCAGCAGCTGCGCCCGCTTCTGCTCCGGCGCCTGCGCGCCCTGGACCGCGCCGGCCTCGGCTACCTGGCCCCCGACCGGGAGATGGCCACCCTGTCCGGCGGCGAGGCCCAGCGGGTGCGCCTGGCCGCGACCCTGGACGAGGGCCTGTCCGGAGTCGCCTACATCCTGGATGAACCCACCCGCGGCCTGCACCCGCGCGACACCGAGCGGCTGGCCGGCCTGCTGCGCGCCCTGGCCGATGCCGGCAACGCGGTGGTGGTGGTGGAGCACGACCCCGGCATCATCCGCCGGGCCGACCGGGTCATCGAGCTGGGCCCGGGCGCCGGCCCCGAAGGCGGCCGCATCATGGCCGAAGGCGCCCCGTGCCCCGCCCAGCGCCGGCCCAGCGCGCCGGCCGGCGGCGGATTCCGGCCCGGGGTCACCGTGCGCGGGGCCTGCCTGCATAACCTGCGCGGCTTCGACGTGACCTTCCCGGCGGGCGCCCTGGTGGCGGTCACCGGCGTTTCCGGCAGCGGCAAGTCCACCCTGGTGCAGGACGTGCTGGCCGGCTCCATGCGGGCCCAGGCACCCTGCGGCTGCGCCGGGCTGGAGTGGCACCAGCCGGTCCCGGCGCTGCTGGCCCAGGACCAGGACGACCCGGCCGCGGGCGGCCAGAGCACCGTCGCCACCCTCACCGGCGTCATGGACCCGCTGCGGCGCCGCTTCGCCGCCACCCCCGAAGCCCGGGCGAAGCACTGGAGCGCCCGGCAGTTCTCCACCGCCGTGCCCGGCGGCCGCTGCGAAACCTGCCAGGGCCGGGGCGTCGTCACCGTGGCCCTGGATCTGCTGCCGGACGTCACCCTCGGCTGCGAAGACTGCCAGGGGCGGCGCTTCCAGCCGGAGCTGCTGGCCTGCCGGGTCGGCGGGCTCAACATCGCCGAAGTGCTGGAAAGCACCGTGCAGGACCTGGCCGGCCGGTTCCGGGCCGACCGGGCCATCGCCGCGCCGCTCCAGGCCCTGGCCGATATCGGCCTGGGCTACCTGACCCTTGGCCAGGAGGCCGCCGCCCTGTCGGCGGGCGAGGGCCAGCGGCTGCGCCTGGCCGGCCTGCTGGCCCAGGCCGCGGCTGCCCCGGCCGCCGTGCTGCTGGACGAGCCCACCCGCGGACTGGGGCCGGGCGAGGTGGACCGGCTGGTCGGCATCCTGCGCCGGCTGGTCCGGGCCGGTCATCTGGTGGTCGCGGTGGAACACAACCTGGACTTCATCGCCGGCGCCGACTGGATCATCGACCTGGGCCCCGAGGGCGGGGCGGACGGCGGCGCGCTCGTGGTCCAGGGCCCCCCCGCCGCCGTGGCGGCCTGCGCCGAATCGATGACCGGGCAGGCCTTGGCCATTGCAGGAACCGAACCGCCGCTGAAGGCATAATCCGGCAAGGCTCGAAGGTGCCTTGCCATGTCCGCCCGCGCGCCCAGCAAGATGATCCGGGAATCCCTTGCGCCTTGAGGGTGCCGGCCCGCGCCGCCTGGCCATGGCCCTGCTGGGAGCCTGGGCGCTTCCGGCCGCCGGGTCCGAGGCCGGCGCCCGGGTGGAGGTGACCGCCCCCCTGCCCGAAGAATCCCTGGTCATCGTCCTGGACCCCAGGAACCCGCGCCAGCCGGTACCGGCCCAGGATGGCGCCGAGTGCCTGCGGCTGATCCCCGGTTTCGCCCTGGTGCGCAAGGGCGGGACCGACGGCGACCCGGTCCTGCGCGGCATGGCCGGCTCCCGGCTCGGCATTCTGGTGGATGGCGAGGAAACGCCCGGCGGCTGCGGCGGGCGCATGGACCCGCCCACCGCCTATGTCTTCCCCGAAGCCTACGACCGCGTCCAGGTGGTGAAGGGCCCCCAGACCGTCCTGTACGGACCGGGCAACTCGGCGGGCACCGTGCTGTTCCAGCGCACCCCGCCGAACTGGGAGCAGCCCGGCTGGGCGGCGGCCGGCAGCTGGATGCTGGGCGGCTTCGGCCGGGCCGACCGCGTCCTGGACGTCCAGGCCGGCACGCCCACCTGCTACGCCCGGGGTGTCGCCCTGGATTCCCGCTGCGGCGATTACCGCGCCGGCGACGGCCGGCCGGTCCACTCCCGCTACCGGCGCTGGAGCGCCCACGGCGCCCTGGGCTGGACCCCAAGCCCAAGCACCCGCCTCTCACTGCACGGCACCCGCAGCGACGGCCATGCCGACTACGCCGACCGGGGCATGGACGGCGTCAGCTTCCTGCGCCGCAACCTCGGCCTGGCCTTCGAGGCCCGGGACTGCTCGCCCCTGGTGGGCAAGCTGGCGTTCCAGGCCTACCTCAACGACATCGACCACGTGATGGACAACGGCACCCTGCGCGCCTTCGCGCCCACCCCCGGCCTCCCGGAACCCATGGCCAACAACCCCCGGCGCACCACCCGGGGCGCCCGGCTCGCCGTCAGCCTGTACCCCGGGCAGGCGGCCGAGTGGGTGCTGGGCGCCGATTGGCGCCACAGCCGGCACGACGTGCGCCGGACCCGGCTCGCCTGGTCCCAGCCGGTGGCGGCCCAGCCCAGGAGCCCCGATGCCACCCTGGCCAGCACCGGCCTGTTCGGCGAATGGACCCTGGCCCGGGCTGGCGGCGGCCGGCTGGTGGCCGGCCTGCGGGTGGACCGGTGGCAGGCCGAGGATCTGCGTGCCCAGCCCCATCCCGCCGCCCGGGACCTGCTCCTGCCGAGCGGCTTCGCCCGCCATGAATGGGCGCTGGACCCCGGCACCACCTTGTTCGCCGGCCTCGGCCAGGCGCGGCGCGCTCCGGACTACTGGGAACTGATCCCCGTGGAAGGCGTCTCCGCCCCCAGCGCCTTCCAGCTCCGGCCGGAGCGCACCACCCAGCTGGATCTCGGCGCCACCCGCCGCACCGGCCGGGTGACCGCCTCCGTCTCCGGGTTCTACGCCGCCATTTCAGACTACATCCTCATCCAGACGGCCTACCCGAAGCCAGCCCCATCCGGCGCCCCGCGCACCGCCACCGTCGCCCGCAACATCGCCGCCCGCACCTGGGGCGGCGAGCTGGCTTGGTCCGCGGCCCTGAGCGCCCCGCTCCGGCTGGACGCCAGCCTGGCCTATGTCCGGGGCGAGAACCGCAGCGACGGCCTGCCCCTGGGCCAGATGCCGCCGCTGGAGGCCCGGCTCGGGCTGGCCTGGACCGGGGCGGCCTGGTCCGCCGGAACCCTGGCGCGCTTGTGCGCCGCCCAGGACCGCTACGCCGTGAACCAGGGCACCATCGCCGGCCAGGATCTGGGCTGCACCCCCGGCTTCGCCGTGTTCTCGGTGAACGCCGGGTGGAAACCCGCCGGCGCCAAGGGCCTCCAGCTCAGCTGCGGGATCGACAACCTGTTCGACCGCGCCTACGCCGAAGCCATCAGCCGCCGCGCCAGCCCCATTCCCGGCTACCCGGCCGCGCCGGTCCGGATCGAGGAACCGGGCCGCATGATCTGGCTCAAGGCCGGCTTCAAGTTCCAATAAGCCTTGTGAGGGCTGGCTCGCCCGCCAGATGCCAGGCCAGCAGGATCATCTGGGCCGTGCGCTGGCCGGCCAGTTCCAGCTGCTCGCGAACCACCGGCCCCTGGCGCCGGTTGAACTCGATCCAGTACCCCGGGGTGACCGCCTCACCCTGGGCACTGGGGGTGTCGGCCTCCCGGTCGTCGCGCAGCAGGGGGGCCACCAGGGCATTGGCCTGCCTGAGCCAGGCCCACGGGGCCGCCAAGCCCTGGCCGTCCAGGACGGCGGTGCGGGCCGCCGGTTCCCAGGGGCCCAGCAACTCCACCAGACCGGTCTCCCAGCGGCGGTGCACGCCATTCTGGCGGGTGGCCTGGCCGTTGTAATTGGCGCAGGTGTGCAGGGGCACGCTCAGGTCACCCACGTAATGACAGAGGATGGCCGCTTCCCAGGCCACCCGGCCCGGGTCGCCGGCGGCCCAGGCCCGGGCCAGGCTGCGCACCCGGTCCTGGATCACCCAGGGCACCTGGCCGTTCTTGTCGAACCCGGCGTCGCCCAGCCGGCTCCTGGCGGCCTCGATCGCCCTGGGCACCCCGTCGGGCCCGCCGTAGGCATCCGCATCCAGGAAGTGCCGCGGCCCCTCCTGGGGGTCGGTCTCCTTCCAGGCGTCGGGATCGTTGCAGTGGTCCCGCAGGGTGGCCGCCTGGCCCTGGAACCAGGGGGCGAGCGCCGGAGGGAGATCCCGGAGCGCGCAGGCGGCCACGAACTCGTGGCCCCTCCGGCCCCAGGCCGCGAGCGGCGCACAACAGGCGAGCGCCAGGAAAAACGGCAGAAGTCGCATGGCAGTCCTTTGGCGAAAGCGTCTGAAAAGGGGGGTAGGTGGAACCCGAAGTGTCGCCCAAGGCGACCTCCCTTTGCAACCCCAGGGTGCCGGTTTATTCCATGATGAGTATATATAATAACTGATTCAGTATGTGCTAAGCGAAGCGGGAGTTCCCCCGGCTCTGCCGGGGAGGCAGCAGCCGTTTGACATTTCAGGGAGTCCATCCCGAAACTCAATTCGTGAGCCGCCAAGCACATGAAAGGAGATCCGAGATG
>Ga0181520_10001620_pt1 | contig 45208 bp, 46 predicted proteins | sample PEATcosm2014_Bin_29_FD_132451 | JGI IMG/M metagenome (GOLD analysis project Ga0181520, IMG submission 132451) | Peatland microbial communities from MTU Mesocosm Facility, Houghton, MI, USA - PEATcosm2014_Bin02_30_metaG | ecosystem: Environmental > Terrestrial > Soil > Wetlands > Peat | place... | reverse complement strand
GGCGAGGGAAAGGAATCGGTGGTGCACGAGGCACTGGGCCTTGGGCCGGTGGCAATCAAGTTCCACCGGGTGGGCCAGCGCTCGTTTAACACGCCCCGGCTCAACCGGGAGTATCTTCCCGAGACCGGCAGCTGCCCCTGGCTCCTTGCTTCCCGGCTATCGGCCGAACGTGAGTACCTGGCTCTTAATGCCCTCCACCCGAAGGTCTCTGTCCCGCTTCCCGTGGCCCAGAACCGGAATGCAGTCGTGATGGCAAAGATCGAGGGGCCGAGCCTTGCCCGGTGCAAACTCTCTGACCCGGCGGCAACGCTGGATGCTGTCCTCAAAAACGTGCGGGCCGCGTACCAGCTTGGGGTGATCCACGCAGACCTCTCGGAGTTCAATATCCTCATGGAGGACGACCGTCCCGTGATTATCGACTGGCCGCAGTGGATGGAGACAACACACCCCAATGCCGCCGCAACCCTTGAACGGGATATCACCAATATCCTTGCCTTCTTTGTACGGAAGTACAAACTCGCGTATGACCCCGGGGAAACCCTGCGATGCGTGACCGCCTGAGTGTATTTGGGATCGATATTGTCAAAGGCTCGGTGCGTTCGCGGTCCCGCCGGCCGATGTACGCGCTCGTCAGGCTGGAAGAAAGCGAGATTGTAAGCGAAGGAACGGTCTCAATGTTCCGGCTCTTCCGGCTCCTCTCTGAAGAGCGGCCCGACATCCTTGCCGTTGACAGCATCCAGGAGATCGCGACCGACCAGCACGAACTCTTCTTCTTTTTACAAGGGATGCCCCCGCAGACAAAGCTCGTGCAGGTGACCGGTGGCGAAAAGAAGGAGACGCTCGGGAAGGTTGCGGCCCGGTTCAACATCAGCTTTGACCGGTTCGACCCCTTTGCCGAGGCCCGCACCTCGGCCCGGGTGGCAGCCCTTGGGGCCGGGGCAGAGGTCATCGCATTCGAGAACGAAAGTGAAGTCGTAGTAAGCCGGCACCGCTCGCCCGGCCGGGGCGGGTGGAGCCAGAACCGGTACGTGAGAAAAATCCATGGCGCTGTCCAGCTCAAGGGGCGCGAGATCGAGATGCAGCTTGCCGCAACAGGGCTCCGGTACGAGAAGAAGGAGACCAAAGCCTTTGGCGGGTGCAGCCGGGTGCTCTTCCGGGTCTTTGCCGCCCGGGGCCAGGTCCCTATCTCCACGTACCGCGGGGCAGACGTCCAGGTAAGGATCAGCGGGAAAAAGCTCGAACGGATCCGGTTCCGGCCGCTTTCGGGAAAGCCACGGTACATGATCGTGGGTATCGATCCCGGTACCACCACGGCCATTGCGGCACTGGATCTGGATGGCAACCTCCTGCACCTGGAGAGTTCCCGGCAGATGAACATGTCCGGTGTGATCGAGGCCCTGTACCGCGCGGGAAAACCGCTGGTGATCGCTTCTGATGTGCAGGAGATGCCGCACACGGTAGAGAAGATACGGAGGGCGTTCTCGGCAGTGGCGTACACGCCAAACCAGGATACGCCGGTTGAGACAAAACTGGCACTCACGGCCGGTTACCCGTACTCAAATGTCCACGAGCGCGATGCCCTCTCCGCTGCTCTTGATGCAAGCGTGCAGTACCAGCACAAGTTCCGGAACCTCATCAAGAGAGTACCTCCCGGCCACGATCTCGATGAGGTCCGGGCCCGGGTAATCCGGGGCCAAGCGCTCGACCAGGTACTGGTGGAGATGCATGCGGTGGCCCCGTCAGCAGCGCCAGCAGAGGAAGCCCCCACAGCCCCGGCCGGCGAGGGGGGCCGGCACGATGATCGGGTCCGGGTGCTGGACGGGATGGTCAAGCGCCTGCGCACGTACGTTGATGAGCTCCAGGAAGAGGTCAAGGCAAAGGAATACGAGATCCACCGGCTCCAGGGCCGGCTCCGGACCGTGCACGATGACCGGACCGTGCAACTCGCCAAAGATGCCGAAGTGGCAAAACGGGACGCGATCATCGCAAGCCTCAAAAAAAGGCTGCGCCGGGAGGAGCGGCACGGGCGGACGCTTGCAAAAAGGGTGGAGCGGATCCGGACCTATGCCGAGCTCTCGGTTGATGGTGAGGCGCAGCCGGTAAAAGTGCTCGATGCACTCACCCGCGAGGGCCTGCGTCGGCTTACCGAAGATACCGGGGTGCATGAAGGCGATATCGTGTACGTGCAGCGCACGGGAGGGTGGGGAAAGAGTGTGGTCCGGGACCTTGCCGAAGCAAAAGTCCGGGCCCTGATCACCCCGGGAGGCGGGGAAGGGGACGTGCAGATGGGTGCCGCGTTTCGCGAAGCGGGCATCCCGCTCCTCACTTCGTCAGAGACCGCGGTTCAGGTAAAGGGCAGGCAGGGCCTTGCTCCCAAAGACCGGATCGGGCCGGCCATTTCCCGCTGGCAGGAAGAACAGGCGCAGTTTGTCCGCGAGAAGGAGTCCTCACGGATCGAGCACATGTTCAAGGAGTACAAGAGCGAACGGGGTAAGGAAGTAAAAAAAGGCGGGGGCCGGAACGATGGACGACCGTGAACTCTTAAAGACCGTGATGAGGATCGTGGGCGAGGAAAACTGCCGGGATGACTGCGCAATCCTCCCGTGCGGCGACCAGGTGATGGTGGCCACGACAGATATGCTCCATAAAACAACCGACTTTGTGGACGGCATGACCGACTGGCAGATCGGCTGGATGAGCGCCGCGGTCACCATCAGCGACATTGCGAGCATGGGCGCGGCGCCGAAGTATCTACTCATCGCGGTGGGTCTTGACCGCTGGGAGCAGCTCGCCGGTGTGATGCAGGGGGCAAAGGACTGCTGCACGCGCTTTGGCGCACAGATCGTCGGCGGCGATATTGACCGTCACGGGGAACTCACGGTTGTCACGACCGGCCTCGGGCTTACCTCCCGCCGGGATCTTGCCCGGCGCGAAGGGGCATGGCCCGGGGATCTTGTCTGCATCACGGGGGTTCCCGGTCAGGCGCAGGCATGGCTCGACGGCTATAAGCAGTTCGAGAAAGCGCTCTTCGAACCGCAGCCCCGGGTTGCCGAAGGACAGGCACTTGCCCGTGCCGGGGTTTCGGCGATGATGGACGACAGCGACGGGATCGCCCTCTCGCTTTACGATCTCATGAGCGTGAACACGTGCGGTTTTGCCATAGATTCGGCGTTCGTGCCCCGGCCGGACGAGGTCCCGGAACCGCAGGCACGCGAGCTCGCACTGTACGGCGGCGGTGATTACGAGTTGATCTTCACGATTGCCCCGGACCGGTACCCGGTTGCAGGAGTCCCCTGCACGGTGATCGGAACGGTCACAGAGGAAAGGTCCGTGCTCGTAGATGGCAGGCCCATGGAGAAACGCGGGTACCAGCACCGCTGGTAACCTCCTCGCCGGCGCAGTTTGCTTAAATACAAACAATAAAAAATAATGGATAAAGGAGCCGGTTGCACGTTATGGATACGCTGGAAAGCAAGCTGGACCACCTCACGGCCGAACAGCGCCGGGAGGTGGAGGACTTTGTCGATTTTCTGATCCAGCGGGCAGAGGGGATCCGGGTGACCGTGCAGCTGCCGCCCCACGACCCGATTCCGGCAAAATCCATTGCCCCGCCGCTCATCACCCCTGATCCGGCACCGGTGGAGGAGCCGCCGGCGTCTCTTGCCCGGGAGTACGTCCCGCCGGCTGCATCGGAACCGGTGCACGAGGCTGAAGCACCGGCTGCCCTCCACGAGATCGAGACTGATGACGGGCTTCTCGATTACGGAAAATTCGAAAGAGCCGCCGCAGCACCAGCCCCGCTTCCACCCTCCCCCGCGGACGCGGCCGTGCAGAAGGTCAAACGGAAGCTGATCCAGAAAAGCGAGGCGAGTAAAACCCAGCTCCTCGATTGGATCGATTAATTTTTTTTAAATTTTCAGGAAAAATGATGGACTCGACGGGATTCGAACCCGTGGCCTTCACGTTGCAAACGTGACGATCTACCCCTGATCTACGAGCCCTCGTATGCGGTATATACTTTTTCTGCGGCATGCTTATAGTTGTTACTGATCGGCAGGAAAAAGAAGGAAGCCCCGGTCAATTCTACGGATGCTTGCGATAGAGGGAGTGCACCGTTGCAACCGCCCCGATGATTGCTGCAATGCTTCCGATCAGCGCAGCAAGAACAGAGGTGCTCGTCCAGAACGATGCAGTATCGGTCGGGACCGGTGTTACTGTAGCTGCCGGTGTAGCTGCGGTCAGGTTCTGATCTGCAAGCGATCCAGAGACTGCGACCGTGCTTCCCCCGGCCACTGTGATTGTTGTCCCGTAATCCGCATAGCTGCTCATCGTGAGCCGGAGTGCATGGGTCCCGGGAGCGATCGTGCTCAGGTTTACCGGGGTGATCCCCTCATACACATTGTCGATGTACACATTGGCCCCGCCGGGCGTTGAAGAGACAAAGACATACCCTTGGGCCGGAGGAGTGGTGGTGACATTTGCCGCCGGAGTGGCAGAGGTCGTGGCATTTGTGCCGGCAGTTGTTATCGTAACCGCGGGAATCCCGGTCCGCAGCGCCAGCAGCCGGGTGACCAGGCGCTCGTTTACCCGGTCGGCCTCCGTACTGTTGAGGTACGCCGTATCCGCAGGGGGCAGCCATGCAACAATATACCCGTTTCCGTACGGGGCAAAGGCAAGTGCCGGATCTCCGTTCTCAAACGAGAGCAGGGTGGTAGCACCGGAACGCGTCACAAATGACTCCCGTGTGGAGACCAGCGTGGTGTTGGGGTACTGGCCGGGCAGGCCGGCAAAGAGGTCCGCAGAGAGTGTAGCATTCGGGTTACTTACGATGAGTGCCGGACTGCCAGGGGAGGTACCTGAAGACTGCACCGGGAGGATATCAGAAAACCGGTCCAGATCGTCCCCGCTCAAAAGAAGGATCCTGCCGGCCGCTGTTGCATTAATGATGCTCGAGGCGGAACTACTGGAAAATCCCGGGTCGCCGCCAAGGATGATGACTTCCGTGGACGCGTTGGTAAAACAGGACAGGCTTCCGTCGAGCTCGGGCCCCGCAAGGCCGGGAAGCGAGCAGGCCACAACAAATTCGTCCTGGTGGAGGCTCGTGTTTAATCCTGCGGTACCCCCGTACACCGCAGCAGTGATCGCAGACCCCGGCATCACAAGGAACAGGGCGGCACAGAGTAACGCGGCACACGCAACCGGGGAGGGGGAGAGATTTGCCATAACAGAGATCTCCTTTCCGGGATCATGGTTGGCCGGTCTCCGTGTTGATAGTTTCGCCCCGGCCCGGCGGGTTTTGCCGGCTCCGGAGTGTTTTATTATTTCCCGGGCAAAAGTTGTGATCAGATCCGGGGAACAGGGTGTGATCTCCCCGGAAGGACCCGGGCGATCCCATGGTAAAACTGATCATCGAACCCAAGAAAGCAAAGGACGGCCAGATCGATTACATCGTGACGTACCACGATGTGAAGACTGATAACCAGTTCACGGTTACGACCACAAACAGCCTTGACGAGGCAGTGCAGCGGCTTAAGGAGACGCTGGAGAGCGAAGTTAAGATTCTCACCGCAAAATAGGAAAAAGGATGCCGGATCTTACCTGCCGGCGCTGATGTCGACGAGGATATTGCTGCCCTCGTGTTTGACATTGTAGACGGGAAGATCGTAGGTCTTGATCAGGCGCTGTTCTTCTACGATACCGGCAAACATCTCTCCCACCGATTTTCTCACGTTCTCGGGGCAGCCGGAAAACTTCTCTGCGATCCCGTCAAGTTCCAGGACCGGCCCGGACATCAGTTTCCCGGTGGTCACGTCAAACTGCGAGGCATGCATGGGGCAGGTGACGATCGTTCCCATCAGGGAGCCGCGGGACATCCGGGCATTCTCATGGCCGCACCGGTCCCCGATTGCATAAAACACACCCTCAACATTTACGATGCAGATCTCTGTCTCCCCGATCTCCACGTGTTTCATGGCACCGGGCACAATCTCATCTGCTTTTGCAACTTTGACAAATCCCATGTTTTTCACTCCGTTTAACAATTTTCTCCTCAATGCTGGATATGGCTCCCGTCGCAGAACGGCATGTTTTTTGATCTCCCGCACCGGCAGAGGGTGAGCCGGTTACGGATCCTGTACGGTTTCCCCTCGGCCGATACCACGGGTATGCCGCCCCGTACCCAGAGCGGGCCGTGTTCTCCCCGGGGCGGGTACTCGATGAGCACGATCGATCTTTCCAGTTCGGGCTCAATGGCTTTTCCTGTTTCCGCATCGCGGATCACGAGCCGTCCCGAGGGACAGTTGCAGGCCTCCTCAATGGCAGTTGCCTTTGCAGCCGGGTTGTCCGAGTTTTCGGTGAGGTTCCAGACTCCCCCGGCCCGCATGCAGAACCGGGCATGGACACAGAGGTTCTCGTAGTCGAGCAGCTCAAGCTCGGGCCCCATTATGATCCGCGGTTGCCGGAGATATGGCTCGCTTCCCGCGGTCTCGGTACCGATAAAAACGATCTTCGCGTGCGTCCCGTCACAGAACGGTTTGTGCTGCGAATGGCCGCACCGGCAGAGGGCATAGGTTTCCTGAACGGAAAAGCGTTCCACTTCCCGCCATGTACGGCAATAGCCCTCATCATCATTGCAGATCTCCATCCGGATAAGCGGGACGCCCCCGGTAACAATATAGGGACCGTTCTTTGTAACGGTGATCTTCATCTCGTCTTTCTGTTCCGGTGCAGGTTTTTTCTTGTCGGTCATGATCTGGTCAAAAAAAATACAGGTGTCTTCTCGTACTGTGGGCAGGACCTTGTGGCCGTTCTTACATCAGCCCGATCTGCTGCATTAAGGCGATCTTGTCATAGAAGAGTTTCTCCTCTACGATCTCCCCGTTCTTCCAGTGGGCAACCGTGCAGAATTCGACTTTGAAGGATTTGCCGGTGGGCGGGATCACTTTCCCATCGGGTGTGGTCATCGGGCCCTTGAAGGTGCCGGTGAACTCGGCGACAGAGCACGTATAGTCCCCCTGGCCGAAGAATATCTTATACGGCCGGTTCCCGACCTTGTTGTCCGGGAAGATCTTAAAGAAGGCAATCGCTTCATCCTTGTGGGAGTGGCGGCCATGGGTCGGATCTGCCTGTGCCGGCCAAAAGACATCAACATCCTTTGCATGGCGTTTCTCAAATGTTGCCCAATCCTGGGCGTTCCATGCATCGTCCAGCGTCTGCATCAGACGCATGTTCTCTTCAACACTCGACATCGTGGATCTCCTTTGTATTACGATCGTGAATTATCCTGTCGGGCAGATAATAATTTTGTAACTTATATGAGGGTATATGTCATAGTGTGGTACGGATGACCAGCGACCCAAAGACAATTGCGCTCCTCCAGACGCTCGGGCTTTCAACCTATGATGCAAAGGCCTACGCAGTCCTGATGAGGATCGGCAGCACGACACCGTTTATTCTTGCCGAGGAAGCGGGAATTCCCCGGACCAAGATCTACGAGACGATAAAACGGCTGGAAGCACAGGACTGGATCCGGGTCGAAAAGGGCAGGCCGGGGAAAATATCGCCAGTCTGTCCGAGTGAAGCTATTGGCAGGCGTAAATCCGCGATCGTTGCGGAGATCGACCGGCTTGAAAACGAGTTTACTATGCAGTACGAGAAACGCACGGAAACCGAGATCCCAAAAGCAAGCATCATCCGCGGTATCGATAATATTGCGGTCAAAACTGCTGAGATGATGGGGCGGGCACGGGCCAGCCTGTACCTTTTTGGGACGCTCTATTACCCGGAGGAACTCGCGCCAATCAAGGGCCAGGTGGCGGCGGCAAAACGCCGGGGTGTCGTGATCCGGATCTCATCCAACAACCCGGTCCGGACAAAAGACATGCTTGTTGACGTGTACGAATCCTTTTCGCAGGTGACAAGCGATGTCCAGGTGGCGCCGGAGCCGTTTATCCGGACGCTTACCATCGACAACAAGGAGCTGCTCATGATGTTTCCCCTGCCCGAGGCCGGGATGGCGGCCCGGGAGAATGTGGTGGCGCTCTGGGTGGCAAACGATATGGTGACCCGGGCGATCAACAATGTCTTCAATATCACGTGGGGAAACCCGAAATGGACTGGAGCGGGTGCAGACCCGGAAGGATCCGTGACGGCCCGGGAGAAATAGCTGATTTCCCGCTGGTACCAGGATTTTCCCCGCAGGAGAGAATACGAAAAGGATTGCATTTTTTTAAATTAAAACAGGATGGACCCGGCGGGATTTGAACCCGCGGCCTCTACGTTGCGAACGTAGCGATCTACCCCTGATCTACGAGCCCAGTGCGGTATTACAATTCTCCTGCGGATGGAATATAGTTATTGCTGTACTCCTTGTAAAACCGCGGGAAAAAGAAAAAATCAGAGGATGATCTCGATGTCGAGCTTCTCTGCCAGTTCCTTGTACCTGTTCCGGATGGTAACTTCGGTTACCCCGGCCACCTCCGCTACTTCGCGCTGGGTGCGCCGCTCGCCGCCAAGGATGGAGGAGATGTAGATTGCAGCTGCCGCAACACCGGTCGGTCCGCGGCCGCTCGTGAGTTCCCTCTCGCCGGCCTGGCGCAGGATCTCGACTGCCCGGCTCTGGACCTCGCCCTTGAGGGTAAGACCGGAGCAGAACCGGGGCACGTAATCGATGGGCGAGGTCGGGAGGAGCTTTAAGCCCAGTTCACGGGAGATAAACCGGTACGTCCTGCCGATCTCTTTTCGTGAGACACGCGACACTTCTGCGATCTCATCGAGTGTACGAGGCACGCTGCACTGCCGGCATGCTGCATACAGCGCTGCTGCGGCAACGCCTTCAATGCTCCGGCCACGGATCAGGTTCTTGTCCACAGCATCACGGTACACCACGGCCGCGGTCTCACGGACGTTCCTGGGGAGACCAAGGGCCGAGGCCATACGGTCCAGCTCGGAGAGTGCGAACGCAAGATTCCTCTCCGTCGCATTGCTGACACGGATTCGGCGCTGCCACTTGCGGAGACGGTAGAGCTGGGCGCGGTTTTTCGAAGAGATTGCCCGGCCATAGCTGTCCCGGTTCCTCCAGTCGATCATGGTGGATAGACCCTTATCGTGGATCGTAAAGGTCATCGGGGCGCCGACACGCGACCTCTTCATGCGCTGGTCGTGGTCGAACGCACGCCACTCCGGGCCCCGGTCGATGAAATCGTCATCGATAACAAGCCCGCAGCTCTGGCAGACCAGCTCCGCACGTTCGTAATCGTGCACCAGCTGCCTGCCGCCGCACTCCGGGCAGACCGTCTCGGTGTGGTTCTCCGCTTTCTTTTCCTGTTCCTTGACTTTTATACGCGATTTGAGCGCTTCCCGCTCACTCTGGAGAAGTTTGAGTTTTTCTACTTCCTGCATCCGGCATCACCATCATTATCTTGCTTTCGACCAGACCGGTCCTGCCCGGGTCTTTGCGGGGACGGGGGATTCCCGCGCAAAGAGTTTCTCGCCCGGTTGTACGTTACACGGGCCTCGGCAGAGGACAAGGGCATAGGGGTTTTTCACGTTCCCGAAAAGGTCTGTGATCTTTCCCACCGGTTTTGTCCTCCGGTCCATCACTTCGCTATACAACCCCGGGAGCTGAGCGGCGTCACACTGGATAACGAGCATCCTTTTTCCATAGGTGCTCATCGCTCGGCCAACAACTTTCACGTAAAGCAACCTCGGGGGGGTATACAAAGTACTAAAGTAATTTAGTAATCTATATATGTGAGACTTAGTTGTATTTAACCATTGCGTGAAAGTATAAATAGAAATTTCAGAAACCGAGGAATTTGTCGATATTTAAAGAGATGATAGCGGCGGCTTCTTCCGCAGTCAGCCCGGCCCCCATCGCCACTTTCTCCTTGGCGCTCCGGTCCATGAGATCGTGCGGCGCGTGCGCATCCGAGTCCACCACGAGCTGGCATGAAACCTCGCGGGCGATCCTGACCACGTGGCCGTTTGTCCGGTTGTGCCCGCCACGGGACGTAATCTCGAGCGCGATCCCGTTCTCCTGTGCAAGCTTTGCATCCTCGCGGGTGATAAGTCCCGGGTGGGCGAGCACATTCACCTCAGGGCAGGCGCAGGCCGCGTGGTTGGTGCCGGGTGCCACCGGTTCAACCGTGGTCTCCCCATGCACAACAACGATCTCCGCACCCGCGTCCCGCGCCTGCCGGGCAACGGCGGCGATCTGGGACGGGGGAACGTGCGTGATCTCGACCCCGCAGAGGAGACGGACGCCAAAGAGCCGGGCTGATTCCTGCACATCAAGGAGCGTTTTTACAACCGATACCGCGTTGGAGGTATCTACATGGTCAGTGATGGCTACGGTAGTGTACCCGATCACAGCCATCCGGCGCACCAGTTCTGTCGGAAGCATCTCGCCATCGGAAAGGATCGTGTGAGTATGGAGATCGTACAGCCCGCTCATTTCCGCACCTCAATGGCCCGGGCTACTTTTTTGATAAGTGCCTCTTTTTTCCCGGTATATGTGGCAATGATCCGGCCCTCGTGCCGGGCCCAGTGGGCCGGGTGGTGGTGCTCCTCTGCCTGGCAGGCTATCCCAAGGCGCCTGAGCGCCCTCTCGACATCGTTTGCATTCGGGCCTTTTGCCGCGATGTTGCGCGGGACCCGGCGGCCTTCCGCCCGGGAAAGGGCCGCATTAAAATAACAGGGATAGAGGATGCACTCGCCTTTTTCCATCAGGTAAAAAGTATGGGGGTCAAGGTATAAACACTGTCCGCTCAAAAACTAAAGGTATGCACCACATCGACGTCAGGATGGAAAAGGATGTATACGACGTCAACAACTCGATTGCCGATGAGAACGCACGGCACCTTAAAGAGCACGGTATCCGGGCATTTGATCTGCTGGGGGCAATCGGCTCAGGAAAGACCGCGCTTATCGAGCGCCTTGTCCCGCTCTTAAAGGAACGCGGCCTGCGGGCCGGCGCCATTGCCGGCGACGTGTACGGCGATGACGATTTCCAGCGGATCGTAGCCACCGGGATCCCCGCATACAATGCAAACACCGGCAAGGAATGCCACCTGGACGCCCATCTGGTGGAGCACGCGATCGATCACCTCCCGCTCGACACGATCGATGTCCTCTTTATCGAGAACGTGGGGAACATGGTCTGCCCCACCGACTTCCGGCTCGGCGCAGAAAAAAGGATCGTGATCGTGAGCTCGACCGAAGGCGATGATGTGGTCAACAAGCACCCGATGATGTTCCGGGACTGCACAATTGGCGTCATCAACAAGGTTGACCTTGCCCCGCTCGTGGGTGCAAACCTTGGCCGGATGGAGTCCGACATCCACCGGTACAACCCGAAGATGCCGGTCTTTAAGACCAACATGAAGACCGGGGAGAACGTGGCGCAGCTTCTCGACGCAATCCTCGCGTGACCGGCCCGGTACGAAAGGGAAATAGTATAAATAACTCCGGAGGGAACATATAGAGCACCATTTCCGGGAACGGTTCAATAGGTCCCGGGAAAAGATCTAAAAGGAAGTAACACCATGCTCTGGCAGGGAGAATCCATACGGAAGGTCACTGGTGGCAGGCGCCGCCCGGCCCAAGGAAAGCGGAGATTTGAGATCGGGCTTGCACCGGCAGACACCCATATCGGCGAGGACCGGTCAAAACTGGTCCGGACCACGGGCGGGAACACCAAGATCCGGTCCATGCGTGCGCAGTTTGCAAACGTCACCAACCTCGCAAACGGCGAGACCAAAAAAGTAAAGATCGAGAATGTTGAAGAGAACGGCGCAAACCCGAACTATGTCCGGCGGAACCTGCTCACCAAGGGCGCTATCATCCGGACTGAGATCGGACGCGCCCGGATCATGAGCCGCCCCGGTCAGGACGGCATCATCAACGCGGTGTTACTCGCATAAGTGCGGGGAAAATACATCCCCGATCTTTTTTCGATGGCCATTAAGGCCTTGTTTTACCGCTGCAGGTTTTTTAACCGACCGGTTAAGGGCGCAGCAATTGTTTTTTAGATTAGGCTCTCCCATAGTGTAATTATGCGAAGGATCTATTATCGTTACCCGCAGCGGGTGGATCTCTCGTTTGCGATGGGAATGACATTTCCGGAAACCCTGCAGTACGTCTCGGATCTGAGCGGGCAGGAGTCCACCAAGACCACGGGAAAGGAACTCATCCGGGTCAAGGTAAAAGTCGAGATCGCGACCAACCGTGCGGAATTCGGTGACATCACTCCCGATATCCTGCGACCCGGTGTGATCACTGAAGCGGCCGATCTCAGAATATCGGTCCTCGCCCTTGCTCTTCGCGGGAGCGGGAAGGTACCGCTCGCAAACGATATCTTCTATGTCCGGCTCACCGACCGGGGCAACTGCACCGATATCGACATCGCACGGCAGGACTCGGGCGAGGGTCTTGATGCCATGGACATGAAAAATATCCTCCTTGGTAAACCGAATTGACACTCCGGATCACGGTCGCCGCACCGTTCAGGCACACGCGGAAAGATGCCCTGCGCAAGAACGAGCTCGTGTACTATTATGCGCTCGACCGCAAGTGGATGAGCACCGAACAGGCGGCCGTGCTGCTCAAGCGTGCCGAGGAGTCCGGCCTGCTCCGGCAGGAGAACGGAGTCTACACGATCCTTTTTGACCCGGCCACCGAGACCATCCCGATGGGCTTTAGGCCGGGCTCGGCGGTATTCGAGGCTCACGATCCGACGCAGGAGCTGATTGGCCGGATCACCAAAGCCCGGAATGTACCCGAGACCGAGGTGGCAAGCGAGATGAACGCGGTGATCCGGGAGCAGTTTGGCGGGAACCTGCTCCCCCCGGCAGCGCTCGTACTCCTTGCCAAAAAATACGGCGTGCCGTACGAGGATCTGCGCGAGGCCCTCATTGCCGCACTAAAAAAAGGATAAACCCATTCGTGGCACGGTTTATTTTTTCGTGATTTTTATCCCGGCTGTTTGGATTTTCCCGCCAGTATTGCCGGAAAAGCAATATAATCCAACGTGCTACCGGTAGGTATGCAGGCGCGAATACATGGTGGCCGGCGGCGGAGGTCTGCCGAGATCCCGTGGCTTTTTGTTGCCACAATCATCGGCGTTGTGATCGTGGCCGGTGCCGCCGTTCTCTATTTCTCCGGCTCCGGCGGGTCGTCATCGGGACACTCCTCCTCCGATATGGTCCCGCTTACACCGACCCCGACCGGCACTCTTGCGGCAACCGGGACACAGGCAGTTGTCACATCCTCGACACCGGTATTTATCGCAACCAGTACTCCTGCTGTTGTCACCTCAACCGGCGTTTCGTTCAGCGTGAGCTACATCGGGGGCTTCAACGGCACATACAATTCGGGTGACGGGATCATGACCGTCACCGGTTCAGGCTCGCAGGTTTACACTGTACCAAATGCAACCGGCACGATCACTGGCACCTTCCAGAAGACCGACAGCACCGCCACTCACCCGCTGAGCGTGAGCATTTACAAGAACGGCCAGCAGCTTGCCATCGACAACACAAGCGCTTCGTACGGCAAGGTCACGGTCTCGGCAACCGTGTGATGCCGGGAACGTTACAATTTTTTTTATTACAGGAGACGGATGCTTTTTAGAGCCGGGATACTGCCCGGACTGCTGCCTCTTCGGTATCGTAGATGGCAATAATCTGTGTAAACCCGGTCATGGAAATGATATGGTCGACAAATTTCGTGAGCGCAAAGACACCGAAGTGGACATGGGATTCTTTTGCCTTTTTCCCGATGGCAAGGAACACCCGGAGCCCCGAGCTTGATATATACTCTGATCCGGACATGTCGCAGAGAAGTGCCTTTGGTTCGCGTGCAACATATTCCCGGAGCTCCTTTTCCAGGGCCATGGCTTCCACGTGATCGAGAGAAACGGGCAGGGTGACAATGAGGCAGTCACCTTTTTCCCGGACTGTGCAGAGTGCCATGGTCATTACCTGGGTCAGTTACGTTCCTGTCTCCTCTTTAAGGTATTAAGGATTGAGGATAATCCGGCAGATTTCCTGCACAGGCTGCACCCTCCCGGATCCGGTATTGGGAGGGTGACCCCCACCCCCCTCCCCATCTTTCGATCAAAGTGGGGGTACCCTCCGCTCATGTGCCGGCCCAACAGGGCGGGTCTCCTTCCCCCTCATGGCCCTGTCGGATGAGCCGGGCAAACCAGGAAAATCTACAGACGGATCTCTTCACGATGTAGGATTCCATGAAAAACGAAAGTTTCGGCCGTGCTGCGCAGGGGGAGTGACCCCCTGGCAGGGAGGAGGGAGTGATCCCCCTCTCCGGCTCAGGCGCCGGCTGTGTTCATGCAGTTATCCACAGTTGGAATACGGGCAAAAGCTCCGGAACCAGCAGCCGCAGCAGCTGTATCTCAGTCCTTTCGGACACTTGGTCTTGATTGACATACAGGGAAATTGTTTTGGTATGAAATAGTCTTGGCGTTGAGTGAAATGGATTTTGCACTCAAAAATGCGGTCGGATTCTGTTGCGGGATGTTCCCAAAGAACCGCGACACGCACACGTATCAGAAACGTGCACCACAGAACAGAAACCGGAAAAACAGCGAAGCGCGAAAAAAGTATTTTTGCCCGGGAACCCTACTTCCGGACCTTTCTCTCTTTGGTCTTCTCTTTCTTCTCGGCGCCTTCGACCTTGGGGAAGAGCTCGTCGAGGGTCTTTTCGCCGTACGCGGTCACGCGTGCGTTGACCTGCACAAACTCGGGGGTGATCTGGTGGGCGCGGATCATCTTTCTCTTGCGCTCGCCTTCCATCACGGGGTGGAACCCTACGCCCTCTGCAAGCAGGAGTTTCCTCCGCCCTGCGCCCGGCAGGCTCTTTCGTGCCGGTGTCCCGGTCTGGTCCGAGCCCCCGGTGATCAGGATCTTGTAACCGGCAAGCCCGAGGGGGCCGGCGTCCACTTCATCCCCGATCTTCTTGCCCACGACTGCTCCTGCCGCTCCGGTGCTGGCATCGACATTGTATGCGCGACCGGTCTTCGGGTCTGATACTACGACTTTTAATTCAACCATGCTTGATTCTCCGTATTGGTCATCCCGGGACGCAACCGATTGGCATTCCCGTTCACTCTCCGGCCCTTAGGCGTAACGTACGCCTGTGCACGTGAAGTACCCATTTAATTATACCAGTACGCTATTAAACCCTCGCGTCTCCCAGACCCGCAAGCTCGGCGCCGCCAGCTGACCATGAGCGCTTCTCTCACTTACCCCAGAACGGCTCGGCCTTGCGCCGGATCGCAACAAATTCCGCGAGCACTTCCTGCGTGCTGATGTTGAGGTTCTTGAGCATCTCACGTTCAAGCACCTTCACGTGGCGCTCGGGCAGGTCCACCAGGAGATCGTCTCCCACGTTGAGCTGCCGTCCTACGGTTGCCCCTTCAATCGAGATTGCCACCTCAAGGCCTGCGTCCGCCTCCTTAATCGATTCCTGCCGGAGCTGCATGGTCTTGAGGTGCCCGATCTTTTTCCCGTCAGTCTTTACCAGGTCCACATCCGCACGGAGCTTCCCGCCCAGCACGCGCACCCCGACCACGGCCGGGTTGCTCTGCCGGAACACGCAGTCCGGCAGCAACCGGATTTTTGCCGGCATCATCACGTGCTCGAATTGCGCCTTCTCTGCGATCCGTTTCTGCTCGTCGCGCCATGCCACGTACTGGTCGATGAGCTGGTAGATCACCTGGCCTGAGAAGACCTTCACCTGCGTGTAGAGCGGATCTTTTATCATATCCGCCGCGTCGGGAAGGATCGGGGTATTGAAGGACAGGAGCACGCGGAATGCCGGGTTCTTGATGGTCTCGGTGTCGATCAGGTCGTGCCGGCTTACCGGGCCAACCTGTGCCCGCATCACTTTGATCTCTTTTGACTCCAGCTCTTTGCAGAGCGCTTCGAGTGCCCCGATTGTATCCGCCTTGATAACGATCCCCTCTTCGGCAAGGTTCACATGGATCTCCTGCATCTCCTTTCGGATCCTGGCGGCGAGCTCGTCCATGTTCCCCCGGGTCACAAAGAGCGGCGAACCGGCAATCACTTTTTCAAGGCCCGGGGCCGAAACCTTGATCCCGGACGCCGCCACAACCGACTTTACGCGCTCGAACCGGTCCTCGATGAGGATCTCCTTCATGGGCCGGGGTTTCAAAAGCGATCTGACCTTGGTGGTCACCACGTCATCCTGGCTGGCCATCGCGATCTCGTCACCGACCGAGAGCGTGCCGTTGTACAGGATCACATCAAGCGTTGTCCCCAGGCCCCGCTCTTCTTTTACCTCGAGCACGGTCCCCTCGCCCGGTCCCTCTGCAGAAAGTTTGAGCTCCTCGCCCATGTACCGCTGGGCAAGCCCAATCATGATCATGAGGAGGTCCGCGATTCCCTCGCCCGTGTGGGCGCTTACGGGAACAATTGCAAGGTTGCGCTGGAAATCCGAGACCCGGTCGTACCGGTCTGCGGAGAACCCAAGATCGGAAAGTTTGCCAACGATCTCGTAGGTCTTGGTCTCGATATCGGTCTTCACCCGTTCGTTCTGCTTGCCAAAACTGGACAAAAACGATTCGTCCTTGTTGATCCGCCAGCCATGGATCCGGTCCACCTTGGTGGCAGCGATCACAAACGGCGTCTTGCAGTTCCGCAGGATCTGCAGGGCCTCAATGGTCTGGGGCTGGAACCCCTGGCTGATGTCCACGACCAGGATCGCCATGTCGGCAAGCGCCCCGCCCCGGGCCCTAAGTGTGGTAAACGCGTGGTGCCCCGGCGTATCGATAAAAAGCAGGCCGGGGATGTTGATGGGGATCTTCTCCATCGATCCGCTCATCTTCCGGATCGCCTCGATGGGGACGATTGTAGCGCCAATGTGCTGGGTGATCGCACCTGCTTCCGAGGCAACGACCGATGACCCGCGGATACGGTCGAGAAGTGAGGTTTTCCCGTGATCCACATGTCCCATGACGCACACGATCGGCGTCCTGATCTTCGGGTCTGACATACCCCAAACCTCCCTTATGCACACGCGCCCTGGATTACAGGATATCAAAAACCGTTCGTGGTGCGGCCTGAGATGCCGCTTCCCCGTTCCTACGCTAATCCTGTCAGGGCCACCTGTTATCTTAATGGATGCCTTACCCTATTAATCATCGCTCCCTGACCCTTACCACAAGACAACCGGCGGCAGATCCGTATCCTCCCTGTGCACGCTGTGCAGCAGGGAGTTAAATTAATCAGAGTCCACAACCAAGTTAACAGGAACATCTGCCAGGGTAGGGTAGTCTGGTTATCCTAAGGGGCTGTGGATCCCTCGACCCGGGTTCAAATCTCGGCCCTGGCCTCGTTTTTCTCCTGTGTTTTGCCTCTTGAAGAGTCACGGGGTGGCCGTACCGTGCTCCGCGTGCAAAAAAGACCCTGCACACAAGAAAATGCCCCCGGGTGGCACAAAATTCAAAAAAACGGCCTGGTCAGGATGAGACCATGCCTGCAACTGTCCAGGGGCCGCCCGCGGTCACATCAAGGTAATACTTTCCCGCGCCCAGTTTCTCGGTATCGGTCACAGTGCCGGTCCCGATCGCGTTTGCAAGGAGCGCAACCCGGCATCCTGCGCTGTCCGTGATCCAGACAATATAGTTGCCCCCTCCTGTGTGGTCAAGGGTAAACACCCAAAGGCCGGGGCTTGTCACCGTAAAGGGGACCACCGTTGTCCCGTTCCCGGCAAAGGAGACCGATCCAGCGCTGTTCGTTCCCTGGTAGAGTGAGTACGTGATCCCCGAGGCCGTCTTTTTGGTGATCGTATTTGCATCCGGCGCATAGATCCAGACGCTCTTTACCCCTGTATCACGGGTTACGATGTACTGGTTGTCTCCGGCCTCTACCCAGGTCCCGTTGAAGCTCACCCCGGGCTGATTGGAAAAGGTCTCCTGGGTTGTCCCGTCCAGGCCAAATGTGATCCGGAACTGGTTCGCCTGTCCCGGGCTCCTCCATGTGCCGGCAATGGGATCGAGATCGAGCGATCCCGGTAGCGTCCGGGTGCAGGAAGAAAGGGCTGCAGCAGCATCGGCTGCAGGAGATGCAGAGCTGGTTGCAATACCGGCCTGGGCGCTTTCCATGCACCCGGCCGTAAGGATCGCACTGATGCAGAGTACAATAAAGCAGACGATCCCGGCAAATTTCCCGATCCGGGCCGGTATTCCTGCTGGTGTGGTCATATCCCTCTTCTCCCCCGTGTTGCCTTGATCCATTGTTGCCTGGGTATTTGAGTAGTTTCCGCTGATGTAACCGCGTGGTTAGCTCAATGAATCGCCTGGTTATGCCCACACCCGCTCCGGGGTACCGGGCCGGCGGCGGGATGCAGGATCGATCAGCCTTTTGTAGCTGGTCCGGCAACAGAAGGTGTGGACTCCCTTACCCATGCGCTTGTGGCCGCGGCCCTTGCGTACGCCGCCGGTCTCCCGCATCTCCTGCCCTTCTTTGTGCTTGGTGCGGTCATCATCGATGCCGACGTCCTTTTTTCCCTCTTCTCCCGTAACACTCCCTCCCTCTACCTTTTTATTCACGGCGGGATCGCCCACAGCCTTACAGGTGCCGTTGTCATGTCCGCGCTCGCATATGCCGGTATCGTGCTCGCAACCATTGCCGGTCTCATACCCCCGGCCCTTTCGTTCGGCGTCGGCCCGGCCGGAGTCGCAGCAGTGCTCACCGGAGCATTCCTCCATCTTGCCATGGACCTGCCTGCAAGCCCGGGTATCCCGCTTCTGGCCCCTCATTCAGACAAAAAGTACGCGCTCTTTGTCCTGCCGGGCCCAAGCTTTCTCCTGATGGCCCTAAGCCTCTCCTTTTTGATCTGGATGGCGCTTGGAGTGGTCACCTTTGCAGGAGGGATGGCGGCGTACATGGCGATCTTCTGTGCGTTCCTGCTCGTCCGGGCAATCGCGTTTTGCCTCTCCCGACCGGAGCTCCGGGATGTGATGCTTGTCCTGCCCCAGCCGGATCCGCGCCGCTGGCTTGCCCTGTACGACAGGGGCGAAGCATGGGAGGTAAAGGAATACCGGATGGGGAAGGGTAGCGGTGCATCCATGGTCTGGCAGAAGTACCGGGGCACCACTGCCGCAGAGATTGCGCCGTATCTTGCGCTGCCGGAACTGAAACGCCTGCGGTACCACTCTTACCTTTTGACTGTGGAAAACGAGAACGGTGCGCTCGTGTTCTCTGACCCGCTCCGGGTATACGGCCGGATCTTCTATCCCCCGCATTACAAACAGGTGCGGCTCAACATCCCGTGATCGCCGCGCTTTTATACCGATGGCGCAGCACCTTACGTAAGAGGGGATATGCATATGGCTAAAGGAGGGTATGTCCACGGGTACTCGGAGCGGGAGGCAGAAAGACTGGGTGACCAGGCCCGGACCCTGACCTCACTCCTCCATCACGATACCCGGTACCCGCCCGGGAGCCGGGTGCTCGAAGCCGGTTGTGGCACCGGCGCCCAAACTGTGATCCTGGCCAAAAACAGTCCCGGTGCGGCAATCACCTCCATCGATATCTCCCTGGAGTCCCTGTCGCGTGCAGAGGAACGCGTGCGGTCTGAAGGGATCGCAAACGTGACCTTTCGGGCCGGCAATCTCTTCAACCTCCCGTTTGCGCCGCAAACGTTTGACCATGTTTTTGTATGCTTTGTTCTTGAGCACCTCCCTGATCCCGGACGTGCTCTCGCATCCCTGCGCCCGCTGATCCGCCCTGGCGGGACTGTCACTGTGATCGAAGGCGATCACGGCTCTGCCTATTTCCACCCCGAAAGTACGGCAGCTCATCGGGCAATACAGTGTCTGGTAGATCTCCAGAAAGAGGCCGGGGGAAATGCGCTTGTTGGCCGGGAACTCTATCCCCTGCTTGCCTCTGCCGGATTTTGTGATGTGCAGGTTTCGCCCCGTATGGTGTATGTCGATGCCTCGCGGCCGGCACTCGTGGAGGGATTTACCCGACAGACCTTCACTGCCATGGTCGAGGGCATCCGGGATGCGGCACTGGAGAAAGGTATGATGACCCGGAAAGACTTGGAGCGGGGAATTGCAGACCTGTACCGGACCTGCGAACCGGACGGCGTCTTCTGTTACACGTTCTTCAAAGCGACCGGTACGGTTCGGGAATGAACCTCCCTCCTCCCGTTGTCCACACCTGGCATGGCTGAACCCGGCACTTTCGCACTCCGCGTGCCCACCGGTATAAATGGAGAGATATCCTACGGAAATGAGGATACGGATACTATGGATACCATAACAATCCTTGGCTTTGTTGCCGGGGCACTGACTACTGTTGCCTATGTCCCCCAGGTGATCCGGAGCTGGAAACTCAAGGAGACCCGGGACATCTCGCTTTCCATGCTTGTGCTCTATGCAACCGGTGTCTTCCTCTGGTTCGTGTATGGGGTCTGGTCAGATGCTCTCCCCATCATCGCGGCAAACGGCATCTCACTTGTCCTGATCCTTGTCCTGCTCGGGATCAAGCTGCGATACCGGTGAGAAGAGAACAGCTCGCAGGCATCTGCCATTTTTTTTAAAATTTTCAGAAAATGGATAAAAAAAAGTTAGTCCTGAAGGAGTACGAGGGTACCGGCGATCTTGTCGTGGAGGCCCTGGCGCTTTTTCGTGAGCCCGATCATGATAAACCCGATAAAAATGATCAGGATCGAGATAAACTTGGCAAAGAACCGGAGTGTTGCACGGCCAAAGGAGATCCGGTTGCCTTCGAGATCGGTCACCTGGAGACTCATGAGAACCTTACCCGGGGTGGCTTGTCCCCGTGTCGACTCAAAACCGGCATAATAAAGCCAGGGAACAACGATCACTAGGAGACCTACTGCAGCGGCGATGGGCCCGAGGGCTGCAATCGGTGCTCCCGACTCGGTAAGGGTGGAGATCGGTGCATGGTCGACTACGAGATAATAGAGATACATAATCCCGTTTGTCTGGTTGAAGAATGCAACCGCGATAATGCCAAAGAGGGCAATAAGGATGATGTCGACAATGAATGCAACAAACCTGCGCCCGAGGCCGGCGTAGATTCCGATCTCGGCGGTTTCCTCGGGTTCTGCGGAGGCCACGGCTGCCGGGGGAGCCGCATCGATGGGTGCTCCACACCACTGGCAGAATTGTCCGGAAGCGTCAGTCTCCTTCCCACATTTTGGACAGAACATTCCTCATACTCCTGATAAGTAAAGTTAATCCGGGTGTCCTTTTTAATTTATCTGTTCTTATTTTTGGCTTTTAGAGAAAATGTCCCGGATTCCGGGCAGTCCGGTACCGTATAAAAAATACCCGGGCACAAACCAGAAATAGGTCCCATAAGAAAGCGTTATTCATGCGATACGCAATAATTATGGCCGCCTGTTGTGCGGTACTCTTCTTTACGCTCTTTGCCGGGTGCACGAGTCCGACCCAGGCCGAGATCCAGCCGGTTTCTACGCCCGAAACAACTGCAGCCCCGACAACTCCCGTTATGACTGCAACCCCGGTACCGACCACGGTAGAAACAGTTGTCCCGCTCCCGGCAAGCCAGACGGTGTACTTCACGGTCACCAAGGACCGCCCGACCGGCAAGATCACCCTCCTGTGCAATAATGGCCCTGGGATGAGCTCGGCCCAGGTCATCGATCTCACGGTCACCCGTGCCGATGGAACGGTGGAGGACCAGAAGCTCACCAACGCCAACGACCTCGGCCAGATATCCGGAGATGCATCGATCACCCTCCCGGGCTCACTCGACGGCGTTGATCATGCCCAGGTGCACATCACCATGGGCGGCAAGGTCTACCTGGTCTATGACCAGGACGTTGGATCAGCAAACCCCTACAGTTCCACGTACTCCTCCCTCGATCACTCCTAACTTTTTTTATCCGGACCCCTGTTCCTTCTCTCCTGCGCTGCGCCCACCGATCCGGCCCGCGTATTTCTGCATCACATATCCAAGAGCAAGGACTGCTGCCATGACCGCACCAAGGACAATCCACTGCTCTGCTCCTGCGGTCCCGACGGCTATCCGGGCCACGAGATTGAGCGGGTTGTAGGGCAGGGCGAGCACGAGTAGCAGGATCACCACGAGTGCCGTTGAGAAGACGAACTGCGCAGCGGTGCGCTCACGGTAATAAAGAGCGCAGCACGCAGCGATCAGGATCAGGAGCAGGGACGCGAACGTAACGTGGAGCAGGATCAGCAGGGGATCCGCAATCGCGATCCGGTTGAGCGAGAGGAGAAGGATCCATGCCCCGGCCTGAACCGGGACAAGGATGGCGCAGATCAGCACCTTGCCCCAGACCATCTCGGCAAACGTGACCGGCGTTGAGATGAGTGTCTCTAGTGTCCCGTGCTGGTATTCCTCAGTGATAAGATCGATCACGAGCGCGGCAGAGAGGATGCCCGGCAAAAAGACCAGCAGCGGGACCAGGAGACCGTACACAAACCCGTAGAAGTCCCCGCTGCCAGCGGACGCCGGGACCTGGAGCGGGATCGGCGTCACATCGAGCCGGCCGGCCCGGATCGTGCGCAGGTCGCCCTCGTACTGCAACAGGACCGACTTGAGCCGCACATCGACAACTGCACCCTGCAGATCGTCGGTCAGTGTGTATAGCGTGATCTTGACCGGGTCGTCGGAACCGGGTGCTGTATCCGGCACGTACACTACCGCGGAGAGCCGGCGCTCCTTGAGGAGCTCGACTGCGGTCGAGAGGTCCATCCGGTGCACCCGGAGATCGTTGCTCCCCTCCAGATACCCAAGCAGCGGACTCTCGTTTCCGGCATACGCGATATCATACCGGAAATGGGAGTAGCGCGAGAGCGAGACCGGGTCGTACATTGCGGTGAGCCCAACCATGAGGAATGACGAGAAGAGCGCGATAAAAACCTGGAGCAGGATGGCTAAGAGGATTGTTTTCTCTGACGCGAGCCCCCGGGATTCCTTCTTTGCGATGACCGCAATGTGCCGGCCCTTCAATGGAACCACCCCAGGACGTACAGGTTATAGCAGCAGTGCAGGAGGGTTGCGGCAAAGAGGCCAGGCACAAGCGCCTTTTTCCCCCCGAGTTTGAGCGAGGAGGCAACGATAAGAACGCAGGCAAAATGGAGGAGGAGCGGCATCCAGAGCGACCCAAGCGACAAAAAGAGGACACTCCCGAATATCGACTCGGAGATCTGGGCAAGCGTGGCAAAGAGAAGAAGTTTTTCTCCCACCAAAAAGCCGATAGCCGTGGCAGCAGAGGCAAGGACCAGGTTCTTCCACGAGAAAAATGACGGATCGCGCACAAAGAGCGTGTAGATCCCGGCCGCCTTTGCCATCTCTTCGATGAGTGCCGCAAGCACGAGGAGGGAGATAAGCGAGTACGGCATGGGCAGGTTGAAAAAAACCACAAGGCCCATCATCTGGGCCATGAAGACAAACGGGATCGAGATAAGGGCAAGCACAAAGAGCGCCGCAAAGGGATGCTTTTCCGGGAGGATCCCTGAGAGGAACTCACGGATCCGGGGCAGGAATTTTTTCTCGGAAAAAAGCCGCTCTTCATTGAAGTTTTTGGCTGCAATCGCAAAGAGCACGGCAGCGGTCAGCCAGAAAAGGGACGTGGCATAGACATAGTCTGCTACTGTCCACGCGGTCCCCTGGACGGTGAGCACAATCAGCGTGAGTGGGGAGACCAGGCTGATTACGTGGACGTTTGCAAAGATGGAGGGAAAGAACAGGTACGAGGTCGCGACTGTGGAAAAGAAGATGGAGACAAACGAGAGCTCCCGGAAACTCCGGGCCAGCATCCCGATGATGAGAGCGTTTGCGAGAAAGAAGACGATGATGGGAATGAGCGGGAGGAGGACAAGCAGCGAAGCATGGATGTAGAGCGTGATCACGGTGCAGATCGCAAGCATCGCAAGGAAGTACGGGAGCATCTTTCCGAGAATGATCGAAGAAGTCTTCACCGGCATGGAGAGGAGGGGCTCGCCCTGGCGCTCTATTCTCTCGTTCATGATGCTCATCATGAAAAACTGCGAAGAAAAGTACAGCGGGAAGATGAAGACAAAGACAAGGATGATCGAGTCAAAAGGCAGCGGGGGAGAGAGCTGGTCGGGGGTGACAAACGATCCCATGGCAGCACTGTTCGGGGAGAGCACATCCGTGTACCGCGATACCGGCGAGTTCTCCTGCGAGGATGTAGCAATCTGCTGCCGGAGCTCGTCCTGCGTAATGCCGAGCGTGGGTGAGGGCGTGGGAATGTTCTCGACCGGGCCCTGCGGCACCGGTGCACCCGGCCCGGGAGGCACCGGTATGTACTGTCCGTTCTGGGGTGTAGAGAAGTTGATCTCGCTTTCCACCGATTCGGTATCGATCCAGAGCGGGTACGCGGCAAAAAGATCGCTTTCACCGGCGTACACGCTGTTCTTGTATTGCGCATAGTCCCGTGCAAGGGCGTTCTCGGCCGACTGGCCTTTCTGTGTGGCGCTTGCAAAGACCCCTCCCCGGACTATGACAATGTCGTAGGCTCCCCGGTCCCGGATAAGATCGGCATCGGTATCCTGGTATACCGTAAACCGGGTGTCGGAGGTAAAGAGTGCGGCGACTTTCGGATCATCCACGCCGATCCGGTACATCCCGTCCTGGATATGGAGCCCGCTCTCTGCGGCAAAGCCGGTTACAAAAACAAGGAGCACAAAAAGGACAATCGCGACCGGCAGGACATTGCGGGACATGACCGAGAAGGTCTTTTTTACTTCCCAGCGTGCGATGATCGCAATGTCCCGCGCTGCACTCATGGCCGGCCCCGTATATCGATAGCCAATAGGTGTGGGAACAGGGCTCAAATACTGATCGGTGATGACACTCCGGTGTTTTTGGCCTGCACCCATCCCAATGTATATGTTCCCGTTCCCTCCACAGTACATCAAAGCCCCCCGGAGTACCTGCCGTGATTGCCGCGGACCACCTTATCAAGCGCTACGATGGCTTTACCGCACTTGACGATGTGAGTTTCTCTTTTCCCGGCGCCGGCATCTTCGGGATCGTGGGGCACAACGGGGCTGGTAAGACCACGCTTCTGAAAATTGTTTCCGGCCTTGTTGCCCCCACATCCGGAAGCCTCGTGGTCAATGGGATCGATGTGGTACATGACCCGGTGGCGCTCAAGGAGACGCTGGGCTATCTGCCCGAGGAGTCCCGGCTCTATGAGACCATGACCGCGGAAGACTACCTCTCGTTTTTCGGCGAGATCTACGGGATAGAAAAAGAGGAGATTGTGCTCCGCACCCGCCGGCTCTTTGCGGCCCTGTCCCTTGAGACCGGTGGGAAGAAACTGGGCGAGATGAGCAAGGGTATGAAGCGCAAGGTGGCAATTGCCCGCTCCCTTATTCACAATCCGAAGTTTCTCGTGTATGACGAACCGGCAAGCGGCCTTGATCCCATGACCTCCCGGTTTATCTCCGGGTACCTGAAAAATCTCAAGGGTGAGGGCCGGACCATCGTGCTCTCGGCCCACAACCTGTACCAGGTAGAGGAGATCTGCGACAGGGTGATGATCCTCCGGCGCGGGAAGGTGATGGCGCTCGGGACAATGGACGAGCTGCGCGAACAGTTCGGCTCGATCACGTACACGATATGGTTTGCCCATCCCGATCCGTCCCGGCTCGATCACCACACGATTCCCTACCACCTTGATGAGCGGGGACTTGCCTGCGAGGCCGGGGACATGACAGAACTCAATGCCTGCTCGGCTGCGATCGCAGCAGCCGGGGGTCGGGTGGAACGGATCGAGTCCCGGTACCCGTCGCTGGAAGAGATGCTGGTTGCAATCGGCGAATAACCGGAAACTTTTTTTTTGGAGAGGAGTGGGAACTTCCGCGTCGTTTCAGCGGCGGGAACGCGATCTTCTGCGAGGGAAGTCCTGCGGGAACAGTTCCCCTGGAGCCCGCACCTGGGCGCCAATGGTATCCACCACTTCAGCCACAAGCCGGCCCTTGAGCGCAATTACGTCCCGGACCGGGAGCGTACCGGCTTTTGCAGTCAGGACATAACTCTCGGTAAAAAGATCAAGGCCCCCAATGGCAAAATCGTTAAGCCCGATAGGGACGCACGGGGTATCGGAAGGTGGCCTGCTGCTGACGGGGCAGATGAGGAGATCGCCCTCCTCCGGTGCGGACAGGACTACAGCAGGCCGGGTCTTTTTCCCGTGCTGCTCTGCAAACGGTACCGGGGCAAGGATAACATCTCCCCGGTTATAACGTCCCATATGCTGGAATATTCAGGCGCCGGAAGGGATAAGGCAATTCCCCGGCTGGCACCCTTTTTTCATAAAAGATCCTGTGGGCACACTAGGGAGAAACGTATTACACCCGGACCGTGAAGGAAACGATCAGGAAAACCGTGGTGAGAAGAATGCAGTTAGCAGATTGTGTCATGCAGCGGTACGCGACAAAGAAGTTTGACAAAAAGAAGATCCCCGAAAAAAAGGTAGAGGAACTCATTGACCTTGTGCGGTTTGCGCCATCGGCCCTGAATCTCCAGCCCTGGAAGATTAAGATCGTAACCGACCAGAAAACAAAAGAAGAACTTTTGAAGGTCTCGAACAACCAGGAGCAGGTGACAACCTGTTCGCACCTTCTTGTATTCTGCGCCGACTCCGATTATGATTCCCTGGTAAAACGGCTTGGGGCGCTTATGAAAAAGAACCATGTTCCCGATGATATTACCGGAAGGGTGACCGGGATGGCGGCGATGTTTGCGAGAAGCATGACTGATGAGCAGCAGGCCGCGTGGTCGCAGGCGCAGACGTACCTTGCGCTCGGGAACGCGCTCAATGGCGCAAAGTCGCTGGGCTTTGATTCCTGCCCGATGGGTGGGTTTGACCCGAAGGGATATTCGCGGATCCTCAACATCCCGGCGCACCTCACCCCGGTGATGCTCTGTCCGATCGGGTATGCGGCTGACAAGCCTGCACCTAAGATCCGGTACGAAAGAGAAGAGATCCTGTTTTAAATAAAAAAACCCCGGCAATTTTTTCATACGTGAAACTCCCCCCCGGTTATCTCCGCTTTACGCAGGGTGCATCACGAGTCCAGCCCCGCACGGCATGGAGAGGGGACGTGGCCGGGACCCCCGCCTTGTAATTACATTGGCCTCACGATTGAAAAGCCATAAATGAGGGGATCTCACGCTCCCGGGTGCCTCTCTTTGTGACACAGGCCCCCCTCTACTAACAGATCGTGGAATTTCTGAGGAAAAACCGGTCCCGGTTTTCCTGTCCGGCAACCCCTGTTATTTTCGGCCAATAACCGCGTTTCCTGCCCCTTTCCGGGGGGTGCCATGCCAATCCCTCTTTTCCTTTTTCGCGGCGAAAAAAACGCCGCTAAATTGCACGGTCTAATCCTGATTAAAACGACTATTTTGAGAAAATAACGGTTTAAACAAATAATCGTGGAATGTGTTGGCACCCTGTCCGCTGGAACCGTCCGGGCGTGGATCCGTCTCCAGCCACTCTCCGTCGGAGAAGGGAATTGGGAAAAGGGTAGGTCCGGCCCCCCCGATTTACCTCCCTACCGGAGCCCTTATGACATCCCGGGAAAGAGAGAGAAAGAGCAATGCCGCGCTGTGACTTTTGCGGAAAGAATGTTTCGCTCCCGTTCCACTGCCAGTACTGCGGGAAAAATTTCTGTGACGAGCACCGGCTCCCGCCCAACCACGATTGTGCCGGGCTTGCGGTGTGGAAAAAGACCCCGGCGCCGGGTGTTGGCATCCGGTACGGGGCCGGAGGCACGAGCGCGTACGGCGGTGGGTACGCCGCAAAGCCCGCGGACAAAAAACCCGGGCGCGTCCCGTTCTGGAAGCACCCGTACTTCCGGATTGCGGTTGTACTCGCGGTGATTGTCCTTCTCATCATCGTCTTTGTCCTCATGGGCGGATGTCTCCAGCAGGCAGGTGAGAACGTGACTCTCTCCTCAACACCGTCTCCTGCTCTTCCTGCGGCCACGACTACTCTTGCCCTGACCGCAATAACGCCCAACACCACCCCGCTGGTGACGGTAGTTTCCACATCAGCCGCAACGCCAACACTTTCTCCTGCTCCGGCCATACCGTCAGAGACGATTGCAACGGCAACTGCCACCCCTCCGTTTCCCCTGGTGACTGCCCGGGTCTCCGATGACCCAAACCCGGTCCAGGGTTCGTCGCTTGCCAGCCGGATCCACGATCTCATTAACGAACAGCGGGCACAAAACGGGCTTGCTGCACTCTCGTACGACCCGGCGCTTGCCGCACTCGCGCTCAACCACAGCACGGACATGGCCACGAACAATTATTTCTCGCACATTGACCCGGCCGGGGAAGACCCGACTGCCCGGGGGAACGCGAGCGGGATCTATTGCGTCAAGAATTATGGCTCGTACTATACCTACGGGATTGCGGAGAACATCTTCCAGAATAACCTCTACACCTCGGTGACCGATACAAACGGCGTCTATTCCTACGCGTGGAGTACTCCGGAGGAGATCGCAGAGTCCACCGTTACCGGCTGGATGAACAGCCCGGGGCACCGGAAAAATATCCTTACAGCAACCTATGACAGCGAAGGTCTGGGCGTGGCGGTTGCAGCGGACGACAAGGTGTACATTACTGAGGATTTCTGCTGACCCGGCCACCGCCTCTCTTTTACTCTCCACGATCCCATACGTTTTGCTATGAAACATTCCGGCCACGAAGAGTTCCTGCGGGTGACTCCCGTTATCGACCATGATCACCCGGCCGTGAGAAAAAAGGCGCTGGCCCTTGCTGAAGGCTGCACGGGAGACGTGGAGATCGCCCGGACCTGCTTCACCTTTGTCCGTGACGAGATCCGGCACAGCTGGGATTACAAGGCAAACCCGGTTACACTCTCTGCATCGCAGGTCTTGGAGCATACCACCGGCTATTGTTTTGCAAAAAGCCACCTTCTGGCTGCCCTGCTCCGGGCAAACGCCATCCCTGCCGGGCTCTGCTACCAGCGGTTGAAAAACCATGCGGAGATCGGCCCGGCATTCTATCTCCACGGCCTCAATGCTGTCTGGCTCGAAAAGCACGGCTGGTACCGGGCGGATGCAAGGGGCAACCGGGCCGATGTGCATGCAGAGTTTATCCCCCCAAAAGAGCATCTTGCGTTTGTCCCAAACGAACCGGGGGAATCCGACCTGACCGGGATCTTCTCCGACCCGCTTCCTGAGGTGGTCCGCCTGCTCTCGGAGTATACGGACTATATCGACGTACGCAAAAATTTGCCGGACGTGGAGTAACGGTCCGCACATTGCCCCTGCCGCCACATTCCAAAGCCTGAAATGGAAAACCTATCATACACCTCTTTCACATATGCCCGCACCACATTTCCGCAGCTTCCGGGATGGGAAGACTCTCGAAGGCGAACTTGCCGCCGCCATGCACCGTGTTAGGGCGCTAGGTGTAACGTACCCGGACCATTACTACGAGTCGCTTGTCCTCAAGTACGAAAAGGACAGCGTGCCTTACCCTCACATCTTAACCATCCTTGGTGAACCCCGGATCCGCAGCCATTTTTATTACGGAGAGGCTTTGCAACGGCCCGGCCCGCTCCTCGATTACGGCTGCGGAACCGGCGACAATATCCGGCAGATCCTCCGGGACGGGTTCCCGCGGGACCGGATCACCGGTTTTGACCTTTCATGGGAGAGCATCGATCTCGGTTTTGACCTGTACCGCGACCGGGACGCATTACGGGATCTTTTCGTGGTAAACGATACATTTCCCTTCAGGAAGGAGCAGTTTGATACAGTCTATTCCGGGTCCGTCATCCACGTGATTGCCGATGATGCCGAGCTCGACGAGTACCTGGCAAACGCGTACAGGGCACTCCGGCCGGGTGGTATCCTCTTTGGTTCTACGCTCGGGATCGAGGATGGCAATGCCTGTGGCCCGGATGAGCACGGGCCGCCCCGGGTCTCTCCCCGTTCCGATATTATCCGGTACATCACGGCAGCCGGGTTTGCAGAACCGGCCATCGTTGCAAAACCCCACGAGGCCCACCACCTTGGCGACAAAAAGTGTGTCTTTGAGTTCTGCGCCACAAGGCACAAAAATCCGTAACGTACGCTCCCACTACGGGAAGACACTCATAACCCCGGGCATCCTACGGTACTTCAGGAACCATTTATGAAGATCCTTGCCATCCACGGAAGCCCGCGTACAACCCGGAGCATGACCCGGCAGCTTGCCGGTTTTGTCCTTGCCGGTTCAGCAGAGTCCGGTGCAGAGACCGAAATGATCGACCTTGCCGACTATCGGATCCTTCCCTGCACGGCTTGCGAAGCATGCACTCTCAATGGTATCTGCGTCAACGACGACGATATGCCGGAGCTCCTCGCCCGGATAAACGAAGCCGACGCCCTGATCCTTGGCTCGCCGGTGTATATCGATAATGTCACCGGCCAGATAAAGGTCTTTTTCGACCGGCTGGCAGATGCAATCCATTACCAGCAGTGTACCGGGAAATACGGTTGTGCGGTAGCGACCACGGGAGAATCCGGTGGCGATGAGGTGGTCGCGTATCTCAACCATGTCCTCAATTATCTTGGCGTTATATCCGTCGGGGGCATGAGCGTTGCTACCGGGGGAGGACCGGAAGCGGTAGATGCGGCAGAACCTGCCGCCCGGGCCCTCGGGAAAAAACTCGCGGATGCGGTCCGGAACGGTTATTCCGATCCGGGGCAGGAAACCGAGATTGAGGGAAACCGGGCGTACTTCAAAACGATCGTAGAAGAGAACCGGGACTTCCGCCCTGATGAGTTCGAACGGTGGGTGCGGATGGGCTGGATATAAGCCCCCCTTTTCACTCATTTTAATGCTTTTTTCCCGGACAATCAACCGCTGCCTTCCCGCAGCATCCTGTCCCGGAATCTTTAACAAGGTTGGACAGCATCGTTCAAGTACAGTAATACGGAAAAGATCATGGCGGCAGACTGGCATCGGCGTATCCTGACAGTATGGAACGGTTACCGGAAATGGCTCGTCCTCTCCCTTGTCCTGACGATTGCGGGGGCACTGTGCACGCTTGCCATCCCTCTGCTCTCGCAGGCCCTCATTAATCAGGGGATCCTTGGCAATAACCTGGGTGTGGTCATCCATTACGGGGGGTACATGCTCGTGCTCACCATGGTGGCCGCGGGCTGCCAGGTGGCAAACACCCTGATCGCAGTCAAGTTCTCTGAGCGGACTGCCAATTACCTCCGGACCGAATCGTACCGCCATATCCAGGAGCTCTCGTTTGGGAATATCGACCGGATGCGTCCGAGCGATCTTCTCGTACGGCTGACAAACGATATCCAGAACGTCAAGATCGCGATCCAGCAGGGAATCCTCAACCTCCCTCTCGTCCCGGTCATGCTCATTATCACCATCCTGCTCATTGCGTTCTACACCCCGGCCCTTATCGGCCTCATGGTCGTCCTCCTGGTTGTTTTTACGATCCTCCTTACAGCCTACCTCCGGTTCGTGCTGCCGGTCTTTGCAGTGCGCCAGGAGAAATACGATGCCATGAACGGCCGGCTCCAGGAAAACCTTGCCGGTGTCCGGGTGGTCAAGGCGTTTGTGCGCCAGCGGCTGGAAAACGACCGGTTCTCCCGTGTTGCCGGGGAGGTAAGAGGGTCGTCGCTCCGCGCCCAGACCTCGATTGCCATCCTCATCCCGACCATGCTGCTCGTGGTAAACCTCGGGCTTGCCGCGATCTTTTTTATCGGCGGCACCAGTGTGCTCTCGGGCACGGGATTTTCGATCGGTGAGGTGATCGCTTCGATCCAATACCTCTTCCTTCTGATCATGCCGTTTATGATCCTCGGCACCGTGCTCCCGGCAATCTCTGCCTCACGGCCGTCGTTTGACCGGATCTACGAACTGCTGGACACAAAAGCGGAGGTGAACGACCCGGCAAAACCTGCGGCTTTTGACCCCTCGTCCGTAAAAGGCCGGGTGGTCTTCGACCATGTGTCGTTCGGATACCGGACCCCGGAGGGAACACCCGGGCCGCTTGTGCTCCGCGATATCTCTGTTGTGGCAGAACCGGGAGAGACGATCGGGATCCTTGGTGCCACCGGTTCGGGAAAGTCCACGCTCATCCATCTCCTTCCCCGGTTTTACGATGTCACAGACGGCAGGATTACCCTGGATGGCACCGACATCAGGCAGATCCCCCAGGACACGCTGCGCCGGACCGTTGCCATCTGCCTCCAGCAGCCCAACCTCTTCTTCGGTACGATCCGGGAGAACATCCTTTTTGGCGCAGATGACCGATCGGATGCGAACATGGTCGCCGCTGCCGAGGATGCCGATGCCGCAGGGTTTATCACCAATATTCCCCGGGGATACGATGATGCCGTGTCCCGGCACGGGGCAAATTTCTCGGGCGGCCAGCGCCAGCGCCTGGCCATAGCCCGGACCCTTGCGGCAAAACCGAAGATCCTCATCCTTGACGACAGCACGAGCGCCTGCGATGTGGCAACCGAGGCCCGGATCCAGGATCGGATCAACCAGCGGTTCGCCGGTGTTACCAAGATCCTTGTGGCGCAAAGGATTAGCACGGTGATTGCTGCGGACCGGATCCTCCTCCTTGACAGCGGGAAGATCGTTGCCTCGGGCACCCACGAGGAACTGCTGGCAATAAGCCCGGAGTACCGAGAGATCTATGATTCGCAGCTGGGCCGGGGCATTGTCGGGAGAGGTACATCATGACCGCAGATACGGTGTCTCCCGGCGCGGACCAGCTCCCCCCGATGATCCCGACCGTGCGGCGTTTCTTCCGGTACATGGCCCCGCACCGGTTCAGGCTCGCGCTCGTGATCGTCTTTATGGCGGTTTCGGCCCTGCTCACTGCCGCATTCTCGCTCCTGATGGGCGAAGCCACCACCCTGATCTCGTCAGGTCCGGGTCCGCTTGCCCCGCTCGAAGAAGTGATAGCAGCCCTTACCGCAGCGGCCCTCGTCATCTGGCTTGTCGGGGTCGTCTCCCAGAAGTTCCTCTCGGATATCGCGCAGGATGCGCTGTACTCCCTCCGCTGCGACCTTGTCTCCCACATCCAGACGCTTTCGCTTAACTTCTTTGACCGGCGCCCGATTGGCGAACTGATGAGCCGGGTCACCAATGACACGCAGGTGATCGAGCAGTACATCAGCATCGGAGCCCTCCAGACCGGCCAGGCCATCATGACAATCGTGATCATAAGCATTGTCATGCTCTGGGTCAATGTGGAATTCACCGTCCTTGCCTACATCGTGGTGCTGGGCCTTGTCTGGGTCTCATGGCTGCTCACCAAGACCTCGGGGCCCGCGTTTGCCCTGCTCCAGGAAAAGACCGGCGACCTCAACGGGTTTGCGGAGGAGTGGCTCTCGGGAGAAAAGACCGTGATCGCGAGCCGGCAGCAGGGAGAGGCCGCCGAGCGGTTCTCCGCGTTCAGCACCCGGGTGGCCGCAATCGGCGAAAAGGCCCAGTTCTCCGCGCTCATCAGCCAGCAGATCTCATCGATCTTTACCACCGTGCTCATAGTAGCGCTCCTTGTCGTGGGCGGCCTCTTAGTGATGAACGGGATGGCCGCGATCGGCACCCTGATTGCATTCATCGGCTTCTCGTTCTCGCTCTTAAATTCCTTTACCACGATCTTCTCGGTGTATGCCCAGATCCTCAATGCGATTGTAGGGATGTCCCGCGTCTTTGCGGTCATGGATGAGACGCCGGTCGTGGCTGATCTGCCCGAAGCGCCGGCCATGGCGCCTGTTACCGGGGATGTGGAGTTTGACCATGTGGACTTCTCGTATATCAAAGGGCGGCGGGTACTCTCTGACAACACGTTTCACGCAGCGCCCGGGCAGATTTTCGGCCTCTGTGGACCCACCGGCGCCGGGAAGAGTACCATCATCAACATCCTGACCCGGTATTACGATATCGAGAGCGGTGGAATCCGGGTGGATGGGACCGATATCCGGTCAGTACAGCAGGACACGCTTCGCGTCCAGATCGCGCAGGTGCTCCAGGAGCCATTCCTCTTCTCCGATACGATTATGGCAAACCTGAAATACGCACGGGAAGGTGCAACGAATGAGGAATGTATCCGTGCAGCAAAGCAGGCCAATGCCCACGAGTTCATCCTCCGCCAGCCCAAAGGCTACGACACGGTACTCGTGGACGGTGGCACGAACCTCTCGCAGGGGCAGCGCCAGATGCTCACCATTGCCCGGGCAATCGTGGCCGACCCGAGGATGCTCATCCTCGATGAGGCGACCAGTAATGTCGATACCCGGACCGAGAAGCTGATCCAGGAAGGGCTGTTGACCCTCCAGAAAGACAAGACATCGTTTATCATCGCTCACCGCCTCTCCACGATTCGGCATGCCGACCAGATCCTGGTCATCGATAAGGGAAGGATCGTGGAACGCGGTACACACGCCGAACTCATGGAAAAGAAAGGGTTCTATTACGATCTCTACATGAGCCAGTTCCGGGGAAGGCTCGCCGGGATCGTAAAAGAGTAAACGGGAGATAAAAATAGCCGGCGGAATGATCCCGCCGGCAATACCCTGTTTTTTAAAAGTTCTCCGCGTAGATTTCGAAATATGCCTGCGGGTGGGCGCAGGCCGGGCATGTTGCCGGAGCTGTTGTCCCTTCGTACACGTACCCGCACTCCCGGCAGTACCACTTCACCGGAGTATCGCGTTTGAAGACCATCCCTTTTTCGAGGTTTGCAAGGAGCCGGTTGTACCTCTGTTCATGGTACTTCTCGACCACCGCCACCTGCCGAAAAATGTTTGCGATCGGGATAAATCCCTCGTCTTTTGCTGTCCCGGCAAAGGTCGGGTAGAGTGTCCCCCATTCCATCATCTCGCCGTCAGCGGCCGCCTTCAGGTTCGCTTTTGTGGTCCCGATCACACCGGCGGGATATGCGGCCGTGATCTCCACCATCCCTCCCTTGAGGAACGAGAAGAAGAGTTTCGCGTGCTCTTTTTCCTCCTCGGCGGTCTGTAAAAAGACCGCTGCGATCTGCTCGTACCCCTCGTTTTTTGCCACTTTGCCAAAATAGCTGTACCGGTTCCTGGCCTGGGATTCCCCGGCAAATGCCGCAAGGACATTTTTTTCCGTTTTGCTGCCGATAAACTCCATTTTCTCCTCATGGGGCAGCCTGCAGTGTTTACAGACGCCTTTAGGAGATCGATCGGGGGCTGCCGTAATTAAGATTATGTTACCGGCATTACGATCGAAGAGCCGGAGCGTGAAGTACCGGGGCACGTCAGGAAGAATGGAAAGAAAAGCGGGCCTGAAGGGATTTGAACCCTTGACCTGCGGATTAAGAGTCCGCCGCTATGCCGAACTAAGCTACAGACCCACGTAGCCTAATAATGTGGCCGTTACAGCCGAATAAATGTTTTGGAAACAAGCCGGCAAAAACTGCCGATAGAATCCTTTTATACGTGGGTGTGGCCCATCTTTTCCTAACATGCCAGAGACCGCCGCGTTTGAGCCGCAAGCCCCAACGAAATACTGCATCTTCGGGTGCGGCACCAGCGGGTACAACATCATCCTCGAACTTGCCAAAGAGAACGAACGCGTGATTGTGGTTGACCGCGATGAAACGCGCGTACGCCATCTCCGCGATCAGAAATACGACGCGTACGTGCGGGATATTGCTGCATCGGATATGCTCTCCGGCCTTCCATCGTTTGAGATCGCTTTTGTGATGACCGGCGATGCGGATGCCAATCTTGCCGCGGTTGCGGGTATTAAGAAACGGTACCCGACCGTCCAGGTGATCGCCCGTGCTGTGGATCCGGTGACAGGCCAGAAGCTCACGGCCGCCGGGGCTGACCTTGTCCTTTACCCTCAGGAGGTCGTGGCAAAGACCGCGGTCTTCCAGATCAAAAAGCAGCACGCGAGCCGGATTTCGCAGAGGCTTTTCTCGCTCCTTGCCGGCTGGGATGGAATCCTTGGGATCATCACCCACAAGAACCCTGACCCGGATGCGATCGCAAGTGCCATGGCCCTTGCCGAGATCGCCCGGCATGCGAACTCAAAAACGCTCACAACCCGGATCTTCTACGAAGGAAATATCGGACATCAGGAGAACCGGACGTTTGTCAACCTTCTCGATATCAAGATGGAGCACCTCTCCTTGGACGCGCTCCAGAAATGCACGTACCTTGCCATGGTGGACTGCTCGGGCCCGGGAGCGAACAACGACGTCCCGCCCCAGACAAAGATCCAGATCATCATCGACCACCACAAGGACGGGAACCACGCGGCCGGGCAGGGTACGTTCACCGATATCCGCCCGGGTATCGGGGCAACCGCGAGCATCCTGACGCAGTATCTCCAGGAGCTCGATATCCCGGTTGATAAGAGGGTAGCAACAGCGCTCCTGTATGGCATACGGACTGACACAAAAGAGTTCAAGCGCAACGTAACCCCGCAGGACCTGGGAAATGCCGGCTTTTTGCTCCCGCTCACAGATGCGGACCTGCTCGACAAGATTATGTCGCCGTCCATGTCGCAGGAGACCATCGATGTGATAGGTAAGGCAATCCAGAACCGGAAGATCCAGAGCGGGTATCTCTTCTCTAACGTCGGTTACGTGATGAACCGCGATGCCCTCCCGCAGGCAGCCGACCTCTTGATCACACTTGAAGGGGTGAACACGGCGCTCGTGTACGGGATCACCGATACCGCTATCGTGATCTCGGCCCGGAACCGGGATATCCGGCTCCATATCGGGAATGCGCTTGCCGAGGCGTTCGGGGACATGGGGGATGCCGGCGGCCACCCCAACATGGCCGCGGCAAACCTCCCGCTCCACTATTTCGGGAACGTGGCAGACAAGGTAACACTCCTTGACGTTGTTATCGAGCCGATCCTCCAGAAGTTCAAGAACCTCGTGGGCCTGGAAAACGAGGACCGGAAAAATGAGGAGTAAGGCTGCGCCGTTCCCGCTTCCCGCGGCCGGGTGCCGGTGAGGTATGGAGTTCTCCGCATGGGAGCCATATTACCTCGAAATCCTCGCTTACTTCGGGTTCTCCAGGGAAGACGATGAGAAGGCTGCGGCCCTGCTTGCGGCAATTACCGATCGCGATGACCTTCCCGCACTTGTGCGGCTGGTGAAAGGCCGGGATGTAGCCGTCTGCGGGAACGCCCCCGGCCTTGCGAGGGAGCTCTCCCGGATCCCGGTGGGGCACGTGGTCTTTGCCGCCGATGCCGCGGCCGACGTGCTTTACACGCACGGTATCCGGCCGGATGCGGTTTTTACCGATCTTGACGGAGCAACCGATCATCTCATAGAAATGAACCGGGCGGGGACCATTGCGGTAGTGCATGCACACGGTGACAACATCCCGCTCCTGCAGCACTGGGTGAAAAGGCTGCCGGGCCCTCTGATCGCTACCACGCAAAGCACGCCGTTTGGACATGTACACAACTTCGGCGGTTTCTCGGATGGGGACCGGGCGGTCTTTGCTGCCGATGCGCTCGGGGCAAAGACGATCACGCTTGTCGGCTTCGACCTCGATGACAGAAATGTCGACCCGGTCAAGCGCGGGAAACTTATGTGGGCTAAGAAACTGCTTGCCCTGATCGGCCATGACCACTGACACCTCCCGGAACACAACGGCCGTTATCCTTGATGGGTATGTGGACGAACCCGCGTGCCTCGGTGTCCCTCCGTACATCTCTCCCTATATACGGACGGTGGCAGGGGCCATCAGTGTGCACGGTTTTTCCGTCAGGTATCTCACCATCGACCAGCTCAGGAACGACCCGCAGATCTTCGCCGCAATGGACCGGGCCGGCCTGCTTGTTATGATCGCGGGGGTCACGGTGCCGGGCAAGTACCTCGGCGGCACTCCTGCCACGCTCACGGAGATCCAACAGGTGGGCCACCAGCTGAGGGGCCCAAAAAAACTGATTGGCGGGCCCATCGGCTTCGGGTACGCAGGCGAGGGCGGGAAGAAAGCAGTCCGTCAGGTGATCACCGGCTTTGACGCACTGCTCGAAGGGGACCCAGCCGTTGCTCTCGACCGGTACCTTGCCGGGGGAGATCCAACGGGGGTGTTCGAATATACGCGGACGGATCCGTGGAGCGTGGCAGGCGCCGGCATTATCGTGCAGCACCCGGACTTCCCGTACGTGATGTGCGAACTGGAGACCGCCCGGGGCTGCTCTCACGGGGCGACCGGGGGCTGTTCGTTCTGTACCGAGCCGTTCTACGGCCTGCCCCGGTACCGTTCCGTATCCGGGGTCGCAGCCGAGGTTGCGGCTCTTGCCTCTCATGGGGCCCGCCACTTCCGGGTGGGCCGGCAGCCGGATCTCCTTGCCTACGGGGCAGACGCGGGTGAGTACCCGGCGCCCCGCCCGGATCTCCTCGAAGAACTCTTCTCCTCGATCCGTACCTCGGCGCCGGATCTTAAAACGCTCCACATCGACAATACGAACCCGGCCACCATTGCCCGGCACGAGGAGAAGAGCCGGGAGGCACTCGCCGCGATCATCCGGTACCACACACCCGGGGATGTGGCCGCGTTCGGTATGGAGACCGCTGATCCGGCTGTGGTGGCTGCCAATAATCTCAAGGCACAGCCGGACGAGGTTTTCAGGGCAATAGAGATCACAAACGAAATTGGCGGGGTTCGCCGTTACGGGATCCCCGAACTGCTGCCCGGTCTCAACTTTGTCTGTGGCCTTGCCGGGGAAACGCCTGCGACATACGACAAAAACGAGCAGTTCCTTTCACGGGTGCTCGCGGCCGGTCTTCTTGTCCGGCGCGTCAATATCCGTCAGGTGATGCCGTTTGAAGGAACGCCGGCCTATATGAATAATACGCTCGGGAAAAACGAACGCCGGTTCCGGGCCTTCAAGGAGTTCGTGCGGGAAAAGATCGATCTCCTCATGCTCCGTCAGGTCTACCCCATAGGGACCATCCTCCGCGATGTACGCATAGAAGTCTCAGGGGAGCTCTCGTTTGGCCGGCAGCCGGGATCGTACCCGATCCTGGCCGGTATCCCCGTAAATCTCCCGGCCCGGACTGTGATCGATGCGGTTGTGGTGGACTGGGGCATGCGTTCGATCACCGCCCTTCCGCTGCCGCTCAATATCAATACCCTGCCGGCATCTGCCCTCCGCTGGATGCCCGGCGTGGGGAAAAAGAGAGTGGCGGCCGTAATAGCAAAGAGGCCGTTTAAGGATGTTGCAGCGTTTGTGAAGGTCGCAGGGAGCTCGGCTCTTGACCCGTATCTTGAATGCCAGAAGTCAGGTAACCAAAAACTGTTTTAGATCTTTTTTAATTCGGTAACTTTCAGGATATCGGTCCGGGTCACGATCCCTACAATCCGGTCTTCCTGCAGGATCGGGATGCGGCCGATATTCCGGGCAGACATGATCCGGAGAGCATCGATCACCGAAGCCGTGGGGGGCAGGGTGACAACCTCACGGGTCATCACATCTTTTACCTGCATTGCCTCGCGGTCGATGGGAGAAGTCCGGTTCACGTCCGCAAGAGTCACCATGCCCACGAGCGTGTCGCGCTCGGTGACAGGAAAACCAAGGTGCTTGCTTGCGTACATCATGTCAACAACCTTGACGAGCTGCATGCTCGCGGGAACCGAGACCACCGGGGTGCTCATCATCTCACCCACTGTCACGTCACGGAGCAGGACATTGTACTGCACAGCCGATGATTCGAGGCTTGCCCCCAGGTACACAAAGAGGGCGATCAGGATCAGGAAGGGATCGAAGGGAGCGATGTACCCGGGGATACCAAAGAGCCCGACGATACCAAAGAGGATAGCAAATCCCTTGCCCACGTTTGCCGCAATCCGGGTTGCCCGATCAAGCGGCATCCGGGTTGCGAGAGCCGCCCGGAGCACACGGCCGCCATCCATGGGAAAGGCGGGGATCAGGTTGAACCCAAAGAGGATGATGTTGAGCACACCCACGTACCCGAAAATAAAGATGAGCACTCCCTGTATTGCGGGTGCAGGTGTGAGTGCCGGGGTGACGTACACAAGGCCGCAGCAGGCAAGGCCAAAGACAAGGCTTGTGAGCGGCCCGGCAAGCGCCATGGGCAGCTCAGTCCTTGGTTCCGGGGCCCCCTCGTCCATCTGGGCAACGCCCCCGAACATCAGGAGTGTGATGCTCTGCATCCGGATTCCTTTTACCCGGGCCACAAGCGAATGGGCGAGCTCGTGGACAAACACTCCGAAAAAGAGTCCGAGGGCAACAATTGTCCCGAGGATCCAGGGCATGTAGCCGCCGGAGATGATAGTGGAGTCGATCCCGATGCCAAAGAGCCCCCCGATCAAATCGGTGGTAGCTCCGATCTGGCTGCCGATAAGGAAGGCAAAAACCGGAATGATCAAAAGAAAAGTCCAGTGGAGCATGATCGGGATCCCAAAAAGCCGCCCGATTCGAAGAGATCCGTCCATAAAGTATGGATTATCTTTTTAACCCATATGGTATATACTTTCATCTGATAACGATGGAATCTCAGATTACGGACTTATTCGGGCTTGCGATCTACACGGACAAGGGCATGTACATCGGCGAGGTCGATGATGTGGTCATTGACGTAGATTCAAAGAAGATCGAATCCCTTGTTGTAGGCAAGGTTAACGACCAGCTCTTTGAGCTTAAGAACTACAAGGGACTCAAGATCCCGTACCGGATCATCAGCGCCATCGATGATATTGTGCTGATTCGCCACCTGCCGGGTGCCTTTGCCGGCTCGGGCACAATCGAGGAAGAATAATCGCGGATTTTTTTATTTCAGCACTATTCCACCGGGTGGGAAGGGAGATCCGGCATTTTTGTTCTCTCTCCCTTTAACCCACAGGGGGGCGTTCCATGGATAATTACGAGATCTTCTCAAACCTTGCCACAATCCCCCCGGTCTTTGTCCGGCTCGATGGCCGGGCGTTCCACGGCCTGACCAAAAAGTACGGGTTTGCAAAACCGTTCGACGACAGGTTCTGCTCGGCAATGATGGCTGCGTGCCGGGCCCTTGTTGCCGACAGCGGTCTTGCGCCGGTGTTTGCGTACACGTTTTCGGACGAGATCAGTCTGTACTTCACCGGGCTGCCCTTCTCAGGAAGGGTAGAGAAGATTGATTCGGTGGCTGCCTCGTATGCGGCAAGCGCCCTGACACTCGCCCTTGGGGCAGAGGAGCCACTCGCTTTCGATGCCCGGGTTGTGCAGGCAACCCCGGAGACCGCGATTGAGTACATGACCGGCCGACAGGACGAGGCCTGGCGCAACCACATCAACTCCTACTGCCAGCAGGCGCTGATTGCCGAAGAGATGGATGCCACCGATGCGGCACGAAAACTTAAAGGGCTGCCGGCGGCAGAGCTTCACGAGATGATGCACGAGCGGGGAGTAAACCTGGCAAAGACGCCGGCCTGGCAGCGCCGGGGGATTCTTGTCTGCAAAAAAGAGGAAGAAAAAGAAGGGTACAACCCGGTTACGGATGAACACGTGATCGTAACCCGGAGCAGGGTTGTTGAAGACCGCGACCTCCCGCTCTTTTCAACTCCTGAAGGGCAGGCATTTCTGCGGATGCTGATCTGCGGGAAACCGGAAACATCCGGGAGCTCATAAAAGCCCGGCCAAAAAAGAAAAAGGATCCGGCATCAGGCCACTTTTGAGATCCCAATCGTCATCGCGATCCCTTCGACATCCCAGTCCTTTACGAGCTGGTGTGACGATCCTGCCGGCTCTGCAGCATGGTGAAGCGAGAGCGTTTTTGCCCGGACCTCATCGGCGATACCCGGCTTCCAGCTCGCTCCCACAAGCCCGCAGATACGTTTGTCTGAGACCGCTACGTCCACCGTGATAAAGTCCTCGACCGCGAGATCGAGCTGCCGGCGCATCTCCTGGATCCGCCGGATGATCTCCCGGGCATAGCCTTCCGCTTCGAGGTCGGGAGTGAGGGCCACGTCCACGTACACGGTCGCGTCCTCCATCGGGGCAGAGAAGATATCAGTCGGGAGCTTTTCAGTAAAGGTTACATGCTCTGTGCCGATCTCGAACTTCGCGCCGTTGTTCTCCAGTGTGTATGTCTGCCCGGCATCGACCGCAGCCTTGATTGCGTTTCCGTCCGCGGCTTCGATAAGGCCTTTGACCGCAAACGAGTTTTTCCCGAATCCCTTGCCGAGCGCTTTCATGACCGGCTCTGCATGCCAGCCGATCCGGTCCCACCGGCCTATCACAACCGTGACCTTGCGGGCGTTGGCCCGGTCCATGCAGACCTCATTAAGCCGGGCAACCGCGTCTTTTACCTCGGGTTTTGCGGTCACGATCACAACTTCGTCCACCGGCCAGCGGAGTTTCCTCTTTCCGGCCTGACGGGCGTTCTGGACTGCGTCATCGAACGAGCGGACGAGCTCCATAGCGTGTTCAAGCTCGCGGTTTGTGAGCGCATCGTCGCATGCCTGCCAATCGAGCATGTGAACGCTCCCGGGATCGTTTTTACACCGTAGGTTGCTGTAGATCTCTTCGGTGATGTGCGGGGCAAACGGGGCCATGAGGCCGACAAGACGGCGCATCACGTAATAGATCGTCTCGTAGGCAAAGATCTTCTGTTCTGATTCACCTTCGAGCCACATCCGGGGCCGGACGAGCTGGACGTACCAGCGCGAGAGATCTTCGAGAATGAAATTGAGGATCTCCCGGGTTGCCCGGTGGAGCTGGCACTCCTTTGTGCTTGCATCTACGATCCCGGCGACCGTGTTGATCCTTGAGACGATCCAGCGGTCTTCGTCCGGGAGCTCGCGGAGGTGCGACCGGACAAACGAGCCGTCCCAGTGCCCGCTTTTTGCCTCGGGTTCGAACCTGTCGAGGATCATGTACGGCATCGGAAACCGGTACACGTTCCAAAGGATGTTCATCGTCCGGTTGACAGTCGCGATACCGTCCCAGTTGAACTTTAAGTCGTCCCAGGGGGCAGATGAGGAGAGCACATAGAGCCGGAGCACGTCGACCCCGACCTTTGCGATCACTTCCTCGGGTGCCACTACGTTCCCGAGGCTCTTTGACATCTTCCTGCCCTCTGCATCGAGAGCAAAGCCGTGCATGCAGACACTCTTGTACGGCGCCTTCCCGAATGCGATCGTGCTTGCCCCGAGCTGCGAGTAGAACCAGCCCCGGGTCTGATCCTGTCCCTCGGTGATAAAGTCCGCAGGCCAGAGTTTTTCAAACTCATCGGTCTTTGCCGGGAAGCCGACCGTTGCCCATGACGCAACCGCGGAGTCGAACCAGACGTCGAAGATATCCCCGACCCGCTTCATCGTGCCGCCGCACTCGCAGGGGATTGTCACCTGGTCCACGAAAGGGCGGTGGGGATCGGGGACCTTCTGTCCGCTCGCCTTTTCCAGTTCCGCAATCGTGCCGATCACCCGGTATTTGTCGCATTTGTCGCAGATCCATACCGGTATAGGGATGCCCCAGTACCGCTGCCGGGAGACGCACCAGTCCCGGGCCTCCTTGATCCAGTCATAGAACCGGGCGCTGCCGGCCCACTCGGGGTACCACGTGACTTTCTTTACCTCCGAGAGCATGAGGTCCCGCATCTCCGAGGCTTTCAGGAACCACTGGGATGTTGCCCGGAAGATGATCGGTGTCTTGCAGCGCCAGCAGTGGCCGTACCGGTGGGTAATCTTCTCGGTCGCGAGCAGCCTTTCTCCGAGTGCATCGAGCACCTCTCCATTCGCGTCCCGGACAAATTTCCCGGCAAAGATCCCCGTTTCGGGCCGGAACTTTCCTGCCCCGTCCACCGGGCAGACAATGGCGAGTTTCTCTTTTGTCCCGAGCACGTAGTCGTCCCAACCGTGGCCCGGGGCAATATGCACCATGCCGGTGTTCTCCATTGCAACAAAGTCCGCAGCAACAACCCGGTGGGCGATCTCCTTCTGGATCGGAACCCCATCCATGAGCGGGGAGTCGTACTCCCAGCCGATGAGTTCAGCGCCTTTTTTGGTCTCTAACGTTTCGAACTTCTGGTACCGCCCTTTCTTGAGCACGGATTTTACGAGATCCTCTGCCACCCAGAGGTATTCCTCGCGCCCGTTCTTCTCTGCATGAACCCGTGCGTAGACAAATTCTTTTCCCACCGCGACCGCTACGTTGGCGGGAAGGGTCCAGGGAGTTGTCGTCCAGATCACAAGCGACTCGCTTACCTTACCCCTGATCGGGAACTTGACAAAGACCGAGGGGTCGGTCTCGTCCCAGTACTCGACCTCGGCGTCCGCAATCGCCGTCTCGCACCGGGGGCACCAGTTCACGACCCGGTACCCGCGCTCAAGCATCCCCTTCTCCTGTGCTTTCGCCAGTGTCCACCATGCTGCTTCCACATACCATGGCTTGATCGTCTGGTACGCGTTTTTGAAATCCATCCAGATCCCGAGGTTCTCGAACTGGGCGTCCATGAGTTCCTTGTTCTTTATCGCGAACTCCCGGCACTCGTTGATAAACTTTTCAATCCCGAATGTCTCGATATCCTTTTTGGAGGCAAAGCCGAGTTTTTGCTCGACTTTCACTTCGATAGGAAGGCCATGCATATCGTAGCCCGCACGGTCGATCACATTCCTGCCGTTCATCCGGTGGTAGCGGAGGATCGAGTCTTTTATAATTTTGTTCCACGCGGTACCAAGGTGGATCTGACCGGTGGTGTATGGCGGGCCGTCGACAAAGAAGAATGCCCTGCCGGCACTGTGCTGCTCTTTTACTGCCTTGTAGGTATCGTGAGTGCGCCAGTACTCCTGCACCTCACGCTCGATAGCTTTCGCGGAAAAGTTTGCGGTAACTTCCTTCACAACATCCCTCTTTCTACGGTGGCGGGATACCCAAACGTATCGATATATGTTGACTCTTTATCACAAAGTAGTTTTCTTGTGCCTGTTTTTTGCCGCTGATTACCCTGCTTCCGTTGATACATTCGCCGGTGCCATGAGAGCGGCAAACAGCGGATGAATACGGGCTTCATGTCAGCCACGCAGGACATCAGCCAGGCACGGTACACATTTGATACCCTGAATGTCGGCTGCGTGCAGGTCAACGATATCCCTGCGCTCCGCGCCGATCTTATATGCCGTACGGCGGCGTGGAGAGATCCGGTACCGGCTGTGAGGGGCGGCGGT
>Ga0181520_10001618_pt1 | contig 45234 bp, 29 predicted proteins | sample PEATcosm2014_Bin_29_FD_132451 | JGI IMG/M metagenome (GOLD analysis project Ga0181520, IMG submission 132451) | Peatland microbial communities from MTU Mesocosm Facility, Houghton, MI, USA - PEATcosm2014_Bin02_30_metaG | ecosystem: Environmental > Terrestrial > Soil > Wetlands > Peat | place... | reverse complement strand
TCCCCAGCGCGAGCAACTACTACTAATTTTTTCTCGCTTTCGAACGAAACCAAAGCGGACATCTTTAGCTGCTACTACTGCGGACTTGTTTAACTGTCAGCGACACTATTTAAGTAGTAATTCTCGAAAGGTTGCAGCATTTCCCCGGGGTGCGGATAATTGAATCGGTTCAGTTAAAGAAACCATTTGTCGGGAAAACAGTTTGGCCTTTATAGGGTTTGCCGGAAGTGCGCTGTCGGGAATTCACCCTACACGGCATCCGTTAATGTCGCCGTTTTGGCGTCCAAAGAAGAAACCGGGTTCGCGATCGGCTCCGAATTAGAAATGGCGCCGCGCAATTTATGGCGTGAACTACATGGCCAGCCCATGACGAATCGCAAAACGCGTCAGGGCGACATTGGTCGTCAGCCCGGTCTTCGCCGTGATGCGTGCGCGGTAGGTCCCGATCGTTTTTTCGCTCAGGGACAGCGCTGCCGCGATCTCTTTGATGCTTCTGCCGAGGGCGACCATGCCCAAGACCTGCAACTCGCGCGGCGAAAGTTTCTCCGTCGGCGTTTGCCGGGCGTCGCCGGACAACTCGTCCGCCAGCCGTTCGGCCAGCGACGCGGTGACGTATTTTCCGCCGGACAAAATCCGCTTCGCGGCTGTCACTAATTCTTCCGACGCCTGGTTCTTGCCGAGATAGCCGGCCGCGCCGAGTTTGAACGAGCGAACGGCAAACTCCTCCTCGGGGTAGGCGCTCACCACCAGCACCGGCGTCCGTGGGTGCAGCCGCCGCGACTGCTGCAGCAGCGCCAACCCGTCCGGTCCCGGCAAGTTAATGTCCAGCAGCGCCAAGTCCCATTTCTGGCTTTGAAACGCGCCCAGCGCGGCAGCCGAATCGGCAGCCTCGCCGAACTCGGCATCGGGATATTCGTCGGCGAGAATTTCCTTGAAGCCGCGCCGCACGATGGGGTGGTCGTCGACAATGAGCACGCGAATCACTTATTTTCCTCCAGAGCCGCCAGCGGAATGCTCGCCATGACGACGGTGCCTCCCTCGGGTCGCCGTTGAAAAATAACCCGGCCGCCGAATTGGGCCGCGCGTTCCTCCATCCCCAACAGACCCAGCGAGCGCTGGCTGGCGAGGTCGGAGGCTTGGATGCCTTTTCCGTTGTCTTGAACGCGCAACACAACGTCCGATTCCACGACGCAGAGATCGACGGTCACCCGCGTGGCCTGCGCGTGCCGGGCGACGTTGGTCAGGCATTCCTGAACGATGCGAAACAATGCCGTGTTCTTATCGGGCGAGAGTCTCAGCGAACCAGCGGGCGCCCGCGCCTCGCAATCGATGCCCGTATTCTCTCGGAAACGCCGGGCTTCGTAACGCAGCGCCGGACCCAGTCCCAATTTGTCCAAAACGCCCGGCCGCAACTCGCCCGCGAGCCGCTGGACGGTGGCGATTGTGGCGTCCGCCAGTTCCGAGGCGTCCGACACCCGCCGGCGCAGCTTGAGCATCTCCGGCGTCGGCTTCAACTTGCCGAGCGCCCGGCCAATCCACCGCAGGTCCATCTTGAGGCCGGTCAGGTTTTGCCCCAACTCGTCGTGAACTTCGCGGGCAATGCGTGTGCGCTCGGTTTCGCGAATCGTCTCCAGACGCGCGACTAGCGCGTGCATTTGCTCGCCATATGCCTTCAGCCGCTCTTCCGCCCGCCGGCGTTCCGTGATGTCGCGAACCACGGAGACGATGGCGTACGGGGTTCCGTCCGGCCGCCGCAAATAGCGGCCGATATTCTCGAAGAACATGATCGAGCCGTCTTTGCGGCGAATATCGAATTCCGCGCGCGTGGGTCTGGGCGGGGAACTTTTCGCGGCGGCAAGTTCCCGGTGGTGAATTGCCATGACGTTCTTCAACGACTCGGGCGTCAGCAAGCCTTCCTTTCCCAGGGCCATCGCCTCGTCGACCGTGTAGCCGGTCAACGGCTCGATCGACGGGCTGATGAACAGCGGGTTCAAGTCGAGATCCAACTCCGTCACGATATCCGCTGCGTTGTCCAACACGATCCGGAAGTGGCGTTCGGCGTTGCGGAACGCTTCCTCGGCGCGCTTTCTTTCGGTCAAGTCCGTGGTCGTGCCCGTCGCTCGCACCGGCTTTCCGGACGGGTCTCTGGAGATATAGCCGCGCGTCAACACCGAAACCCAATGTCCGTTTTTGTGCAGCCTGCGGGATTCGACTTCGAAATGATCCAGATTGTTTTGCAGCGCCTGGGCGTATGCTTCCGTGACTCGATCCTTGTCGTCGGGATGCGTCAGGCAATCCCAACTCGATTTGTCTGCGGGAGGCTCATCGGGCGGATAACCCAACATTTCCAACCAGCGCGGCGACAGGAAAAGCGTGTTTTCGGAAAAATCCCAATCCCACCAGCCGTCGTTTACCGCTTTCAGCGCCAGGGCGAATCGCTCTTCACTCTTTCTGCGTTTCTCCTCGGCGGGCGCGCGGTCGGCGTCGCAAGGCGGCGGCGTCATTTTGCTCTTGCGCAAGGCTGCCTCCGTTTGCGCGCCGGCGGTGTCGCGGAACGCACGCCGTGAAAACTTTCCCCATGCGTTACGCGAGCGTTCAACGTCTGATTATTCCTAGTCTTTGCTGTTTTATTATCTGACGAGGAATCTAAGCACGATTCACTCGCGTTGTCACCCGCCCTGCGCCGCGGTTTCCTAGGGAGCGTGCCGTACCGACCGGCCGACGCGCTCCCAAACATGGCGCCAGCCACTTCGGAGGCGCCCCCATCCGAGGAGCCAGCCACTTCGAAAACGCTGCTCCCGCGCACCTCGAAAAGTGTTCGATGCGTTCGAAAATCGAACACAGTGTGTTCGGAAATCGAGCACGGCCGGTTTTTGCAAAAATGTAAGTGCTTGATATCACTAGATATGGTTTTTGGCATAAATCTTGCCCTTAAGCACAGGCATGGCGCGACGACTTCGATACCTGCCGAAACCCTACACCTTGGTCGAGACTGGCACGACAAATTCTGGGCCAAAAGGTATGCGGCGATCCCGATCATCGACGACGAGTCGCTCCTCGGTCGCGTTCACTATTTGCTGAGTCAGGGTTGCAACGAGGGCCTCGTCGAGCGGCCGGGCGATTGGCCCGGCGTGAACTGCGTCAAGGCGCTCGTCGAGGGCGAAAAGTTGGTCGGTACGTGGATCGATCGCACGAAGATGTCCGAAACATCGCGCGTTGACAAGTCGCGAAAAGAATCCGATTTTTCCGCGCGTTACGAGGTTCCGCTGATGCCGCTGCCGTGCTTCGCTGAGTTGACTCCGGGGCAGCGAGCGGCGAAGTGGCGGGAAATGGTCAACGCCGTCGAAACCGAGACGGCCGAACGACTCGCGAGAGAAAACCGCAAGGTCATGGGAGCGGCGTGGGTGCTGCGGCAAGACCCGCACTCTCGTCCGGTCGATTTGGAGAAACGGCCGCAGCCGCTGTGTCACGCCGCGACAAAAGAAGCCCGCCTGGACCACCGTGGCGCGTACAATATGTTCGTTGCTGCCTATCGTGCCGCGCGCGACCTATTCTGGCGGCAACCGCCCGCGGCCGTTTACCAGTTTCCCGCGGGATCGTATGTGCCGCCGTTCGTTCCGTCGTTGCCCGCGCCGAGCTAAACCTCGCGTAGACGCCGCGATAACCCTCGACAGCACGTCCCACGGCGAAAAAGTATCCGTCGCCCGAATCTCGGTCGGAGCGCCGTTCAATACGCGGCAATTCGGGAATTTCCGTGGACAGCAATTCCGCCGAGCGGCAAGAACGACGTCGAACTTATCTGGTCGGCCGCGCGAAAATCACTCCGCTTTGGCACGCCCTATCGAAGTGGCTGGCGCCTCGTCAGCCGCCGTGCCGAATCGGCTGGCGCCTTGTCGGAGACTGAATCATGATTCATTGCGCACGAAAGTCGGACGTCTTATTTTTATTGCAACATTAACTTGCTGGGCGGCGGATTTTGCAGTTTCCTATGTTGGGTCGACGTTTAACAGGCCCGATTCGCAACAAAGGCGGCGACACTCGCAACCCCGACGCGGAGATCATCTTAATGAGGCGCTCGTCTAAATACCGGCTCGGCCCGTTCGAGGGCGACCCGGCCCGTTTGCAGCGGCTGATCGGCCGCCTGGAAGAACTGCGCACCAATCTGCGCAAATTCGAGGACAAATTCGCCGACCGCGTCAGTCTGATCGACCGCGCCTATGAAGCCAGCGCGCGCAACCTGCTGCATTATATCGCGATGCGGCAATACGATATCCGGGAAATGCAGGACGAATTGGCGTCGTTCGGCCTGGCGTCGCTCGGCCGCAGCGAATCGCACGTTATGGCCACCCTCGACGCCGTGCTCCAATTCCTTCGCAAGGCCGCGAACCTGCCGCCGCAGCCGCCCGAACCGCGCCGCCCCGCGCTCACCTACCACGAGGGCCGCGATATCATCGAGACCCACACCGAATCGCAGCTCGGCAAAGCGCCCGCGCGCCGCAAAGTGCGGATCATGGTGACGCTGCCCTCCGAGGCCGCCGACGACTACCCGCTCGTGCGCGGCATTCTCAAGGCGGGTATGGACTGTGCCCGCATCAATTGCGCTCACGACGACGAGGCCGCCTGGGCCCGCATGGTCGCGAACATCCGCCGCGCCGAACGCGCCCTGGGCAAGCCCTGCCGCATTCTGATGGACCTGCCCGGGCCGAAGCTGCGCACGGGCGACCTCGCTCCTGGACCACGCGTCATGCGCTGGCGCGTGCGAAAAGACGCGTGCGGCGTCGTCGTGGCGCCGGCGCGCCTCTGGCTGACGTCGGCCGCGCAGCCCGAAACGCCCCCCGAAGCCGCCGTCGTCGTGCCGCTGGCCGGCGAGTGGCGCGCCGAACCGGGCGACGATCTGTCGTTCGTCGATGTACGCGGCCGCCAACGATCGTTGCGCGTTGTCGGCGCCGCGGGCGCCAGCCGCTGGGCGGAAGCCGATCGCGTCGCCTACCTCGCCGCCGGCACGGAACTGCGGCGCCAGGGCGAGGGCGACGACGAAATCGCCGCGGTCGTCGGCGATCTGCCGCCGCTCGCGCAGGCGATCGACCTGTTCTACGACGACGTCCTGATTCTGACCGCCGATCCCGCGCCAGGTCGGCCGGCGGTGCGCGACGCGGCCGGCCGCGCGATCGAGCCAGCCCGCATCTCGTGCACGCTGCCGCAAATATTTGCCGACGTGAAACCGGACGAGCGCATCTGGCTGGACGACGGCAAAATCGGCGCGGTCGTCGAAAAGGCCGGCCCGGAGGAAATCCGCCTGCGCATCGTGCGCGCCAAGCCCGGCGGCAGCAAATTGCTCGCGGACAAAGGCGTCAATCTGCCGGACAGCGACCTGCGCATCAAAGGCCTCACCGAACAGGATATCGCCTCGTTGCCGTTCATCGCGCGGCACGCCGATCTGGTCGCGATGTCTTTCCTGCGCGGGCCGGACGACGTGCTCGAATTGCAGGCGCACCTGGCGAAAATGCGCGCGGCGAGCCTGGGCATCGTGCTGAAAATCGAGACGCGCAAGGCGTTGGAGCGGCTGCCGGCGATCCTGCTCGCGGCGATGCGCAGCCACCCGATCGGCGTGATGATCGCGCGCGGCGATCTCGCGGTCGAGGTCGGGTTCGAGCGCCTGGCCGAGGCGCAGGAAGAAATACTGTGGATCTGCGAGGCCTCGCACATCCCCGTCATTTGGGCCACGCAGGTGCTGGAAAATCTGACGAAACAGGGCCTGCCGTCGCGCGCCGAAATCACCGACGCCGCGATGAGCGTGCGCGCGGAATGCGTGATGCTCAACAAGGGGCCGTACATCCTCGAATCGATCCGCGTACTCGATGACATCCTGCACCGCATGGAAGCCCACCGGAAGAAACAGTCCACCGTTTTCGGGCGGCTGGACGTTTCCGATTTCGGCGGGTAAGTTGCACATTGCGCCGGAGCGGACAACCGGCGCTTTTCCCCAGAACGAATCGACGGAGCAGGCATGACTGCGGATAAAAAGCTCCCGGGCCGGTTGATCGCCTTCGAAGGTCTCGACGGCTCGGGCATCTCGACGCAAATCCACCTGGTTCAGCGCTGGCTGGCCGGTTTGGGCTGCCGCGTCTTCTATAGCGAGTGGGACTCCAGCGAAATGGTCAAGGAGGCCACGCGCCGCGGCAAAAAGCAGCAACTCTTCACGCCCACCACCTTCAGCCTGGTGTACGCGACCGACTTCGCCGACCGCTACGAGCGCCAGATTCTGCCGATGCTCAAGGGCGGCTTCATCGTTTTGTGCGATCGCTACGTGTTCACGTCGTTCGCGCGCGACGCCGTGCGCGGTTGCGATCCGGCCTGGTTGCGCGAGTTGTACGGCTTTGCGCACATTCCGGACCTCACATTTTATCTCGACCTGCCGCTGCACATGGCGATCAACCGCATCTTCGAAAATCGGCAGCAGCTCAACTACTTTGAAGCGGGTATGGATCTCGGCCTGTCGCAGGACATCTACGAGAGCTTCCGCCTGTTCCAGGGCCGCGTGGCGGACCGCTACCTGCAAATGGTCAACGAATTCGCGTTCACGGTCGTCGACGCGACGCGCAACATTCACGAGCAACAGGAGATTCTGCGCGCGAGCATCGCCGCGGCGATCGATCCGGCCGACTTCCGCGAAAGGGCGTCGCAATGACCGCGAAACGTTGCTATTTCAGCCCGCCGCCCGGCGTCGATTTGTCGCGGTTGACCGGCACGCTGATCGTCATCGAGGGCCCCGACGCGTCGGGCCGTTCGACCCACATCGTCCAATTGACCAAGTGGCTCGAGGAAGAAGGCTACGCGGTGGTGCACGTCGGACTGCGCCGCTCGATGCTCGTCAGCCCGGAACTCGACCGCGCGAAAAAGGGCAATGTCGTCAGCCCGCGCACGATGTCGCTGTTTTACGCGGCCGACTTTTACGACCAGATGGAAAACGTGCTCGTTCCCGCCCTGCAGGCCGGGGCGGTGGCGCTAGCCGACCGCTACATCTTCACGCTCATGGCGCGCGACCTCGTGCGCGGCGCCGAGCCGCACTGGGTCGAGTCGCTCTACTCGCGCGCGCTCGTGCCGGACGCTGTCTTTTTTCTCAAGGTCTCGCGCGAGACGCAGGCGGTTCGTTCGTTGAAGGCGCGCGGCGGCCTCGATTATTGGGAATCGGGGATGGACCTGCGGCTGTCGCGCGACTGGTTCGACTGCTTCGTCAAATACCAGACGCGGCTCGCCCAGGTCTTCGCCGGCTTCCAGGAGAAGCACGGTTTTGAAGTCGTCAACGCGAATCGCTCGCTCAAGGCGATTCAAAGCGATCTGCGCGCGCATTTGCGGCGCGTGTTGGCGGGCCTGAAAGCCTGACCGGCGCGCCGGCGGATCGACCAGGCGAGGGGGAGACACCATGCGGCACGGCAGTTTGATTCTCTTGGCTTTGGCGGCGATGTTGACGCTCTCGTGGGCGGCGGGTTGCGGGTCGAGCAGCAGTTCGAGCGCGGCCAAAATCGACGACGACAACGACGCCGCGCCCGATGACGACGACAACGACGCCTCGCCCGACGACGACGTTTCGCCCGACGACGACGTTTCGCCCGACGACGACGCCTCGCCGGCCGACGACGACTCCGCACTGCCCGAGTGGATCGTCATTCCGGCCGGCGACATGACGATCCGCGTGCAGACGAACCCGTACTACCTGGAAATCGACGGTCCGGACGCCGCGATTCTTTTGGCCACGCCCGAGACGTCGAAGAAAGACCTCAACCTTTCGCCGATGGTGTTCCTGCCGCACGCGTTCCAAACCGGTCAGCTCGGCGGCGACTGGTATTACGCCAAGCAGGTGCTGGCCGACCGGATCGAGAACGGCGACCATGTCTTGAAAGTGCGCGCGGTCGATTCCGCCACGGGCACGCACGAGGCGTCGCTCTCGGTGGCCTTCCACGTCGACGGCAACGACCACTTGTATTTCACCGCGACCGGCGGCGGCGTCGATGACATCGAATATCACACCGGCGCGTACAAGTTGGACCCCGACGAGCATTTCTTCGGGCTCGGCCTGCAGTTCGACAATATCGACCAGCTCGGCCAACTGAAGACCATGTTCGTCGGCCTCAGCGAAGATCTCTCGTCCGATTACATCCAGAATCACGCGGCGATGCCGTTTTACATTTCCAACCGCGGCTACGGCCTGTTCGTCGAATCGAAAGCGCACGGCTACTTCGATATGGGCAGCAGTTTGCCGAGCGCGTACGGTTACAAATACCACGCGACCGCCTTGCGCACGCACGTCTTTTACGGCCCCGATCCGTTGAACGTCATCGCCGGCTACACCGCCGTCACGGGCCGGCCGCCAATGAACCCCGACTATCTCTTTGGCCATCTCGATTGGCGCGATCAGATCAATTCCGATGCAGACGCGCAATCCGACATGGACGCGATGCGCTCGCACGGCATCCCAACGTCGGTCTATCAGGTCGACGCGCCGTGGGAAACCGCCTACCAAACATTTCAATTCAACCAATGCCCGTCGGGCTGCCAGTTCGTCGATGCGCAGGCGATGATCGACTACGCCCATCAGAAAGGCTACGCGTTTTATTTGTGGACGGCGGAGTTCGTCGACCTCACGTCGCCGGTGGAAGAGCCGGGCATGATTTCCGACAACTCGGCGGAATTCGATTACGCCAAGACAAACGGGTACCTCGTGCCGATTCTCGGCGTGTTATATCAGTACAAGTGGTGGCACGGCGACGGCTGCATGGTCAATTTTCTCAACCCGGCGGCTTACGCGTGGTATCAGAACCTCGCGAGCGGCGTGATGAAGATGGGCGTGCAGGGCTTCAAGATGGACGGCGGCGAGTACGTCGGCGCGGACACGCTGGGCCTCTGGACGGTCGGCGCCTTCGACATGGGCGGGTACGGGAACGTTCAGACCGACTGGTACAATTATAAATGGCAATATCACCAACTCTTCTGGGATCTCGCGCAGCAATACAACCCGGGCACGGGCATCTCGACCGTCCGCACCGCCGTCTGGGGCGAGCAGGTGCATGTCAACTATTACTGGCCGGGCGACATGAAGCACGGGTGGGGCGTCGGGATCGAAAATCTGGGCCTCCCCGCGGACATCATCGGCGGCTTGACGCTCGGGACCGCCGGCTTCCCCTACTACGGCTCGAACGACGGCGGCTTCGCCGATTACAACCCGGACGATCTGGAGCTGCTCGCGCGCTGGACGGAGTATTCCGCCTTCCGGCCGATCTTCGAGAGCCCGAAGAACGGCGCGCAGGAAACCTGGGAAGTGTACGCGGCGCCGATGGCGCAAATTTATCAGACCTACGCCGTGTGGCACACGCGCCTTTATCCCTATATGAAGGCCTATGCGCAGCAGGCGACGCAGACCGGCGCGCCGATGATGCGCATGCTGCCGCTGCAATTCATGAGCGATACGAATACCTACGCCCGCAATTGGGATTATCTGCTCGGCGACTGGCTGCTGGTCGAGCCGGTTTACCTGCAAGGCGCGACGACGCGCGACGTCTATTTCCCCGCCGGCACGTGGGTGTCGTTCTGGACCAACGCCGTGCACCAGGGTCCAGGGCATTTCACCGAAACCGCCGCGCTCGACAGCATTCCCGTGTACGCCAAGGCCGGCGCGATCATTCCGCTGCTCGATCCGTCGGTGCAGACGCTTTATCCGACCACCGACCCGACGATCGTGACCCTGCAGAGCGCGGACAATTTGATGTGGGTCAACCTGTACCCCTCGGGCGCGACCTCGTTCAAACTTTTCGACGGCACCGCGTTCGCCATGTCGCAGACCGGCGAATCCTTCACGCTGGCCGTTTCCGGCGCGCCGCTCGCGCGGACGTATTCGTTGTGCGCCGTCCCGGCCACGTACGGCGGCGGGGCGCCGACCACCGTGACCGGGCCCTCGGGTGCGCTGACGAACTACACCAGCTACGACGACTGGAACGCCGCTACGTCGGGCTGGTTCTTCGACGCCGCGGCCGGCAATCTGTGGATTCGCGACACCTGCACGTCGGGGACGTTCTCGGCGGCGTGATCGCCGCGAAGCACACCTTTGCCGCGGCGGCAAAAGTGTGCCACCCAGTGGCCATTTACCAATTACGCTATGGTAACGGTGTCGCGCAACGGATGTCTATTCGGCGATCGCCCTCTTATCGGATAAGGCGTTCGGGGTGGCGCATTTCCGACCGAGCATCGAGGTCCGGGGTGTGCGGACCGTTTGCCGTGCACGCGTTCTGACCGCCGCTCTTGCGCGGGCGGGGCGATTCCCCTACGATTTCGCCGCTTGGCAGGTCTCGCATCTTCGCAGGCCCAGGAGGCGATAAATCCGGTCGGCGCCGCGCCGCGGCCGGTCGCAGGTGCAATGGAGCGGCCGGCGCGGCCGGGCAGGATGCAGTCGATGGCGGAGTCGCGATGGCGCGGAACGCGTATTTCAAACAACATCCGTATTTTGCGCAGGCGGCGCTCGCGACAATCTTGTGCCTGGCGGTCGGCAAACTCATCGGCCTGGGCATCTTCGAAGACGCTTACATCACGTTTCGTTGCGCCGACAACTTCGCCGAAGGGCACGGCCTGACCTTCAACCCCGGCGAACCCGTCGAGTCCACAACCTGTTTCTTCTTTGCGCTGCTGCTCGGCCTGGCGCGAAAGTTTCTGCATTTCAACCCGGCGTTCACGGCCGGCGTGCTCAATTTCGGCGCGGTTTTCTTCATCCTCTGGTCGCTTGCCCGGCGGGGCGCGCAACGCACGCCGGACACGCCGCCGCCCGCGCTGCCGAACGCCGGCTTCTGGTTCGGCGCGCTGAATCCGGGCCTGTGGGCGTACGCGCATTCCGGCATGGAGATGATTTTCTTCACCGGCCTGCTGTTTGCGGGCTTCCTGTTTCTGCTCGACCACGTGGAACTCGGCCGCCCGGCGTGGCCGGCGGGGCTCGCCTTCGGTTTTGCGGCGATCACCCGCATGGAGGCGGCGGCCTTCGCGATTCTGGCGGCGGGGATCGCGCTGTATTTCGGCGCGCGCGATCGGCGGTGGCGCGGCGTCGCGGGCGTTCTGGCGCCATTCGTCATCGTCTTCGGCCCGGTGTTGGCGTACCGCTGGCGCTACTATGGACATCCGCTGCCGATTTCATACTACGTCAAGGTCGACGGCGGCAGCTTCGCGCTGTTGTCGCGCGGCCTGTCGTACGTCGCGCACTGGCTGTTCACCAACCCGCTGGTCGCGCTGACTTTCTTCCTGGCCGAACGCTACCTGCGCCGGAAAACGGTCATTGCGCGGCGCTCCGCCCTCGGCCTGCTCTGGATGGGCGCGTACGCGGCTTACGCGGCGTACGTCGGCGGCGACTATCTGCCGTACCACCGTTTTCTCGTGCCCTTGATCCCCGTCGCCGCGTGGATGATCGACGACCAGTGGCCGCTGTGGGCCGCGCGAGTGGCCGCGTCGCGCCCGAACCTGCCGCCGCTGACGCGGGGGAAGCTGCTGGGCGTGTTCGTCGGCTGCCAAGTGTTCGCCTGGATCATCCCGCTCCAATTTCTCGGGTTGTTCGGCGAAATCAGGAAAACGGCGGGCTGGCGGGAGGTCGGCGAAGCATTGCACCGCCAGATTCCCGATCGCCACGCCTCGATCTACACGCTCGCCGCGGGCGCCGTGCCCTACTTCAGCAAACTGCGCGCCTACGACGGCCTGGGCCTGACCGACCCGCAGGTCGCGTTCAAAAAGGTCGCGCTCGGCACGGGCGTGCCCGGCCACGAAAAATCCGACACCAGCCGCATTCTCACGCTCGCGCCGGATATCATCATTTACTTGTCGTTTCCCAAAGATGCGGAAATCAAGAATCTGCCCTACTACACGAAGACCGAGCCGAAGGCCTACGTCGACGCCTTCGGCAAGGTGTACCCGCTCTATCTGACGCCCGACCAATCCGGGCCGACGAGTCTGATCGGCGCCCATCAGGCGATGACCAAATTCTTCGACGACGATAATTTCCAAAGCCGCTACCAGTTGATGAAACTGCGCGACCCGGCGTTGACGGCGGTGTTTTTTGTCCGCAAAGATGCGCCGGCCTGCGTGCGCCGCGCCTTCGAACCGTTCCGGCTGCACGGCCGGCCGATGGATTGGCGCGAGGAGCCATGAGCCCGGCGCGCCGCTCTACGCCGGGCCGGCGGGCCGGCCGCGGCGCCGCGGGCAGGAGGCGATCTCGCTGACGAGGCTGTTGCAAAAATATCCCTATTTCGTGCGCGCGGCGTTGCTGACGCTCGTCTGCCTCGCGGCCGGCCGGCTGGTCGGCCTCCGCGTGCTCGAAGACGCCTATATCACCTTTCGCTGCGCCGACAATTTTGCCGAGGGTCACGGCCTGAATTTCAACCCCGACGAGCCCGTGGAATCGTCGAGTTGCTTTTTCTTCGCCGTGCTGCTGGGCCTGGCGCGCCGCTGGGGCGGCGTCGGGCCGGCGGTCGCGGCCGCCGTCTTGAACTTCAGCGCCTATTTTTTCCTGCTCTGGGCGCTGGCGCGGCGGGCCGGGCGCGACGCCGCGCTGGCGCCGCCGTCGTTTCCGCGCACCGCGGGCTTTTGGTTCGCGGCGCTGCACCCCGGCTTGTGGGCGTACGCTCATTCCGGCATGGAAACCGTTTTCTTTACGGGCCTCGTTTTCGCCGGCTTTCTGCTTCTGCTCGACAACCTGGAACGCGATCGGCCGGCCTGGCTCGCGGGAGTGGCGCTCGGCTTCGCCGCGATCACGCGCATGGAAGCGGCGGGGTTGGCCGTTCTCGCCGTCGCGTTGACGCTCGTGCACGGCAAGCCCCAACGCCGCTGGCGCGACGCGTGGGCCGTCGTGCTGCCGTTCGCCGCGATCTTCCTGCCGGCGCTCTTCTGGCGCTGGCATACGTACGGCCATCCGCTGCCGCTGGCGTATTACGTGAAGGTCGACGGCGGCGGCGATCTGCTCACGGGCCGCGGGGTCGGCTACGTGGGCCGGTGGCTCTTTCTCAATCCGCTGATGCCCCTGACGATCGTCCTGGGCCTGCGGTTTTGGCGCGCGAAAACCGCGATCGCGCAGCGGTGCGCCGTGGGTCTCGCGTGGCTGCTCGCGTATATCGGCTACGTCGCGCGCGTCGGCGGCGACTATCTGCCGTACTTTCGTTTTTTCCTGCCGGTCGCGCCGATCGCCGCCTGGATGATCGCGGACCAGTGGCCGCTGTGGACGGCGATCTCGCGCAGGAAATTGATTGGGCTGTTCGTCGGCGCGGAACTGCTGGCCGCGTTCTTCCCGTTCCAACTCGGCGTATGGTGGATCGACGCCGGGGCCACCGCCAGCCGCACGATGATCGGCGAGGCGCTGCATCGCAAGCTGCCCGACCGCGGCACGACGCTGTACACGATCACGGCCGGCGCGCTGCCGTATTTCAGCAAGTTGCGCGCGTACGACGCCCTCGGGCTGACCGATCCGGCCGTCGCGTTCAAGCGGGTCGAACTCGGCGCCGGCAAGCCGGGCCACGAGAAGCACGACGTCGAGCGCATCTTTGCGCTGCGGCCGGATATCATCGTACTCGGCGCGTTCCCCAACGGCACGAAACTCAAGTGCCTGCCGCATTACGCGCGCACCACGACTTGGAGCTTTGTCGACGGGGACTGCGCTGTGACCCCTGTGCCCGTTCCCGAGGCGGGACCCGCCTCGACGCACTGGGCATCCACGGAAATCGCCCTGAGCCTGCTCTTCGCCGAGCCGCGGTTCCTCGACCTGTACGAACTGATGCGTCTGCAAGATCCGGCGCTGCTGGCGCTGTTCTACGTCCGCAAAGACGCGCCCGCCGGCGTGCGCGCCGCGTTCGCGCCGTACAACCTGCCGCTGACTGCCCCGGAGCCCGCGCCCCATCTTTGAAAAACCGGCCGCCGATGATAGTCTCGGATGCGTCGAATTTCCGTTTGCTGACCGAAGCCACCTGCATCGGGGGATGCGCATGACGCCCAATTCGAACGACCTGGCAAGAGAAGACCTCGCGCAACGCCGCTTGGCGCGCGCCCAGGCGATCGCCGCGGCCGGCGGCGTCGAAGCCGCGTTGCACAGCGGCGCGCTGCCCCGCGACGCCGACGTCACGCTGTCCGAAGCCCTCGTTCTCGGTCTGTTGCGGCAGGAGGTCGCGCGGTTCGTCTGCGTGCTCGGCCACGGCTCGACCGAGATCGGCGAGGTGCTGCGGCTGTACGCGCAGGCCGGGCTCGTGCGCGTGCACGGCGTGCGCAGCGAGATCGAAGCCTCGCACGCCGCGGCCGCGCTGCGCTGGATCACGGGCGAGAAGGCGGCCGTCGTCACCTCGATCGGGCCGGGCGCGCTGCAGGCCCTCGCGGCGTCGATTGCTCCGGCCAGCAACGGGCTGGGCGTGTGGTATTTGCTGGGCGACGAGACGACGGAAGACGAAGGCTTCAACATGCAGCAGATCCCGAAGCACGAGCAGGGTCTGTTCCTCAAGCTTTTCTCGACGCTCGGCGAGGCCTATTCGTTGCACACGCCCGGCGCGCTCGGCGCGGCGCTGCGGCGCGGGATGAACGTGGTCGATCACCCCTATCGCGGCGGGCCGTTTTTCCTGTTGATGCCAATGAACACGCAGGCCGCGCGACTGCCCGCTTTCAACCTCGACGAACTGCCCGCGGGTCAGCCGGCGGCGGTTCCGGCGGCGGCCGACGGCGACGCGTACGAGGCCGCGGCCGACGCCTTGCTCGCGGCCGAGCGCGTCGTGGTGCGGGCCGGCGGCGGGGCGCGGCGCGCGGGGCCGGAGTTGGCCGAGTTTCTCGAACTCGTCGACGGCGTCGCGGTCACCAGCCCCGTCGCCTCGGGCGTGATTCCCTACGGCCATCCGCGCAACATGACCGTCGCGGGCAGCAAGGGCTCGATCTGCGGCAATTACGCGCAGGACGAAGGCGATTTCTTGGTCGCGATCGGCACGCGCGCCGTCTGCCAATCCGACAGCAGCCGCACCGCGTATCCGCAGGCGCGGGGCGTCGTCGCGATCAACGCCGACGCGCGCGATGTCGTGCATTACAACAAAACGATTCCGCTGTTCGGCGACGCGGCGGCGACGTTGCGCGAGTTGAACGCGCGCCTGCGCCGGCGGCTCGGCGGCAAGCCGAAGGCCGCGGGCGAATCGCCGTGGTTCGCGGCCTGTCGCGCGCAAAAGCAACGCTGGGACGACTTCAAGGCCGAACGCTATCGCCGGCCGACGTTGTTCGACGCGGCCTGGCAGGCGGAAGTTTTGACCCAGCCGGCGGCGATCAAGGCGGCGGTCGATTGGGCGCGCGGCAACGGCGCCGTGGCCCTCTTCGACGCCGGCGACGTGCAGGCCAACGGCTTTCAAATCGTCGAGGACGAAAGCCTCGGCCAGACCTTCACCGACACCGGCGCCAGCTACATGGGCTTCGCCGTTTCGGCGCTGCTGGCGACGGGCTTGGCGGCGAAGCCGTTTTACGCCGTGGCGTTCACGGGCGACGGCTCGTTCATGATGAATCCGCAGATTCTGATCGACGGCGTCGAGCACGGCGCGCACGGCTGCATTTTGCTGTTCGACAATCGGCGCATGGCCGCGATCTCGGGGCTGCAGCGCGCGCAGTACGGCGCGGATTTCGCGACGAACGACGGCGTCGCGGTCGACTACGTCGCGCTCGCGGCGGCGGTCAGCGGCGTGCAGGCGGTTTTCGGCGGGCGGTCGATTCCGGAGTTGTTGGCGGCGCTGAAGCGGGCGCGCGCGCACGGCGGGCTGTCGCTGATTCACGTGCCGGTTTATTGCGGCGACGATCCGCTCGGCGGACTGGGCGCGTGGGGCCGCTGGAACGTCGGCAATTGGGTGGCGGACACGCAGGCGTTGCGGCACAAGATCGGGCTGTAGAGGCAATGACGAATGCGGAATGCGGATTGCGGAATGAACAAAACGGCGTTCCATTTTCAGGGGCGTGAAATATGAAGATTGCGGTGATTAATGAGACCAGCGCGGCGGACAAGAACGCGGCGATCGTCGCGGCGTTGCAGGGGCGCGGTCACGAGGTGCTCAACGTCGGCATGAAGAAAAGCGGCGAAGCGCCCGAGTTGACGTACCTGCACACGAGCTTTCTCGCGGCGCTGCTGTTGAACGCCGGGCGGGCGGATTTCGTCGTCGCCGGTTGCGGCACGGGGCAGGGGTTTCTCAACGCGGTGATGCAATACCCAGGCGTGATCTGCGGCCATATTCTGTCGCCGCTCGACGCCTGGTTGTTTCCGCAAATCAACGCGGGCAACTGCGTCTCGTTGATGCTCAATCAGGGCTTCGGCTGGGCGTCGGACATCAATCTGAAATTCATTTTCGACGCCTTGTTCGAGGTCGAGCGCGGCGCCGGCTACCCGCCGCCGCGCAGCGTCAGCCAGCGGGAGAGCCGCACGTTGCTGGCCGAACTCGGGCGTTTGACACACCGCTCGATGGCGGACATCGTGCGCGACGCCGACGAGCGCATCGTCGAGCCCGCGCTTTCGTATCCGGGCGTGTCCGAATTGCTCGCCGTCGAAACGCTCGCGGACAAAGAATTGGCGACGGCGTTGCGTGCGCGGCGAACCGGGTTTTGAACGGCAATTGCGCGACCAGGGAGAAAACAAGATGAGATGGCAACGTTGGTTTTGGCTGACCGGCTCGTTGTTGTGCGTGCTGGCCGCGTTGTTGATCGCTTGCGCATCCGGCGGCAAGAGCAGCAGCAGCGGCGGCGACGATGACACGGCGCCCGTCGACGACGACGACAATGACGACGACGACGCCTCGCCCGACGATGACGACGACGCCTCGCCCGGCGACGACGACGCCTCGCCCAACGGTTGGCCGGGGCCGCCGTGGTTCGGCTGCACCGACCAGGACATCCCCGCGAACGCGACCGTCGTGAAAGCGCTCGACAACGTGGCGCAGTATTACAACGGCGACAGCGACAACAAGCGCCAGGTGGACGTGCAGGCGACGTTCCCCGCCGGCAATTGGGCGCAGGTCACGCTGCGGCTGGAACTCGGCTGCCCGGCCGACGGCGGCTGCGACCATTACGACCGCCTCGCCAATATCTTCCTCGTGCAAAATCCCGGCGCCAACGAGAATCCATTCGAATTGTGGCGTTACATCACCCCGTTCGGCACGTCGATGTGCATGCTGGTGGACATCACGCCGTTCGCCGCGATGTTGAGCGGGCCGCAGACGATCCGCTCGTTCATCGACACCTGGGTCGGCCCGGGCTCGACCGGCGACGGCGCCGGTTGGACCGTAAGCGCCTCGTTCATCTTCCACCCGGCGGCGGGCAAAGACGCGTCGCCGGCGCAAATCGTCAACATCTGGCCGTACGGGTCCATCGAATTGGGGAACCCGGACAACACCATCGCCACGCAGATTCCGCCGCGCACGATGTCGCTGCCGGCGACGATCTCGCGCGCGCAACTGCGGCTGTTCACCACCGGGCACGGCCAGGGCAACCTGCAAGATTGCGGCGAATTCTGCGAACTGGTGTACGCGGCCGGCGTCAACGACCAGACCATTAGCGACTTCCCGTGGCGGACCGATTGCCACGCGAACCCGATCGGCCCCAATGAAATGGGCACCTGGACTTATCCGCGCGACGGCTGGTGCCCGGGCGCGCCGGTCGTGCCCGACGTGATCGACGTCACGTCCGCGCTGACGGCCGGCGGGCAAAACGCCTTCTCCTACAATGTGCTTTTCGACAACGCGACGTACGTCAACACCTGCCGGCCGGGCGCCGGCGGCGCGAACGATCAGTGCGCCGGCTGCGCGTTCGACGACAGCCCCGGCAACTGCGACTACAACAGCGGCGATCACACGATGCCCGTCGATTATCTGAGCGCGCAATTGCTCATTTGGGAATGACGGCGGAGGCGAAAATGCACCGGCGCGCGCGCCTTTCTCGCATCGCAATCCTCTTCGTTTCGCTCATGCTCGGGGCGTGCGCCGCCGCGCGCCTGCCGGCCTCTCAGTCTCCCAGCCTCTCAGCCTCCCAGCCGCCGGTTGCGCCCGCGCCAACCATCCTGAAGTTGTTCGATTATGAAAAGCGGCCGATCGAGGCGCGGGTGGAATTGAAGGAAGACCACCCGGGCTACGAAATCTATCGCGTGGTGTTTCCTTCGTACGACCAGAGCGATCCGATCAACCGCGAGACGGTCGCCTGGTACTACCGCCAGAAAGACAATCATCGCCGCGCCGCCATCGTCCAGGTGCCGATTCTCGGGGGCGACTACGAACCGGAGAAGTTCTTCGCGAGCCACTACGCCGAGCAGGGGTTTCACGCGCTGCTGATCGAACGCAAAGAAGGCCTGTTCGCGATCGAAAAGGGTTTTCAACACACGCGCCAGGTGATCCTTCAGACGATCATCGACCAACGCCGCTGCCTCGATTGGTGGTTGGCGCAGCCCGAAGTCGACCCGCATCGACTCGGCGTCACGGGCATCTCGATGGGCGGCATGCTCAGCAGCCTGCTAGTCGCTGTCGACGACCGCATCGCGGCCGCCGTGCTGATGCTCAACGGCGCGGATTTTCCGCGGCTGCTGGAAATCAGCGGCGAGCCGGAGGTCATCGACCTGCGCGCGCGCATCAACAAGATGTACGGCTGGGATGCGCCCGCGATGCGGGCGCAGGCGGCGAAATACATCGCCGACATCGACCCGCGCGTGCTCGCGCCGCGCGTCGACCCGCGGAAGGTGCTGGTCATCTCGGCGCGCTTCGACGACGTGGTGCCCTTCGAGTTAGCGAACGAATGGTGGGAAGCCGCGGGCCGGCCGCAGCGCCTGATCATCCCGACCGGGCACTACTCGTCCGGGTTCTTCATCAGCTACGTTTTTCGGAAGTGCTGCGAACATTTCCGGGCGAAGTTCGGATATCCGGAGGGCTAAACACGGAGATTCGTTTGTTTCAATATGAATTAAACCACAGAGGCAAAGAGATCACAGAGTCAAATTTATTAAAATCCTCTGTGCCCTCTGTGCCTCTGTGGTGAAAGTCCGAATCACAAATCCTTCGTCGCCGACGGCGGCGAAGCCTTCGCCTTCTCCGCTTTGCGATCGCTGTACGTGATGCCGAGGCTCACGTGCATGTTGTCGCCACCGAGGATGAGCTGGATCGCCGTGCGCTCGTCCTGCCATTGCGCCCGAAATTCGAGGTAGCCGCCGGCCACCGCGTCGCCCCAGACGTCCTGATTGTGGCGCAGAAAATCGCCGCCGCTCCAGACTTGCTCTTCCTTCGCCGGCTTGCCGTATTTCTCCGAAAGCAGGCCGAGCAGCTTTTTGTAATCGGCGATGAATTCCTGGTTGTTCGTGTGCTTCTGCTCGATCAGCACCGTCACTTCACTCAAACGGCTGTCGGTGAACAGGTAAATGATCGCGGCGGGGTAGCCGGCGACGCGGCCCTTGTAATAAAGCTTGTCCTCGCCGCGATAGAAAAAACGAAAATCGCGTTCCTTGTCCTTGACCTCGTCGATCGCGACGCCCCACGAGAATTTGCGATAATCGCCGGCGAGCCCGCCGCGCGGCGGCAGCAGCGCCGCCAGCGCGAGCGCGACGAGCAGGGGCAGGCGGCGCAGAACTTTCATCGAAACCTCGAACGAAATCAATGCAACTTTATATACTTCAATTGCGGCGCGGGGCAATCGCCGGCGACGATTTCCAGCCGATGCCAGCGCGTCGCGACCGGTTCGAGCGCGAGCGTCGCCTCGCCCGCGCCGGTGAACGACAGCGCGGCCGAGCCCAGCAGCCGCCGGTCGCACGCCGCCGGGTCGTTGAGCGCATAGAAGTTCACCTGCATCTGGCACGGCTCGCGACTGGCGAACGCGGCCTCCAACTTCGTCGGCGCGATCTTCCGCAGCGAGACCGTTTGCACGGCCTGCGTCGCGTCGCGGCAGGCGGCGTCGGCCGGCGCGCAGGCGTCTCTCCGCCGGACCCGCGCGAGATACACGTCGTGCTGCGGGGCGAATTCGAAAAGCGCCGCTGGGTTCGACGGCCCCTCGAGCCCGGCCGTCGGCCAATAGCCGACGATGCCGGTCTCCAGACCCGCGTCGCGCGCCAGCGGGCTCGCCGCCCAGTTGAACTCCGTGCGGAAAAACGGCCGCAAGTCGGCCGTGCGCGCGTACGCCAGATACAGCACGAACGGCGTGAGCGCGAGCGCCGCCGCCCGCTGCGGCCGCGCGCCCGCCGCCGGCGAACCGAGCCAGCCGAAATAGGCGGCGAAGGTCACGGCGTAGGCGATCAGCAGCATCAGCGACAACTCGTGGCGCACGCCGCCGCAGCAGCGGTAGGAATCCTCGCGCATCAGAAACACCCAGGCGCTCGCGCCGGCGACCAGGCAGGCGTAGCGCACGAGGTGCTTGCGCCACGTCGTATTTTTCTGCACGTAAACCGCGAACAGCAGCACGCCGAAGGCCAGCAGCACGGGCAGGGCGAGGGCGCCGTCGATGCCGCGGTCATACAGATAGCGGTGGTAGACCTTTACCAGGTAATCGCCGTACGAGGCGAAGACGGCCGTTTCGCCCGGTTCGACCGTCGGCTGCGCGAAGGCCCGCACGCGCAGCACGCCGGTCCAGTCGGCGAACGCCGCCGCCGCGCCGCCAAAGGTCTTGGCCGTTTGCAGGAAATGCAGCAGCACCGCGACGAAGCCGCCGCTCGCCGCCAGCGCGAAATACGGCAGCAGGCGGTTGCGATTTTTCATCGTCAGCCAGACGCCGCCGATGAGAAACAGCGTCTGAATGTGATACGTCGCCGCGACGGCCCCCTGCCAAAACGACGCCAGCCAGACCAGCGCGACGCCCGCGCGCACGCGGTCGCTCGCCAGCAGCCCGAGCCCGAGCAGCAGCAGCGCCTGGTGCGGCAATTGAAAGCCCGGCTCGTAGAGGCTGTCGGCCTTTTCCCAGAACAGCGAGTTGGCCGCGACCAGCAACAGCGCCGTCAGCGCGAACGGCCGGTTCGCGAGCCGCGCCAGCGCCGCGTACAACCCGGCGAGCGCCAGCACGTTCAGCGCGATCGCCGCCCAGCGCAGGCGGTGCACCGTGTTCAGGCCGAGCTCGTAGAGCGTCGTGTAAAAAATCTCGTTGCCGGGCGGGGTGTGCGCGTAGTGGCCGGCGTAATGGATGCAGCCGTTGCCGTTGACGATCGCCGAGGGCAGGAAGTCGTTTTTGCGCAGGCCGCCTTGCTCGTCGAAGCCGGCGATCGATTGCAGCACCCAGTGGTCCCAGCACACGCGATTCGTGTACGAGTCGTTGGTGTGCCACCACGTGTTGCGCACGCCGAGCATGGCGAAGACCGCCGCGATCAGCAGCGCCGCCGAGCCGTCGTAAACGCGGGCGCGAGACAACTCGTTGCTTTTCGGCATGACTGCGGCGGCGACCTGTTTTCCCGTCGGGCTGGCGTGCCGGCGACGGTCAACTTGGAAAACCATTTTTCACCGTTCCTGTCAACCGTGGGAACCGCGAAGGGAATGAATTTGGAACCGCGAAGGGAAGGAATTGGGAACCGCGAATGCACGCGAATGCACGCGAATAGGCATGTTTCTGGCAATGAATGCCCACGAATCATGCCGAAAGCGTTCTTATTCGCGTGCATTCGCGTGCATACGCGGTTTCAAAAAAATCCTCCACTTTCCTTTCCTTGGCGGTTAAAAAATAAAATCAGCGGTGGCCGTACTGGCATTTATTGAGACCAGTTCTTACCTTGTTTGCGGTAAAAAATGGCGGCGCGGCCGCTGCAATAAGGAGCAAAACATGGCCAGAGTGAAAGAAGACATGCGGACGATCCTCGTCACCGGCGCCACCGGCCACCAGGGCGGGGCCGTGCTGCGGCATCTATTGAAGAAGCGCGGTTTCCGCCTGCGGGCGATGACGCGCAATCCGTTCAAGGACTCGGCGAAAGACCTCGCGAAGCTCGGAATCGAGGTCGTCAAGGGCGATCTCGACATCGAAGAATCGTTGCGCCCGGCGCTCGCCGGCGTCTGGGGCGTGTACGCCGTGCAGAATAGTTGGGAAGCCGGCGTCCTTGGCGAGGAGGAACAGGGCAAACGCCTGGCGCGCGTCGCGCGCGACAGCGGCGTGCAGCGTTACGTGCAGGCGTCGGTCGGGTCGGCGCCCTTGTCGACCGGCATACCGCACTTCGACAGCAAATACCGGATTGAGCAATATGTGAAGTCGCTGAATTTCCCCTCGTGGGCCATTTTGCGGCCGGTGTTCTTCATGGAGAACCTCAACGCGGATTGGATCCTTAAGAACGACACGCTCTTCATGGCGCTCAGCCCGACGACCAGCCTCCAGATGATCGCCGTTGACGACATCGGACGCTATGGCGCGCTGCTCTTCGAAAAGGCAGGCGAACTGGGCGGCGCCGAGATCGACCTCGCCGGCGACGAGGTGACGTTGCCGCAGGCCGCGGAGTTGCTCACGGAAGCGCTCGGCCGGCCCATCACCTTCGTCAGCGTGCCCATCGACCAGGTGCGCGCGATGAGCGAAGACATGGCGAAGATGTCGGAGTGGTTCGAGACCGTCGGCTACTCGGCGGACATCGACGCCCTGGCGACCAAATACGGCATCCGGCCGCTGAAGCTCGGCGACTGGCTGCACTGCTGCTTCGGCGTCGACGCGCCCCGCAAGGCGATCTGACGGCGCGGAACGGAGAGGCGCGGTATGGAGCGTTGGAAAACGGCGATTTTTGCGCTTGGGACGGTCGCCGCGATCGTGATCTTCACGATCAGTGTCGTCCGGGCGGCCAAGGAAAAAACGGAACAAACGGAGCAAACGGCGATGCCATCCCATCATCGGCTGACGCCCGAGGAAGAACGGGTCATCGTGTACAAGGGCACCGAGGCCCCGTTCAGCGGCGCCTTGCTGGCCAACCACGAAACCGGCGTCTATCACTGCAAACGGTGCGGCGCTGCGCTCTTTTCGTCGGCGGCGAAATTCAACTCGGGCACCGGCTGGCCGAGCTTTGACGAGGCCTTGCCCGGCGCCGTGAAGCAAATCCCCGACGCCGACGGCAGCCGCGTCGAAATCGTTTGCGCCGCCTGCGGCGCCCACCTCGGCCACGTCTTCTTCGGCGAAAACTTCACGCCCAAAGAGGCGCGCTTCTGCGTCAATTCCGTCTCGCTCGACTTCGCGCGCGGCGCGCCGACCGGCGCCGGCGCGGTCGTCGCCGTCCAGGCCGCGAAGGCCGAGGCCGCCGGGCCCGCGCTGACCGCCTATTTCGCCGGCGGCTGCTTCTGGGGCGTCGAGTATTATCTGCGGCAGCAGCCGGGCGTGATCGCCGCCGAGGTCGGCTACATGGGCGGGACGATGGATTCGCCGTCCTATCGCGACGTCAGCGGCGGGCGCACCGGCCACGCCGAAACGGTGATGGTCACGTACGATCCGACCCGCGTTTCGTACGAGCAGCTCGCCAAGCTGTTTTTCGAGATTCACGACCCGACCGAGGTCAATCGCCAGGGGCCGGACGTCGGCACGCAATATCGCTCGATCGTGTTCTACAGCAACGACGAGCAGAAGGCGGTCGCGGAAAAACTCATCGGCCAACTGCGCGCCAAAGGCTTCAAAGTCGTGACTCAGGTCGTCCCCGCCGGCCATTTCTGGAAGGCCGAGGATTACCACCAGGATTACTACTTCAAGAACGGCGAAACTCCCTACTGCCATTTCCGCGTGAAACGGTTCGACTGACGAGAAGTCGGAAGATAGAACTCAAAAGACAGAAGCAGGGGCGCCGCTTGCCGCGCCTCCATCTGCCAGCGGGCCTTTCCAGGCGCAGTTCGTAAGATCACACCCGGAAGAGCCCGCCCCCGCAACGCCGGGCGCAACGATTGTCGGGGTTTCGCAAGAAAATCGACAGTCTCTCCAGGTCCGGTCGAGCCCCATCACTCCCATGTTTCCCATGGCTCCCACTCCTCTCACATTTCCTATCAGAAATTAAATCGTCATTTCCAAGCTGTCTTATCTCTGTCGTCTCACCGCCCGCAGCCGCCGCCGCTGCCGGAGTGCGTGGCCGGGGCGGGCGTGGCGCCGTCGTCGGGCGCGCTGTCGTTATCGTCGTTGTCGTTATCGTCGTTGTCGTCATCGTCGTCGGGCGCACCGTCGTCGTCGGCGCCGGGCGCGCATTGGCCGCTTTGGCAATGCTTGCCCGCGGCGCAGGCGACGCACTCGGCGCCGCCGGCGCCGCAGGCGGCGTCGGCGGTTCCGGGGAGGCATTGCGTCCCGTCGCAACAGCCGTTCGGGCAGGTCGCGGCAGTGCACCCCGGGCCGGAGCCGAACGCGACCCAATACGCTTCCGACGCAAATTGCGTTTTGCCGCCGACCTCGCTGTAGGCGATGCGGAAGAAGCCTTTCTCGCCCCACCACGTGCCCCACGAATTTTTCACGACGAAGCATTGGTCGGCGTCGTCCCAGCCGATCAGCAAGATCACATGGGAGCCGACCAGCTTGCCCCAGGCGTACGAATAAATGCCGCCGAAATAGAAGTAGAAATCCTCGTAAACGTCCATCGTGACCGACAACGGGCCGTTCTGGTACACGGCCTGCTTCAGCGAATCGACGTCGGCGTTGACGCTGGCGTAGTCGCCCACCTTGTACAGGCCCGTTTGCCAATCCGAACACGGCGCGCAGCTTTCGACCGGTTCGCCGGTCAACCACAACAGTTCGCCGTACGGGAAACACGCCGAGTCGACCGTGCCGTTGCCGCGCAGGTACGCCAACACGTTGGTCAGATAACCGCCCACGCAACCGCTCTGATCGCTTTCGCACGAAACGAGATACTGCTCCGAAAGGTCGAGCGTCAGCGGATAGCCGGCCGTGCGCACGGCCGCCGATTCGAGCGCGGCGACGGCGCTGAACGCCCAGCAACTGCCGCACATGCCCTGATCGCGCACCGGCGTCACCGCATTTTCGTTCCGCCAGTCGAACGTCGCCGGCAACGTCAGGCGGAACCGCTCCGGCCGGGGCGGGGCGGCGATGTCGGACGCGCGGCCGCCCAGCCGCGCGCGAAAATCATCGAAGGTGAACAGCGGCGGCGCGGCCGTCCAACGCAGGCCCTGGCCGGCAATCGCCTGTTGCACCTGCTCGAGATCGTCGGCCGCGGCCCACGCGGCGCCGAGCACGAGAAACGACAAAATGGCGATCGCCGCGAATGGTTTGCCTATCATCGGTGCATCTCTTTCTCGACGGAACAACGCCGGTCACAAAAACCAATTGTCGCGGTTCCCCTCCGCCGCGTCAAGAACCGCGGGATTGAACCGCGAAAGGATCAGGGGTTTAACCGCGAATTCACGCGAATGCACGCGAATCGGAACGGATATGCATGTTCATGAGCTTATTCACGCGCATTCGCGGTTCCCTGTCTTCCCGCCTCGTATTTTTCATGCCTATTCGCGTGCATTCGCGGTTACAGAAAACAATCCCTCCTTCGCGGTCCCAAAATCCGTCCTTCGCGGTTTCCCGCGGATTGACAAGGCAAAACCGCTGGCTCAAATTTCGTCCATTGGTTATCTCCGTTCCACTACCATCTCGCGAGGACGCCGAAGATGTCGAAAAACAAGGAAAAACTGAGTGTCGCGTGCTTCGGGTACAACGGCGCCAACAACACCGGTTCCGAGGCGAAACTGCTCACGACGTTGAAAACGATCCGCGACGTGGTCGGCGATCGCGTCGGCGATCTGACGATCCTGACGCTCGACGAAACCAAGCAGCGGCGTTATCTGCGCGATTATCCCGACGCGAAAATGCTGCGGGTCGACCCGGCGATGCTCGTGCGCAACCCGCGGGAGATGTTCGGCCCGGGCTACGATCTGTTCTTCCTCTCGGAAGGCTCGACGTTCATCGACCACTTCTCGTCGCTGTTTCTGTACGCGTTTTGCGCCGCGGCGCGGATCCAGAAGCTCAAAGGCAAAACCGTCATCGCCTACGCCAACGATTGCGGCCACCTCAAGCCGTTCAACCAGGGCGTCGTGCGCGACACGCTCAACCGCGCCGATTTGATCATGCTGCGCAATCCCGACGCTGCGGCCCGCATGCGCGAATACGGCGTGACCAAGGAAATCCACGAGACCGCCGACGGCGCCTATGAATATCCGCTGCCGCCGCCGGAATATCGCCAGGCGGTGCTGCAAAAAATCGGCCTCGATCCGCAACAGCGGCCAATTATCGGCATTGCGCCGAAGGAGTTTTTTTGGTGGCCGATCGCCTTCCGGCCATGGGGGCCCAAAGAAGATCTCTATATGTACCCATTTTATCACCAATGGCCGCAGGGCGGCAAAGAAAGCAGCGCGCGCTACATCGCGCAGTCGGCGCGGCACGCCGATTGGTGCGTCGAGACCTACGACGCCGACATTGCGCTGATTTCGATGGAGAGCATGGACCTGCCGCCGACGCGGCGCATTCGCGAGGCGATGAAACGCAAGGACCGCGCCGTCATCGTGGCCAGCGACGAATATATCGTCGACGACATCATCTCGGTGTTGTCGGTCCTTAAGGCGCTGATCACGACGCGGTATCACGCGGTCGTGCTGTCGTCGTGTTCGGCGATCCCGATGATCGCCGTGTCGTCCGACACGCGCTGCGAAGCGGTGTTCCGCGAATTGGACATCATGGATATGTACGTCGATTACGTGAAGCACCCCGAGCCGGCGCCGCACGTCGACAACCTCGACGAACGGCTGATCGAAATGACGCGCCGCCTGATCGACCGCGAAGGCGAGTGAAGGCGCGCATCGCCGCGATGCACCCGCAGTTCGTCGCCCGCGCGCAACAAAACGCCGAGATCTTCGCCAAATGGTTCGCCGAGAACTTCCCGCGGCCGTGATGATTGGTTTCGGACGTCTCACGCGTGAGACACCCGCCATCCATCGGCGTCTCCGCGTGAGACCCCCGCCATCCAGCGGCGCCTAGGCGCGTTTGTTTTCTTCGATCGAGTGGATCTGGCCGTCGACGATGCGGATCAGCCGTTCGCTGTAGCTCCAGCAGCTCGGGTCGTGCGTCACCATCACAACGGTTTTCTTGAAGTCGCGCGACAACGCGGCGACCATTTCCATGATCTGCACGCCCGACTTCGAATCGAGGTTGCCGGTCGGCTCGTCGGCGAGGATCAGGCCCGGATCGAACACCAGTGCTCGCGCGATCGCGACCCGCTGCTGTTCGCCGCCGGACAGCTCGTCGGGGCGGTGGTTGAGGCGGTGGCCGAGGCCCACGCGTTCGAGAATCTCGGCCGCGCGCTGATACGACGGCTTGCGCTTCTTGCCTTCGAGCATCAGCGGCAGCGCGACGTTGTCCGCCGCGCTCATCGTCGGCAGCAGGTTGAAGAACTGAAAGATGAAGCCGAGGCTGCGGCGGCGCAGTTTCGTGCGTTCGGCGTCGGACAGGCTGATGATCGAGCGGCCCTCGATCCGCACGTCGCCCTCGGTCGGCTGGTCGAGGCTGCTGATCAGGTTGAGCAGCGTCGACTTGCCCGAGCCCGACGGCCCGGTGATGGCGACGAATTCGCCCGGCGCCACGCGGAACGAAATGCCGTCCACCGCGTGCACCGGAATTTTCCCCTGAAAATACGTCTTGCGCAGATTGATGACTTCGAGCATGGCCGATCCCGCGTCTACGACTCGCTTCGGGCGAGGTCTGGGCGAAATAACGCCGTTTGGATTGCGAACCGGTTTATAGCATGCCGGATCATCGAAAGCCACCGGGCGCCGCGCCGCCGCCGACTGGCCGCGGAACCCTGGGACCGTGGGTGTCCCGTCGGCCCTGGGCGCGCCGGTCTCTAGGCCGGCTCCGGCTCCGGCCCCGGCCGTGCCGGCCATTGTCCGGCGTTATCGTTGGAGCCAGCCCCCGTGCCCGCCCGCGTCCGCCGCGCCCCCCGGCGCGGCGTTCGTTGTGGCGCAGCCGCCCTCGGCTGTGCCGGCCGAAAAAACCGGCTGTCGCCCATGCCCCGGTCACCCGGAAGCGACGGCGTTGAAACTCGATCTCGGGCCGATCATGTTTCGCTGGCGCGCAGCGATCGGACGCTCGGCAGTCCTTGCCAGAGACCCGCGATTTTTCTATGATCCAACGATCATCGATGTCCTCCATCGGAGTCGCGGCCCTTGGCAATTGCGCCACAGGTAAACCAAGGTCTCCTCGCTGACGAGGACAGCCGACTCAAATAAGGGCGAAGATTGAAAGAGCCGCCAACCGCGCAAGACCAGACGGACCGTGGCCGGATCGCCATTCCGGCGCTCGATCCGTCTGCGCCATATCTTTCGCGCCTTTCCGCGCGTTCCGCGCTATATACGGAACTGCACATTTTGCTCGACGCCGCAAACCGCTCTTCGTCGCCAGTCGACTTTCGGGAACTCGTTATCGACGAAAATCGGCTGTCCCGCTCGACAGCTTCCGCAAGAGCGAAACTGTGGCAGGAATTAAAAACGCGCTATCGGTTGGCCCACGAGGATCGCCTGCTTTTGACTTTCCTGGAGGAGTGGCGCCGCTGCAAGTCGGAGGCGGAACGGGGATTGACCGCTTACGTCATGTTCGCCCTAAACGACCGCTTGGTTTGCGACCTCGGGACCGAATGGCTGTTTCCGCTGCTGCGCCGCGCCCCGGCGGAAATTCGCGTCGCCGAGGTTCGCGCCTTTGTCTCACTCGCCGGTCGTGCCCACCCTGAGGTCAAAGCGTGGTCCGAGCAGACGAGCCTGGCTGTCGCGCAAAAGTACTGTGCGAGCATACGTGATTTTGGCCTCGCGAAGGGGACGGTTCGAAAATCGACGGTCCGGCCGGCGCTGTATGCCTCGCCGGTTCGTCTCTTGGTCCGAGCGCTTCGATTGGCCGGAACGGCGCCGCTCGACCTCCTGCGAGCGCCAGTCTTCAGGCTGCTGGCGCTCGACGGGGCAGAAATTGTTGACGCCCTCGGCGAGCTCAACCGCCTTGGGGCGCTTCGCTTTCGCATGCAAGGGGATGTCGTGGAACTCGATGTTCGCGGAGAGCGCTAAATGAACGCCATGTTCACCGCCCTGTTGGAACTGATCAAGAAGCCGCTCCTTTCGAACGGCGTCGTCAAAACCGATAATTCCATCCTGCTGATCTATCCGCCGGAGAAGGAATTGGAGTTTCGGGAATGCCTGGTCGACGCCTTCATGCCGACTCTTGTCACTGGGAATATCCCGCATCGAGCGGTCGATCTGTCGGGCTTCCTCTTTTCCGGCATGACCGACGCGACCGTGTCCGCGTTGCAAGAGGACGAATTCGACGATTACCGTTGGATGCAACAGGGGCTGTCGAAGCGCGCCGAGACTTCGCTGCAGGCTCATCTCGCGCAGATCGCCGCCGAATCGCCTGGCAGCAACGTTATCGTCTACTCGACGGTCGCTTTATACCCTCTGGTTCGCTACGGCGAAATTCTGCGGACGTTGCGCGACCTGAATGTTCGCATCGTGTTGGCTTTTCCGGGCGAGGAACGCGGCGGCAAATTGCATTTTCTGAATCAACCCGATGGCGGAAACTATCTCGCCGTCAAGCTGTTTTGGCAATGAACGACCGGCGGAGGCACGCGAAGGGGCGTTGGGCATGACAACCATCAAGGAAATCATAAAACGCGACATCGCGGTCAAGGTCGAGGGAGTCGTCAAAGTATTCGACCGCTCGACGCTGGCCGCCGAAGTGCGCGAATTCGTCGTCACCGACAAAATCGAAGACGAATTGAAGCGGATCTTCGACACCTTCACGCACGTCAGCGAGACATTGCGGCGCGGGGGGGCGTCGCGCGATGTCATGGGCATTTGGGTGTCCGGCTTTTTCGGCTCCGGCAAATCGCACTTCGCCAAGGTGCTGGGCTGCCTGCTGCAGAACGGCATTCTCGACGGAGAAACGGGAGAGCGGTGCATCGACGCGTTCGTAAAACATCTCTCCGACACGCCGCGCGGAAAAGAAATTCGCCGGCGTCTCGGCGAAATCAAGCTGAATACGCAAATCCGCACCGTGGCCTTTGAACTGAGCAGCCGCCGGCCGTACGGCAGCCCCACATCGGTGGGCGAAATTATTCTCGGGGAGTTCTACCGCAGCCTTGGATATTCCGAGAATATTCATGTCGCGCGGCTGGAGCGGGGACTGGAGCGCCGGGGCGTGCTCGCGAAGCTGGAAGCGGAGTTCCAGCAGGAATTCGGCATTGCCTGGCGCAGCCCGGAGGGTCGCGACGAATTCTCGCTGTTGCGCAATCGCCTGGCCGCCGTTCTGCCGCGGGTGTGCCCGGCGGACTACCCGGACAAAAAGGCCGTTCAACAGGGCGTGAAAGACGCCTTTGAGCTCGATCGCCTGACCCCCGAAGGGATCGCCGACGAGTTGGTCGCCTGGGTCGACCAGCAGCAACCGGTCGGCGGTCGCGTCCAGCACCTGGTCTTTGTCGTCGACGAAATGGGCTCGTTCATCGGGGACTCCAGCGAGCGCATCGGCGAAGTGAACAGCCTTGCCGAAATGATCGGCAACAAAGGCAAGGGGAAGATCTGGATGATCGCCACGAGCCAGCAGGATTTGGAGAAGGTCGTCGACCGCACCAATTTTCAGCCGGCCCTGGTCGGCCGCCTCAACGCCCGCTTCGAACTGAAGCCGCATTTGATTTCGGATGAAATCAACAAAGTGGTTTCCGAACGCATCCTCAAGAAGCATCCCTCCGAAGAGGCGCCGCTGCGAGCGCTGTATTCCGGCCATGAAGGGCACATCGCGCAACTCGCCGATCTCAAAGCAAGCCGTCGCCTCGATGCCGTGACCGAAAAGTCATTTGTCGAGGCCTATCCGTTCCTGCCCCACCAGATTCGCTTGGCGCAAGATATTTTCGAAGCGCTCTCCGGATTCCGCCTCTCAGGGGGCGTGCGTTCGATGATCAGTGTCGTGATGGAAGCGCTGCAGGAGCTTGCCGACGAACCCGTGGGGGAAATCGTCAGCTTCGATCAGGTTTTCGACGGCGTCCAAAACGACCTTTATTCTCAGGAGTATCTTGGCACGTCTGGCGTCCAATCGATCTATGAATCGAATGAACGAGTCCCTGGAACCCCGGTGGAGGCGTCTCGCGTCCTCAAAATCCTGTGGTTGCTGCAGCAGATATCCTGGGTTCCGCGCGTGCCCGAAACGCTGGCCAAGCTGTTGGTGCGCGACTTAACGACAGAGATCGCGCCGTTACGGGACCAGGTTAAGGCGACTCTCGCCGCTTTGCAGGCGGCGGGTTATGTCGCTCGTGACGAGGCGAACGGCGAGTGGAAATTCTTGAACGAGAAAGAGCGCACGATCGAGCAAGTGATTCAAGAAATGGTGCGTCCGGGCGGCGCCCGGAGCATCAGCATCGCCGCGGTTCGGCGCACCGCTCAGCAGATGTGCAAGGATGAGGTCGTCACGAAAAAGAAATTCGCCAACTTTGCCGTCGCCTATGGCGCCACGAAGACGCCGTTCCCTTACGGCGTGCGCCTGGACGGCGAGGCCATCGAGACCGGACCCGAAATCGAGATTCGTTTCACGAGCCCGTTGGCGTCGGGGCGAAAACCGGAGGCCGACGAGATTCGCCGGCAGAACCAGGCGGCCGGCGCCAAAGGCCGGATTGTCTGGTGGATGTCGGACATCCCGGAAAATCTGGAGTCGCGATTCAAACGGCACGAAGCGCTGGTGAAAGTGACCGGGGACAAGCGGTTTATCGAGGATGCGTCAAAACAGACCCAAGACGCGCTTTCCGAGAAACGAAAGGAACGCGACGAACTCCGGGCCGCGCTGGCGGTCGACATCGAAAAAGCCTTTAAGGGCGGGACGATCTTCTACGGCGGACAAGAAATCGCGCTGGAGAACGTTGCCGACGTCAAAGAACCGATCCATACCGCCCTCCAGACAATTATCCCCAATGTTTTTCCGAAATTCGGCATCGCCGATCGGGCGTTCGATTTCGGCAAGCAACTCAAGGCGCTGCTGAACCCGGCCACGGCGAACCTGCAAAAAGCGACCGCGGAACTGGGCCTTTTCGACACGCAAAGCAATCTCCAACGAGAATCGGCTTTGGCGGCGCAAGTGCTCGAAGTGCTGGCCGATCTGGAGGACGAAGGGCTGGAGCCCGAGGGGGCGCGGCTGCTCGACGCGCGGGAGGAAAAGACCTTCAAGGGCTTTTCGCGCTCGCCGTTCGGCTGGCCGGACGAATTGGTGCGGCTGATTCTCGCCGCCTGCTTCCGGGCGGGCGCCATTTTCCTGGAGAAGCAATCGCCGACCGGCGCGGCGTCATTGTACGACTATAAGGGAACGGAGGAACTGTTTGCCAAGATCAACACCTTCAAGAAGGTCGTTTTCCGGGTCGCCGAGACCAGCCTCACGGTCGAGCAAATCAAGCGCGCGAACAAGATTTTGATCGCGCTGGGAGTGCACGGCGTTCCGGAGTCGGGCAACGCGATTGCGACGGCCGTGCGCGACGTGGGCGCGGCGCTGAAGGCCCGCCTGACCGAAGCTCTGGCCCGCGAGCAACAGGGCCTGCCGATTCCCGACGACGTGGCGCGCGCGGAAAACGCCCTTGCGGAACCCATGACGGCCAAGGACCCGACAACCGCCGTGACCAGCCTGCTGGCGAAGGAAAGCGAATGGAAAAAGCTCCACCAGGGGCTTGAGGCGCTGCGCATTTTCCTCGAGGCAAATCGTCACCAGGACTTCGATCTTTCCCGCCGGTTGTTGAACCTGGGCGACAACCACCCCATCCCCGAGCGCCACCCGCGGGCCGCCAACTATGCGCAGGCCCGGAAGGACATGGCGGCGATCATCGCCGATAAGTCCGTGATCGCCCGTTGGCCCGACTACCGCAGCGCCTTCGAAGCGGCCTTTGCCGCCTACCGCGACGTCTACGCCGAAACGTACGAAGCGACGCGAACGGCCGCGGAACAGGCCCTGTCCGACATCAAGAAAGGCGCCGCCTTTGCGGAGGCCCCGGCGCCGCAGCGCGAGCAGATCGTGGATAAAGTTTTCGGACCGGACCGGATCTGCCATTACCCGGCGGTGCAGCTTTCGACCGTCGACGCGCTGTTGAAAGCCGCGGCGAAACGAAGTCTTTCCGCCCTGGAGCAGGCGATCATCGCATTGCCCGGCTACCGGGCGCAGGTCGAAGCGGAATTGCGGGCCCTGGTTCTGCCGCCGCCGCCGCCCGGCGAGAAAATTTTCGAGTGGCGACCGGTGACGGCCCTTGGCGGCAAACGCTTCGCGACGGAGGCCGACGTCGACCGGGCGCTGGATTCCGTCGCCGTCGATTTGAAGACGCATATTCGTAAGGGATTCACCGTGGTGGTGAAATGAGTCCATCGACCGACGAAAACGAGAAACAAGCCGCCGGGGCGCCGGCAGGGTCGCCCGGCTTATCCGATCGGCACAAGGAGGCCGTGAAGGCTTGGGTGCCGGCGGTTCGCCAGTTGCTCGAAGGCGAATTTGCCGGCCAGTTGGCGCGATTGGGGCTGCGGCCGGACGGCAAACATCAGCCGCTGGAGAAAATGCGGCTGCCGGATGCGGCCGTCTCCGTGCGGCGCCGGGTCGAAGCGCTCATCGCGCGCGACGCGGTCGCGGAGGGAACCCCGCGGCGCGGGTATGACAACGTTGTGCGCGAATTGGCGTACACGCTGCTGAACCGTTTGGTCGGCCTCAAGGCGATGGAATCGCGGAAACTCCTGTACCTGCCGCCGCCGTTGAATCCCGGCGCGTCGCCCGAGCGAACCGAGGTAATCACGACGGTTCCCGGTCAGGCCTATTCGCGGTTTCTGCGGGATTTCCGCGCGGCCGGCGGAAGCCGCTACAAGTACGGCGACGATGCGGAAGAGTCGCTGTTGCGAGATGGCCTGACCACCGCGTTCCGTTTCGTGAACCAGGAAATTCGCGTGCTGTTCGATCCGGACCACGAGTATTCCTGCGTCTGGCCCACTCACGGCGCGCTCGCAAATATCATCCGCAAAATCAACGAGGACCTGGAAGAAGGCGTCTACCAGGCCCAGGATTTCCTCGGCTGGGTCTATCAATTTTTCAATCGCGTCGAAAAAGAGACGGTCCGGCGAGACAACAACGGCACACCGCGATCTTCGTACGAGTTGGCGATCCTCAACCAGTTTTATACGCCCTCGTGGGTCGTCAAGGTGCTTGTCGACAACACGCTCGGCCGGCTGTGGCTGCAAATGCACCCCGATTCGTCGATTGCGCCCAAAGGGCCGCCGCCGCTGCCGGATGAAAGAACCGACGCGGCGCCGGTCGCCGATTACCTCGTTCCGCGCACGGGCGAAAAAATCCGTTACCAGCGTGTCACCGAGCTTGGCGAGGTTGCGGTTTATAAAAAGGCCGCCGACATCGCCTTGCTCGATCCCGCCTGCGGCACGATGCACTTTGGGCAATACGCCTTCGGCTTGTTTCACCAGATGTATTTGGACGAAATCGTCAACGCCGGAAAGGACGGCTGGCCGGCGACGCCATCGGTCGCCAACCCGAAAGAGATTCCGGCGGCCATCCTCGAAAACAACCTCTTCGGCATCGACATCGACCCCCGCGCGATTCAAATTGCGTCGCTCTCGTTGATGCTCACCGCCAAAGAAGCCGCCCTGCGCCAGGGTTTCTCTCCTCTGGATGTCCATCTCCGCCGGTCGAACCTCGTCGTCGCGAATGCCGTCGACCTTGGCGAAGAGAAGCTCAAGACTCTCGTGGACAAGATCGGCGGACGAAACGGCTCGGCCGGTCTCCGCGAACGGTTGTTCAAAACCCTCTGGGAAAACCTGGGGAACATCGGCGAGTTGGGCAGCCTGGTTCAGGTGCGGGAATCCGTCGCCCAGGTTCTCGACGACTGGGTCGACGCCCGGGCGCGCGAAAAGGGGCTTACCAAATTCGTCCGCCGGGTCGTCAAACAAGGCGAGTTCGGCTTTGCCGAAAAAATGGACCGGAAAAAGGCTAAACAACTCGAACTCGAGCGGCAAGTTCTCGAAAACGAGGCGATTAAGCTCCAGGAGGAACTACTGGCCGGTTTGGAGGCCGCCGCGGCCAAAGCAACGGACGACCCCGCCGACCGGCTCTTCGCCGAGGACACGGCGCGCGGCCTGAAGTTTCTGCAAATGTTGTCGCGGCAGTATGATGTCGTGGTCATGAATCCGCCGTACGGCGGCTTCGTGCCGAAGGTGAAGGATTTCGTCAAAACCGCTTATCCGTTGACGTACAACGACATTTATGCCGCATTCATCGATCGCGCGACTCAATTGACGGCACCCAGGGGATATGTCGGTGCCCTGGTGTCTCGCACATTTATTGCGCAGGTGACCGCCGAAAAGTTACGAACCCACATTTTGCTCAAACGCAATCCGCTTATATTTGTGCTCGATCTCGGACAAGGCATTCTCGACGACGCAGCGGTCGAGGCTGGCGCACTTGTGATTCGCGGAGACCCACAATGAGCCGCGTTCATTGGCGGTGGGCGGAAAAAGACTTCGGATTCCGGTTCCGCAGTGGTGCCGGCCATAAGAAAGACGAGTACTATCAGGCCGCAAATTCGGAAGATTACTATGTCGTTCCCGCCAGTCAGCGGAAGCTTACCGTGAAACGACTAAACGATCTTGCCGCCATCGCGATAGTCCCAGCCTCGCGGCGTGTGGTCCCGACACCTTGGCGCAATTATGACCGCCAGTGGGACTGGATCACAACCGAAGATGGCATTTCTATCAATTTCGCAGGGTGTCTCGAAATCGAGGAGATTCATCGTCGAGAGGATGAAGGCGTTGCGCGAGCTATGGAGTTCATCGTAAACCTTCTTGACCGCCCGGAGCCGCTTCCTTTGACCGGCGCACTAATCAAGCAAATTCATTACGAACTTCTAAGCGAGATATATCCATTTGCGGGCGAATGGCGCACCGTCGATCTTCACAAAGGCGACGGGCCAACGAGATGGCCTTTTCCTCCGTGTGGAATTCAACCGCTTATGGACGTGATAGAGCGGGACGTGTTTTCGCGCTCACCTTTTGTTTCCGAGGATGACGAGCCAGTCTTTTTCTTTGTCGCGGAAGTTATGTGTGAGATTTTGGCGTTACATCCCTTTCGAGAAGGCAATGGTCGGACGGCCTTCATTGTTGGCAATCTTCTACTTATGCAAAACGACCTTGCTCCGTTGGATATATATGACCGGAGGAATGATGAACAACGTTATTTCGCTGCGTGCGAAGACGGCCGTATTCGCAAGGATTACAAGGCGTTCGCAAATCTCGTGACAGAGTGGGAGGCGGCGGCATTGGCGCGGTGGGAGACTAGCCATGGGAAGTAAACGCATTAAAGTAAAGGATATCCTCGCTGACGCCGACTTGAGACGAAAGCTCATGGTGTCAACTATTCAGGCGACCCAAGCGCGGGAAGGCATCGAAACAACATACGAACAAGCGGATCATGCATATTACGTTGTCACCGAGGTGGAACGCGCCGCTTTCTTCGATCTACAGTCACTGCCTTCAATCGCTGGTGTGGCGGCCGATCGCGAAGCAGTGTTTGTAAAGGCCCTACGCGGGCAGATAGATAAGGTTCGATATGATGTCCCCTTGAGGGATTTCGCAGCGTTAGAGAGTTCTCCCTTCGCATATGATCGCGTCGCACTGGTCGCTTCTCTTACGAGTAATGCCCCAGCTTTGGGCTCCGTTGCGACGGTTGTTCAAGGTGTCATCATTAGGCCCGATGAACCTTTCCTTCGATATCATTGGGAGGTGTCACCGACACGGGACATTCGCCCTTGGAAAACACTCCACAAGGGCGGGGCTTTCAGCCGTTTTTACTTCGATGCCAATCTTGTGATCGACTGGTCGCCTGAGGCGCAGCGAGCATTTCACCGTCTCCGCGACAGCACGTTATATTTTCGCGAGGGACTCACTTGGCCGCGTGCTGGTGGTGAATTTAGTATGCGGTATTTGCCGCCAGACTGCGTATTTTCCGATAAAGGTCCAGCCGTTCTTTTGAATAACGCCGACGATTTGTGGTTTGTTTCTGCAGTCGCCAATTCAACGGTCGCTGAGTACATAATGAGAGCGAGGCTATCTCGAAAAGAGATGGGGGCTCGTTGGGAACTACACGTGATTAAGGGGATTCCTATCCCGGCCACCCGTACCGAGCAACAAAGACTTTTGTCTGAACGCGCACGTTCGATTTATGACTCTAAGATGAACTGGGACGACGGGAATGAGGTATCTACACACTTCAAATCGGCCTGGATCGTTGATCGGCAATATTTGGGCAACAGTGCCACGCCAACAATTGGTGAGCGTTTGGACACGCTTGCACGGCGCGAAAGGGAGACAGAGATCGAGATATGCGAAAAATTTGCTGAAATTGAGGACCACGTGTTTAGCCTATATGGGTTGAATGACCACATGCGGGGCGTCGTCAAAGAAGCAGTCGGAGATCGCCCAAGGGAGATACTGTGGTCAGTTCTTGCTGGGAAATCGCTTGAACAGAAACGCATGGAGCATATCTGGCGGCTGCTCTCCTATGCGGTGAAACGCGTCGTCGAAGCCGCTGATGACGGCATGGTTCCCTTCGACCCGATTAACAACGAGCCACGCCTTGTCGATCGGGTCAGGGGTGAATTGGCGGAGTTCTTTCCCGATCGGGACGCCAATCAAGTTGAGGTGGAAATCGTCAACGAATTGAAACAAAACGTGAAAGGCTATCGCCGGTGCAGCAGCCTCGAGGAATGGCTCGAAAACGCCTACTTCGAATACCATTGCTCGCTCTACAAGCGGCGGCCGATCTTTTGGCACATCGCGTCGGCGCAAGGTACGGCGCCGGCGGCTTTCGGCGTACTCGTCCATTACCACCGCTTTGACAAGAATCGGCTCGCGAAGCTGCGGTCGACTTATCTGCGCGACGCCATCGAGAATTTCCGGCGCGAGGCGGCGCTTGCCGACAAGGCCGGGCGCACCGACGACCGGCTGGATTTTCAGACCAGGATCGAAGAAACGCACGCGCTGGAACGCAAGCTTCAGGCGATCCAGGAAGGTCGCCGCGAAGGCGAAGAGGGCGGCGAGGACGATTTCCGAATCCTGACCCCTTGGAAAAAGGCGGAGGAGCTGCCGAAGGGGTGGGACCCGGACCTCGATGACGGCGTCAAGGTCAACATCGAACCCTGGGAGAAAGCCGGAGCGTTGCGCGTGGCGAAGGTGGTCCGATGATTCTGGAATGCCTGGTGAGCCAGCTCGAGCAGCGTTTTCAGCACGAGAAACGCGCCCAGGTGTGCCTCTGGTTCGACGAGAAGCAGGAATTCGCGCGGCTGCTGCCCGCGTTGCAAGCCCACTTGGCGGGGATGCCGCGGCCGCCGTTCGTTCTTCTGGCGTATGACGAAGAAAAGTTGCGAGGCCAGATTTGGTTGAAGCATCGGGTGCATACGCTGGCCGCCCAGTCGCCGCCGAGCGACCGCGACGGGTTGCGCTTCGTGCTGTACCTGCCGATGTCCGAGGACCGACTCGACCATCCGGACGGCGACGGGCGCCCGCGCCTCGACTTCCTGGAGGAATACCGGACCGCCGGGGTGATCTGGCGCCTCGGCGGCAAGCGCCCGACGCTCTTCAGCCTGCTGCGTCAGGCCGATGTGCCGCTGCCGGACAATCCGGCCGAGCAGCGCCGTCTTTACGACGGCGGGCGCGACTCACTGCTGGCCAAATACGTCGCCAAGTTCGCCGACCGCCCCCCGGTGTTCTGGGCGCGCTCGCTTACGGCCGAGTCGGCCCAGTTGTTGCTGATCGGCGATGTCGAGCAAACGATTCTCGATCTGGCGATGGAGCCGGATGAAGAGTGGGCGAAGCTGCAAGAGAGCGCTCTGGACCGCGAGTTCCTGGATATGGTGCGCGAACGCTACGGCTACGACCAGCCCGTGCGGGCGCCGGCCGAATGGATTCTGGATTTGGTCGCGACGCTGGCCCTGACCGAAACGTTCCTCGGCTATCGAGAACCGGCCGATTTTCCGTTTGCGGATCGCTTGCCGCCTTTGGCGCTGCGGTCGCAGCACAGTCACCTGCTGCAACGATGGCTCCGGGATTCCGAATACCGCCAGGCCTGGGATCGCTGGATTGCCGCCGTCGAAACCGAGATCGATCTCACGTCGTGGGCGCGGGGCCGGCCGGGGATTTCATTCGGGTTCCCGCACCTGGTTCGGCTGCGCTGGGGCCAGGTGATTTCGGACTTTGAGAAGGCCGCGCCCAGGAAATCGGCCGTGGAAGAGTACTTCAAAATCTACGGCGAACTCCTGGCGCGCGAAGCCGAGTTTGCCAAGGCAAGCCCCGCGCCGGTGGGGGCGTGGGATCTCCTCCGCGATCTTGGCGCCTTCGTCCGGGTGTGCGCCGAAGCCGAGCGAAAACTTGAATGGGCGATTACGACCGAAGCGCTCGCCGGGAAGTATGTGGAAAATGCCGGCGCCATCGAGGGCCGTCACCTTGACCTCCGCCAACGAGCCGATGAACAAACGTTGCCGTCCGTGGCAAAGGCGGCGGACCGGGCGTACGCCGACTACGCGACGGCGCTCAACGACTCTTTCTTCAAACGGCTCGCGGAATCGGGCCGACTGGAAATTCCCGGGATTCCGGATGTCACGCCCCATTTGGAGCGCGCAATCTGGCAGGCGAGCGGCCGGCGGGCCGTCGTGATCGTCGACGCGCTCCGTTACGATTGCGCCCTGGCGATCAAAGAATTGCTGCGCGGTCATGCGGTCGAGGTCGAGCCGCTGCTCGCGGTCTTGCCCACGGTCACCGCCATCGGCATGACGGCGCTGCTGCCGCTTGCCGGCGCCACGATCGCGGTCGATCTCAAAGACAATTCCATCCATCCGCTCGTCAACGGCAAGGACACCTTTGTCAGAGACAACCGAATCGCCTTGCTCCGAGCTTTCGGCGCCGACTGCCGAGAGATTTCCGAGGTGGAAGCGGCGCCCGAAGCGCCGGACGGACTCGGCGAGCTACTGGTCGTTTTCGGCCACGACGATGTGGATCATATCGGACACGGCAACGCAGGCGCTCTAACCCGCCACGTGCAGCCCGAAATCGACCGGCTCGGCCGGCTCATCCGTAATCTGCACCGGTGGGGCTATCCGCGAGTTCATGTCGTCACGGATCACGGTTTCATCTTGCTCGACGAAGCCAGGCTGCCGAGCGAGGTTCCCTTCCCGAAGGAATGGCGCCTCGTGTTGAAGGAACGCTTCGCCCTGGTTTCCGCCGAGGCGGATATCCCGTTGGCGCGCTTTCCGTTCGCCTGGGATGCGAGATATTTCGTCGCTGTCCCGCCGGGGCTGGCGTTCTTCAAGTGCGAAAAATCTTTCTCACACGGCGGCGCTTCTCTTCAGGAACTAATTATTCCGCATCTCGTTTCACGCGGCCATGCCGCCAAGGCAAAGCGGATCGGCGTCGAGGTTGTGCTGCCGGCTCTTGAGCTGATGCAAACGGCGGTCAAAGTTGTCCTCAGTCCGGTTTCGACGGCAACCGAAACGGGAACCCAACTCGGTCTCTTTGCGGAAATGGGCCGCAATTTGTCCCTGGATGTGCGGCGCAAAGATGCCGACGGCGAACTCAGGTCCGTGCTGGCGGGCAAGCCGAAGGAAGTGCGTCTGGATGGCAAAAACAGGGAACAGGTTGTGAAACTTTTTTTCCACTCGGCGGCGTCTTTTGCGAAAGGGGAACTGCTCGAACTCGACATCCGCGACGTTGAGACTTTGGAGCAATTTCCCGCAGGCGGCATCACGCTGACGGTCGGTCGAGACATGTGAGGCGGGCATGAACGAGCAGCCGTTCGAACTCGATGAACTGGATCGACTGGCCAACGAGGTTTTTCCGGGCCTGGTGGTCCGCAAAGACCTCCTGCGCCGCATGCGCAGCGTCTTCGGCGTGCCGGCGTTTGTGATCGAGTTCCTGCTCGGCAAATATTGCGCGTCCACCGACGACGAGGCCATCCGCGAAGGCTTGGAATTCGTCAGGGAAACGCTGGCCAGCAAATATGTCAAACCCGACGAACGCGAAGCGGTGAAGTCGGCCATCAAACAGCATACGACCTACGAGATTATCGACAAGATTTCGGTGCGCCTGGTCGAAACCCACGACAAATACTGGGCGCGTCTTGCCAATCTCGACCTCGACTACATCAATATCGACGAGAAAGAAATTCGCGCCCACGACCGCCTGTTGATGGGTGGGATCTGGGCGGAGATCACGCTCCGCTACGATGACTCCTTCGTTTTCAAAGGTCAAAATCGCCCCTTCGTCGTCGAAAGCCTGCGGCCGATCCAGCTTTCCACCCGAAACGTCGATCGCTTCGTCGAGGCCCGGCGGCGTTTCAGCCGCGAGCAGTGGCTCGACCTGATCATGCGCTCGATGGGTTACGAGCCGAACCATCCGTATTACACAAAAAGGCGCAAGTTTCATTACATGCTGCGGCTGTTGCCGCTGGTGGAAAAGAACTTCAACTCCATCGAGTTGGGTCCGCGGGGAACCGGCAAGAGCTTTGTCTACCAGCAGATCAGCCCGTATTCGCACCTCATTTCCGGCGGCCAGACGACGACGGCGCAGATGTTCGTGAACCTCAGCACCGGGCAGCGGGGACTCGTCGCCCTGTGGGACGTTGTCGCCTTTGACGAAGCCGCCGGCATTCATTTCACCGACAAGAACGGCATCAACATCATGAAGGGCTACATGGAGGACGGCGCCTTCAGCCGCGGCAGGGACATCATCACCGCCGAGGGTTCGGTGGTGTTCGTCGGCAACATCGACGGCGACATCGAAACGATCGTTCGCACGTCCCATCTATTCTACCCGCTGCCGAAAGAAATGGACACGGCTTTCTACGACCGCATCCACGCCTATGTGCCCGGGTGGGAGTTTCAGAAAACCTCGGACGCAGCTTACACCGACCATTTCGGCCTCGTTACCGACTACCTCGCCGAGGTGTTTCGCGAATTCCGCAAGAGCGGCTACGCCGATTTCGCCGAACGCCATTTCAAATTCGGCCCGCACCTCGGCGGGCGAGACCAAAAGGCGGTTCGCAAGACGGTCTCCGGCCTGATCAAGTTGCTCAACCCCGACGGCGAAGTGTCGAAAGAGGAACTGGAGGAGTATCTCGCGTACGCCATGGAAATGCGCCGACGCGTGAAGGAGCAGCTCAAGAAAATGGGCGGGCTCGAGTATTGGGACACCAGCTTCTCGTATATCGACAGGGAAAGCGGCCAAGAGACGTTCGTGAGACTGCCGGAGATGGGAGGCGCCACGATCATCACCGAGGGCGGCCTCCCCCCGGGAAGCATCTATACTGTCGGCAGCGATGTGAGCGAATATCGCCTCGCATTGTTCCTGCTTCAGACGCAAATGAACCGGGGCTCAGGCCGCATCATACCGTTGGGCAACTTATCCAGCAAAATGAAGGAAGCAATAAAGACGGCCGATGCCTACTTGAAAGCGAACATCAAGAACCTGGGGATCGACCACGACCTCAAGGCCTACGATTTCACGGTCCAAGCGATCAATCTGAATCAGGCGAAAGAGGGGGCGGAAACGGCTGTCGCGTTCTTCATCTCGCTTGTCTCCGCCGTTCTGGAAAAGCCGGTTCTCGACCGAACGGTTGTGCTCGGGGAGATGAGCGTGCAGGGCATGCTGCTCAAGGTCTCCTCGCTTCCCGAGCGCATGCAGCTCGCCGTGGAAGCCGGCGCTAAGCGAATTTTGATTCCCAGCGAGAACAAGCGCGACCTCGCCGACGTTCCCGACGCGATCCTCACGGCGATCCAATGGCAGTTTTATGATTCGCCCACGAAAGCGGCGATCATGGCGATGGGGATGACGTAGGCAGGTTCAGGTTCCGGGTTCCGGGGACCGGACAATCCACAGATTAGTAGTGCAGATTTCACAGATTTCCGCGGACCGGCGGCGGAGTCATTAGATCTCTGTCCGTCTTTGCGGCGTCGGAGCCTGTCCCGAGCGCAGTCGAGGGGTGTGAGGTCCGAGCCGAAATTCTCCGCGTGAGGTTCGAACGTATGAGGTCCGAGCCGAAATTCTCCGAGTCAGGTTCGAACGTATAAGGGCGTTTATGTCCCTGGATTCCCGTCGCCGGAAGATGTTATCTTGATATAAGTTATCACCCGCGAACGGCTGGGAACGTCATTTTTCCCGCCGCGATCGCCGATCTATGGCGGCCATCAACGCGCCAATTTAAGCAAAATTACGAAACAAAGCCAATTTGCCCTTCGCGCCCGTCGGCTTCTGCCTTCTGCCTACTGCCTACTGCCTTCCGCCTTCCCGCTCAGTTCGCCACGCAGCGGAAGCCGCCGGAGACGAAGCGATAGGCCGGGTTGAACTTGTACCGGTACGAGGCCCGCACGAACGACGACCCGGCGTTCCAGGATCCGCCGCGCAGCACCCGCTGCGTTCCGCTCGACGGCCCCTTCGGGTTGCGCGTGGGCGAGGCCGCGTAGTAGCGGTCGTCATACCAGTCGGCGCACCATTCCCACACGTTGCCCAGGGCGTCGTAGACCCCGTAGGCGTTGGGCCGCTTCTGGCCGACGGCGGCCGGCTTGCCGCCCGAGTTGCTGGCGTACCAGGCGACGGCGTCGAGGTCGCCGTAGCGCGGCCCGGCCGTCCCGCCCCGCGCCGCGAACTCCCACTCGGCCTCGGTGGGCAGCCGCTTGCCCTGCCAGCGGCAGTAGGCGAGGGCGTCGTTCCAGTCGACGCAGACGACCGGCTGGCCGTCGCCCTTGAACGACGCCTCGAGGCTGCCGCCCTGCCGCCAGTCGGCGCCGACGGGCTTGTAGCAGGCCTCTTCGTCCACCGCGCGGCAGGCCCCGGCCGCCACGCAGCGCCGGTAGGCCGCGTTGGTCACGGCGGTCGCGTCGATCCAGAAGGGGTTGATCGTCACGTCATGGGGCGGCTTTTCCGCTTCGGCGCATTCGGCGTCGCCGGGCGCGCAGCCCATGACAAACGACCCGCCGGGCGCGCGGACCATGCCGGCCTTGTCGGCGGCGGTCGTCTCGTCGCCGCCGGCCGGCGCGGCCGCCGCGGCGCGGGTCGACATCAGCACGCCGTCCTGCAAGGTCAGGGCGACGGCGCCCGCGGGGTCCACATGCTCGGCGGCGACGATCGCTTTCCTGCCGTGAAAGTCGGGCCACTGCTGTTTGACGGACTTCAATTGCGCCGGCGTCAGCGCGATATCGGCGCCGTCGACGGCCTTCTTCGCGGTCCGCGCCTGGTTCTTGTTCAGCGTAATGGCGACGGTCGGCGGGGGCGGGGGCGGCGGCGGCGGCGGGGGCGGCGGCGCGACGGCTTCGACGGCCGCCTTGCGCACGTTGTCCGCCCGGAAGTAAAGGTCCCAATCGGCGACCTTGCCCGGCTGGGGCGGCGCCGAGGTGTCCGCCGCGACCAGCACGCCGCTGAGCGCGATGCGGTCGCCGGGGGCCAGCGCGTCCAGGTTCCAGGCCATCGACTTGGGCACGACCCAGTAGAAGTAGCGCGGGCGCTGGAACACGACCACGTCGAAGTCGGTCTTGCCGCCGAACTTCGCCGCGACGTCCGGCGCGTATTCGGCCTTCTCTTTGGGCGGCAAAATGCGATCGAAAACGCCCACCACGTCGTAGGGGCAATTCGGCGTGATCGTCAATTCGGTCGCGTCGGTCAGGTAAATCTTCGGCGACGGGCATTCGCGCGCCGTCCCCAGCGTGACCTCCAAGGGCAGGCCGACTTCCTCCATCGCGGGCTCGTGCCGCGTGGGCGCCGTCGCGCAGTCGAAGGTCAACACACCCCCGGCGACGAGCAACACGAACAGGACCGCCGAGCTTCGGGACGCCAATTGCCGCATGCCGCTTCTCCTTCACCAACCGCCGCCGGGATGACAAGCGCACGTCTTCGCCGTCTCGGGGCCGAACTCAATGGAAGATTCCCGACTGTCGATCGTTGAAATCCTACGTACTCCGCCGGCTTTTTGCCGTCAAGGCGTGGGCGCAGGCGTCAGAAGTCAGGAGCCAGAAGTCAGAAGAGCCTCTTGCATAAATACCGGTTCCATATGCGACTCGTCGCGCCGACCCCTCCCCGGAAATTTCGGCTGCCGAAATTTCTCGCCCATCCCCGACGCGGCATAGGCTTTAGGATGAAGAGCGGCGACGCTTCAAATGGCGCAGAATTGCGCTCTTTGTTGGTCGCGCAGACCTCTCCCCGGAAATTTCGGCTCCCGCCGAAATTTCCCGCCCCTCCCCGACACAGGGAGGGG
>Ga0181520_10001617_pt1 | contig 45249 bp, 29 predicted proteins | sample PEATcosm2014_Bin_29_FD_132451 | JGI IMG/M metagenome (GOLD analysis project Ga0181520, IMG submission 132451) | Peatland microbial communities from MTU Mesocosm Facility, Houghton, MI, USA - PEATcosm2014_Bin02_30_metaG | ecosystem: Environmental > Terrestrial > Soil > Wetlands > Peat | place... | reverse complement strand
TGCCGTCATGACGCAAGTCCCGATCGAGCAGGCCCTGCAAGTTGCCATCGCCCATCACCAGGCCGGACGGCTTACCGAGGCTGAATCGATCTACCGGCAGATACTCTCGGTCCGGCCGGATCATGCTGAGGCGCTGAATCTGCTGGGGGCAATAGCCGGCCAGCGGGGACGGGTGGACTCGGCCATCGAATTGATTCGTCAGGCAATCGCCGCAGCGCCGGACAATCCCATCTATCGTTTTCATCTTGGCACCCACCTGCAAAGCCAGGGTCGGCTCGATGAAGCCATCACCGGATATCAGCGGGCGCTGAGTCTAAGGGCGGACTATCCAGAAGCACTGATCAATCTCGGCAACGTTTGGAGGACAAAGCGACAATTCGATCAGGCCATTGCCTGCTATCAGCGGGCATTGGAGTTCAGACCTGACTATGCCGATGCCTGCAACAATCTGGGTAATGCCTGGAAGGATAAGGGCCGCCTCGACCTGGCGATTGCCTCCTACCAACGCGCGATCGCCCTGCAACCTCAATTTGCCCAAGCTTACACGAATCTCGGCAACGCCTGGTATGATCTTGGCCAACTCGATCGGGCTATCGACTTTCACCAGCGCGCCCTGGCCATCAATCCGCGGATGGTTGAAACTCACGTGAATCTCGGCAATGCCTGGAGGGACAAGAACCAACTCGACAAGGCCATCGCCTGCCATCAGAAAGCGCTTGCTCTGAGCCCTGACTTTGCCGACGCTCACCACAATCTCGGCGTGGTGCTGCAAGAAAAAGGGCAGATCGACCAGTCTATCGCCTGTTACCAGCGGGCCCTGGCGATCAAACCCGATCTGGTGGAAGCACATTCCAATCTCGGCAATGCATGGAAGGACCAGGGCCAGCTCGATCATGCGATTGCATGTTTCGAGCGGGCGCAGGCATTAGACCCCCAGTACGTCGTCGCCTGCGACAACCTCCTGACCACACTTCAATATCATCCCAGGTCCGATGCCCGCAGCCTCTTCGATGCCAACCAGAATTGGAGCCGCCAGTACGCGCAGCCGCTTCAGCGGTTTCAGCAACCCCATGGCAACGGTCGCGATCCCGAGCGGCGGCTGCGCATCGGCTATGTATCGGCCGACTTTTGCGACAATGTCTGCGCCTTGTATATCCTGCCGCTGCTGCACCATCACGATCGCGGGAAGTTCGACGTTGCATGTTATGCGCAAGTCGCGTTTCCCGACCGCTTCACGAAGCGGATGCGCGATTGCGTACCGCATTGGCAATCAATCATGGGACTGAGTGATGCGCAAGCCGCATCGCTCGTCCGCGAAGACCAAATCGACATCCTGATCGATCTGAAATTGCATACGGCGCAGAATCGTCTGCTCGTCTTCGCGCACAAACCGGCCCCGATCCAGGTAACTTGGCTCGGCTATCCCGGCACCACAGGCATGGACAGCATCGACTATCGTCTGACCGATCCCTATTTGGACCCGCCCGGCCTGGATGATGCCTTCTATTCCGAGCGATCCATCCGCCTGCCAGATACGTTCTGGTGCTACGATCCGCTGTCCGGGGAACCGGATGTCAACGCCTTGCCCTGCCAGCAAAATGAATTCGTAACGTTCGGTTGCCTCAACAATTTCTGCAAGATCAACAGCGATGTGCTCGGGCTCTGGGGCCGTGTTCTTTCGGCCGTCCCCGGCTCCCGGTTGCTCTTGCTGGCGCCGCAGGGATCTGCTCGACAACCGCTGCTCGATCGTTTGGCTGCTGACGGCATTGATTCCAGTCGCATCGAATGCGTTGCCAGACAACCACGGCCGGAGTATCTGCACACCTATCACCGCATCGACATCGCCCTGGACACTTTTCCCTATAACGGCCACACGACCAGCCTCGATTCATTCTGGATGGGAGTTCCGGTCATTACCCTTGCCGGCAAGACCGCCGTCGGCCGCGCCGGCGTCAGCCAGTTGACCAACCTTGGTCTGACAGAACTCATCGCGCACACGCCGGAGCAGTATGTTCAGAAGACTGTCGATCTGGCAACCGATCGTCCGCGTCTGGCTGGGTTGCGCGTAGAACTTCGCCAGCGCATGCAGGCATCCCCGCTGATGGATGCCGCCCGTTTCGCCCGCAATATCGAAAATGCCTACCGAACCATGTGGCGAACATGGTGCGCATCATGACGCCCGAATAGTCGGTCCCGTCCACCGGGTGTAAGATGCCCGCCATGACGCAAGTCTCGATCGAACAGGCCATGCAAGTCGCCGTTGCCCATCATCAGGCCGGGCGATTGCGCGAGGCTGAGTCGATTTATCGGCAAGTTCTGGCGGTGCGGCCGGATCATGCCGAGGCTCTGAATCTGCTGGCCGCAATCGCCGGTCAAATGGGCCGGCCCGATGTGGCAAGTGATCTGGTGCGTCAGGCTATCACCGCCGCGCCGGACAATGCCGTCTATCACTTCCATTTCGGCACATTGCTGCAGAACCAGGGCCGACTGGACGAAGCCACCGCCTGTTATCAGCGGGCGCTGAGTCTGAAGGCGGACTATCCCGAAGCACTCATCAATCTCGGCAACGCCATGAGAGCAAAGGGACGACTGGATGAGGCAATCACCTGCTATCAGCAGGCACTGGATCTCCGGCCGGAATTTGTTGACGCTCTTTACAATCTCGGCATCGCCTGGAGTGACAAGGGGCAGGTCGAACAGGCCATAAGCAGCTATCAGCGGGTGCTGGCACTGAACCCGAATCACGTCGAGGCGCACGTTAATCTGGGCCTCGCGTGGTTTTCCAGGGGCGAAGGGCATCAGGCAGTCGCCTGTTACCAGCGGGCACTGGCCATCCGCGGTGACAGTGCCGAAGCTCTCTGCAATCTGGGTGTTGCGCTGCGAGCCCGAGGCCAACTCGAACCGGCCATCGACTGCTATCGGCGCGCCCTGTCCATCAAACCCGGATTTGTCGAAGCCCACAATAATCTCGGTCTGGCTCTCAAGGAGCAGGGCTGGAGCGACCGCGCGATCGCCTGTTTTCAACAGGCACTGAACCTGAACCCCGCGTTCGCCAAGGCCCACATTAACATCGGAATTGTCCTCAACGACCAGGGCTGCCACGACCAGGCCATCGCCTGTTTCCAGCGGGCGATCGAGATCGATCCGCAACTCATCGAAGCCCACTCGAATCTCGGCATCGCCTTCAAGGATAAGGAACAACTCGACCAAGCCATCGCCTGTCACCAGCGCGTGTTGGCGTTTCGGCCCCAGTGCGCCGAAGCCCATTGCGATCTCGGCAACGCATTCAGGGCCAACGGCCAGATCGACGCGGCGATTGCGAGCTTTCGGCGGGCGCTGGCGATCAAGAGCGGATTTGTCGCCGCGCACGACGACTTGCTCCTGACGATGCTGTACGACCCCGGCTCGGATTCCCGTCAAATTCTTTCCGAAAGCCAATTGTGGAACCGTCTGCATGCCGAACCGCCGGCGCGGCAGGCCGTTCCGCATTCAAACGGCCGCGATCCCCAGCGCCCGCTGCGCATCGGATATGTCTCGGCGGATTTCATGCAGCATCCGTGTGCCCTGGGCCTGCTGCCATTGTTTCGGCACCACGATCGCCGGCAATTTGACATATTCTGTTATGCTCAGGTGCCCCGGCCCGATGCGTACACGCGGCAATTCCGCGAATTGGTTCCCCAGTGGCGTAACACCAACGGCCTCAGCGACGAGGACGTCGCTTTCATGGTTCGCCAGGATCGGATCGATATCCTGGTCGATCTGAAACTTCATACGCCATTCAATCGCCTGCCGGTTTTCGCACACAAGCCGGCGCCTGTTCAGGTCACGTGGCTCGGTTATCCCGGCACGACCGGCATGGACGCAATCAATTACCGCCTGACCGATCCTTATCTCGATCCGCCCGGCGGCGATGACGCTTTCTATTCCGAACGCTCGATCCGCCTTCCGGATACCTTCTGGTGTTACGATCCGCTTACCGAGGAACCGTCCGTGAGCGGCCCGCCAGGCTCGGGAAACGGATTCATCACCTTTGGATGCCTCAACTCCTTCTGCAAGGTCAACGACTCTGTGTTGTCGTTGTGGGCGCAGGTTCTCAAGGCCGTGCCTGACTCGCGACTGATGCTATTGGTCCCCGAAGGCAGCGCACGGCGGCGGGTGCTGGACCGCCTCGGCGATGCCGGCATCGGCCCCGAGCGAGTCGAAATGCTCAAACGCATGCTCCGGCCTGATTACATGCGGGCCTTCCATCGCATCGACATCAGTCTCGATACGGTTCCCTACAACGGCCACACGACCGGGCTCGATTCTCTCTGGATGGGTGTCCCGGTCGTCACACTCGTTGGCCAAACCATCGTCGGCCGGGCCGGGTTCTCTGAATTGAGCAACCTGGGATTGCCCGAATTGATTGCTCACACGCCAGAGCAATATGTTCAGATCGCGACGGCACTGGCCGGCGACCTGCCTCGCCTGGCCGAGCTGCGCGCGACATTGCGGCAACGCATGCAAGTTTCCCCGCTGATGGATGCCCCTCGCTTTGCCCGCGGCATCGAAGCGGCCTATCGATGCATGTGGCGAACCTGGTGCCAGAAGTAGAATCAGCACAATGAGTCAGTGGCAACAGATTTTGCAGCGAGCCCTCCAGCTTCACCAGGCCGGTAACGTCTCGGAGGCGCAGGCTCTTTACCGGCAGATTCTCGGCGGCGATCCCCGCAACGCCGTGGCGCTGCATCTTCTCGGGGTCATCGCGGCCCAGGGCGGCCGAAGCGACGAGGCCGTGCGGCTTATCACCCAGGCCATCGCCATCAAGCCGCAATTTCCCGAGGCTCTGGCCAACCTCGGCAATGCCCTGCGCGACCAGGGGAAACTGGACGAGGCCATCGCATCGTACCGCAAAGCCATCGCCATCAGCCCCGGACATGCCGGTGCGCATCTGAATCTCGGCACCGCTCTGCGCGACAAGGGACTGCTGGATGAAGCCATCGGCTGTTTGCAAAAGTCGATTGCGTTACGGCCGGATATTTCCGAAGCCCACAACAATCTCGGCAACGCTCTGCGCGACAAAGGCCAATTGGATCAGGCCATGGCGTCCTACCGCAAGGCCATCGAACTGAATCCGAAAAACAGCGATGCTTACAATAACCTGGGCGTTGTCTTGACCGACGTTCGACGATGGGATGATGCCATCGCCTCTCTGGCCACGGCAATGCAGCTCCAGCCCGGTCGCGCCGATGCCCACAGCAATCTTGGCAACGCCCTGCGCGGCAAGGGGCTATTCGATGAGGCGCTGGCCCAATGCCGAACGGCCGTCGATCTCGGGCCGGATTCTGCCATCTTTCAAAGCAATCTCGGCGACGTGCTCAAAGACACGGGCCAGTTGAACCAGGCCATCGCGTGCTGGCGGAAGGCCATTGCGTTGAATCCGCAATATGCCGATGCCCACTGCAAGTTGGGTATGGCGCTGCTTCAGGCGGGGGAACTTGCCGACGGCTGGAGCGAGTATGAATGGAGATGGAAGGCGTCGGATTTCAAGGAGCGGCGCGACTTTCCGTGGCCCCGGTGGAATCCATCGGATCCGGCCTGCCGGACGGTTCTTCTGACCATCGAGCAGGGGCAGGGGGACGTGATTCAGTTCATCCGCTATGCGCCGCTGGTTGCCCAGCGATGCCAGCGCGTGCTGCTTCAATGCCACCGGACACTCCTGCTTTTGTTGCAGGGAATTGGGGGCGTTAGTGAACTGATCCGCCAGGGTGAGCCGCTGCCCGCCTTTGATGCACATTGTCCGCTGATGAGCCTGCCGGGACTACTTGGCACGACGCTTGAGTCGATACCTGCACACGTTCCCTATATAAAGCCCGACCCCGTTCGCACCGCCGGATGGGCGGACAAGCTGTCGGCCGAGCGGCGTTGGAAGATCGGACTGGTTTGGGCCGGCAGTCCCAAACATGAAAACGACCGCAACCGGTCGATGGCTCTGACGGATTTCGCTCCGCTGGCTGGCATTCCTGATGTCGTCTTCCACAGTCTGCAAACCGGCGACGCAGCGGGGCAATCGGCGTCTCCACCGGCCGGCATGGAGCTGATCGATCACGCCGCCGACCTTCGCGATTTCGCCGATACCGCCGCGCTGATCGCCAATCTCGATCTGGTCATTTCCGTCGACACGGCGGTGGTCCACCTCGCCGGCGCGATGGCCAAGCCAGTCTGGACGCTGCTGGCGTTCAATCCCGATTGGCGCTGGCTCCTGAATCGCACCGACACGCCCTGGTATCCGACGATGCGGCTGTTTCGTCAACCGGCCATCGGCGATTGGCCGTCGGTCATGCGACAGGTGGCCCAAGCCCTCGGCCAACAAGCCGTCAAGCACGGCGGGTAATGTGACGATGAGCCCCGGAATTCATCTCCTGCACAAACCTGTCGGTCCAACGAGCTTTTCGCTCGTCAAGGCCTGCATGCAGCAGACGCATGCGGACACGACGCGACCCACGCGAAGTCTCTGCCACGGCGGCACGCTCGATCCATTCGCCAGCGGTCTGCTGCTGATTCTGGTGGCGCCGGCAACGCGGCTGTTCGATTATCTGCACGCGGTCCCCAAGGTCTACGAGGCCACCGTGCGGTGGGGTGTCGAAACCGACAACGGCGATCCAAACGGCCGAGTGACTCACAGCGGCGATCCCTCCGCCGTGGGCCGGCCGCAACTCGACGATGCCCTGGCGACATTCATCGGCTGGCACGACCAGATACCGCCGGCCACCAGTGCCAAGCGGATCGACGGCCAGCGCGCGTACGTCAGAGCCCACCGTGGGGAAGATGTTGTGATGCCGCCATCGCGAGTCTATCTCCACGAGGCGGTGTGGCTCGATCACGATCTGCCGCTGTGCAGCCGTTTGCGCATCGTCGTGCGCGGCGGATATTACATCCGGGCGCTGGCGCGCGACCTCGGCCGGCTTGTCGGCTGCGGGGCGCACCTGACAACATTGCATCGCACATCGATCGGCCCCTGGACCGATCCCGGCCCGGAACGAACGGTCGAGCTTCACGGCCGCGAGTTGCTTCCCTGGGCGGCGTCGAGGATTCTGACTGACCAGGACGTCGGCGATTTGCGTCAGGGTCGCACGATTCCCGCGGGCGAATTGCTTCCGCCCGACTGGCCGGTTCCCGCCGGATTCCCCGATCCGCAGCCGCCGGTCCGGGGTTTTCACCGCGGGCAATTGCGTTTTCTGCTGACTCCAGTAGACGGCTGGCTGCGATTGCTCAGCCCGCTGCGAGGCGGCCTGTAGGAGGCGCGGGACAGTGCATCCGAAATCTCAGATTTGAAATCTGCCCCGCTTGGCGGGGTCTGTTTGCCGCGGCGTATTTCATTTGAGCCCATTCTGGCCCTACAATACGAGCAATGTCGCAGCCGCCCACTTCTCCGCCGCCGGTATTGTCTTACGAGAGCCAAACACAATTGAAACTGGCGCGGGCGGCGTACCGCAAGATCAGCCGCGCCATCTCGGTTGCCAAGGGCGACGGCTGGAGCATAGGGATCTTCGGGGGCCTTACTTTCTTACTGGGGCTGGGAGACGGGTTGAGCATGCTCTTGGGGGTCGTGCTGGGGGCGATCGCCTGGACTGAGTTGCGCGGCGCGGCGAAGCTCCGCCAACTCCAGCCGCAGGCAACTCGACTATTGGGATACAATCAGCTTGCTCTTGGAGGTCTGCTGGTCGTATACGCGGCGTGCAAGATGTACGCCGCGGTTCACGGCCACGGTGCTCTTTCGCTGGACGCCGGCAGCGATCCAGATTTGCAGAAGATGGCCGCATCGCTGGACAAGTCGGTTCAGGACACTGTGAACCAGATCATGTTCGCAGTCTATGCCATGCTGCTTGTCGTTGGTTTGGGCAGCGCTTTGGGCATGTCGCGCTATTACTTTTCGCGCCAAAAACATATTGAAACGTACCTGACGGAAACGCCGGACTGGATCATTAACATGCAGAAGGCAGGCATGACGTTCTAGACGTTGTCCAAATCACTCGCTGTTTAGGCCGGCCCATGCAACTCCACGTGCTTCAAGACGAAAGGTTCTCCTGCCGCTCTTGCACGGACTGCTGTCGACGCTGGTACGTTGAATTGTTCGAAGGCGAAGAGGAGCATGTCGCAGCACTGCCCTGGCCGGCGGATGATCCGCTTCACGGCGTCAAGGGAGTATTCCACCACGGGGGCAAGGCATATCTGGCGCATCGACCCGACGGGGCGTGCGTGTTTCTGAACGAGGCCAACGGGCTGTGCCGCATCCATGAACAGTTTGGTGTGGAAGCCAAATGCCTGGCGTGCCGGATGTATCCGTTTCAGATCACGCCGACCTTCCGCGGCGAGGCCAGCATCAGCGCCCGTTACGACTGCCCAACGGTGCGGCGCAACGTCGGTGACCCGCACGCCGATGCCTTGCCGCTGCTGCGACGTTACACCGATAAGTTTCCGAATCCCCAGGGTTTTGATGATGCCACACGGTGCCATCTGAACCGCGAGCAGATTACCGCCGTCGCGGAATTTCTCGGCACGCTGATGGGTGGGTTCGCGCAAAACGATCAAAAGGCGATGTTCATCGTCTATCTGGCGGATGTTCTGTCGCTGACGGCCGCGGACCAAATCGACCGCTCCGCGCTGGCCGGCATCTTCGGATCCCTGAAATTGCAGATCGAATCCGCCGCGGCCGGACCCGTCACCCGGCCGGGACTTATTCATCGGCTGGCCTTTCGCACTTTATTGGCCCTTCACCTGCGTCGTGATGAGGACATTCTGGACCGGCGGGCCAGCCGCATCGGCCGCCTGTTGGCGATGGCGGTGTTCGTGCCGGGCTTCGGCAGTTTTCGCGGGTTGGGTTTGCATCATCCCGCCGGTCCGCTGCGCCGCTCGGGCCTTTTTAAGTCGTCGCCGCCGCCATCGACCGAGGCGTTCGCGTTGCTGTGGAGACTGGTGCGCAACAAACTCGACACGTTTTCGTTCATGGGCGGCGCCAATGGCCAGCGCGATTTCGTGACCGGCCTGCGCTCGCTGGCGCTGCTATACCCGCTGGTTCTCGCCGCCGCCCGCCATAGTGCCGCCTCACGCAACTCGCCGGCCATCGAAGCTCCCGACGTCAATTACGCCGTGGCCGCCATTGAACACAGTTTCGGCCGCACCGCCATCTTGTCGCAGGGCTTTGTGCGGACGATCGAGAAGCTGTTACTGGAACGCAAGTCCTTCATGAGGTTGGTGCGGACGATCTGAATATCTTGCCGCTTAACGGGTTGTACGTATCCATGCGGCAAGAACAATTATGCAGCACCGCTGATTGCAGCAGGCGGTTTTTGGTGTATATTCTAATCTTGCGTCAGATCAGGCCGTGCCTCGGGCACGTCATTCTCGGGCGCGCGTTTTCGCCAGGTTCCTGACGAGGCGGCCCGCTTGCATTTCGACGCACGAGTGTTCAATGGCCGTCACGGCCGGAGGATCTGCTACTATGTGGAATCGCCGTCACGTCGCGTTTGGGGTACTCAAGTCGTCTCGCGCTTCGAAACGGCCGGTCGGGCAAAAGGCAATTGCGGCCGCGGCGGGGGCGATGCTGGAGCGGCTGGAGTCGCGATGCCTGTTGTCGGGTGTGACGTTTTCGGCCGGAGTGTTGTCAGTTGTTGGAACCGCCGGCAACGACACGATCGCCCTGACAAGCGATGGGACAAACGTCGTCGTGACGATGAATGGGACGGCGTCGCAGGGGTTTGATCAATCGCAGATCACGGCCATCGATATCCAGGGGCTTGCGGGCAACGACATGATTACCGTGGGCCCCAACGTGCCCGCGGTGAGCGCGCAGGGCGGGGCGGGTGACGACACAATCATGGGCGGCAGCGGCAACGACACGCTCTGCGGCGGCGCGGGCAATGACAGCCTCTTTGGCGGACCAGGCGACGATTCGATGCGCGGCGGCCAGGGCAACGACACGTTGGCCGGCGGCGTGGGCAACGACAGTTTGTTCGGCGGCCAGGGATCGAATCTGCTTCGCGGCGCCAAGGGCGATGACTATCTCGCCGGCGGCGTTGGCCCGGACACGATGTATGGCGGCCCGGGCAACGACATGTTCCAGGTGCCCAATGCAACTTCGGATTATCTCAACGGCGGCGTCGGCACCAACGGCGCACAAGTGGCGGCGGGGAATCGCAATTCAATGAGCGACGTGCAGGACGTCGTCCAGGGTTGGCTTTCTTCGGACATGAGCGCGGCCGTGGTTGGACAATCACAGCCGGCGATTTTCCACGCGACGCTGCTGAGCCCACCGGCCGGGACAATTGTGCAGGTCCACCAGGTGGACGCCTCTGGAAACGAAATTGGCGAGTTGGTGCAGCTTGCCGATGACGGCAGCGCTGCCAATCAGGACGTGAAGGCCGGGGACGGGATCTACAGCGGGTCCAACGTGCTGAACTACGCATCGCCGGGGACGATTTACTATGACGTCCAGGTCACGGATGCGTCGTCGGGGGCGGTATTCAAGACCACGTCCATTTCGATAACAGTGGCGGCCGCACCGTCACAGGCTCAGGTGCAGACGGACACAACGGACGCGTCAAGTCAAACGGCGGTGGCGCAGAACGTGCTGGCCAGCGGTGGCAGTTCGCAGGCCGCTATTGCGGCCGTTCAGGCATCGCTGACCAGTGATAACAACGTGCAGCCGGGAAGCGTGCAGGTTTCGGACACGACGATCACGTGGAAGACGCTTGACGGCATTACCGAGGGCGTCGATACCGCCGAGCTGACCGACACGCTGTCGGTGGGCGTCGGTGCGCTGTCCTCGCCGGCGGCGCCGGGCGAATCAGCGCCGACGGTGGCGGTGACCGCGGCGGCGGGCCAGACCATGGCGCCGGCCGACGCGACGCCGGACCCGACCATGCAGGTACTGGTTCTTTCGCCGTTTGCCTCCTCGCTCTCGCAGTGGGATCCCAGTGCCGCGATCGAATCGCAGTTCGCCAATGCGGGATACACCGTCACCTACCACACCAATCAGAACGTGACGTTCAGCGACTTTACGAACCTTGGCCAGTATGACGCCATCGAACTGTACGGCCACGGCGACAAATTGCCGGGCGGCGGCGAAGGGTTCTACACGTCGATAGCACCGTCGGTGACTACTTCACTCACGAACATCTGGGCGATGTTGAACGAACAGATTGTGATCCTGAACGATTACTACGTCATCACGCCGTCGTACATCACGGCGTACGGCGGCCAAATGAACGGTACGATTGTCCTGGCCAACTGCTGCAACAGCGCCTACGACGACACTATGGCCAACGCGTTCGTGGACGACGGCGCCGCCGCCTACCTGGGCTATACACAGGTGGTCAAGGCGGGTTTCGCAGCCAATCATGCGATCAGCACCTGGACAACGCTGCTTCAGTCAACCAACAACACCGTGGGGGATATCCCGGGCATCAACGTCGATCACGACACTAATAACCCGCCGGCGTATTTTGTTGAGGAAGACGGGCCGGAAACCGCCACTCTGCCACAGGGTCTGCTTCTGAAGGAGAACGAACTGTACGTCCGCTACGACTGGCCGCAGGACCAGAGCGACCTGGACAGCAACACGACGTTCCTGGGCACGTCGGCGGGATACAACTATGACGGCGGCCCCTACCTGAATTGGAGCGGGGACGATACCAGCGCAGGCGGCCAGGAAATCACAACGGTGGACCTGTACGACTCATGGACGGCCCATGCTTGGTCCGGCACGACGACGGTGACGGCCGCTTCCGATTGGTACACGCCAGCCGGTGGCGACGGGCCGGCGTATCTGACCATCGCCCTGGAAAACCTCGACACGGGAAAGTTCAACGATGTGTTTACCAGGGTGATGTCGCCCGGCCAGGAGACGGACGGCGCCTATACGGTGCAGGCGACCATTACTATCCTGCTTGGGGGCAGCGATCCGAGCAACCCGACCGTGGGATTCAAGGTCGTGTGAAAACACAGCGGGCGCCGCGGCGAAGACGATTCTCGTCTCTGCCGCGGCGCCCTGCCTGCCAAGCCGACTGGCCGCAGACTCTCGTCTGTGGCTGTCAATGATATTGATAGAACAGCACGCGGAAGACCGCCGGCGCCACTGGCTGGCCGGGAGTCGCCGCCGCAGCGCCGCGGCCGGTGGCGCTGAGGGGAACCTGCGTGCCGGCCTGGTGGTTATCGGCAGCGCCGGAGATGTCGTAGCCGCGTCCCATGATGTCATCGCCGTTGAGACGGTGCGAGAGAACCCATTTCCCATCCTTGAAGAAGCCGCGATCGATGGTGGCGGGGGCGGCCGTGTTGTCGCTGGGGGCCTTGGGGGAAACGATGAAGGGGTAATTGCCGTTGGTGGCAAAGTAGTACACATCCGGTGCCGTATGGATGATCAGCACGAAGGGGTTGTTGAGGAAGGGAAGCAATAGCGCGGAACTGGCCGAAGGTGCGGCCGGGGTCGCAGCGTCCTGCGGTGGAGTGGCTCCGCCAGCGCCGCGCCCGGCTCGAGGTCCGCGTCCCGCGCGACCAGCAGCGCCGCCACCGCCGCGGCCTGCCGGTGGTGTGAAGTCGAAGACATAGTTGCCCATTTCGACCTTGCCCGGATTCTGCCCCGCCTGGAGCGTGATCAGCTTGATGTTGTCGGCGAGATTTGGTCCCTGTGCCTCGGCGATGGCGCCGCTGATGGAGTTAATGAAGCCGTCGGTGCGGGCAAACGGGCCGTCGGGAACGGAGTTCCTGGCTTCGTCGATTCCCATGACCGAGCAGCACAGGGCGTTGAGTTGCGTATAGGCGGTCCAGAAATTGTTCGCATCGGCATGCGTCTCGGGTGTCCACGCGGGGTTGCCGTTGCGGGCAAAGTCCTTCATGATCCCATCGAACGGCGTCAGGTAAATATCCGGCGCCAGGATATCGATGGCCGGCGCGCCGGCTCGCCAGATGTCATGCACCAGCGGTTGCGGGCCGCCGCTGGGATAGTCGCCCGGGCCGCGATCGCTCGGCTGCACCAGCCAGTTGTTGGCGTAGATCGGCAACGCCAGTTCCTTTTTGCCCTGCGCGCCCACGTAGCCCATGTATTGGGCATATTCCCACGCCTGGAAAATCTCGTCGGTGTGATTGTACAGCTCCATGTCGGCCGGCCGGACCGGCCGCTGCACGGTGTTGGCCGCTATCGGCTTTTCAGGGTTCTGGACGTTCTTTCCGAAGACTTCCTCCCACGTGCCGCTGGTCTTGTCACCGGCGGCGTCCCAGATCTTTTTCATCTCCGGGCGCAGGGTGTCCTTGTGTTGCTGAAGATAATCGGTCAACTGCCTGGGCACCGGCCCGTTGTAGGCGGCATTGGCGGCCGGTGAGAAATCACGCGTGCTGCCCAGCACGCCCACTTCGTTTTCCAACTGGATGGCTATGACGCGGTGAGTGGTGTCGACCTCGCGGATGTGGCGCATGACGGCGGCGAACGCGGCGGCGTCGGCATCTCGAGTGGCGTCGCCCAGCGTCGAGAGAACCTCCAGCGTGTTACCGTCCTTGTTCATGACGCGCGGGAATCGGGTCTGATCGGCCTTGACCCATGCCGGCTCATAGTGCGACATGCCGTTCTTCCAGCTTGCCATCCAGAGGAAGATGAGGCGCAGATCGCTGGCCTTGGCGGCTTCGATCTGATAGTCGACCATCCAGAAATCGAACTTGCCTTCCTGCGGCTCGATCAGATCCCAGGAGACTACGCTCAAAACCGTGTTGAGATTGCACTTGGCCAGGCGAGGGAAGGTCGCCTTCATCGTCTCGACGTCGGAGGAACTGGAATTGGCCAGTTCACCAGCCACGCAGATGAACGGATTGCCGTCCACGATCAGCTTGGTCATGCCGTTGCGCTGTTCCAGATGGGGAATGTCGGAACTTGCGGACATTTGGGCCCGCGTCTGGGCGGTGGCGCACAGGAGCGCGATCGCGCACGCCAACCTGATCCAAAATGGTCGTGTTGCCAGCCTCATGATTATCGCCTTTCTGCAAAGAGATGAGAGACATATCGGCCCGCCGTTCTGGCCCGTCGATTGCAATGGAGCGAAGACGAAAGGAGCCACCGATCCGCCTTCTGGCCCACCAATCACCGTGACAAACGTGGCAGCCGGCACTATATCCAAATCGCCTCGCCGTGCAAACCGTTTGTGATCCGGTTTGATGAGGCGGCGGAGGCGCAGCGTTGGCGACGTGAGACCAGCCCCTTCTGGAGTTTCATTCGCCAAGTTGCGTCTGATCAAACCTCGATTTCAACCGCGCGAGGATCGACTTGTGCATCTGCGAGACGCGGGATTCCGACAGATCCAGCGTGTGCCCGATCTCTTTCATGGTCAATTCCTCGTAATAGTAGAGGATCGTGACCAGCCGTTCGGCCGGCGAAAAGCCATTGACGAGCGTCTCACGAATCGCGTTCCGCAGCGCGATCCGCGACGGATCGCATTGCCGCTTGTCGGGCAGGGCGTCGGGCGCAATGTGGCTCGTCGGGTGTTCTTCGTCGCCACGGCCGCCGGACAGTGAACACGTGTTGGCTCGCCTGGCTTCACCGGCGTGCCGCATGTACGTGGCCAATGGAACGTGCAGATGATCCGCGATTTCCTGTGGCGTGGGATTCGCGCCCGTAGCCGCGCGGATGCGATCCGCGGCGGTTTCCATGTCGCGCATGGCTTTCCGCGTGGATCGGGAAATCGGATCGCGCCCACGCAGGCCGTCCAGGATGGCGCTGCGGATCTTCACCCGGCCGAAGGTTTGGAATTGGGATTGTGCCGGATCGAATTTATCGATGGCGTCCAGCAATCCCAGTGCGCCGTCGGCGATCAGATCGTCGACGTCGACCGACGACGGAAGCCGCCTGTGGACGCGGCGGGCTTCGCCGCGGAGCAGCTTCCAATAATGTTCGACCAGCACTTCCCGCAGTCGAGCCGACGGCCGGTGCCTATACCACTGCCAGATTCGATCCAGCCGTTTTCGTGGGTCCATGGTTCCTCCGCGTGTCCCAGACTCGCCGCGTACGGCGACGATGCACGTCGTGGCGTCATGCAAATTGCGAAGCACTTGCACCCATCGGCAGAAAATTGTCCACGACTTAAGCGGAATCCAAAGAAAAGCCGGTTCGCCGGCGGACGAAATGATTTCCGGACGGGGCGCACGGCAATTATCGCCCGGCGGTTCGGCGGCAATTGCGCGTTTCTTGCGAGCCGGCCGCCCGTGCTATTTCGCCTGCACCGTGCGAAGAAACCCGGCAACCGCCTCATTGAACAGCGCCGGCTGCTCCATCGGCGGCATGTGCCCGGCGCCGGCGATCACGGCCAAAATCGCGCCGGGGATCGCATCGCGCATCCCCTGGGCAACGGCGGGCGGCGTAATCGCGTCATGCTGGCCGACGACGACCAGGGTGGGCACGTCTATGTTGGGGAGGAACAGCGTCTGGTCAAGACGATCCCGCAGGGCACCCAGCGCGTATTCGATGGTCAGTGGATGACACTCACTGAGAATGTCGTTCAGCCGGTTCACGATATCAGGACGCTTCGATCGTGTGGCATCGCCAAGAAGCTTGGGCAACATCTGATCGGCGATCGCCTCCGCCCCGGCCGAGCGAACCAGCTCGATCGACTTGTTGCGTGCCACCCTGGCCTGATCGCTGTCGGCGTCAGCGCGGGTGTCGATGAGCATCAATCCCGCCATGTCCTTGCGATATTTCCGCGCAAAGGCCAGCGCGATATATCCGCCCATCGACAAGCCGCCCAGCACGCACGGCAACGCCCCAATCCCCACAAGCAAGTCATGCACCGTGTCCGCCATCGACTCAACCGTAAACCGCACCGGCGGTAGCGATTTGCCAAACCCCGGCAGATCGGGTGCGATCACCCGCGCCACCGCCGACAAGCCTTTGACCTGCTGATCCCAAATCCGGCTGTCCAGCGGATATCCATGCAAAAACACCACCGCCCGCCCGGTGCCTTGCTGCTGGTAATGAATCGTCGTCGAACCGATGGTCGCGGTTGGCATGGTGATCTCCGGTCAGTGATGCAACGTACCCGAAGCGATGCCATGTCGGCAATGCCGGCAGTTTCGGCGCTGTCGAAATGAAATTCGTATTTGGGCCTTAAGCTATCACTCGATGCCGCGTGAGGCTGATGCCCCTCGGCATGAGCAATTACCGGCATGTGTTACGCCATCGACAAACCGCGATCACGCAGGTACTCGAAGATTCCCGGAATTCGCCGTTGCTGGCCGCTTCCTCGATCGCTCTCTTCTATTTGCTTCGCTCGCTGGCCGTGTATCGCTCATCCCTTCGGCGGCTCCTTCGCCTTCAGCCACGGCATCATCTTGCGCAATCTTCGGCCGATCATTTCCATCGGGTGGGCGTTGTCGGCCTCGTAAAGACGCTTGAAGTTCTTCATGCCGCCTTCGTATTCGGCCCGCCATTCCTTGGCGAACTGGCCGCTGGTGATCTCGCCCAGGATGCGCTTCATTTCCGCCTTCACGGCCGGGGTGATGATCCGCGGGCCGCGCGTCAGGTCGCCATATTCGGCGGTGTTGCTGATCGAGTACCGCATGTAATCCAGCCCGCCCTGGTAGATCAGGTCGACGATCAGCTTCACCTCGTGGACGCACTCGAAGTACGCCATTTCCGGGGCATAGCCGGCCTCGGTGAGGGTTTCAAAACCGGCCTTGATCAGGGCGCTGAGGCCGCCGCACAGGACGGCCTGCTCGCCGAAGAGGTCGGTTTCGCATTCGTCCTTAAACGTGGTTTCGATGATGCCGCAGCGCGCGCCGCCGATTCCACGGGCCCACGCCAGGCCGATCTGGCGGGCGCTGCCGGTCGGATCCTGGTGTACGGCCAGCAAACATGGCACGCCGCCGCCTTTTTCGAATTCGCTTCGCACCAGGTGGCCGGGCCCCTTGGGGGCGATCATGATCACGTTCACATCTTTGGGCGGGACGATCGTCTTGAAATGGATATTGAAGCCGTGCGTGGCCCCCAGCGTCTGCCCGGCGCGGAGGTTGGCGCCGATGCTCTTGTTGTACACGGCCGGCTGAACCTCATCGGGGAGCGTCATGATGATCAGATCGGCGGCCTTGGTCGCCTGATCGGCCGGCATGGGTTGGAAACCATGCTCCACGGCCAGACGGTAGTTGCTGGTATTGGGGAGTTCCGACACGATGACTTTGATCCCGCTGTCGCGCAGGTTCAGTGAATGGGCATGGCCCTGCGACCCGTAGCCCAGCATGGCAACGGTCTTGCCTTTGAGGGCGTCCAACGGTGCATCCGCTTCGTAGATCAACTTCAAGTCCGCCATGGAAACTCCTTGTAAAACAAAGGGCGGAAATATAGTTCGCCCGTCCCCGGATGTCAAAACGGCCGGCCGTGCGGGGGGGCGGGTCAGGGTCGTGTTGCGATCGGCGGCCCTGTCTTTCCCTGCGGCCCCGTACTGAGGCGGGCGCGAAAAGAGGCCGTGTGGCGTGACGGATGCGACCCTTTTGCGTTTTTTGTCGCCTTGGTCCGAGGGCGCGACGGGCCGAACGCGAAAGTCATAGGGCGAGGGAATTTGCCGGTATGTTGCTGCTTTTCAAGCGGAGGGGGCAGTATGTGCGCCGCATAGCGCGGCGTCGGTGTGGAGTCAGAACTTCCATTCAAATTGTGCATACACCGCGCGATCGACTTCGGTCGAGGATGTTGCGTTAAACGACGATTCGAGATGATGGGGATCGAAGGCGTTTTGAATGCCGAGGCTGACTTGCATGCCGGGAGTGGGACTCCAGACGACGTTGAAGTCGCCGCGGATATAGGAGCCGGGAGCGGCGCCTGTCGCTTGAAGGACGTTTCCGTTTCCGATGTTCTCAACGTAATAGAGACCCGAATTGAACTGCAGATTGCGGGTGATGTCGTAGTACGAGCGAATTTGAGCCTGGTTGCGGGGAGTGGATTGCTCGATGGCCGATGCGTCCGGGGTCAGGTTGGGTTTGGTGTTCTGCACATACGCTTCAAGGAAGGCGTAAGACGCGGCGAGTCGCCACTTGTCGGTTGCCTGGAGGTTGGCGGATATCTCGGTTCCGTAGGTCTGGGCATTCTGGGCATTGGCGTAGGTGCTGTTGATCAGCGTCGATGGGCTCAGTGCCGGATCGACGGTTGTGCCGGTGCTTTCGAGGCCGATCAGGTTGTTGTATTTGTTCGCAAAGACAGTGAAATCGTACGAGAAGACCTTGGCAACCTGCTGTCGAAAGCCGACTTCGTAGGCCAGAAGGTCTTCATCGTCCGGGTGTTCGCTTGTCTTGTTCAAGAGACCAAATTGTCCGTTGCCCAGCGGAACGGGTATGCGCACGGAGTCATCCCATTCCAGAAGACTGGGGGTTCGCACCGCGCGGGAGACGGCGGCCCACACCGAGGTCGTCTGGCTCGGAGTCCAAAGTAATCTGCCGCTGGGCTGGATATCAAAGCCGGTGAATCCATTTTCCTCGAACTTGGAGCCGGCTATGAAATGCAGGCGGTCGGGCACGATGGTCAGGTCGTCCTGCACGAAAGCGCTCAGGAGATGCGTGTCGCGCGAGGTCGGATCAACAACGGGTTGAGCGAGTGACTGTGTGCCGACGACATCGGTTACCAGACGCGCTCCCATCCCGTACATCACTTCATTAACGCGTGCCAACTGAAAGCGTTGTTGAAAATCGATGTCAAACGTGTTGCCGTCGTAGGTCGCATACCCGTCCCGGAGGCTGACGTAATCGTAATACGTCTGCAGGGTGAAATCGGAGGTGTCCGAATCGGTATGGGTCCATCGCGCCAACAGGTCTTCCCCGCTGCGATAGTCGTGGCTATAGGCCGGAAGGATATGTCCCGTCACGAGTTGATCGGAGGCAACCTGCTCGAATCCGTCGCCCTGCAACGTGAATGTGTCCTTGTTCGAGGAATAATGGTCAATGCGAAAGCCGCCACGGGTATCATCCCACTGCGACGCTTCGCCGGCCGGGTTGGGGGCGTAGTCAAACGCGGCGTAGGCACGGCCCATGCCATAGACGCGATAGTACGTGTTGTCGTCGATGCGGCCGCCATAACGGGCGGTCATGTCGCTGGAATCCTCGCCGACGCGCGATTCGATCAGCATTCCCTGCGTGTCCATGGCGCTCTTTGAGGTAATGTTGATCACGCCGTTGACGGCATTGGCTCCCCAGAGCGTGGCGCCGGGACCGCGGATCACCTCGATGCGATCGAGGTCGGCGACGGGATAGTCCACCGTATTCCAATAAACGCCGGAGAACAGGGGCGTATAGAGGCTCACGCCGTCCTGAAGAACAAGCAGCTTATCCGAGAAGAGGGCGCCAAACCCGCGCGAAGCGACGCTCCAGCCGGTGAACTGATTACCGCGCTGGACGAAGAGTCCCGGCGCCATGCGGAGCATCTCGGGAATTTCATTGAACCCGCTGCGCTGCATGTCGTCCTGCGTGATGACGGTAACGGATGCCGCGGCGTCGGCAGTTCTCTGCGGGGTCTTGTTGACGCTGGTGACCTGCAGGTTCATGAGGTCTTCCAGGCTCATCGACGTCAAATCATTCGACGGGGACGATGTGGCCCCCGCAGTGGCAGGCGGGGAGCTGATCGAGTCAGACGGTAACACAACGGGTGAACTCGGGGGCGGAGCAGCGGATGAGGGCTCGGTCGCGGCCGTTTGCGCATTGGAAGCCAATGCACTGGCCAAGAGCAGACATCCAAAAACGCCGACGGTCAGTTGTGCACGCTTCATCTGGTCTGCTCCGATCTCGCCACTTATCCGGCTTATGCCGGCGAAGAGGTGTGGTGCTCCAGAAATCGGCGTGCAGGCGTGTCGATATGAGCAAATGGGGAGCTTAATTCCGCGACCGCGTTATCAGACGTGGCCGAAGATAGAAGACGTAAATGCTCAAGATCGCTCAAGCCGGCGTTTGGCTCCTCATGGAAACTTGCCAAGCGATATGTGCTGATCCTTCTCCGCGGTTAGCGTGAGGGTCTTGCGCTCCGTGCCCAGTTCGATCTCAATCGCGCACGATGCGGGAAGATAGAGCGTGCAAGAGGATGTCACGCGGGCAACGAGACGGCCGCCCTGGCGGAAAAATGCAACAGCGCCTTCGGGGACGTCGACGCGCAAGCTCACCCGGCTGGCGTAAAACGCGGTGCGGTCGATTGCGGGGATGGAATGATCGGCGGGATTCCAGACCATCGGGAAAAAGGTATCGGCCGGAATGCTCGATGCCGCCAGGATGGGATGATCCTTATCAGCGCGGGAGGCGTTGTCGACGAACCATGTCTGGTTGAATTCACCTGGCTCGGCGGCGCCCATGAAGCGCCACTGCGTACCGTCCCAGACTTCGACCCAGGTGTGGTTGCCGGCGTTATTGCCGTTGGCGTCGCCCTGGCGGATGGCCCACTGGGGCGTGCCGGTCAGCCGCGCAGGAACGCCCACGCTCCGGCAGGTATCGATCAGGAGAATCGAGAGCCCGGTACACGAAGCATAACCCGCCGCGATCGACTCCGACGGCGACTGGTTGGCTTGCGGCCGCAACGTGGCGCTGTATTTGACCTTGAGCTGGTCGTAGATGGTGCGATTGAGAATCTGTGCGGCGTCCCCGGCCGAACGGGCGTTTTCGACGGCCGGCGTGAATCGGCGGGCAAAATTGCTCCGCCAATCCCCGATGGTCTCATCCACGCTGGTGCAGGGAAGGACGAATTCGTTAAACAACTCGATGGGGATGTCGCGCGCCCAGGCGGACTTGTCACGTGCCGCCAGCGCAAGGCTCGCCTGCCGGCGGAGGAAATCGGGCGTGGCTATTTGGCTGTCGCCGGCGCGCAAAGATTTGGCCAGCACGGCGATGGCGTCGTCCAATGCGGCCTCGGGGGCGATGGTCGTTCTGGCTGGGGCGGTGGCCGGGGCGGTCGCGGGAGTATCGAGCTTGACCTTGATTTCTGCGGAAAAGACCGCATGGGGGTCGCCGCGCTCGGCCAGCGTTTGCTGCAGCGTGGCGATCGTCCGCGGCGCAAGACCGGAGAAGATATCCCGGCCCTGCCAACGAACAGTCACGGGCTTGTCGAGGTCGAACATCTGGTCGTTGAGGCGAATCAGCAGTTCGGCGACATCCTGGGCGTTCTCGATGGTAATAACCTGCCCGCCCAAATCCTCGCGCCGGGCCGACACCAGGGCGTTCTTCTTCGCACTGCCGGCAGGAACCGCCAGCCAATAAAATCGGTCATGCGTAGTGGACGAGGACTGCTTCCACACCACGCGCGTCGGGAGCGGATTGCGGGTGTACTTGAGCATCCACGGGACAGCTTCGGCGTCTTCGCCGTTCATCCAATGCTCGCGGCCTTCATGGAGTTTGACGAAGTGAACGTACCCGTCCTTATCGGCGTTCTGCAGGTCGTCGAGCTTCTTACCCCACTCTTTGGCAACGTCGTTGCGGTTGTAGGCGGAATCCAGGGCACCGACATGAATCGTGAACGGCAGATTCCGCAGCCCCAGGGGCGAGGCGTCATTCGGATGGCCGGCCATCATTGCGGCCGCGGCGAATCGATCCGCCATCCGCGGTGCAAGCTGGTAAACCCCGTCGCCACCGGCGGAGTAGCCCATCAGATAGACGCGATCGGGATCGACTTCGCCTGCCGCCACCAGCGCCCGAATCAGTTTGTCGAAGAGCACATCGATATGCGGTTCGTGCCAGAGATTCCATGTATTGGTTGGAGCACGCGGCGCGACGAAAAGGCCTTCCTTGGCCGTGTAGAGTGTTATCTGGTTTTGCCATTGCTGATCGTTGACCTCCGGCGCCGCGTTGCCGCCGCCGTGCATGGAGATGAACAGTGCATGTCCGTTGGCGGGCTTTTCGCCGAAGGACGCCGTGAGGTATTTGAGCGTCAGATCATTCCAGGTGATCGCCTTGTCCGCCAGTTGCTGCTTCATTGCGGCATTGGTCTGCCGCGCATCGTCCGCGATGAGCAGTTGGGCGTCGGCGGCGGCCTGTTCCCTGGTCAACGGCTTGCCGGCAAACGGCAAGTCCGCAAGCTGGCCGCGGCTCTGCTCGGGCAGGGCGAGCCAGGCGGGCAAATCGGCAGGAGCCGAATCAGCCGCGCGCAACAACGAACCGGAACCCCCCAGCATCAGCAGTGCGGCCATTATCGCCGGGACGTGCTTTGGTGTCATGGCCTTTCTCCAGAAGGGGCGATCAGATGAACCGAGGGGGACGCAACTCTTCAGCCATTCCCACATGGTGAAAAGCCCTCACGGCCGGGTGGTCGGGAAGAGGATGTCATCGCTGTTCTGGACCGCGAATGGGTTGCCGGACGGCACCGTGGCGTGAAGGCCGGAGAGGTCGATTTCGTGGGCTTTTTGGATGGTCATGGGAGTCTGGGCGGCGATGGTGCAATCTTGCCAGTGGATATCCTGAAGCTGGGTGGTGTCGATGCCGACGAGTTTGCCGAGTTGTTTGGCGGTTCCCGAGACGTTGATGAGTTGAACCTCGCGCACGCGGGTGAGCGCGGCGGCGGGGGCTTCGCGTTCCTGGCCGGTCAGCCAGTTCATGTCGAATTCGAAGGCGTCTCGCACGTCCTGGAGCTGGCAATCGCGGAAGACGATGTCCTGGATCGTGCCGCCGCGCGAAGACATGGATTTAACGCGGACCGCCTGGCCGGTGCTGTCGAATCGGCATCGCTCGACGAGGACATGGCGGACGGAACCAGTGACTTCCGACCCGATGGCGATGCCTTCACCCGAGCCGATAGTGCAACTGGTGATGGTGACATACTCGGTGGGCCGGTTGACGCGGCGGCCATCGGTGTCCTTGCCGCTCTTGAGGCAGATGTCGTCATCGTTGCAGTCGATGGCGCAGTGGGAGATGGCGACGTGGCTGGAGGAGTCGACGACGATGCCATCGGAACTGGGGATGGGGACGATGGTGCGAATGGTGATGCCATCGATGGCGACGTCCTGGCAATAAAGGATGTGCAGACACCAACTGGCCGGCCGCATCAAATGCACATCGCTGACGCGAATGTTGCTGGAGTTGGAGAAGCAGATGAGGCGGGGCCGGCCGGTGCTGGCGGCGGAGGCTGCGGAGGCGGGGCGAGTGGCCGCTGCGGTGGTGGCGCCGCGCGCCAGAGGATTGGCTGACGGTAGGGTGGTGGCGCGGCCAGATGCCAGAGGGCTGGCGCCGGCGGCGCGACCCGCGGCAAGCAGGCCACGGCCGGCCGGCGCAGTTGCCGGTGCGCCACGGCCGCGTGCTGCGGGGACGGTTGTCGAATTGGCGGTGGCGCGAGCGCCGGGCGCGGCGCGCTGCATCCAGAGGTCGCCGGAGCCGTCGATGGTGCCGTCACCACTGAGTGAGGCATTCTGGACGCTATCCCAATTGAGCAGGGCTGCGGCATAGGGGCGTTCGACGCCCTCGAAACGCGTTTGCACCTGGGGATAATCCGCCTGGTTGGCAGTGCCTTTGAGAATGCTGTTGGATTCGAGATAAAGGCTGACATCCTTCTTGAAGAAGAGCGATCCGGTCATGAACGTGCCGGCGGGGATGACGACGGTGCCGCCGCCGTCGGCAGAGATGCGGTCGATAAGTGTTTGAAAAATCTTGGTGTTGAGTGTCTTGCCGTCCCCGACGGCGCCGAAATCGGTGACGGTGTAGCGTCGCGCCGAATCCGCCAAAGCCCCCGAGCCGCAGAGCAGCCACAGGGCGATTGCCGTCCAGCAGTACGCTTGTCGGTATGACATGGGATGAACCTCGGTAAAGTCAAACCAGCACCGGCGCGGGTGGAAAAAAGAGCGATAACCTGTGGCCGGCGGGCCGATTGTAGCGTGCGGGTGGTTACAATGGAAAGACAAAATGGGCTTGCGGCAGAGATATCACGACAGGCGATTGAGGCGTGATAATCCCGTTAACGGGTATTTTGGGCAAATTGGCAAGAATTTTTGTTGGTGGCCGGGAATAAATCGGCGCGGGCTGAGTCATCGGGTATAGGTTTTGAGCGAGAACCGCAACAGCAACGGGACGGCGTCGCATCGCTTCGAAGCGCTGGTGATGCCGCACGTGAATGCGGCCTACAATCTGGCGAGATGGCTGTTGCATGATAGCGCTGATGCCGAGGATGTGGTGCAGGAAGCGTGTTTGCGGGCGTTTTCGGCGATGGGCAGCTTTAGCGGGGGGGATGCACGGGCGTGGCTGCTGAAAATTGTCCGCAATGCGTGTTTTACATGGATGCGGAAGAAGGGCCGCTGGACGGCCGGGGGGGATGACAAGCTGGAGGAAATTCCGGCCGGCACCGAGGATCCGGATGCCGAGATGCTTCGCAGTGCCAATGTTGAATCGGTGCGAGCGGCGATCGAACGGCTGCCGGACGATTTTCGGGAGTTGATCGTTTTGCGAGAGATGGAAGGAATTTCATATAAGGATCTGGCGGAGATGACCGGCGTGCCGATCGGCACGATCATGTCGCGGCTGTCGCGAGCCCGGGAGCGACTGGCGCGTGATTTGGCGGCCTCGGGAAATGGTGAAAAGACGTGACGCACGAACAAGCGATCGAGAACCTGAATCGGCTGCTCGACGGCGAACTGGACGAATCGCTGCGCCATGAGGTCGAGGAGCACGCCGCGGCATGTCCGAGTTGCATGGCCCTGCGCCGTGCGCGAGAGGCGCTGTCCGAAGCGCTGGGACATTCGTCCCTTCATTTCCGCGCTCCCGACGGACTGGCCGAAAAGGTCATGGCGAAAGTCGCGCCGCAACCAGCATGGAATTTCGTGTATCGATGGGCGCGGCTCACGGCGGCGGCGGCCGTCATCGCGCTGGCGATCGCCAGTTCGCTGGCTTGGTTGGCGCCGCTGCCCGGCGGCGATCCCACTTATCAATATGTCATCGACTGTTACAAGCGATCCACGGCCGCCGGGGGCCTGGTCGATTTTCCCATTGCCGACAACAGCGCGGTCAACCGCTGGGTGAGGCTCTGCATGTCACTCCCCTCGCCGATCCGGGTGATCTCTTCTGGGCCGTGCCGTTTTAGCGGCGTGCGAATGGACAAGGTGGGCGAGCAGCAGGCGGCCGTGCTGGTCTACCGCACGGGCGGCGGGGAGTTTGACCTGTTCGAGTGGCCCGACTCCAGCAAGACCGGCCGGCCGCTGATGACCGACCAGATTCGCGGCTATACGGTTTCGCAATGGTCAAAGAACGGCACGCAATACTGGTTAGTGACGGCCACGCACGACAAATCCGTCGCCGATCAGCGGATCCTGGTTCAACTGCTCACCGAGCCAACGACGGCCCCGCCGGCGACGAGATCCTGACGGCAGCGCAGATCATCACAAAATTGCGCCCAGTTACGCAGTGCGCTAACTCAGGTGTACAAGATCGTCGCGATGTCGTTGTTGGGAATGACGTCGATGGTATCGACGTGGGCGGTGTTGGCGCCGGCGCCGCCGACGAGCGTGTCGGCATTCCCGTTGATCGCAAAGAAGAGGTCGTCGCCGGCTCCGCCGAGAAGCAAATTGGCGCCCGTGGCGCCGCCGGTGATGGTGTCATTACCCTTGCCGCCGTGAATCGTGTTATTGCCCAGTCCGCCGAAGAGGAGGTCATCGCCGGGTCCGCCGTAGATCAAATCGTTGCCAGCCCCGCCGCGGATGGTGTCATTGGCATCGTCGCCGGTCAGCGTGTCATCGCCCTGCGCGCCGTGAATGAGTGCCGGCCCCAGGCCGTGGCCGACGGTCACCAGGTCGTTGCCAGCGCCGGCATTGACGACAACGCTGCTGACGGAGCCGGCGGCGAAATCGGTCGTCTGGCCGTTGAGATCGAGGGTTACCGGTGAGCCGTTGGCGATGGCGATCTGGTCATCGCCGCTGGTACCGGTGGCCACGAGTGTTCCCGCGGCGGTCAGGCCGGATGAGGCCAGCGTCTCGGACGTGATTTGATCGGTTTGATTGCTGATGTATTCGAGCGTGGCCGGGGCGTCGCCGCTGGCGTCGGCCGTGAGAACCGCATCGAAAGATCCGCTGGTGACGTCGCTGGAACTGTCGAACTGCCCGGCCAGCCACGGCCCGGCCGAGCCGGATTCCTGTGCCAGAAAGCTGGCCAGATCGAACCGCTCGCTGATGAGATCGGTGCCGGCGATTTCGGCGGCATAGAGAACCGTGCCCAGCGTGTGATCGCTGCCGTTGACGACAAAGGGCTGTTTGGCGGTGCCGGCGGTCTGCGAGTCGTCCAGCGATGGTCCCATGCCGGGCTCCAGGCCGCCAGAACTGTAGAACGACCAGCTCCATTTTGACACGTTGGCGAAATTGACGGTGTCATCGACATTGAACGAAGCCAGCGGCGCGGAATTGGCCCCCGGATCCAGGGCGATGATCCCGCCGACACCGCCCGCGGCATTCGCCGCCAGCGCATAGGCCACATACGTACCGTAACTGTGTCCGACGAGCTGAATGTGTGCCGGCACGAACCCGGCGTCGGTGAGCGTCTGGGCCGCCCATTGACCGACCGCCGGCGTCGCGTCCTGCGCATCTTCCGGATCGGTTTGGCCGGTGTCCGCCGCCGCGCTCCAGTCAAGCAGGAGCACCTGCTCCTCCGGCCGCTGCGCCGCGATACCCGCGGCGAGATTTGCGATTCCCGAGTCGGTTGGGCTGCTGTCCCACCCGTGAATGACGATCCATGTGGGCTTGGACGGATCGATGTTGCTTCCATCGACGGTGAACAGTCGCAATTCGTCGCTATTGCCGTTGATATTCACGGAGGCGGCGATTTGATTGCTGTAAGTTACGTCGGTGGTTGCCACAGCCGACGGCGCCGCCGAAAGCAGGAAGCGCATCTCAAGCGATTCCACCATCGCCCGATGCCCGGATATTGTATTTGCAGTCTTGGAATCTATGGAAAACATTTGAACTCCAACGAAAGCGACCGTGCAACGCGGCGAAGTCCACGTGATCGATCGCCAGCGTTCAACGTACGCTTATGCAATCGCAGCGCTAACGCGCAATCTTCCGGCCCGGTGTTGTTGAAGCGCCGACGCACTCGCGATGTGTGGAACGAGTCGGGCCGTGAGCTGACGCGTTTACGCCTTGCGTACGATCGCCAGGGGATCGGGCTTGGCGGCTTGTTGAAAGGCGGCTTCGCGCGACCGGCAGCCCCGGCAGGCGAGACAGGGGTCGGAGCCCTCTTCCAGGCAACTCCACGTACGATCGAAGGGGGCATTCACCTGGAATCCCACGTCGATCACCTGCCAGGGATCAAGCTCCAGCAGCGGTGCGACCACATTCAATTCGCCCCGCGAGCAGGGCATCTGAATCAGCTCGTTCCAGACTTGCAGGTACTCGGTGGCCTGGGCCAGTTCATCCGCGGCCGGGCCGGTGCGCAGACCCAGATAAATGGCGGCTGCCTCGTGATGCGCGGCCAGTCGCGCTGCAACAGAGATCAGCGGCAGCAGGTCGATCAATTGCGGGCCGATGGGAATGGTCTGCCTGGGATCGGCGGCGACCATGGGCGAGTTGGCCGGGACATGGGACATGAAGGCAAGCGGGATGGCGTATTCGCGGTAGGGCTTGAAGTGGGCGACTTGCTGTTCGTAGGCGGCGCGCGAGCGGCTTTCGGGTTGGGCGGATGCCTCCCCGTGCAGCAGAATCGGCCGGTACCGCTGGCTGGCCAGCGCGGTGACCACCGCCGAATTGATCGAGCCGTTGTTGAGAACGATTGCCAGATCCTTGGCCACAGTCACTCCATGGTGAGAATCACCTTGAAAATACCCGGTCGCCCGGCCAGTTGCATGGCCTCGACGCCCTGTTCGAGTTTCATGCGGCGGTGAATGAGGCTGGCGACATCGACCTGCTTTTCGGCCAGGCACTGGATGGCCTGGCGGAACGGGCCGCATCGGCTGCCGAGGATGGTAATTTCATCCACGACGATCGGGGACAATTGGATCGCCTTGGGCGTGGCGACGGTGGTTTTCAGCACGATCGTGCCGCGAGGGCGGACCATTTGCATTGCCAGTTCCAGACCCGTGGGCGAGCCGGTGCAATCGACGACAATGTCCTGATCGTGACGCGGCGAGATATCCGCCAGCGGCCGGCTGCGGATCGACCACTTCTCGCACAGCGCCAGTTTCTCGTGGTGCTTGCCGATGACGCGCACCGCCGAGCCGGTATTGCGAATCACCTGGGCAACAAGCATTCCCAGCCGGCCGTCGCCAAGGACGGTGATCCATCGTCGCTCCGCCGGCGTCGTTCGCGACAGGCCCAGTTGCATGACCACCTGACATGCGGCGGCCAGCGGTTCGACGAAAACGGCCTGATCGTCGTCGATGGTGTCGGGCAGGACGTGGAGATTGCCGGCCGGAAGGCGGACCAGATCGGCAAACGCGCCGTCCTGATTCGATATGCCCAGCACGCGGCGCTGGCGGCAATGGTTGCTCAGGCCGGACAGGCACATGTCGCACCGGCCGCAGACGATGTTGATTTCGCCGACCACACGCTTTCCGATGAGATGGCGATCGGCGGAATGAATGACATCAGCCACGAATTCGTGTCCGAGCACGCCGCGGAAGTTCATATAGCCGGCGGCGATCTCGATATCGGTCGAGCAGATTCCGGCCTGTCGGACTTTCAGAAGCGAATCGCCGGTATCGGGCTGGGGATCGGAATGCCGTGGTCGAAAACTGAGAGATTGGTCGAAGACCAGGGCGCGCATGCGAATGACGGTCTAGTGGTTGGAACGATTGGCCGGAGACAGGTACGCCTGCCATTGGAGCTTGTCGTATTGGAAGTCATGGAAGGTGACGATTCGCAGGCTTTGGTGGGCCTGGTAGGCGACGGAGAAATCACTGTCTCCCAGCGCGTCAACCAGTGCGTCGGTGCTCGTCACCTGGTCGAAGTTGCGAAGTGCATCGGCGCAGGCGATGCGGACGTCGGCGTTCTCGGCGGGGATCTGGAGGTGGCGGATCAGCGGCGCCATGGCATCGGTATCGCGGATATTGGCCAGAACCTTGGCCGCTTCCAGCCGGACCACGGATTCGGGGAATTCCATGTCGGCGATGGCGGCGGGCACGGCGCGTTTGATGCGGAAGCGGTTGAGCGTTCGCAGGGCGGCAGCGCGGACGGTGTAGTCCTTATCCACGCGGGCGGCCTCGATCATGTAGTTGATATAGGCGTCGCGCACGCCAAAATCCCGCTCGAACATGAAATCCGACAGCCGGTAGATTCCCTCGCGCCGAGCGTCAGCGGAATCGGGATTGACCATCCTCAGGGCGGCTCGTTTCTCGGTGTCGCCGGCGAGATAGCCAATACCCCGGCCAATCGGCTCGATAATCAGCCCGTCAAACGCGATGCCGACCAGCGCGACGGGGGCAAAAATACCAGCCTGGCCAAGCTCCTGGCCGGCGGTGAGCGGCTGCTGGCCGCGAGCCCGCTCGGCCTGGTCGCTCCTGATCTGTGCGATTTCGGCTGAAGTGAGCGCAGTGTGTTGGGCGACCTTGGGCGCCGAGGCGCAGCCGGCGGCGCTGGCGGCCAGGGCCGCGGTGAGCATCAGAATAAGACGGGTGCATCGCATGATGGGTCCGGTGATGGATCGGTCCGGTCGTGGGCCAATTTCCACGCGCGTGAAAACTGGCCGGATGCGCCCGCGATTCACGACGCGATCCTTCTCGCGTCCGCCAGCGAATCCAGACGGGCCATTTGGCTGATCGGAACCAGCGTCGGCCGCCGCACCGCCATGCCCATGATCTCCCGGGCGTGGGCCGCAAAGCGTGGCGGATCGTCCGTCACAAAACATCGCAAGCGGCCAGACCGGTGCGCTGCATCGCCGCGCGGCGCCGGCCGCAAGAGGTCCAGCGACCGCAGCCGTTGGGCGACATCTTGGGCGCACTGGTCCGCGGAGTCAATCACGGCGACCTTCTGGCCGACGGCGGCGCTGATCGCGTCGCGCACGATGGGGTAGTGCGTGCATCCCAGTACCAGCACATCGAGCTTGCGGCTGAGCAGGGGGGCAAGGTAATGGGCCAGCGCCATTCGCAAAAGCGGATCGTTGTCGCGCCGGCCATCCTCGATGATCGGCGCCAGCAGCGGCGCCGCCTGTGAAACCAGGCGGGCATCGCTGTGAATAGCGGCGATGGCATGGTCATAGGCGGCCGAGCGGACGGTGGCGCTGGTGGCCATGATGCCGATGAGCGGCCGCGACCGCTGGCAGGCGGTCAATGCCGCGCGAGCCCCGGGTTCAATAACGCCGCTGATCGACAGGCCGGGGAATTCGACGCGGATGGCATTCAGGGCCAGGGCGGTGGCCGTGTTGCAGGCGATGACGATGTGCTTGGGATGAAACTCCAGGAGAAAGCGAACGATCTGCCGGACAAAGCCAATGACGGTGGAGGCGGACTTATTGCCGTAGGGAAGGCGTGCGGTATCGCCGAAATAGAGAAGATCTTCGGCCGGCAGATGGCGGCGGATCTGGCGGGCGACGGTCAGGCCGCCGGTGCCGCTGTCGAGAATGGCGATCGGTGCGCAATGGGACATGGTGCAGATATTGGGGCCTCCAGCTTGTTATCGGACGCTGCTGCGCGTTATCTTGACAATTCGTATGTGACGCCGGACAGTGGAGTTGGGGGTTGAACCGGGCTACGATTGCCGGTGAACACGGCCCGGCGGCGCTGGCCACGGTCGTTCGACGGTGCCCGCCGAAGGAGGCGTTATGGGTTTGGACGGCAAGCGCATCTTACTGGTGGATGACGACAACGATATTCTCACCAGTATGCAGGCGGCATTTGAGCCGACCGGCGCCACCATCGAGTTGGCGCGGGACGGCAGTACCGCCGTGGAAATGATCGAGAAGAATCTGCCACAACTGGTTGTGCTGGACATGATGCTGCCCAAGCGCAGCGGATTTCTGGTCATGGAGCAGATCAACGCGAAGATGCCGGCGAAGAATCGGCCGCGCGTCATCATGATCACTGGCAACCAGGGGGCTCGCCACAAGGCGTATGCGCAGAGCCTGGGCGTGGCCGAATACATGACCAAGCCGGTAAAGATGGACAAGATCATTTCGACCGCCGAAAAGCTGATTGGCGCGGCGGCACCGCCGGCGCCGGGAGCGTAAGAACGCATGAGACCACGGATGGCCGTACTGGTGGCACGATGGATCGCGGGGGCGGTGTGCATCCTGTGCCTGGCCGGGTGTGGTGTGGTGGGGCCTCGATCAACCAGCCCGAGCGATTTCTATACTCCATCCACGCCGCCGGCCGCCGATGTGCGGTCGCCCAATGATCAGGGCGGCTGGCTGGTGAGCAACGGCGGAGAGGTCCGGCCGGCCCCGGCCGTGACGACCCCCGAGACGCAGGGCGACGTCACGATATCGCGTACGGTACTACAGGCCTCGACGCAGCCGGCGGCGACGTTGCCACCGAACGGCTCGGGACCGGGTTCGCCCGGCGTTGCGGCAACAACCTCGCCGGCGACGCAAATCTCCGAGGGCGGCCTGGCGACAAGCGGCACGACCCCGGCGGGTGCGACGACGGTCGGGGCGTCCAACGTGGTGATCGGCGACGGACAATACATGGTGGTGGGCGCGGTCGTGTGCAGCGTGAACAACACGCCGATCTACGCCAACAAGGTGGTGGCGTTTCTGGAACCGATTCTGCGCGCAGCGGCGCGTAACCCCGATATGACTCGCGAGGTGTTTCGCGACTACGCCTACGGCCAGATTCAGGATGAAGTGAGGCGGCAGGTCGACGATGAACTCCTTTACACGGCGGCGATGCGGAATCTGAACGACGACGAGAAGAACCGTGCGCGGGGGCTGACGACGCAATGGTATGAGCGGCAGATCACCGAGGCGGGCGGATCGCTGGAACTGGCGCGGCAGCGAGCGGCGGCGTCGGGAATCAGCTTCGATGACCTGACCCAGCGAATGTACCGCCAGTACGTCCGCGACATGTACCTGCAACTGACTCTTTATCCGCGCATCAATGTCACCGCCCAGATGATGCGGGATTATTACGCAACACATGTGGGCAGCGACTTCACCAAATACGATCACGCGGATTTCTACGTCATTGAAGTCAGCCCCGCCGCCACCCTGGACAGCGGCGATCAGCAGGCTCGATCGGCGGCCGCGCTGGAGAAGATCCAGCACCTCCGGGCACTGGTCGCCGGCGGTGAACCGTTCCGCGCCGTGGCGGCCAGTTCCAACGACGATCCGTCCTTCCGGGCGTCGGCCGCCGATTCCCGGCCGTATTCCATGGATCGCCATGCTTTCAAGATCGACGAGGTGGATGCGGCGGTCTTCTCACTGCAGCCCAAACAGGTCAGCGACGTCATCAGCGCCCAGGGAAACTATTATCTGGTCGAGGTGGAGGCCCGCACGATCGGCCGGGTCTTGCCCTTCGACGATCCGACTGTGCAGGACACGATCGACTCGGTTCTGCGCCGTCAGCAATTCTCGGTTCTGCAGAGCAGTCAGATCGACAAGCTCAGAGACCAGGCGGCCGTGAGCCCTGATCCCGACTTTCAGTCGGCGCTGCAGATGGTCATGCAGAATTATCCGGTCTGGCGGGGGAAGTGATGTGCCGGCCGGCGGGTTGTTCGCTGGCGCATGTTGGCGGAGCGATATGCGTCCCTTTCAGAACGCTGCCGCCTCGGCCGGGTTGGAATTGACGGCCTGGACGATGCGCTGGGCCGTCTCGACGGCGCGGAGTCCGTCCTCGGCGCTGACCACGGGCGTGCCGCCGGCGCGGATGGTGTCGATGAAACTTTCCAACTCGGCCCGGAGTGGCTCGACCGGATCGACCGGCAGCGTGCTGGTCTGCACGAGCTTGGTGTAATCGATCTGGCCGGGATCGCGGACCTGCCCGCTGGTCAGCATTTCGCGGCCCAGCGCGATGGTCTTCTCAATGGCCCTCCGCGTGACGTATTGGGCGAGTCGGGTTTGATAGTCGAGCGAGACATAGGCGTCACCGCCGAAGACGCGCAGCTTGCGTTCGGTTTTGAGTGCCAGCCGGCTGGCGGTCATGGTCGCGACGCAGCCGTCGGGGAACGTCAGCCGCGCGTTGCAGATGTCCTCGGCGCCGCCGGCGACGGCCACGCCAACGGCCTCGACGCGCAAGGGAACCGCGCCGGCCAGTCGCAGGACGATGTCGATATCGTGAATCATCACGTCCAGGACCACGCCGACATCCGTGCTGCGAAACGTCATCGGGCTGACGCGAACAACGTCAATGAAACGGGGTTTGAGTCCGAGGCTTTGCATGGCCACGATGGCCGGATTGAACCGCTCAATATGCCCTGCCTGCACCGCCGTCTTGTGGCGGCCGGACAGATCGAGAATCTCCCGGCATTCCGCCACGCTGGCGGCCAGCGGCTTTTCGATCAAACAGGGAATCCGCCGAGCCAGGCAAACAGCCGCCACCGCCAGGTGCATGCTGGTCGGCACAGCAATGGACACGGCCGAACAGCGGTCCAGAAGCTCTTCGAGTGAATCGAACGCGCTGCAGGCGAAATCGCGCGCCACGGCCGCGGCGGCGTCGTGGACGGCATCGAACGCGCCGACAAGCCTGACGGATGGCATCTGCCCATAGACGCGGGCATGAAGCCGTCCCATGCGCCCGCAGCCGATGACGCCGACGGGAACCGGACTGGCTTTGGCCCCTTGAGATTCGGATTTGGCCGTTGATGTCATGGAGCGGATGGTATCCGCGAATGGACGGATGAGATAGCCCGCGCGGACGCCCCGAAACGCCGTCCTGTTGATCTACTAGCGCAACCATGTCACATCGCTAACAATTCTGCGGCATAAACCGGCCTCGGTCGTGTACGCGTGGATTGCAATTTCCGTCGAGCGTTGTGGAGTTTGCCGTGAAAAGAACCTGTCGCAAGCCGTTTGCACTGTTGTCAATCTTTGCCGTCAGCCTGATCACTGCCCTGCTGGCCGCCCGCGCGCGGGGCGCGACGCCGGAGGCAACCGGCCCCTGGAGTTTTGGCGTGATGTCCGACACGCAATGGACAGGCGTCGCCGATGATGGCCATAACCCCAACTCCGTCGCCGTCGATATCATTCAGCAGGTCAACCAGAAATTCGTCAATGCGGGCGTGAAGTTCGTGATCGCGGTGGGAGACGTAACCGAAAGGGGAACCACCGCCGCCCTGGACACCCGGGCGGTTTTTGCCCAGAGGCTCTACAATGCCGGCGTCGGGTTCTATCCCCTGCGCGGCAATCACGAGTCCACCGCCGCCGCCGCCACAGAGTTTCAACGCATCTTTCCCCAGACACACAACGGCAGCAACAACAGCGCCCCGGACGACATCTACAAAGTGGTGAACGCCGACTCGGCCACCGAGCCCACGCCGGCCAAGGCGGGCTCGCCGTTCACTGTCGGCAAGGATTTCAGCAGCCCCAGCGCCAATCTGGCCGGCTTGAGCTATTCGTTCGCCTACGGGAATGCGACGTTCATACTCCTGGATCAATTCACTCCGCCCGACGGCAAGGCCGCCGACGGCAGCCCATACAATGTCAGCTCCAGCGCCATCGCCTCGCAGCAGGACTGGATCAGCCAGATCCTGCACGACCGCGCGGCCGCCACCCACGCATTTGTCTTCGGGCACAAGGGACTTATTACCGAACACCACCCCGACACACTGCTGGGAGCGAGTCCCAACAGCAACCCGGCGGCATATAACACGTTCATGGGCGCGCTTCAGGCCGGCGGCGTGCGCTATTACATCGGCGGTCACGATCACATGCACAACCGGAGCATCGTGACCAGTCCGGACGGCAAGTCGGCGGTTCAGGAAATCGTATGCGCCTCGGACAGTTCCAAGTTCTACGGACCGTCCAAGACCCCCAACGACACGCTGAATCGCGAGAAGCTGATCTCCCAGCAACTGGGGACCATCGGCTACTACATCTACACGGTGGACGGCCCCCGAGTCACCGTGGATTACTACGCGACGGGGCAGATGGCGCTCTTCCCGCCGGCCGGCGGCGAAAGCACGCTCGACCGCACATCCGGCCTGATTTTCTCGCGGCGGGAGACGTTTGGCTACGACGCGATCAACGGGCGGGAATTCCAGATCGCCCAGGGCGTCGCCTATACGTCGGTGCTGGCGGAGGTGAAACCCGGCGTTTCTTCCTATGGCGAGACCTTCCGAGGCACCTCCGGCCGGATTATTGGCGGCACCAACGGCTCATCCTCGCGCGGCGCCTATGACAACCGCCCGTTCATCAAGGCCGTAAATACGGGCTGGGCGCCGGCCCCCAGCACCCGCCAGAAGAGCGACGTGCTTTACCTGTGGGGAATGAACACCGTCAGCGATTCGACACGAGATACGTTTGTGGTATCGATGAGCTATGATGCGTCAGCGGCCAGCGGCCTGAACCTCGCCGCCGGCGCCCTTCGCCTCATGAGCATCGAGCCCGCCGGATCCTGGATCGACGCCGTCGATGCCAATGCCGGGGGCACCCGGCGCTTTGTCCTGGGCGCCTGGAATTCCAACTACGGCCTGGGAACCTACGGCGTGGACCCCGCCACGGCCACGGCATGGGCGGTGGTCGACCACGGCGGAGCATTCGCTGTCGCCGGCGAATAGAGCCGGGGCGCGCCGCGCAGGTGGTTCCTGGATTTGCGATCGTAACCAGGCTCGATGATTCCTCTGGTTCAACGTGCCAGGTTCCGCCAGATCGTGAGGCGTTCAACATTTCAACTTGATGACGGCCAGTTCATCCATCTTCTTTCTGTGGGCAGGCACGACAAGGTTTGCTGACGTGGACCCAGCGGATGGCAATCTGTCGGATCGAGAAGACTGAGAATGGTTGCGACTAGCGCGTCCGCAGACTTTCCAGATAACGTCCGTTGTGGCCCTGGTTTCTTCGGCGGAGGAACTCGATCAGGGCGCGGACGTTGGGGGTCAGGCCGTTGAGGGTGTCGAATTCTTCCAGGGCAAGGGCCATGGGCTTCTTTCGGAGGAAGAGTTTTCGGCAGGCTTCGTCGAGGGCCTCGATGTCACCTTCGCAGAAGCCGGCGCGGCGGAGTCCGACGACGTTGAGGCCGCGGACGCGGTCGTCGCCGTCCACCTTGACGAACGGCGGCACATCGTGGTGGATTCTCGCGGCGCCGCCCAGGTACGCGTAGTCGCCGACAGTGACGTAATGGTGCAGCCCGACCAGACCCATCATGGCGACGTTGCTGCCGATCAGGACGTGTCCGGCCAGCATGACGTTATTGGAAAGGACACAATTGTTGCCGATCTGGGCGTCGTGGCCGACGTGGCAGTTGACCATCAGCAGATTGCCGCTGCCAAGCCGTGTAATGCCGTGGCCGCTGGGGGGTTCGGTGCCGCAGTGGACGGTGACGGCTTCGCGGAAGGCGTTGTCGTCGCCGATTTCGACCCGGGTGGGGCTGCCGCGGTATTTCTTGTCCTGCGGAGGGGCGCCGATGACGCAATTGGGGAAGAAGGTGTTGTTCCGGCCGACGGCGGTGTGGCCCAGGATGGTGACATGGGCTATGAGCTTGCAGCCGGGTCCGATGCGGACATCGGGCCCGACGACGCAGAAGGGTCCGACGTGAACATCGGGAGCCAGATCGGCCTTGGGGTCAACGACGGATAGTGGCGAGATCGATGGCATAACAAAGGGATCAAGCGGGCTCTGCGTCCACGAGCATAAATTTAATCTCTGCCTCGGCGGCCATTTTGTCGCCGACGAAAGCCTTGCAGCGGACATGTCCGGTGCGGCTCTTGACGCGTACGGCGATGGCCTCCAGAAGCAACTGATCGCCCGGTACGACCGGGTTACGCATCTTCACCTTATCCATGCTGAGCAGGACCGCAAGCTTGCCGGTGTGTTCGAGTTTCTGGCTGAGAAGGATGCCGCCGAGCTGCGCGAGGGCTTCGACGATCAGCACGCCGGGCATGATGGGCGTGCCGGGATAATGACCCTGAAAAAAAATATCGTTGAAGGTGACGTTTTTGATGCCTACGGCCTTCTCGTCTCCGACGATCTCGATGACCCGGTCAATCAGCAGCATCGGATAGCGGTGGGGCAGGATGCGCTGAATGCGACGGATGTCCAGAACTGCCTCTCGCTGCATAAGCTGCTCGCGCGAGTTGGCCAGATCCTGATCGAGAAGACGCCGGGCCAGTTGATGGTTCAGTTCGTGGCCGGACTTGCGGGCGACCAACCGGCCGCGGACGGGCCGGCCGACGAGATAAAGATCGCCGACCAGGTCGAGGACTTTGTGGCGGGCGCACTCATCGGTGAATCGCCAGGCGTTGTCGACAAGGCCGGTGGGGGAAACGACCAGCAGATCCTGGGGCGTGAGATGGCGTCCCATTCCACGTGCGCGGAGTTCCTGGGTTTCGCGTTCAAATACAAATGTGCGCGCCGGCGCCAGTTGCGAGACGAAATCATCCTGGCCGAGCGTGAAACAGACAACCTGCCGGCCCAGCGGCGGCGGGGCCTCGAAGTCATAGATGATCTCGAGCCGATCGGCCGGTCCGGGCAGTGCGGCCAGCGAGGCATCGCCCAGGGAGACCTGGACGGGCTTGCGAATAATGAGCGGTCGGACGTCGGCCTCCTGTTCGACGACGCCGGCCGAAACCAGCAGGTCAACGAAACTCTTGCTGCTGCCGTCGCCGCCGGGGATTTCGCCGACCATGCCGCCGGACACCTTGACGGTGGCGTTGTCGATCTGGAGACCGCTGAGCGCGGCCATGCAATGCTCGACGGTTTCGACGTGGAGTGTTCCGTTGCGGAGGCAGGTTCTTCGGGGACGCTTGACGACGTTGTCGATGAAGGCGGCGATGCTGGTGGACTGGTTGTCCTGCTCGCGGACGAAGTGGATTCCCTGGCCGATATCGGCGGGGCTGAAGGTGAGCGTGGCCTCTTCGCCGGAAAAGAGGCCGGGCCCGCTGAGGGAGACATCGCGGGAAATAGTTTTTTGTCTCTCCATCATGCACACCGAGTCTGTCGGCAGAGGCCGGGGATCGACCGCTTTCCGCTAAGCCGCATCAGTATAGGTATTTGGGCGGCGTGGAGAAGGGTCTGCGTCGCCGGGGCGACATCTTTTCATGGGAATTGATATCGGCGGCGGGGCACTCGAAACGCGATTGCCTATTTGCTATAGTCCGTGCAGCCGGTGCAGCTTATCCAATCTTCCAGGAGAAGGATCGGGATGAGAGTGCGATATCGGACCATGCCGCTGCGTGGCGGTGTCAGTTCCCGATGGCGGAGATTATGGCGCCGTCGGAGTGAAAGAGGGATTTTATGGGCTGGCTCAGCCGTTGGGCTGGAGCGGCGGTCCGTTTATTCCGATGAGAGAAGGCCATTTTGGAAAGGAGCGCCTCTTGCGTTCTCAGAGTCAAATTGCGTCTTTTTCGGCCGGCCGCCGGTCGCTGTTTATCATGGGGTTCATGACCCTGGTCGGTCTGCTGGCCGGAGGGTGCGAGACCAATAGCTTCATGGATCCGTCGGAGCCGCAGATTTATCCGGCGGCGTCTCAGGATCATGGGGGGCTGTTGAAGCCGATCCTGCGCACGCTTGATGCGCGCGAACCGAATCAGGAATTCGCCCATACCGACGAAGTCACTCCCGATGATCTTACGGTCGCGCCGGGTGACTATCACATCGGCAAGGACGACCTGGTCAGCGTGACGATCACCAACCTGAACGGGGAAGGCCAGGAGACGCTCAAGACCGTTCGGATTACGGACACGGGCATGATCGATCTGCCGTATATCGATCCGCTCAAGGCCGAAGGTCTGACCGAACACGAGTTGGAATCCGCCATCGCCGACGCGTACAAGAAGGCCCTGCTGGTGAAAGACACGCAGGTGTCGGTGACGGTGAACGAGACGCGGGCGCGCACGTTCAGCATTCTGGGGAATATTGCAGTACCTGGCCAGTACGAAATTCTGCAATCGGACTTCCGCATACTCGATGCGCTGGTGTTGGCTCACGCAACGCCGGAAATGACGGGCGTCGATTACCTGTACGTCCTTCGCAAGCGCAGCAGCGATCTTGGCGCCACCACTCGACCCGCGGAAACCAATCCCACGCCCACTCCGACAGTCCAGCCGGAGCCGGCCATTCCGGCGCCGACGACCGAAATGCTCCAGCCTCGTACCGATGCCACTGTCGATCATCCGATCTTCGCCGATTCCACGACTCTGCCCGCCGGCTCGGGCAGTTCGGCGCCGGCGACGACCAACCCATCGGGGTTTGCGTTCAGCGCACCGGCGGGCACGGCCGACACGCGCGTTATTCGGATTCCGTTAACGGAGTTGCGGTATGGGGCGTTGAAGTACAATATCGTTGTTCGGCCGGGTGACCTGATTTTTGTGCCGCAGCCGACCGTTGGTGTCTATTATATAGGTGGCCACGTGCTTCGTGGCGGCGTATTCTCGCTATCGGGCATGGATATTACGCTGAAGCAGGCCGTGGTGGCGGCGGGTATGTTCGACCAGGCGGCCGTGCCGTGGCGAACGGAGGTGATTCGCCGGATCGGTGAGAATCAGGAAGTATTCGTGCGCGTGAATTTGTATCAGGTGTGGAGCGGTGACGTGCCGGACATTTTCATCAAGCCCAACGACACGATCGTCGTAGGCACCGACTGGTGGGCCACATTCCTGGGCGCGGTGCGGAATTCGTTCCGCCTGACCTATGGTGCCGGTTTTCTGTACGACCGGGACTATTGGAACCCGACGACCCGCTAGCACGGGCGGCGGTGGTTCCCAAGCCGGGTCGATGCAGTCTCTTTGAGTCTGACAACGACCCGGCCTGGGGTGAATTTAAGGGGATGGAGGATTAGCCCAGAACCGTACCGCCTTGCGGGACGTACTGGCATTGGGCGGCGCGGGGAGGCGTCAGCGGAGTTGGTGCAGGGGTCGGGTACCGGTACAGGGACGTGCCGAGTCAGAGAGATTCGTCGTCGTGTCACGGGATGGGCACTTCGACGGCAGTTGTTCGCATGACAGGCCGGAACGATCTGATGTCCCACTCCACCCCATTGGAATATGAATCCCTCGGCACCGCCAGGGCGGCCGGTGAGATCGAGCCGCGATGGCTGGGGCTTGGGCAAACCGCGTGGGTGAAGATCGGCGTCATCACGATTCTGTTTGCGGCGCTCTTCTGGCCCAATCTGCGCCGACTATGGGAAAAGACCAATCCCTTCACCGGCGAGGCCAACTGGGGCCACGCGATGGGCGTTCCCATCATCGGGCTGTATTACCTGTACCTCAATCGCGACAAGCTGCTGGCCGCCAGGGCGAAAACAAGCTGGTGGGGACTGATCTGGCTGGTGCTTGGCGTGCTGCTGTTCCTGTACGGCATCTATCCCGGGCAGAACGACTTCGTCAAGGATTTCGGGATGGTGGTGACGCTGTTCGGCGTGGTGCTGCTCCTGGCCGGCGGCGACGTTATGAAGATCGCGTGGTTCCCCATCGCCTTTCTGGTCTGTGCGATCCCCTGGCCGGGCTTGCTCTACAGCAAAGTTGCCGGCCCCCTGCAGAGCATGGCGGCGCAGGTGGCGGTCTGGGTGTTGCAGGTTTCGCAGGTCAAGGCGTTTGCCGGCGGAACGAAGATCGTCATCTACGGACACAATGACGTGGTGCGCACGCTGAACGTCGCCGAGGCCTGCGCGGGACTTCGCTCACTGATGACTTTCGTGTCCATCGGCGCGGCCCTGGCGTTCCTGCTCTGGTCGTTCCGGCCGCTCTGGCAGAAGCTGCTGATCACGGCGTCGGCGGTACCGATCGCCATTTTTTGCAACGTGATGCGGGTGAGCGGACAGGGATTGCTGGATCGGTACGTAAGTCCGGAACTCTCTGAGAGTTTTGCCCACCAGTTCGTGGGATTGATCATGATGATCCCCGCGTTCTTTCTGCTGCTGGCGGTGGGTTGGACGCTGGATCAGATGCTGATTCAGGACATTGATGAAAAACAGGTGATGTCGCGAGGCCTGGTGCGAAGAAGCCGGGCCGCCCGCGTCGTGCCGCCGCCCCCGGTCCGCACCCTGCGGGCTCGCGCCGCCGGCGCGCCAGACGCCTACGCTCCCGTCGAACCCGCTGAAAAGAACCCGGCGCCATCCGAACCGGCTGTTGCCGGGCCTGCCTCCAATCCACCGGCGGCGCCGCCGCGCGCCACGCCGATTCCGCCGGGCGTAACCCGGCTTCCCCCTCGAACGCCCCTGGCGCCGGGTCGAGCCAATAGCCGTCTGAGCAGCGGTTCGCCGCGACGGCCCGGCGCCATCGTGCCGCCACCGATGAATTTGTCGCCGCAGCGCAATCCAACCAAATCAAGACCAACCGGCACGGAGGATGCGTGATGAGCCCGTTTCAGCGAGCATTCAAGCAGCCGGCGTTTGTTGTCGCGACGGTGTTGTTGCTGGTGGCCGCGGCCGGGCTGAACACCGTCGTGGCGTGGCTGAAGGTTGATTTTAAGAAGCTTCCGCTGCCGTTGCGTCAGAGCCTCACGACGATACCAAGTCGCCTGGGAAACTGGGTGCAGGTGTCGGTGGATCGGCCGCTGAATAAGGAGTTGCAGGATACGCTTAGCACCGACAAATACATTTTCCGGGATTACATCGATACGAGGGTCTTTACAGACCCGGCGGTACTGGCAAGTTTCGAGGGAAAGACTCCCGATGAGCGATCGAGCCTTCTGGCCGTGCTTCAGACTCAGCATCCCGAGGGCGTCATCAACGCTGACGTGACGTATTATACAGGACTGGTGGACACAGTGGCGCATATTCCGGATCGCTGCTACATCGCCTCGGGTTGGGAGCCGAAAGATAAGGTATATCCGGCATGGGATCTTGGGCCGGGTCGATTGGGAAAGAAGCCCGGCGATGATCCCAGGATCAGTGTCCGGTTCATTGACTTTGAGGACCAGACTGGCGCATCGCAAACAGAGAAGAATGTGGCGTATTTCTTTCATGTGGACGGCGAGTACCAGAGCGATCCGGATATGGTCCGGGCGAAGTTGCAGAACCTGCTGCAACGATACGGCTACTACGCGAAGGTGGAATTGCAGACGGTGATGACGGACCAGAAACGCTCGCAGCAGGTGATGCAGGATTTCCTGCGGCAGGCTCTGCCGAGCATCGAAGCGACGCTTCCCGACTGGCAGAAGGCTACAGCCGCGGTTCCGCAAAAGGTTGCGGCAGGTGGATAAAACGATATGGCTCGACGAATCAACACGCAGTTTCTGACCAAGCTCGGCCTGGGGGCTCTTGTTCTTGTCGGCGTCCTGCTGTTTGCCCATGAGTTTCTGGTCAAGAAGTCGGCCGATCCGTTCATCCAGGCCGGCGACAAGGCCGCCGCCGCTCAGAACTGGGCTGAGGCCGAAAGGAACTATGCCCAGGCTCTGGCGATCGTTCACGACAACGAAGCGGTGTGGATTCGTCGCGGCGACGTTTTGCTGCGTCTGGTGGAAACCGAGCCGGAACGCATCGGGCAGGACCGCGCCGCATGGCAGCAGGCCCTGGAGATCAATCCCAAGTCGGCGCCGGCCCTGCAGAGGCTTCTAACCAGCTACGACGAGGAAGCTCGCGTTCGCGATTCGGCCGAAGTTCTGGAAAAGGAACGCGATTACGCCCAGAAGTTGCACGCGGTCAACCCCGACGACCTGTATGCGGAAACATCCTCGTATCTGGTGACAATCAAGGCGTGGCTGGTGGGCGTGCAGACCGACAGCGCGACGATCGAGGACGCCCTGACCAATCTCCAGCGCATCAGCAAGGCAGATCCCACCCAGAGCAATCCGCCGTTCTTCATCGCCCGAGCCCGCGTCGAGCAGGGCTCGGAAGCGGCCGCGGCGAATGATCCGATCAAGGCCGGCGCCTTCTACGCCGCCGCCGAGCGGGTCATGACCGACGCCGTCAAGAACGTCGAGGATTCGATGGCCAAGGCCGACGAGGCTTCCCTTCCCAAGATGCGTAACGGCGCTGCTGAAATCTACTGGCGTGCGTCACAGGTTGAGGCGGCCCTGTCCGTCGCCATCGGGCTGGACCCGGCCGTCAAGGCCCAGGACATCCAGCGCGCCCACGACTACATCGACAAGGCCCTGAAGCTGGTCAATGCGGACGACCCGGCCGTTGTGGACATGAACATCGAGGCCAAGGACATCTACATGGCCATGGGGGACGACGCTTCACACGCCGCGGCGGAGAATGTGCTGCGTCAATTGCTCAAGCAGCGGCCTGACGATCAGATTGTGCGGTTGGCGCTGGCCCAGTTTCTGTCCGGCGATCCCAACAAGCTTCAGGAGGCGATCGATATCCTTCAACAGCCTCAGGCGCCCAATGAGGGACAAAAGAACCAGCTCATTCAATTTGCCAAGGAACTGAAACTCCGCACCACGGCCCAACTGGCCACGCTGCAACTTACCGAGCTGGACAGCGTCACCGACGACGCCCAAAAACAACAACTGATCAATCAGGCCCAGGACGAATACGATACCCTTTACCGGGCTTGGGGCGAAAACCTCGACACGCTCAAACTCCGCGGACAACTTGCGCTGGCACGCGGTCAGGGCACCGAGGCCGTCCAGGCCCTCTCCCGCGCCGTCACCACCATCCCCGAAGCCTCCAGGAACGACGAGCTTCAGGAGTTCCTCGGCCGGGCTTACGAAATGACCCACCAGGACACGCAGGCGGAGAACTGCTACAACCTGGTTGTCACTCACCATCCGGATTTCTATCCCGCCCTGCTGCGCCTGACCCGGCTGCGGATCATGCACCAGGAGCTTGAGACCGTCGACTCGCTTCTTCAGACTCTGGAGCGTCGCTATCCCGAGGACGTCGCGGTGATGGTTCTGCGCCTGGCCTATCTGGATACCAACCGCGAGAAGAACAAGGACGTGATCGACCGCTATTTCGCCCGCATTCCCGAAAAGACCGACGCTCAGCGGCTTCAGAAGGTCAGCATGGCCGCAGGTCTGGGAAGACTGGACGACATGGCCAGGCTGCTCGCGGCCGTTGTGGCCAACCAGCCGCATAACGTGCGCGTCATCCAGACTCTGGCCAACTTCTACTTCCAGAACGGCAATTCCGATGCGGCCAAGAAGGTAATTGCCGACGGGCTTGCGGCCAATCCCGACAGCCCCGACCTCCAGATCGACTCCAAACGCCTCAGCGGCGCCAGCGATGAGGAATTGCTGAAGCTGGAGCGCAACCTCTACGGCCAGATTGCCGATCCGTTGACGCGCCACCTCACGCTGGCCCAGATCGACGAGAACGCCAACGACATGTACAATGCCGAGCGCGAGCTCAAAGACGCGCTGGCCGTCAAGCCCGATGACGGTTCGATCTGGGATTCGCTGTTCCGAGTCTACCTTGGCCAGAACAAGCTCAACGACGCCAGCGATTGCATCCCCCATCTGGCAAAAGCCAATCAGGACCACGCCAACGGGCACCTCTACCAGTTCCAGGTTGCGATGGCCCGCATGGATTATGACACGGCCGTGAAGATCGCGACGCAACTGGTCCAGGATCTCCCGGAGCTGTCAGGAGCGTGGTTGTCCCTCGGTCAGGCCGAAGAGAAGCTGGGGAAACCGGAGGTCGCCATTGGAGACTACTCCGCCGCCCGCGACCGCCAGAGCGACAACCCCGTGGCGCTGTTGGGCCTGATCCAATGCAACTACACACTGGGCAACAATTCGCAGGCCCTGGAATTCATCAAGGACGCCGTCAAAGCCTACCCGGGTGAATCGCGGTGGCTGGACATGGAAATCCGGCATTACCTCAGATTCGGCCCGCTGAGCGAGGCCGAGCCGCTGCTCAGCCAGGAAGTCACCACGACGCGTACGCCCTCGCCCGCCGCGGTGGGCCAATTGATTGACGTCGAGCTGAAACTGGCTCAGGCGTATTTCCGAATCAACAGCATGGATGCCGCCAACGCCTGCTTCGGCAAGGCCAACAGCCTCATCAACCAGGCAAAGACCATCTGGCCCGATGAGCCGGCTTTCTACACGCTTGCCGGCGAAGCCTGCCTGATGGCCGGGCCCGACGGTTATCCCAAGGGTGAAGACGCGATCCGCTCGCTCGCCCTTCGCGACAAATGGAAGAACACTCCCACGCCGTACACGATCCTGGCCGACTATCAGTTGTCCGCCGGAAAGCTCGGCGATGCCGAAGGCTCCCTTCGTACGGCCCGCAGTTTTGCCAAGGACGCCCAGGCAAAAGACATCGACCAGCAGTTGGCCCGGGTGCTCGCCGCCGACAACAAGATCGATGACGCCCTGGCCCTCCTGGGCGATTCCAGCGATCCG
>Ga0181520_10001616_pt1 | contig 45251 bp, 18 predicted proteins | sample PEATcosm2014_Bin_29_FD_132451 | JGI IMG/M metagenome (GOLD analysis project Ga0181520, IMG submission 132451) | Peatland microbial communities from MTU Mesocosm Facility, Houghton, MI, USA - PEATcosm2014_Bin02_30_metaG | ecosystem: Environmental > Terrestrial > Soil > Wetlands > Peat | place... | reverse complement strand
CGATGAAGGACGATGGCACCGACATCACGCCGCTGAGCTACTACGAGACCAGCGAGTGGCACCCCTCCGTGAACAATGACGGGCAGATCGTCTACACCCGCTGGGACTACACCGACCGCGAAAACTGCCTCGGCTCGCACCTCTGGATCTGCGGGCCGGACGGCACGAATCCGCGCGCCCCGCACGGCAACTACCCTCTCCCCTACACCACCCTTCCGGGCCACACGCCGTGGAAGACTGCGCCGGACGGTCGCGAGATCGACAGCCGCTCCGGCGCGCCCTATACCGAGATGGGCATCCGCGCCATCCCCGGATCGCACCGGTATATCGCCACCGGCGCGCCGCATCACGGCGAGGTCTTCGGGTCGTTGTGCATGATCGACACGCGAGTCGAGGACGACCACCATACGTCGCAAGTCCGGCGCATCACCCCTGAAGAGCCGTTCCCCGAGACCGAGATGCCGGCCCGCAACCAGTATCGCTACGGCACCCCCTGGCCGCTCAGCGAGGACTTCTACCTGTGCAATGAGTGGGAGAACCTGGTGCTGCTCGACCGCTTCGGCAACAAGGAACTCCTGTGCGAGTTGCCGCTACTGCCCGGCAAGCAGGACGAGCGCCTGCGGCTCGTCACGCCGATCCCCTTCCGCGCCCGCCCGAAGCCGCCGGAGATACCGATGAGGACCAATCAGGGCGAGAACGCGGGTTCCGAGGCCCCGAAGGCCACTGTCTCGGTGCTCAACGTCTACGACTCCGACCTGCCATTCCCCAAGGATACGAAGATCAAGTGGCTGCGGGTGACCCAGGACATCCTCAAAGAGAACCATGCGATGGGCGAGCCGATGATCGGCTACGAGCGCGAGAACACGCCCCGGATTCCACTCGGCGTAGTGCCGGTCGAACCCGACGGCAGCGTCTACTTCGAGGCCCCGGTGGCCAAGGAACTCATCTTCCAGGCCCTCGACGAAAACCACATGGCCGTGCAGTCGATGCGCTCGACGGCCTTCGTCCACGCTGGCGAGCAACTATCCTGCGTCGGTTGCCACGAGCCGAACTCGAAAGCCCCGACACTGCGCGGGAAGCCGCTGGCCTACCAGCGCCCGCCCTCGAAGCTGGCGCCCGAGATGCAGCCCGTGGAGCCGATCAGCTACTACCGCCAGATCAAGCCGATCTTCGACAACAAGTGCGTCGGCTGCCACACGGCGCAGGGCAAGGGCCCGAAAGACATGAGCTACGAGGCCCTGCGCGAGGGGTATACTTTCTGGTTCTCGGGCGCGATGTCCGGGGACATGTGCAGCCCCTACAGCGGCGTCCACGGCGGCTCGCGCACGATCCCCGGGCGGTTCGGGGCAAGGGCCTCGCTGATCGGCAAGGCGCTGCTCAGCGAGAGCCATCGCGACGTCATCTCCGCCGAGGAGCGGCAGAAGATCATCCTGTGGCTGGACTCCAACTCACTACGGCTTGGGGCCTACACGCGCGAGGAATCGCAGCTCAAAGGCGAGCTTGTCTGGCCCAACGTCGACGTCGATCCGCAGAATCCGCTCGGGCTGGAGGACACCGGCCGCTCGCTGAAGGGCAACTTCTGGCAGGAGCGCGACTGGGGCCCGCACGCGTTCCTGTGCTCCGATCACGTCCACGACCGGGTCTACATCCTCGACGAGAAAGGCGACATCCGCTGGGAGTATGCAGTCCCGCACCCGCAGGATGTGTGGATGCTGCCGAACGGCAACGTCCTGACCACCTACTACGAAGGCGTGCGCGAGGTCACGCGGGACAAGCAGATCGTGTGGGAATACAAGACACAAGCGCCGAACCAGATCCCCAATTGCCAGCCGCTGCCCAACGGCAACATCATGATCGGCATCGTCGGGGAGTGTCGGCTGATCGAGGTGAACCGCAAGGGCGAGATCGTCCACCAGGTGCAGCTTTCGACCACCATCAAGGAGCCGCACGCGCAGTTCCGCATGTGCCGGATGACGCCCGAGGGCACCTACCTCGTGCCCTTCACCGCCGAGGGGGCGGTGCGCGAGTACGACCGCGACGGGCGGCTCATCCGCACCTTCCCCGCGAAGCCCTCGCCGGTGTGCGCCTTACGCTTGCAGGACGGCCACACCCTCATCAGCGCCGGCGGCGCGGTCACTGAATACGACCGCAACCTGAACGTCGTCTGGGAACTGAACGAGATCGACATCCCGGACATCAACATCGCGATCCTCGCCGGCATCCAGCGGCTGCCGAACGGCAACACCGTGGTCTGCAACTGGAACACGCAAGACGGGGGCGGGAAGGACGGAGCGCACATCTTCGAGGTGACACCAGACAAGCGCGTGGTCTGGCAGGTGACGGGAACGAAGATCAGCCAGGTGGCGCAGTGTCAGCTTCTGAACGCCGACCTGACGCCGAGGACGGATGCGATCATCCGGTGAAGGGGAGAAGGGGCGGTCCCGCGTGGGGCGGGCGTCTCGCCTCGCGTGGGGCGGGCGTCTCGCCTGCCAGGGCCGTAAGTGAGAGGCATCCTGGGTGCAAAGCGGACGGCAACATCAACGGCTTTGGCAGGCGAGACGCCTGCCCCACGCGAACGTCCGCCGCGCCTCCCTGCTACCTCACCACCACCGTCGTGGGCGACATCGGCCGCACCGGCACTTCCACAACGCCGTCGCTCATGCTCAACTCGCAGATCGGCTCCTCGACCAGGTTCGACAACGTCGCCGAACGCAGACCAGGAATGCCAAGTCTGATCGTCGCAGTCACCGGCTTCGGCGCGAGCGAAAAGAGCCGCACCACCACGCCCCCTCCCCGCTCCTCGGGCTTGATCGCGGTCACGATCACCGACCCCGGCGACACGGAACAGAAGCTGTGCCCGACGCCCGGCAAAGAGCCGCATTGCGGGCCGGTTATGATCTGCGCCGTCAGCGGCATCGCAGTCTGCCAGCCCATCCTCGCCGCAGCGGTGTCATCGAGGCCTGCGCCGGCGCTCACCGCGTACCGGAACTCGAAATCCCCGGACTGATCGGCCTTATAGTTCGTGTTCCAGTAATTGTTCATGATGTATGAGTAAACGCGCCCATCGGCGACTTCGAGCTTCTGCCGCCACAAGCCGCGGTTGATGTCGCCGATGCAAAGAAGTGGCGCGTCCGGCGAAGCCCAGACGATCCGTCGCTCCCCGTCGCCAACGGTCATCCAGTGCTGCAGGCAGTACCAGTCCTTGCACGCCCCGGGCAACTGGTCGATATCGGGCCGCAGGACGCCGTTGGGTATCTCGATGCGCATGTCGGGCCGGCGCGCGGCGAACGGGAAGGCGAAGTACGCCGCCTCCATCGCGCGCACTGCGGTCCGGGTCAGCCGGTTGCGGATGTCAACGCGGCGGCTGCCGATCCAAAGCGTATATTGCTGCTCAATGGCGGGGGTCTTCTCGGCCCGGCTGCGCACGATCAACCGCTCGCCGAGACCCGGCAGCGCCTGCCGCACGACCCGCACGCTCTCCGGGGTATGGATCGTCAACTGCGCCACTCGGTTCGCGCCGAGGTCCACGATGTTGCTGCCGTCGCCGCCGGAGACGTACAGATACTCGTTCAGGCGTTGCGGAGCCGACGGATCGACGAGTTCCCGCCCCGCTGTCTTGTCCTGAAGGCTCGTGATGCCGCCGCTCGCCGGGTCCAGGGCAAGGCGGAAAGCCTCGTTCTCCAGCGTCGGCGAGCCACTCATTTCGGTCATTTGCACTGCCGCAGGCGTTCCGGTGATGAGCGGCAGAGCCGCATACCCCCACGCCGGAACCGACGGCACCCGGAACAAGACCCTCGCGCCTGCGTTGTCGGGGTCGCTGACTGTCGGCAGGGCCTTACCTGTCGCCGGATCGGCCGGGACCATGCCGCTCGGCAGCGCCGCCGAGATGACCTCCCCCTCGCGCGGCCAGCTTGTCGCGTTGAACACCACCACCGACGGCCCCGAGCGCCGAATCTGAGACGCCAGACGCTGCATCCCCTTGGCCAAAAGCTGCGCGCCCTCGCGATCCGCCGATTTCGCGAAGCCGGACTTCACCTCCCACTGCGACCTGCTGAAGGGGCTGTCCGGCGCGGAGGTGCTGCAGTATGCGCCCCAGGTATGCTCGTCATAGAGCAGCATATCGCGCCACAAGGCCTTCTGCATCGCGGTCGGTTGCCGCCCGGTCTTCAGTCGTGCCGTGAACGCCAGCAGGGCGTCCGCCGCCGAGGCCGTCTCGTGGGCGCGACGGTTGAGGGTCGTCTCCTGTGCCGAGGACGCCGCGCCGTCCTCCCAGTACACGCCGCCGTCGCCCCGGACGACCGGAATGCGCGCGCCGTAGGCGCTCTCCATGTATTTGAAGTACTCGGCGCTGGGGCCCATGATGATCTTGGGGTACTCGTACTCATTCGCCCATTTCTGCGCCGTTCCGGCCATGGCCGGATCGTTCTGTCCGTTGTCGCCAATGGCGCCGTACATGTAGAGAGCGTCGTAGGGCGACGAAGCGCGGCTCTTGATGGCGCTTACGAGCCACCGGCGCAGGTCCTGTATGCTGTGCAGCGGGCCTCCGGCTTGCGCGTATCCCGGCGCGAAGTACGTCAGGACGCGGCTGCCGTCCGGCCCCTCCCACCAGTACGGGTCGCCCGTCTCCAGTTTGGTGAAGGTCGGGGCGCGGTAGTTGTCAATGCCTGCCGCGAAGTACCGGATGCCCGCCGCGGCCAGTATCGAGGGCAGCGACCACACCTCCGTGGGGACATCGGTGTTGAGCGCCGATTCGAAGGGCACACCGTGGTCGCGCTTAAGCGAGTGCGCGAAGTACAGCCAACGGTTTAGCTCTTCAAATGAGCAAAGTCCGGTCAACTCGTTCACGTAGCCGGCGTGGACGCCGATGCGGCCCTCGCGGGCGAGCTGCCACAGCTTCTCGGCCTGCTCGCGCGACCGGTGCCGCCGGTACTGGTCCGCCTGCCAGGCGACCTCCAGATTCCAGCCGAATGCGGGGTACTTGCCGCAAAGCTCGATGACCCTGTCGGTGTTCTCGCAATGTCGCTTGGCCACATTGGCCTGCAGGTCGGTGTAGCCGATGTCCGTATGGGTCGAGGCGGCGACGAACACCTTCCAGTGGCGCTCAGGGCACAGCGTCGTCTGCGCCTGGGCGGAGGTGTCGCGTAGTTTCGCGGTGACGGTCAGCGGCGTCTCGCGCGTGACCGGCGGGACCGGCAGCTCCGTCTCCAGGACGCCGAACAGCGGGCCCTTCGGCACGTTGATCTGTGCCACGGCGCGGTTGTTCACGGTGGCCGTCAGCCTCAAGCCTTCGTTGGGGCCTTCGATGTCCGCCCGAACGAGGACCACCTGCCGCAGCGCCCCGGAGGCGCGGTCTTTCTTGAATAGAGCGGTCGGCTCCAGGCTAATCGACCGCACGCGCCAGCGCACGTCCGCCGCAGGCACGGCGGACAGGCTGACGGCATCGTACAGGAACCAGGACCCGGTTGAGACAATCGTGATCTCATTGCCACCGGCCCGGAAGAGCGACGCCGGGAGCAGGCATGACACGGTCCTTGGCGCGCCCCTCGCCGGGTCGTACAGCGTCGCATCCCCGTTGCCGTTCGCCAGTGGAAGGGAACCCTCCGCGCCGTTGACCGAGATGCGCATCCCGGAGGGGACCTGCCCCTGAACGTCGACGAGGCCGATGGTAAGCCGCAGCGGGTCCGTCGTGCCGCCAGGGAGGGCGAATTCGATCTTGAATGGGTGCTCGCGGCTCCCGGCCCAATAGTCGGTCGGCCCCGGGTGGATGAAACTCCAGTCTGTGCCGGGTTTCGATGTCCCGATGCGGTAAGTCACGTCGTTCGGGAAGCGCGCAGTGTAACTGCCGTAGTCACGCGCGCAGGCAAATTCCATGTAGCTCTTGTCGAACTCGCCGATGCTCCACAGTTCGCGGTCAGCAGCATGTCCCGGAAAGGCTGCCGACAGCCCCAGAAGGATGAGGACGACGCTTCCCGTAGTGACCCTCATATCGGGAACTCCCCTGCATGATGCGCGGTGTGGAATGTGCTGTTTGGGTCCGGCGTGACCAGAACCAAAGGCCGGATTAACCACAAAGACACGAGGGCACCAAACGGTCGAGCGACTCGTGCCAGAGTCGGCTTATGTTTCGTGCGTTTGCGTCTTCGTGGCTAAAGACGTTCATCCGTTCAACGGTCCTGGGTGAAGCAAACGTAAGCCGAATCCCAGACTATCGGCTCGTCTCGACGATCACCCGGAAGCCGACGTTGAAGACCTTCCGATACGGCGGATAGGCCTGGCGGAAGCCGGATCGAGCCCGCATCGGCGTGTCATACCACGATCCGCCGCGCACGACCTTCTCGCCGCTGCCCCCGACCACATCGAAGCCGGGCTGATAGGGGTAGGCGAAGTAATCGGAGCGCGTCCACTCGGCGGCGTTCCCGGACATGTCGTACAACCCCCAGGGGTTCGGCAGGTAGCTGCCGACGGGCGACGCGACCCGGTAGCCGTCATCGACGGTGTCTACCGCGGGCCGCCAGGGCGCGATCGCGCCGGACGGCAGGTCCCAAGGCGGGAAGGTGTCCACGCGCTTGAGGCAGATGTCGGCGAGGTTCGCGAACCGCGCGAAGTTAGTGTCCACCGAACCATACCATAGAGCGGTGTCCGTTCCCGCGCGACAAGCCCACTCCCACTGCCCCTCCGTCGGGAGCGTCACGTGAAGCCCCGTGCGCTTCGACAGCCATTCACAGAAGGCCATCGCCTCGCGCCACGACACGCGCTCCACCGGCTGCTGCGGGTCGTTGACGGTGTAGCCGCGCTCCTGGACGCTGAACTGCAAGAAATCGCCCTCCTCCTGGCGGCTGTCGTGGTCGGGCTGGAAGCGGCGGAACTGCTCGTTGGTGACCTCGAACTGCCCCATAAAGAACGGTTGCGCGATCTTCACCCGCGCCTGCGGTCGCTCGTCAGCAAAGCCGTTCGGGTCGCCCATGACCATCTCTCCCGCGGGCACCCGAACCAGCTTCAGCGTGACGCCATCACCAAGGTCGACCGTGCGTTCCGGCTTGCCGCCCATGAGTTGTCTTCGCTTCGCCTCCTCGGCGTTGAACGGCCAGCCGGGGCAGGTGACAGGGCGCGCAGGCTCGGGAAGCAGCCCGACCGGCGCGGGGCCGACAGGCTTATAACTCGTCGGGAAGATCGCCTCCGGGTCCTCGTCGATCCCGGCGTACTGCCGGAGCGTCTCCCGCCGACGGTCGCGCTGATGGTTGACGAGACCCTCGCCCACGATCTCGTGCCAGGTGCCGTGGGCCGGAGTGTTCAGGTCGATCCAAGTGGTGAGCCGATCCCAGGCTTCGTCATCCAGATGCACGCCGTAATGCCCCTTGCGCAGCAATTGCATGAGCCAGGTGGTGTCCGCTGCGAACTCCCCCGGAGTCAGCAGGTGCATGTCGCTCTCGATGGTCGCGTTGCGGACATATCGCTTCAGCGCGAGGTACGACGGCGTGAACAGGCTGCCCTGCTTGTACCCGTTGTCTGGCCCCGGCGGATGGATCATCGGGGCCGACCGGAAGTCGTCCAGGCCCTTCGGCCCGCTCCCGTTGTGACACGAGATGCAGTATCGGTCGAGCACCGGCTGCACCTCACGCGCGAACGAGAAGCCCCGTGTCGGGCCGTACCAGGGAGCGATCTCCTCCGGCGGGCAGTTCAGGGCGGCGGCTTTTGGCTTCGCGGGCGTCACGCTGTTGCGCTGTTCGTGACAGCCGACGCACGACAGCGTCTCCCCCGGCATCGCCGTCATCCAGCTTCGCATGAGTTGCAGCGCTTGTCCGCGCTCGTCCAGCGGCTGCACCGAGATCGGCGTGTTCGCCGGGATGCGGAAGAATGCGGAGCCGTCCGGCTTGATCGGAACGGTGCCGACGATCCGCTTGATGTCCCACGGGCCGTCGATGCCGACGCGGTTCACCTGCCCGCCCATGTTGTGGTAGGCGAACTGATATGTGAACAGCCGCAGCTTCTTGATCGTCCCCCGCGGCACCCCGGCGAGGCCCTGGCCCTGATAGATGTCGGTCATCAGGACGAGCGCGTCCTTGCGCGATAGATCGACCTTCGACGCGATCGCCGGCGGCGGTGTCGTCGGGCGCAATGGGATAGGCTCGAGCAGCGCGTGGCTGTCGCTCTCCTTGACGAGCGTCATGTTGTCGAACACATCGACGAGGTAAATGCCCCAGTTCGATGACGGCGTCGGCTTGCACGAGACCAGGAAGTACTTGTCACTCAACGGGTACGGGTGCAGGAACTTCGGCCAGCTCGCCAGCGTGAGGCCGTCGAGGATGATTGGAGTGATCTTCTTCCCGAAGCCCGGTATGCGCTGGATCGCGCCGTCGGCCTCGGTCCGCCCTTTCGCGGCGTCAAACAGCACCAGTTCGCCCATGCGCGGGTTGTCGTGATGCCCGCCGACGACGGCCACGAACTTGGTGACGCTTCCGGGGATCGGCTTGGCGTAGAACATCGCATTCGGCCAGTAGGAGTTGCTGCCGTAGAAGGCCGACTGTCCGGTCCCGTCGGGGTTCATCGTGAATAGAATGCGGGACACGAAATGAGGGATGTCACTGTACTCCCACCGCAGGTACAGCACGCGCCCGTCCGGCAGCATCGTGGGGCACCAGTCATGGTCTTGCTCGAAGGTCAGCCGGCGGATGTTGCCGGTAGCGCGGTCGAGGCGGTACATGTTGGAGACATGCGAGCTTCCGGTTACGCACGGCACGCCGACGAACGGGGCGGTCGAAGTGAAGATGATGTTTCCGTCGGGGAGGTAGCACGCATCGTAGTTGTCGATGTCGCCGGCTTCGATCAGCGGCAACTGCTTCGGCACACACGTTCCCAGGTCCATCTCGTGCACCTGCCAGCGCCCATTGTCGCCCGGCATCGAGAACAGGACGCGGTCGCCGCTGAAGGCGAGCCGAACATCGCCGATGAACCGCCCGCCCGAGGGCCGCAGCACCGTGGCAAGCTTTCCGCCCGGGCGGACCGGGGAGAGCATCGCCAACTCGTTGTCGTACCCGGTGCTCGCGATGCTCGAGTTGCTGTCCCAGTTCTGCGGCAGCCCCAGGTTCGCTTCACTGCGCGCGATGAGCAGCAGCTTATCGAAGTCGAGCAACGGGTTCGCCAGCAGCGCCTCGTCGAGTTGGTGTAGGAGTTTCTCGGCTTCGTCCGCGACCGAAGCGTCGCCGCGCCCTAATGCGTCTTTGAGCGCCGGCAGGCGGTCGAGAAGGGCGAGATATTCCCTGCCCCGCGTATAGCGGTCGGGGAAGGTGGCCGTCAGGTCGGTCACGGCCCGCCGGAAGGCGTCGGCGTTCACCCGGTCGAGACGGGCACGAAGGCCCCGCAGGCGACTGTCGGCGATCTGCCGGAACCACTTGCCGCCGGCGAGATACCGCAGCACGTTCCCGGTGAAGTGCTCCAGGTTGTCGCGATATGCGTTACCGGCGAAGCCGTAGTGCGGCAATCGCCACCCAAGCACGATGACTCGCCCGGCCCCGCAGGCGTACTCGGCGCACGGGTTTTCGCCCGCGTTCGGGGCCGCCTCACCGATAGGCACGCCACCCTTCGGCCCGCCGCTGCCCCAGAAGTCCGCAAAAGGCGGGTAGCCGCCACTGCACAGAAAGACCGGCTGCCCCGTCGGGAAGCCCGCGAAGACCGGGTGCCCTGGCGTGTCACCGGGGCCGAGACCGGCGACCGTGGTATCGACGCCGCCGGTGCCTGTCGCTCTCGGAGACGCCGGCTCCAGGCCGAGGGCGTTCACGTAGGCCAGCGCCGTGCCGGACAGGAACAGCCCGTGCCCCGCCGCCACCCAGTCCACCAGCGCGCGCCGGACCCCCGAGTCGGTCATTGCCGCCGGGAACGGCCAATGCTCGCAGTGCCACCACAGCACTTTCAGGTCTGCCGGGAGCGCGAGGCCACCGCCCGGCCCCGGCGCGATCTCCCGCGCGCCGAACGCCCGCACGGCGAGGTCGCGGGCCGCGACTTCCCCGCCGGTCGCCCCGTCACGCAGCGCGATGACGCCCAGCGCGGGCACCGCCTGCTGCGCCGACGCGGCTGCGGCGGAGACCAGGATGACCAGCGCGAAACCGTATCGTCCCATGAGTGTGTAGGCTCCGAGCACAGTGTACTGCCGTGTGGCATTTCGTCTCGACAGTCGCCAAGTCCTGCGGACGTAGGAGTCAGCCTTGTCTCTGTTGAACAGATGATACCATGAGACACCGCTGCCACCTCGCTCTGCTCGCCCTTGCCACCTGCGCGCCCTCCATCGCTGCGCCTGTCTTCCCGGGCGCGGGCGAATGGCCGTGCTACCGGGGAAATGCCGCACTGACCGGACACTCCCGTCTCACCGGAGCCATCACTAAGCCGACTATCGTCTGGAAGCAGTTCATCGGCTCCGTCGATACCAGCCTGATCGTCGAGCCAGGTTCCGGGCCGTCCGCTCTCGCAGTATCGCCCGGATCTCTGCCCGCGAGTTCTCCCGAGCGATACGACCCCTGCTGGGGCCTGGCCCCTCCTCTGGGCGAGATCGCAGGGCAGCAAGCGACCATCTACACCTCCTCACAGACCACCTACGCCCACGTCTTCCCGGACATGCCGGGCCTCCAGAAGCTGGAGTTCGAGAGCGGCTTCGCGGTGCCGACCATCAACGGCCAATGGCAGCCGTGCGTGGGGCGCTGCTTCGCGTGGAAAGAGGGGAAATGGTCCCAGGTATGGCAGACCGCGCCCATCGACATGCTGTTCAGCCCTCTCCCCATCACCGGCGACTTCGACGGCGACGGCAAGCCTGAAGTCGCGATCCTCCCCTGGTACGAGCTTCTCGTCCTCGACGCCCGGACCGGCGCGATCAGGGACCGCTGCCGGTTCACCGAGGGACGCAGCTACGGCTACTTCGGGGTATATGACCTCAACGGGGATGGCAAGTCGGAGTTCGTCGTGATCTCCGACTTCTGCAAACACTACGATGTCCTCGGCTACCGCAATGGGAAGCTTTGCCTATTATGGCAGCGCAACATAGAGACGGACATCTCCAACCCGCAGAAGATCCTGCGGGCCTACCCCCGCCCCGCGGCGGATGTGGACGGCGACGGGAAGCTCGAGATCCTCGTCAACCTGTACAACAACACCGGCGACGGTCGCTGGCACATCATCGTTCACGATGGCATGACAGGAGCAGTGAAAGCCGACCTCGTCGACGAGCACCTGCAGGGGATCGCTGACCTGGACGGCGACGGGGTGGCGGAGCTTCTTACCGTGCGCACGACCGGCGCCGGTATTCCCGACCGGGGCACGATCATGGTACGCAGCCTCAAGGGCGGGCAGCCCAGGACCCTCTGGCAGTGCGCAAACTCGGCCTGGCAGACCTGGGACCCGCCGACCCCGCTGAACGTGAACACCGCCGCGACCCTCGGGCAGCGGGATGTGCTCTGCCGGGTCATCGGCGGCGTCGCTCGGGCGGTCATCCGCCAGCCGGCAACCGGCCCGAGCGGCGGGGTATCTTTGCGCCTCGCGACTTGGGGCAAGGGCAGGTTCGATCTGGGGGCCGGGATCAGCGGCAGCGGCCTGCAGGCTGTCGCCATCGACGACCGGGGCCGGATGCTGGTCCGAGCCACGACGGCTCTCGGCGGACAATTGCGGGCCACGGTGACGGCCGGCAAAGCCCGCGCGATCTGCTCCGCTCAAAGCGGCAACACCCCCGGCGCGGTCATCGTCACCCGGCAGCCGGGACAGGTGCCTCCGCTCGTCATCGCCCAGGGGTCCGATGAAAGTCTCGTGGCCGTGAGGCCCCCGATGCCGGGCAAGCCCGCCGCCGAGGCCTGGCGCATCCCCGCCCGCGGTCAGAGCACGAACTGGCCGTCCGAGTTCCGCGGGCCGGTCGTCGCGGACCTCGCTGGCGATGGAGGCCGCCAGATCCTGTACGCCACCTCCGCGCCGGACGGATCGGCCCGGTTCGTCGCGGCGAACCTCGACCTGCGCGAGGTCTGGCGCCACGACTTTCCCGAGATCCCCGGCACGCCGCCGGTCTGGAACACGGGCGGGATCATCCTCTGGCAGGCGGGCCATTTCACCGACAAGCGGGCGATGGATGTCCTGGTCACGGTGCGTCGCTCGATGATGCACAGCGAGGAGACGCTGCTGCTCTCCGGCCGCGACGGGCGCCAGGTCTGGCGGCGCAATCGCGAGATCAGCGGTCGAGGCGTCGGCGGTGTCCCGTTCGCCGTGGCCGACTACGATGGCGACGGCCTCGACGACGCTGCCTCGTTCCACCCGAGCATCTACTATGTCCTCAAGGGGTCAACGGGCAAGGACATCGTCGCGATGGACACCACTTGGCCGCAGGTGCCCGCGAAGCCCGTCTACTGGGGCCTCCCCATCGCAGGGGATTTCGAGGGCAACGGCCGCACCAGCACCTTTTTCGCTACGGAGCGCGCCTCGATGACCGGCCTCGTGCGCGCCGACGGCTCTCTGGCCTGGTGGGATGCCCTCGACAAAAGCCCCCACTGGCTGCCCGCAGTCGGCAACTTCGATGGCGACGGGAAGCTCGAGGTGATCGGCGTCGGCTATGAGGACGGCGTGCGGTGTTACGACGCGGCGACGGGGAAAGTCAGGTGGCGGATGAGCTTGCCGACCGAGGCGGCGGGCCTGGCGGTCGCCAGCGCGGACATCAACGGCGACGGACGCGACGAGGCGCTCGTGGCCTGCGGCACGACCCTGTCCTGCATCGGCAAGTTCCCGGCGAGCGACACCGGGACGATCCTGTGGCAGATCGCTCTGCCGACAACAGTAGGCCCGCCGACGATCGCCGATGTCCGAGGCGACGGGCGGGCCTCAATTCTGCTCTGCGGCGCGGATGGGTACGTCTACTGCATCGAGTAGTGTTACTACGCCGGTTGCGTGGCCCTGCTCGGCAAGGAGATGCCCTGCGGAGAGATGGACGGCGATTGACCACAGAGACACAGGGGACACAGTGAACGACACCGTCCTTGAGCGTCTATCATGGGGTAGGCGGGCCGTTTCCCAGTCGTTCTCTGTGCCCTCTGTGTCTCTGTGGTTCGATGCCGTTCGCCCTTCATCCTGGGATACGGTCAGCCTCTGACAAGATTCCGGACGTTTCGCCCGCCGGTTGCCAAAGCGGCGTAGTAATGGTAGGCGTTCCGCCTGTCTAGAAGTCAAACTGCCCGATGTTGTCCTTGTTGAACTTCATCAGCGGTCCGAGGAGCACCTGGTCGCCCTTGACCTCGACTTCCTTCAGACGCCCAGCGGCCATCTTCGTCACGCCCGGCTTGAGCGTGCCGTCGGCGAGCGCCTTCGCGGCCTGAACGGTCAGGTAGCCCAGGTCCACCGCATTCCACAGGATGACGGTCTTGACGACCCCGGAGTCGACCCACTGCTTCATCGACTTGGGGGTCGAAAGGCCCACGACGGCGATCTTCCCCACCTTCCCTGCCTGCTGAACCGCTTTCGCCGCGCCGGGGAAGGCATTCGAGGAGACCCCAAACACGCCCTGCAGGTCGGGGTAGGTCTTGATGAGGTCCTGCGTGACTTGGAAGGCGAGTTGCGGGTCCTCCGCCGACGGCTTCGGGTCGCAGACCATCTTCATCTTCGGGTACTTCTCCGCCATCCGCTTCTTCATGCCCGCGATCCATGCGTTCTGGTTCGAGGCGGTCAGTTCGGCGGTCACGATGGCGACTTTCGCGTCAGGGCCTTTCTGCTCCGCCATCTCATCGACCAGCGCAGCCCCGGTGGCATCCGAGGACGCCTGGTTCACGAAGAACTCCCGCCCCGACTTCTCCGCATTTGCGTCAGCATCCCAGGTGAGGACGTGAATGCCCTTATCGCGCGCTTTCTTCAGCACGGGCGCAATGGAATCAGGATCGTTCGGCGAGACCGCGATCACCTTCACGTCCCCCGCGATGTAACCCTCGATGAGCTGGACCTGCGCGTCGGCCTTGCTCTCGGTCGGGCCATCGTAGACGAGGTCGACATTGCCAAGCTCAGCGGCAGCCTCCTTCGCACCCTTCTCGCAGGCGTTGAAGTAGTCATTGCCCTTCTGCTTCGGCACCATCACCACGGTGATCTTGGCACCGGCAGCCGGGGCTTTCGCCGCAGCCGGCCCAGTCTGGGCCGCAGGGGGAGGAGCGCTGGTCTTCGTGCAGCCGACCAGGACGAGGACTGCGATGGCGAGGACGGTCAGCAGGGCAAGGCGATGATTCATGGGTGCCACTCTCCTTGGTGGGGAGGCGAGGTTCGGGTTCATGGGGAGGAGTTTCGACGAGGTGGCAAGTGAGGCCTTCACGGCGGGGAACCACCAAGTCACAAGGGCACGAAACGGCGGACGGCCCTCTGGGTTACTACCCGCTGTCCGCCGTTGCCGTTCCTCGTGACTTCGTGTCTTCGTGGTCGACACGCCGTTCCTTCGCCCGCCTCATCCCCCTCGCCCCTACCATCTGATGTACGAATGCGGCGACGATCAGCACCGCGCCGAGAATGATCTTCTGATCCTCAAAGGGCACCCGGGCCATCGTCAGGCCGCGAACAAGACTGCTGACGATCAGCAGACCAAACAGCGACCCCAGGATTGTCCCGCGCCCGCCGGTGATGCTCACCCCGCCAAGCACGCAGACCGTTATCGCGTCCAGCTCCATCAGCGTCCCGGCGTCGGCCTTCGCGGTCGCGACGCGCGACAGGAAGATCGCGCCCGCCAGGCCGGCCATCAGCCCGCTGAAGACATAGAGCAGCAGCTTCGTCCGGGCGACGGGGACGCCCGCGAACCACGCGCCCCGCTCATTGTGCCCGATCGCGTACACGTACCGTCCGAAGACGGTGCGGTGGAGCACGACTGCAGCCAACACAAGCACTACTATGAACACAGGTAGCTGTTGCGGCACCTGCATCACACCAAGCACGGTGTAATATGACTGCCCCAGTTCATAATAGGACTGCGGGAAGTCGCTGACCGGCGAACTCGCCCCAAGCCCCAGCGCCAGGCCCCTGTACAGGGCCATTGTGGCGAGTGTGACGATCAGCGGCGGTACCCTCACCCAGGCCACGAACGCGCCATTGCCCAAGCCCGCCACCGCCCCCACCGCCATCCCCAAAGCCAGGCCGACACCAGGCCCAACGAGCAAGTGCCTCCAGGCCAGCCCCATCACGACCACGCACAGACCGACCATCGACCCAACGGACAGGTCGATGCCTCCCGTGATGATGATTGGCGTCATCGCGAGGGCAACCAGCCCGGTCTCCACGAAGAAGCGCGACATCTCGAGGAGGTTGTCCGGGTGGAGGAACGCGGGATTGAGGTGGCCCATGACCGCGACGGTCAGCGCGAACAGGCCGAGGAGAGCGATCTCCTCGCGACTGAGCAGCGCGGGCTTTGCTGAGCGATCCGGGTGCTGCCTCATCGTTCACCCGCCACTTTCCGGCTGCGGACGGTGTCGATGACCACAGCGACGAGGATCAGCGTGCCCTGGAAGGCCTTCTCCCAGTCGGAAGCGATGTGCATCGGCACCAGCGAAGCCGTGATAAGCCCAAGCAAGAGCACGCCGATGACGGTGCCGGGGACCGTGCCGCTCCCGCCGAAGATGTTCGTCCCGCCGACCACCACAGCGGTGATGACGACCATCTCGAAGCCGCCTCCGGTGTTCGTCTGTATCTGGCTCCAGCGGCCCGCATACGCGAAGGCAGCAAGGCCGACGAGCAGCCCCATCAGCAGATACACCGAGGCCTGCACGCCGCGCACCGAGACGCCCATGTGCCCTGCCGCGTCCGGGTTGCAGCCGACGGCGTACACCGATCGCCCCAGCACCGTCCAGCGGCTCATCGCCCAGCCGATGAGGATCGTTGCGAGGGCGATCCAGACCGCGAGGGGCACGCCCTCCGGAGCGCTGAGGCCGAAGTCCTGGAAACTCTGCGGCAGGTCGATCCATTTCCCGCGCGTGAAGTGCATGAGCACGTGGCGGAAGAGGGTCAGCGTCGCCAGCGTGGCGATGATCGGCGGGATGCGCGCCCAGGTGATGAGGCCGGCGTTGATCGCGCCGAGGACCAGCCCGGACACCAGCGCCGCCGCCAGGACCGCCGGGATCGGCCAGCCCGCGGCTGCGGTCACGCCGGTGATCGTCGCGCACACCGCGAGGATCGATCCGACGGAGATGTCGATGCCGGCGGTGAGGATGACCAGCGTCATCCCGACCGCTGCGATGAGCAGGTAAGCGTTGTTGACCAGGATGTCGTTGAGGTTCTGGAGCGTGCAGAACCCCGGCGCGCGCCAGGAGATGCCGGCCAAGAGCAGGGCCAGCAGCGCCGCCAAGCCCAATTCCCGCACCGGAGCCCGCCGGGTCTCGACCCGAACGGCCGCCGCGCCCTCCTCGGCGGTGCCGAGCGCGAGGTCGAGGATGTTCTCCTGCGTGGCATCCGCACGTGCCAACTCACCCACGATCTTGCCGCGGTGCATGACCAGCACGCGGTCGCTGAGCGCCAGGAGTTCCGGCAGATCGGACGATACGAGCAGTATCCCGACGCCGGTTGCGGCGAGGCTCTGCATCTGGCGGTGTATCTCGGCGCGGGCCTTCACGTCTACGCCCTGGGTCGGCTCTTCGAGGAGGAACACCTTCGGGCCGGTAGCCAGCCGTGACGCGAGAGCGACCTTCTGCTGATTGCCGCCGGAAAGGGTTCCGACCACCTGCTCGATGCCGAAGGAACGCACATCGAGGCGGCGCGAGAGGTTCTGCGCTTCCGAGACCTCGCCCGCCCGGCGGATCAGGCCCGCAGCCCCGGCGAAGCGCTTGAGGCACCCCAGCGAGATATTCTCGCGAATCGTCATCGGCAGGACGAGCGCCTCGTGATGCCGATCGGCGGGGACGAAACTCACCCCGGCCCTTACCGCCGCCCGAGGCCCGCCGCCGCGTAACGGCTGATCGTTTACGTGGACCTCACCCGCATCCAGCGGCTCGACGCCCGCAATCGCCCGCAGCAGCTCATCGCGCCCGGACCCCGCGACCCCGGCGATACCGACGATCTCGCCAGCGCGGACCTCCAGGTTAGCGTCCTCGACCTTGCCGGCGATGGTGAGCCCCCGGACGCGCAGAAGCGCCCCACCATCGAGACCGGGCACTTCAGTGCCCGGTGCTTCACCTACTAGTCCAGCGCCGACTTCAGTCGGCGTGCCTGACGCCACCGTTTCGCCGAGTGAACTCGGCGCTGGCGCGGGCAGGTCAAGTACCTGGGGCTGAAGCCCCAGGTCTGCAACGGCAGAGGGATGCGCCCCGTCACCAAGACCGGGCACTTCAGTGCCCGGTGCTTCACCTGCTAGTCCAGCGCCGACTTCAGTCGGCGTGCCTGACGCCACCGTTTCGCCGAGTGAACTCGGCGCTGGCGCGGGCAGGTCAAGTACCTGGGGCTGAAGCCCCAGGTCTGGAACGGCAGAGAACGGCGCGGCCCCATGCGCCTCCCCCACCATCATCCCGATCAGGCTCTCTCGCGTGACTTCGCCGATGTCGCGGGTATCCACCAATCTGCCGTCGCGCAAGACGGTCACCCGCTGCGCCAGCTCGAACACCTCGGCAAGGCGGTGGCTGATGTAGATAATCGCCACTCCGCGCTCGTGCAGGCGGCGGATGAGTGCGAAGAGGCGGTCCGTCTCCTCCTGCCCCAACGGCGCAGTCGGCTCGTCGAGGATGAGCAGTTTCGCGTCCGCGAGCAGCGCGCGGGCGATCTGCAGAAGCTGGCGCTCGGCCACGCTGAGGGCAGAAACAGGGCTATCCAGCGGGAGAGACACATCCAGCTCGGCCAACACGGCCTCGGCGCGCCGCCGCATCTCGCGCCAGGCAATCAGCCGCAGCGGCCCGCGGGGCCAGTCGCCGACGAACAGATTCTCCAGGGCGCTCAGGGAATGAAACAGGTCCGGGTGCTGCGGCACCATCGTGATGCCGAGGCGCCGGGCGTGCTGGGGGGTGAACTGGGTGACGGCCTCACCGGCGACCTCCAGGGTCCCGCCATCCGGGGCGATCTGTCCGGCGATCACCTTCACGAGCGTCGACTTGCCCGCGCCGTTCTCGCCGACGAGCGCATGCAATTCTCCGGCGCCGATACACAAAGAGACGTCGTCAAGGGCAACGACGCCGGGGTACTCCTTGCGCAAGCCACGACATTCGAGAGCGGGGGAGGAAGGGCTGACCATTGCGCGCGTGGTGTTCGACCTGCGCGAGGGGATTCCCTGCTTGAGGGGCGCAGGAGGATCGCGCGCCTGTGTGGGGAATGAGGCGAGCCGGAAGAGGTGAGGGCGAACGGCGGTAACCACAGAGACAAAGAGAGCACGGTAACGGCATAAACAGCATAATGACGGCAAAAATCTCCTAAAGCCTCTATCGTCCGTTTTGTGCCGTTACTGTGTACTCTGTGTCTCTGTGGTCAATCGCCGTCCATTCCTTCGCCCAGCGTCTCATCGCCAGAGACTCACCTCGGAACCCGATGATCGGAGGCAATCCCACCGTGGAACCCCAGGCCGAATCCCCCGTGTACAAAGACCCGTCCGCCCCGCACCACGAGCGCGCCCGCGACCTGATCTCTCGCATGACCCTCGATGAGAAGGTCTCCCAGATGATCCACGACGCCTTCGCGGTCCCGCGTCTGGACGTTCCGGCCTATAACTGGTGGAACGAGTGCCTGCACGGGGTCGGCCGCGCCGGTATCGCGACCGTCTTCCCGCAGGCCATCGGCCTCGCGGCGACCTGGGACGCGGCCCTCATGCTGCGCGTGGCGACCGCGATCAGCGATGAAGCGCGCGCCAAGCACCACGCCGCCCTCGCAGCGGACGGCGGCGCGATGTGGTACTACGGCCTGACCTTCTGGTCGCCGAACATCAACATCTTCCGCGATCCGCGCTGGGGGCGGGGACAGGAGACTTACGGCGAGGACCCGTATCTCACCGCGCGGATGGGCGTCGCCTTCGTCAACGGCCTGCAGGGCGACCACCCGCACTACCTGAAGGTCGTCGCGACGCCCAAGCACTACGCCGTCCACAGCGGCCCGGAGGCCGCCCGCCACGGGTTCGACGCCGTCGTCACCCGCCGCGACCTGCGCGAGACGTATCTGGCGGCCTTCAAGGCCTGCGTCAAGGAGGCGAAGGCGGTCTCGGTGATGTCGGCCTACAATCGCACCAACGGCGAGGTCTGCAGCGCCAGCAAGACGCTGCTGCAGGACATCCTCCGCGACGAGTGGGGATTCGACGGCTACGTGGTCTCCGACTGCGGGGCCATCGACGACGTCTTCCAGCATCACAAGGCCGCCGCCAGCCCCGAGGAAGCCGCCGCGATGTCGGTCATCGCCGGCTGCGACCTCAACTGCGGCTGCACGTATCGCGCGCTGATCGGCGCGGTCGAGCAGGGCCTCATCACCGAAACCACCATCGACCTCGCCCTCCAGCGCCTGTTCGAGGCCCGCATCCGCCTGGGCATGTTCGACCCGCCCGAGATCGTGCCATACGCGCAGATCCCCATCGAAGTCAACGACTGCGCCGCACACCGCGAGCTGGCCCGGCAGGCGGCGCGGGAGTCCATCGTCCTCCTGAAGAACGATGGCCTGTTGCCGCTTGCCGCCCCCAAATCCATCGCCGTCATCGGGCCGAACGCCGATGATGTCGAGGTGCTGCTGGGCAATTACAACGGCACCCCTTCCACAGCCGTCACGCCGCTGCAGGGCATCCGCAACCGCGCCGGGGTCCCGGTGACCTATGCGCGCGGGTGCGACCTCGCAGGCGACAGCCGCGAAGGCTTCGCCGAGGCGCTTAATGCCGCCCGTGCCGCCGATGTCGCCATCATGCTGCTGGGCCTGTCGCCGAGGTTGGAGGGCGAGGAGGGAGAGGTGGGCCTGATCGACCCAAGCGGCGACCGCCAGGACATCAACCTCCCCGGCATACAGGAGGAATTACTGCGCGAGGTCGCGGCGCTCGGCAAGCCGGTCGTCCTGGCGCTGCTGAGCGGCAGCGCCCTATCGGTCAACTGGGCGCAAGAAAACGTTTCGGCGATTCTGGCGACCTGGTACGGCGGCGAAGAGGCCGGCACAGCCCTGGCGGAGGTGCTGTTCGGCGACTACAACCCCGCCGGACGGCTCCCGGTGACCTTCTACAAGTCCCTCGACCAGGTCCCGCCCTTCGAGGACTACAGCATGGCCGGGCGGACGTATCGGTTCATGCAGGACGCGCCGCTGTACCCCTTCGGCTTCGGCCTCAGCTACACGCGCTTCGCCTACAGCAACCTGCGCCTCAACCCCGCCGAGGTCCCATCCGGCGAGGACATCCGCCTCGCGGTGGACGTGACGAATGTCGGCGACCGCGCCGGTGACGAGGTGGTGCAGCTTTACGTCAGCGATCTGCGCGCCTCGGTGCCGGTGCCGATCCGCCAACTGCAGGGCTTCGCCCGTATCCACCTGCAGCCCGGCGAGCGGCACACCGTCATCTTCGCGCTCGAACCGCAGCAGATGGTCTGCTACGACGACCGCGGCCGCAGCATCATCGAGCCGGGGGAGTTCGAGGTCTCCGTAGGCGGCGGCCAGCCAATACCGGACACAGGGGAGAGCGGCTTCGTGACGGGGAGGTTCAACGTAGTCGGGGAGACTATCGAGTATGAGGGGTAGGCGAGGGTGCGTCCCCCAAGCAAACCGTGTAGGGCAGCGGTTCACCGCGCCCGCCGTTCGAGATCTGTCTCCCCCGCGTTGTGTGAGACTGCAGGCCGGTCTTGCTGAATGAACAGGTGCCGTAAAGCCCCGCAAGGGGCGGCCCGCTAATTGCCACCGGCGGAAGCCGGTGGAATGCTGGCCCTTTGATCCCCCAAAGCCCCGACAGGGGCGGCAGATGCCCTGACACACGGCCTATCGCCCCTTGCGGGGCTCATACGGCTTGTTCTCCGGCGGGATCCACCAGCTTCCGCTGGTGGCAATTGGCGAACGCCCCCTATCGGGGGCTGAAGGCGACGGCTTGCCCGTATGGGGGATGGCTGCCGCCACGCGGCGATGACCAGGGCCAGCCGGAAGCACTTGCCCTTGTATATTGAAGGAAACCCTGCTCACCGTTGGCGACGTTATCCCGCCTCGCCCTCCCCCACCTCGAACCTCACCGTCTTGATCTCGAACGCCCCCAGGTCCAGACGCACCACGCCGCCTTCAGTCGCCAACGGCTCGCCGGGACGCTCCAGAAGGTCGGTCTCTTCCGCGCTTCGTAGCGGGGCGCAGAAGCGGATCGTGACGCCCTCCGCCGGAGTGCCGGTGGCCTCGTACAGGCGCAGGATTCCCGTCGCGCCGTCCGTCAGCTTCACCGTCGAGACGATGACGTTCGGGTGCGCGACCTCCACGAAGCTCCACTTTGGCGGCAGTTCGCCGGGATGAGCCGGGACGGCGCGGGCGATCAGCGGGTTATTGAACTCCTGGCCCGCCCGATGGACGCCCGCCTCGCGCCAGTCGCCCTCGTGCGGGAGCAGCGCGTAGTCGAAACCAAGCTCGCGGCCCAGCTCGAAGCCGCTGTCGGACGACATCCCCGGCCCGTAGCCGCCCCCGAAGCCATACGCCACGATGCACGTGCTGCGCAGCAGCGACAGGAGCATCGCCCCGCCGGTGGTCGAGTTCCCCGGCAGGCCGCGATTGAGCAGGGTGAGGCCGCGCGTGCCGTCGCCCGTGTCCGCCCAGTTCTGCGCCGGGAACTCGATCTCCGCCGGGCGCTCGATGGCCCCAAACGGGATCTCGTGCCAGACCTGCCCGCCGCCGGCGACGGGGAACATCGCGCGGTAGCGGACGAAGCGTTCGTTGTTGAGGATCGTGGTGTGGATGTCGATCCGGCGCAGGCCGGCATACAGGCGGATGGTGGTGCTGAAGGTACCCGTCTCGCCGAAGGGGTGGGAGACGGTGAACTCCGAGACGACCGGCCCCCGGCGGATGGCCCCCGGCTCCACGCCACCCTGGTCGCTGTAGACGGCCTCGTCGGGGTTGGATTCGGCACCACCGCGATGCGCGGGGTCCCCGCCAGCCTGCGGCTGGCACCCCGCGTCTTGAGGGGTGATACTGCGGGCAGGCACCGGGTGCGGGTCCTTCATCGCGATGCGGCTGCCGCCGTCGAGGGAATGGTACGGCTCCCACAGATCGCCGTGGTCCGCCTCGCGCACGACCACATTCGCCGGGCCGGTGATGGCCTGCCAGTCTCCACTCTTGACGGTGAGGCCAGTAATCGCCCCGCCGAGGGAATCGACTTCGAGGCGGTAGAACTCGTTTTCGAGGACCGGGTCGGCTAACGGCCCCACCCCGCCCTGCTGCGCAGGGCACCCCTCCCGTACCGGGAGGGGAAAGGCTTGGTAGAGGCTGTACCCCAGCGCTGGCACCTCGGAGGCGACGAAGGCGATCTCGGCCTCGACTATGGCTCCGTCGCCGCTGCGGCGGTCGGATAGGATCTGCACCGGGACCTCGGCCCCATCCGGGCCGATCACCTTGACCCCGAAGACGCCGGGGTCGGTGAAGCCGACGGTCGCGGTCACGATGTCGGTGCGCGGCCAACTCAGGGCGTTGAAGACGAGCAGCGGAGTGCCCTCGCCCTGGGTGTCGATCCGCTCGACGAGGGCGTCCAGCCGGTCTTCCAGCGTGGCCTCCCCCAGCCGACGGGAGAAGTCGTAGGCGTGGATCGTGTCTTCGTACACGATGTCGGTCATCACCCCGGACATGAGGTCGTGCGCCTGGTTGAACAGCATCGGCTCCCAGGCCTGCCACACCGGGGCGTCATCGACGGGGACGCCGAGCCAGCGCAGCATCACCCCCAGCTTCTCGGTCGTGGTCAGGAGGCGCTCCAACTCGCGGGTACGCTGTTTCAGCTCGATGCGGCTGGAGTAGATGCCCTGGAAGATCGGGTTCAACTCGCCGCCGATCACCGGGCGCTCGCGGTCCGCCACCGCCGCCTCATACTCGGTCGGAACCGCAATCTGCAGGCGCAACGGCACATCGGGCTGCGCGTTGAACCGCTCGACAAGGCCGGGCACGTGCTCCTCAGGCTCGCAGACATCCGCCCCCGCCGGTCCGGCGCGCACCTCGCCGCGCGCGAACGGCGCGAGCGAGTCGAACTGCCGCGTCATGAACTCGGTGAACTCCGGCAGGCTTGGCGGCGAGCCATAGGCAACGGCATACCCCTGTGGCAGCCAGAAGGCGGGGATACGCGAGCCGTCGATGCCCTCCCAGAGGAACTCCGCCGGGGTGTCCCAAGTGGCGACGCCACGGAAGAACCAAAATGACCGGAAGCCTGCCAGCTTCAGCACCTGCGGCATCTGGGCGTGGTGGCCGAAGGTGTCGAGCTGCCAGCCGACGGTGACCTCGACGCCCAGTTCGCGCTGGAAGTAGCCCTTGCCGTAGAGGATTTGGCGCACCAGCGATTCGCCGCTCGGCATGTTCACATCGAGCATCGAATCCGTGCCGCCGACGATCTCCAGGCGACCATCGCGGACGAACTGCCGGAAAGCCTTGGCCTCCTGCGGGTAGCGCTCCAGGAAGGGCTTCACATAGCAGACCTGATCGAGAGTGAAGCGATAGCTGGGATGCTCCTTCAGGAGCTTCACGGCCCGCAGGATGTTCGAGAGGCCGGTTCGCAGGTAGCTTTCGCGCGTCTGGAAAACCGCGCCCTCCCAGTGAGTGTGCGGGATGTAGTAGAAGGTCGGCTGGCGGTCGGCGGAGTTCGTCATGGGTTTCCCTCGTGCCCCCGTGGGGGGTGTAGTATCCTATAGGTTCATCTGCATTCAGTGCGCATAGGATTAACGACGGACGATTTGAACCACGAAGACACGAGGACACGAAATGGCGAAAACCGCTCCCGTCGGAGCCTTCTCTGTCGTTTCGTGTTCTCGTGTCTTCGTGGTCAACTCTTTTCTCGGTTCCGGCCACGCCGGGCCGGCTCATTCGCGGCCACTGACTTGCCGCATCGGGGGCGCGGTTCCCTCTGCCCGTGGGGATGACCTGCAATGAGCCGACGCCGAGTAGAGGAAGGTGCATTGGTGGCGGATGCCGAAAGGTCTTACGCATTTGCTGGAAAACGCCGCCACACCAAACGGCACTACAGGAGGGCTTCGCAGCGATGCCAAGCGCGCCGCCCGTCAACCGCTTCATTCTCACCGTAGACGACCCCGGAGGTCTGATCCAGGACCTGACGGTTTTCAATCGCGCCCGCCGCTTCTTCGACGCCGAGGGCGTGCCCGCCACCTTTTTCGTGGTGCCCCGTGGCGAGGGCGGCTGGCAGCTCGACCGGCAGGCAGACTGGCTCGCAACGCTTCACGGAGCCGAGAGCGACGGCCATAACTGCCAGCTTCACGGTCTCGATCACAACAACTGCGAGTTCGGCCCATATCCGAAGATGATCCGCGAACTCAGCCTCCGCGACCCGGAGGAGGAGCTGCGACGCGACACCGAGAACTTCGGGCATCTATGGCGGCGCGAGTTGTACGTCGAGAAGCTGCAGACCGCCATCGGCATCTTCGAGCGGGCCTTTGGCCGCCGCCCGCAAGCCTTCCGCACCGGGGCGCTGTCACAGACGCCGGAACTCTACGATGTGATGGCCGATGCGGGGATGCGCTACACCTCGAACGCGGTCACCGATCCACGCGGCTGGAAGTACATCATCGAGCAGTATGACAACCCCGGCGACTGGGACCCCGAGGTGCCGCCGGGGCCGTACAAGCTGACCGACAAGGTCATCAACCTCCCGATCATCAGCGAATACGCATGGTATCTGACTGAGGAGAAGATCGACCGGCACCTGGCGCTCGCGGTGGACGATCTGGAGCGCGTCTTCGCCGCCGGAGGGGTCTTCCTGTTCGTGTGCCACGTCCAGTGCGTCGGCGCGGAGGATGGCCTGTCGATGAAGCTGCTGCACCGCCTGATCGAGATCGCGCGGGGGGACTTCGGGGTGCAGTTCGGGACTGTGAAAAACCTGGTGGCGGGGATCGAGAGCGGGGAAGTAGGGGTTCGAGGCGAGGGGCAACGGCCTAACGGCTGACCACAGAGACGTCGTGGCGGCTTGCGCCGCCTACACGGTAACGGCCTGAGGCACTGCCACAGCGCACCCATCTCGTGAAGTCGTCAGTCGTGTCGTTCTCTGTGCCGGCGGCGCAAGCCGCCACGACGTCTCTGTGGTTCGCCTTGCCGTTCCGCGCAGGCACCACGCATATTCCATGCCTCATACCAACAAGGAGACCTCCACCACAATGGGCGTTGACAGATTCGACGGTAAGGAACTCGAGTACCTCAGCCAAGTGCTCAACAGCGGCAACCTCGCTGCCCAGCACAATGGCTTCCACGGCAAGCTGGAGGCCGAATTCGCCAAAGCCTACGGCGTCAAGCACGCCATCGCCGCCAATGCCGCGATGTCGCTTCTGATCTCCTCGGTGTTCGCCGCCGGCTGTGGGGCCGGAGACGAGATCATCTGCGATCCGCTGGTGCAGTTCCACGCCATCGGCGCGCTGTGGCAGAACGCTCACCCCACCTGGGCGGATGTCGAGGCCGACACCTGGCTGATGAGCCCGGAATCCGCGCAGCAGAACATCACCCCCCAGACGAAAGCCATCTGCGTCACGAACCTGTGGGGGCAGCCTGCGGAAGTGGATGCGCTGCGCAAAATCGCCGATGAGGCGAAGATCGTTCTCATCGAGGACTGCGCCCACGCGATGTTCCTCCCCTACAAAGGCAAGTTCGCCGGCACCTGGGGACATATCGGCGTCTTCAGCTTCTGCCAGGGCAAGCACATGACCACCGGCGACGGCGGCATGGCCGTCACCGACGACGACGAGCTGGCCGAGCGCATTCGCAGCGTCACCTGCTTTGGCGAGTCGCCGGCGCACCTCGCCACCGTGTTCCGCATGACCGAGATGCAGGCCGCGATCGGCCTGGTGCAACTGGAGCGGGTCAAGGGCTACATCGAGGAGTACCAGAGGGCCTACGCGCACCTGTCCGCGGCGCTCGAAGGCTGCGACTGGCTGCAGCCACGCGCGATCAAGGACGGCTGCGGCAACTCGCCATACATCTTCTCCTGCCTGTATCGCGGCGACGAGTTCGGCATCGACCGCGGCGCGTTCGAGCAGGCGCTCTTCGAGACCGGCGAGATCTGGAACATCGGCTTCACGCAGGTCCCGGCGTACAAGTACAAGCTCTTCACTCACCCGATGGCCTACCAGGACAAGGGCTGCCCCCTGCACAACTGCCCGTATTACGAGGGCAGCTACGAGTACCGCGACGGCCTGTGTCCGACGGCGGAGCGCATTCTCCCGCGCCTGGTGAACACGAACTGCATGCTGTCGGAAGAGACCGCGAAGCGCGTCGCCGACGGCCTGCGGGCAGCAATCGAGAAGACGGCCACGGCGTAGACTGCCCGCGATGCAGTGGCCGCGACAATCCTGTCGCGGATGTGTGTGCCGAACGGCCCTCCCCGACAAGATTGTCGGGGCCACGAGGCCGAGCCGTGGACCAAGCAGCAGTGGCCGCGACAATCCTGTCGCGGATGTGTGTGCCGAACGGCCCTCCCCGACAAGATTGTCGGGGCACGATCAGAAGGGCCGGAGGGGAGGTTCGCCGTATCACACCTGCCCCGCTATGAAGACCCAGAGGAGCACCTCCCACATGTCCGACCTGACCAAGCTAACCGAGGAGAACTCCACACGGATTCTCGATATTGTCGCGAAGCTGGGCACTTGCACGGCGGAGCAAGTGCGGGAGGAGCTTGCCCAATCGCACGCCCTTGACGCCCCCATCGAGCAGGTGACCCGCTACATGGAGTTCCTGCGCTCCGGCTTCCCACGCAAGCTGGCCCACGCCGGGCCGGGCCGCTGGACTGTGGTGGATTTGGGTTGATGCGCGACTACAGGACGCAAACGAAGGCTCCAACCTGTTTCGAGAATCGCCCCGTGGAGAAGGCGTCCCCGCCTGCCTTTCCTGTGGACGCGCGGTTCACCGCGCGTTCCGCGCCATGAATGGCGCGGCCACATGATGTTCGGGGGTGATAGGGTCGGAGGCAAGAGACGCGACCATTCTCATCGTCTCAGAGTGCCGGAGCCCGGTATGAGGAGTGTTTTGAGGATTGCCGTTTGCCTCTCCTTCCCATACCCGCCTGCGGCGGGTCCACGGGAGGGGAAAGCCGCGCGCAGCGCGGTCACGGGGCAGGGCCGTACCCCCGCATGAGGATCACCCTGGAGGGGTGTTGATGAAGACCGCGCGTCTCATACTCGCGTGCTGTGCCCTGTCGATCCCAACGGCCTTTGCGCCTGCCTCTGCCGCGGACAGCGCCCCTCAGCCGCTCGCGCTCGACAAGCCCCTGATCGCTTACTGGACCTTCGACGAGGTCCTCGGCGCCCGGTGCCGCGACTCCTCCGGCAACCACTTCGACGCCGCGCCGGAGAACCCGGCAGCCGGGGGCCTGCGCCGAGTGCCCGGATTGTTCGGCGCCGCAATGAGCTTCTCCGGCAGCCACATGCTCCGCGTGCCCGGAAAGCCCGACTTCAATGGCCTTTCCGCGTTGTCGTTCAGCGTCTGGGTGCTGCCCACGGAGATGGGCAGGTATAGCGAGATCTTCCGCAAGGAAGACGGCGACAGCCGCGTGCTGTTCTCCTTCCAGGATAACTGCACGCATCTGTCGCTCGGCCTCAACATCGGCGGTTACGTGGAGTGCCATGCTTCGATCACGCCCGCGCAGGTGCTCGACGGCCGCTGGCACCACTGCGCGGCGACCTTCGACGGCCAGTTCATGCGCGTGTACCTCGACGGCAAGGAGATCGGCTCCCTGAAGCGTCCCGGCACAATCTCCGCCGGCGGCCCGGCCCCCGGCTGCATCGGCTCATCGAGCGGCGGCGAGAACTTCCAGGGCATCATGGACGAGCTTCGCATCTACAAGGCCACCCTCACGCCCGAGGAGATCGCGCGGCTCTACGACGACGGTGTGAAGGCGCTCGCCGCGCAATCCGGTCAGGCCGTCGCCGACGAACCGAGCCTGGATCGCGGCATTCTCGCGCACTGGACCTTCAACGAATCAGCGCTCAGCCCGGTCATCGTCAACTCGACGGGCAATACCGCTTTCGACGTGAAGCCGGCGTCGCCCGTCCTGCGGACACGTGGCGTCCACGGCAACGCCCTCGCGCTCATGGGCACGCACAGCCTGCCAACCACCGGCGGCTTCGGCATCGGGGAGCTGCAGGCGATCAGCTTTTCGGCCTGGGCGCGACCGACAGACCTCAGCGGCTTCCGCGAGATCTTCCGCAAGGAGGACGGCGACCGCCGCGTCCTGTTCTCGTTCCAGGAGAACGGCACAGACCTGTCGCTGGGCCTGGACATCAACGGGTATGTCGAGTGCCGCGCGCCGATCGATCCCGCCCGGGTCCTCGATGGCCAGTGGCATCATTGCGCCGCGACCTTCGACGGCCAGGACATGCGTGTGTACCTCGACGGCAAGCAGATCGGGACCCTCAAGCGCCCGGGCAAGGTCATCACCGACCCGAACAGCAGTGGCTTCATCGGCTCCAGCAGCGGCGGCTCCGAGCACTTCCAGGGGGCGCTGGACGACCTGCGTATCTACAAGGTCGCGCTGACCCCGGCGGAGATCGCGACGCTGCATGACGCCGGCGCAGCATCCATCGACCGTATCGCCCGCCAGTTCAGCGACCAGCTCAAGCTCGTGTTCACACCGGGCCAGCCTTTCGCGGCGACGCTGGCCGACATGCGCCGGAAGCTCACATCCGGTGAGGCCCGCCTGAGCATCGACCTCGTCGGCCTGCTGACCGGAAAGCTCACCGCTGCGTTCCCGGACGAGTGCGCGCGGTTCGCAAGCTGGGCCGGGGCCAGCCCGATCGAATACGCCGCTGCGGGCGACGACCAGTTGCAGATCGATAGCGCCGAGCGGCTGGTCGGCCTGGCGCTCGAGTACCAGCCGCTCACGCCATACCAGAAGGCGAAAGAGACGCCGGAGGATGCCAAGCGTTGGCGTGAGGCCGAGGCGCTTCAGGCGCAGCTCGAGGCGCTCAAAGCCCGCGGCGAGGCGGCCCGCTTCTCGCCCGAGTGGATCGACCTGATGCTCAAGGCCGGCGGCATGGTCCAGTTCCGGCCCTATCAGTCCGAGGCTGTTGCGCCATACGTCAAGCCCGAAACGCCCGTGACGCGCGACCTCTCGGCCTCCGAAGCCCGCGCGGCGCTGGAACGCGACTGGCTGCATCAGGCCGACGGCAACCCGACCCCGGAGCGCATCCGCCAGGAGATCAAGTGGGCGCGACAGCTCGCCGACCGGATCGAAGCGGCGTATCCTGATCGCGTCAATCTCTCGCCCCAACGGACGAAGTTGGATAAACTGGAGAAAGGCCTCGGGGCGGGGTCGCCGGATGCCCGCGCGCTGTACTTCGCGGTCCGCGAGGCCAAGCGGGCGATCCTGTTCGCGAATCCGGTCGTCGATTTCGACAAGGTGCTGCTGGTCGACATGCCGTACCCGGCAGGCTCGGAATGGCCGCACGAGACCCGCCACCGCCTCGGCTACATGGCCGTTCCCGGCGCGCGGCTGATGACGCTCACGGGCCTCTCCCCCGCCGGGCATCTTACGCAACTCATGCCGCAGGCTCCGTTGCATGGCTCCTTTTGGCGCCCGGACTTGTCCTTCGACGGTACGAAAATCGTCTTCTGCTTCAAACCGCACAATGAGAAATCGTTCCACCTGTACGAGATCAACATCGACGGCTCGGGCCTCAGGCAGCTTACCGACGGGCCATACGATGACCTCGACCCGATCTACCTGCCCGACGGCAAACACATCGCCTTCTCGACCACGCGCGGTCACACCTACGTGCGCTGCATGCCGCCGACGAACGCCTTCGTCCTCGCCCGCTGCGACCGCGACGGCCACGACATCTACCTGATTTCCTGCAACAACGAGCCGGACTACCTGCCCTCGGTCATGGACGACGGGCGGATCATCTACACACGGTGGGAATACACGGATAAGCCGCTCTGGCGCGATCAGGCCCTCTGGACGGTCAACCCCGACGGCACCGCGGCGAGCACCTACTGGGGCAACCAGAGCGTCTGGCCCGACCTGCTCAAGGACGCCCGCTGCATCCCCGGCTCGAACCGCGTCATGTTCACCGGCAGCGCGCACCACAACTGGTTCGGCGGATCGGTGGGGATCGTCGACCGGGGCAAGGGCATCAACTTCCCCGACGGAGTGACGAAAGTCACCGCGGATGTAGCCTGGCCCGAGGTCGGCAACGGGCCTGTCGATCCCATCGAGTCGCCGAACTACCACCGCAGCGGCCAGTACGAGGCCTACTACTCCCCGTACCCGCTGAGCGACCGTGACTTCCTCGTGTCCGCGAATCGCGGCGGCAAGTTTGTGCTTTACCTCATGGACACCGACGGCAACCGGGAGTTGATCTATGAGGGCGTGAACAACATCTTCCACGCGATGCCGCTGAAGGCCCGCCCGACGCCGCCGGTGATCCCCGACACCGTCGCCTGGCCGGACCGCGAGCATCGCCTGCAGCCCCAGGACGGCCTATTCTTCAGCGCGAACGTCTACCAGGGCGCGCCGCAGCAACTCAAGGACAAGGCGAAGTACCTGCGCGTCATGGCCATCGAGCCGAAAACGTACACTTACTGGTACAAGCGCCCCTATATTTCCACCGGGCCGGTGGTTTCGATGGTGCAGTCGGACGGGGTGAAGCGGTGCCTCGGCACGGTGCCCATCGACAGCGACGGCTCGGTCGCCTTCCGCGCGCCGGCCGGGAGAGCGCTGCACTTCCAGCTTCTGGATGGGAACATGCGGGTGCTGCAGACCATGCGCAGTTTCGCCGGCCTCATGCCGGGCGAGAAGCGCGGCTGTCTGGGCTGCCACGAGCAGCATTCCGGTGCGCCCGCTTTCTACGGCACGGCGCAAGCGCTGCGCAAGCCTCCGCAGTCGATCACCCCGCCGCCATGGGGCCTGGACAGCGTCAGCTACCCGCGCTATGTCCAGCCGGTCCTCGACCGCTACTGCGCCAAGTGCCACGAGGGGAACGGACAAGCGCGCAAGACGCTCGATCTCACGATGCGTCCGGGCTTCCTCGACTTCAACGAGCCTTATGTCACCCTCACCGGCAGCCCAACCTGGGCGCAGGCGTACTCCCCGCCATCGAACCCGCCGCCGGGCTTCGGTATCGCCAACACGATCATGGTCGAGGGGTACTCGACGACCGACCCGAAGGCCTACACCACGCCGGAGCCGATGACTCGCCTCAGCTATCGAAGCCAGCTCATCGACATCGCCGCAAGCGGCAAGCACCACGGGGTGAAGGTCGATCCGGTCAGCCTGCAGCGGCTCATCGTGTGGGTGGATGCGATGTGCCCCTACTTTGGGGCGGAGGAGATCAGGCAGCTTCCCGATCCTGAATTCCAGGGCGTGGACTGGCTGGCAATCCGCCCGAAGATCGCCACCGCGCCGACAATCGTCCGACCGGGACCGATGGACTGAAAGGACGGCCCCACGGCTTCGACCACGAAGACCCGAAGACACGAAACGCCAACATGCCGCACCCGACAGACCGCATTCAGGCGTCTAATGTTTTCGTGGTCAATCCCCCTCTGATCCCGGTTATGCCACGCCAAGTCCGCCCACATGGGCCTATTGGCCGCTCTCCGGCCTGACATCCACCCGCCGCACCAGGAGGTCCTCCCCGAAGGCCACCAGGCGGAAGTCCGACCCCCGATGCTCTCGGTCGGCGAACCGCGCGTCCTGCAGGACGAACACGTGCGTTTTCCACTCGCCGGTGTTCGTTTTCCTGCACCGCTCGGCGCTCTTGAACGCCCCTTTGACCGGGGCGGTCTCGTCTGTTGAGTCGTAGTCGAGACCGAACTCCGCCGTGCCCCGATCCAGGTACTCCACCGCCACCTCAACCGGCCCCTTCGGCTCGCGCATGAACTCATCGGCGACCGCGAAGTAAATGAAGGTCTCCTCGCCGCCGGCGGCGACGTTCGTCCTGCGGTGATCGCCCTCGGGCACGCCCCGGATGAAGGGCATCGTGATCCCCTGGCCGGTGCAGCGCTGACCGAGGAGCAGGAACGCCCCGGCAGGCCGCTCGCCCGGCGGAGTGGGCCGCAGGCGCTCGGGCGCCGGCCCGGTGCGTACGAACAGACACGGGTCGACCAGGCAGTTCGGCCAAGCGCTCGCGACCGCGATCAGGTTCCACCCGCCGAACACCAGGAACGGCGCGACCGAGCATTCGCCGGAGGTGCCGATACGCCCACACGGCCAACCGTTGATGTAGATGAGGTTCAGCGTCCCGCCCTCGCCCCACGGCGCGCCCGTGTTCCCCAGCCGCAGTTGGATGTCCGCCCCCTGCCACTCCGCCGGCACATAGACCAGACGCCGGTAGATACCCCAGCTCTTGTCGTGACGCAGGTCCTTATCGAGGTGCACCGGCGCGTTGACCGCCTGCCAGTTGCCGTCCCAGATCGCCGGTGTGGCGGCGGAGACATCCAGGTTGTCGTTCTGCTCGTCCCCGCCGACCATAGCGCGTCCGGCGTCGGTGAGCTTGAGCTTCCACTCGCCGCTCAGGTCCATCAGTCGCGTGCGTGGGTAGGCATCGGCCGAGAACGCCGTCTTCCCGCCGGTTAGCACCCGAATCTGCACCGGCTTGGTCGGCACGCCGGTACAGTCGAAGTCGAACGACTTGATGACCACATTGCCCGGCATCGAGCCCTTACCGTCGATCCACTTGCGCAGCGCACCATCGGGCGCGCCCAGTTCTCGCAGGACCGCGCCGTCGGCTCGTGCGACCTGAGTGCCCGAGACCTGCTCGCCCTCGGCCTCGATCCTCAGGTCCACCGGAGCGGCCTGGTTGTTGACGCATGTGACGGTCAATCGGGCCCGCTGTCCGGGGACCACACAGTGTGCGCTCTGCGGATTCCCATCTTTCAGCGTGTCAAAGCCATATAGGACCGTAAACGGCTCCATCACAGTCAGGTGGGCAGCGGTGGTGCGCGATTCCGCGCCTATGTGAAGCGTCGCCTTAATAGGATAGTTCCTGCCGAAGATACCGCTGGGGATCGCCACCGGCACCGTGGTCGCGAACCTGGCCTGCGCGGGGACCGTGATCGGCCTGGCGCTCGGCCACCCGGCGGGCAGGCCCAGCACAAGCTCCCCCGGCTTCGGGCTGGACTGCTCCACCGTCACCCGGATGGGCGTCGACTCGCCCGGTCGCGCCACCTGCGCGAGGCCCAGCGTCACCGAAGGCCCCTCGTACACCTCCAGCGCGAAACAGGTCGGATCGGGCACCTCGCACTCGACCGTCCCGTTGGCGATGCGCGGACGAATCGCCGTCTCGCCGAAGCGGTCGAACAGCCGGGCCTTCGGGTTCGTCAGGCGCGTCGGCACCCGCAGCAGGACCTTGCGCGGGGCCATGCGGTTCGGCACAAAGCGCTCGCCGAAGTACTGGGTGTGGCTGAGGTCGAACCACTGACCCAGGGTCACCTCGCGCCCGCCGCCGGTGTGGGTGACCGCAACCAGCGGGCCGGGAAACTCGCACAGCCGCCACCGCCCGTCGATCTGCGCCCGCGCGACGACATCCGAGCGCGCGGAATCGACGACGGCCTCCTCGAACCCGACGCGGAAGTCGTAGTACCGCCGCCATTCGTCCTCGCAAAGCAGGTAGCGGTGCAGGAGTTCCCCCGGCGGGCTTTCGGCCTCTCGCGCACCGGGATTGAAGCACCAGGAGGGACCGCCGCCGTGGAAACCGTAGCCCATGCCGCAGCCGTAGGTCCAAAAGTCGCTGTCGCTCATGCTGGGCATCTCGAGCGCCGCATAGCGCGGAAGCGTGTACCGGAAAAGGATCGGCATGAGCTGCGCGTCTGTGGGCGAATTGTGTTGCAGCACCACGTTCCCGGTCTCGAACAGGTGAGCGGTGGATGTGAGAAACTCGGGGAAGAAGAAGTCGGCGCAATGCTCGGCGCGGAGGATGAACTGCGGGTTGTACTGCCTGCAACCATCGCGGATCGCGCGGTAGAGCGCCTTGAAGTAGTGCGGCACCTCATTCGGGCGCTGCGTGAAGCCGGGATGATACGACGGCCCGGCGAGGCTCGCGTTCGTCGTCGCGGCGGTGTCGAAATGGATCTCGTCCAGCCCGAAGGCCCGCACCCAGCGCACCGCCTCCCCGACGCGCGCCCGGACGAGGTCTTGGTCGAAGGGCGAGGGCATCATATCGCGGAAGCCCTCGGCGAAGCTCCCGTCCCGGCGCTGGCAGGTCCACCTGCCGACATAATCGGCATAGTCCGGCTTGCCCATCAGCGGCGCGCGGTCGAAAGTGAACAGGGCGGGCGAGCCGCCCAGCTTGCGGATGCGCGTGAAGGTGTCCTGCAGCTCCAGCGCCGACCCGCGGAAGCCGTCCCAGCCCTCCGGCGTCGAGGTGTTCAGGGACTTCATCAGGTACGAGGCGTGGATGGGGGCCTGTTGCTGAATCTCGAACAGCTTGCCGATGTCGCCGTCGCTGGCGTGGTGGGCCAGCCAGCACTGGGCGGTCGGCATCTCCCGCACGCGCTCCGGCGGGTCCAGCGGCCCGAAGGCCTTCTCGGCGAAGGGCCTGTACAGGTCGGCCCCGGCCCGCCAGTCGCCTTTATGCGCGGCGATCTGCACCCACGGGGTCGTCCAACTGTCGCCCCTCTTCGCGATCCAGCAGCCGGGGAAGGTGATGCCCATGAGGCTCTTGCCCGTCTCGTCGCGTCCGATGAACAGGTTCTTGCAGTACCCGTAGTCATCAAGGCAGCCCACATAGACGCCCTGCTGCGCGTCATACAGGTCTAGCCACTGCATGTACATGAAGTCGGGGTATGCGTGTTCGAGCTTCTCGCCGGGCTTGAACCCCTGTACCCGGAACCGGGCTCCGAGCGTGTGCGGCCAGGCGAACCAGTCATCCGCCGCCGCGCCTACCTCGATCCCCCGCAGGACCGGCATCCGCAGCGTATCCACCAGCGCCGCCGCCGTGGTGTTCGTCACCCTCAGGCGGAAACGCGGCCCGGCCTCACCCGGACGAAGGGCCACCTCGCCCTCAATCCGCAGCCCGTTCGGTCGCATCCAAAGCATCCGCGCGGTGGCGACCCCACCGGCGACGCTCGCGCTCACCTGTGCCGGCCCGCCGGTGAAGAGTGTTTCAGGTCCCTGCTTCCACGTCTCCCACGGCTGCAGCCCGGCGCGGTCCTCCTCGACAACCTCAAACCACCGCCCGCGCAACGAGTCGGGACCAGGCCGCAGGGAGGCGATCTCTCCAGTCGCCGCGCCAATCTCCAGGCGGCAGACGCCGTTATCGAGCGCCACGCGGTCGCCGGAGCGCGTGGCGGAGATCGGGCCAGCGTTGGCGGGGACAGTAGCGACAGCGGCACACAGGAGGGACAGTGCGAGCAAGGTCCTCATCGGGGGTCAAGTCTCCATAGGTGAGGCTACGGGGTGTCGGCCAGTTCGCCCTGGGCGGGCGGCGTGCCTGCGTCAGGTGAGCGGGTGCCAAGGCATCGTCTGAGTTCACCGGCGCGGCGGCCTCACCTCATCGGTCAACTGGCGAGCGCTCCAGGCTTATCGCGGAGTGGCTCCCCTGACGGCTGCCCCAGGTCCGGCGCTCTGCGTTGCCGCCGTCATGGGAACACGCGGCGGTTGTGCGTTCCGTCGCGCCGAACGACCCATAGCTCGTGCGGCGAGGCACCCGATCCCTTGCTCAGCCAGTAGGCGATCTGCAGCCCGTCAGGCGACCACGACGGAGTACCTAAGAGGCGCCAGGTTCCCTTCGAGCCCCCTCGCGGCAGGGAAAGGAGAACAGTCCGGTAGCCCGAGCCTATCGTGTAGCGCATCAGACGATCTGGCTCCTTGTCGGGCGTCACCTCGCATACGACGTCCCCTCCCCGTGGCGAGGCCGCTGGCCAACCTATCTGTCCGTGCCGCTCGCGGGCCTGAAGGAGAAGCCGCGTGGCGCGGGGCTGCCACTTGTAGGCAAACAGCCCCAGCCGCGTTGCCTCGTCGTCGTAGAAAGTGGACCATAGAAGCGTGTCATCGCTGCGCCAGCCGCACGGCCACCCCATGGACGTTGTGGGGTCGGCGAGAGGGTGCGCTTCCCCGCCCGGCAGGGCGATCATCTCAGGCGGGTCCAGCCCGAACCAGTACACGACCAGATGGCTGCCGGAAGGGGCCCACACCACCTCTGCACCTTCGAGATTGGTTCCTCGCTCCCCGGTCAGGAAGCGGAGATGGCCCCCGCGCAAGGACAACAGCGCCAGCCTGCATCGCGTCTCTTCTGGCGTGCCGAAGTAAGGACGCCGTGAGACGAACGCCACCACATCCCCGTGCGGCGAGCACCTGGGATTGATGTTGTCCTGCTGGCCTTGCTGATCGAACAGGCTCCGCACTGCACAGGTCTCCACGTCGATGCTGACCAGTTCCCACCGCCCTGCATCCCGGCCGGTGCCCGCGAAGCGCGAAGCGATCAGGTGCGAACCGTCAGGGGTCCAGTCGCACCAACCGAAGATCGTGGTGCCAGTCAGGCCAGGCGGCTTCGCCCGCCACGGGCGGAGTATCCGGGTGTCGGCGTCAACGCCCACGATGCCACAACTGGTCGCCAGCACTGGAAGCCGAGGATGCCACGCGATCCGATACGTGTCGTGGCGGTGATCGGCAGTTGGCGTCGTGGCGCTTGCGGGCGGCGGCTCTGGAGCTGTGAACGGTGATTGCCGAGACGCGTCGACATTAGCGGATTGGTCCGCAGCCGGGCCCGGCTGTGCGCTCCTGCACCCTGCCCCCGACAGCAGGACCGCCGCCAGCACCAACAGGTGTGCATCGGGTTTCATGTTGGGCCTTCTTGAAGCTGATTGCAAAGGCCTCAGGATGAAGGGATTCCGACGTGAGGCGTCTCGTAATTGCATAGCAGCCTCCGTCACCTGAAATCCTACGGCAACTTGACATGGTTGGAATGTCTCTCACTCATCCCGCCCCGATGCCTTCCGCAGCTTCTGCACGAACGCGGGATCGGGCGTCTCGCCGTGTTCTCGGCAGCGCTTCACATCCGCCCACGCCCTGTCATAGTCCATCTTGCCGTACCAAGCCCAGGCGCGGCCGCAGTAGGCGTTGGCATAGTCGGGCTTGAGGCTGATGGCCTTGTCACAGTCAGCGATGGAATGGTCGTAGTCATGCCTGCCTTCCGCATAGCTGGCACTTCGGTTGACGTAGTAGCCAGCACAGTCGGGCTTGAGCGCGATGGCCCTGTTGCTGTCAGCGATGGCGCGGTCGTAGTCGCCCTTGTACTCATAGGCGAGCCCACGGCTACAGTAGGCGTCTGCGAGGCCGGGCTTGAGCGCGATGGCCTTTTCGTAGTCGGCGATGGCGCGGTCGTGGTCGCCTTTGGCATCATAGGCAAGCCCGCGATCATAGTAGGCGACGGCGTCGTCGGGGCTGAGGGCAAGCGCCTTGTCGTAGTCAGTCATGGCGCGGTCGCGGTCTTGCTTGCCGCTGACATAGGCGTTCCCCCGAACAACGTATGCGTCTGCGAGATCGGGTTTGAGGGCGATCACCCGATCGAAGTCGGCGATGGCGCGGTTATAGTCACCCTTGTGCTCGTAGATGAGCCCGCGGCTATAGTACGTATCGGCGTCGTTGGGCCTGAGGGCGAGCGCCCTGTCGTAGTCAGCGATGGCGCGGTCGTAGTCGTGCTTGCCACCGTAGGCGTTCCCGCAATTGATGTAGGCATCAGCGAAGTCGGGCCTGAGGGCGATGGCCTTGTCGCAATCAGCAATGGCGCGGTCGTAGTCGTGCTTGCCCTGTCCGTAGTCGGCCCCGCGGTTGCTGTAAGCCCCGGCGAAGTCAGGTTTGAGGGCGATGGCCTTGTCGCAATCAGCAATGGCGCGGTCATAGTCATGCTTGCCCTCGGCAAGAGCAAGTCCGCGGTTGCTGTAGGCCCCGGCGAAGTCAGGTTTGAGAGCGATGGCTCGATCATAGCAGGCGATGGCGCGGTCATAGTCGCCCCTGCCGTCGCAGATAGCCCCAAGGCGGTTGTAGACCTTGGGCAAATAGGCGGGGCGTGTTAGGAACGCGATGAAGAGAACGACCACAAGCCCAATGCCGATGGCTACGCGTCTGGTCAAACGCATGGCGACTACCCCCTGGCGACTCAGTCTGCTGGGGCACGACGATCTCATTCAGAGAACCGTGCTCTTCCTTCGGCACTGAGAACCGAGTTCCTGCCAGTGGCCGATTGGACCATCGGCCTGCCGCACTGGGAGCGGCGGCTTCGCCTCCGTCGCCGCTCCCGTGTCGCGTCTATCGGCCACAGCAACGCTTGTATTTGCGGCCGCTGCCGCAGGGACAGGGAGCATTGCGACTCGGGGCTGGTGGCTTTGGCAACGACGCGGTCCTTGGCGGATCGGGCGCGCTGGAAATCCAGTGCACGCCGCGAAGGTGCGGATCGGGATGGAAATGCTCCATCGGATCGCGGATGAACTGATAGATGTCATACTCGGTGGGACTGTGCCTGCGAAATGCTGTCTCCGCCTCCTCCCACTCGTAGTCCCCTTCGCACTCCCAGTCGTCGCTCTCAAAGGTCGCGCGCAGAAGCGCCAAGTCCTCCTCGGTGCCCCCGACCGCCAGGGCATCCACCGCGAACGTCGGCACTGATGGGCCGCCCTCGTGGGCGCGGCGGGTCAGCTCGCGGGCCAGGTCAGTTGCGGCATTCGCGCACTCCGGGAACAACAGGCCCATGCCCCTGATCCCGTCAAACACGGTCCAGCGGGCGAAGAACTCGTTGTCGTCCTCACGCACGAACGCCTGGAGTTCCGGGAGCGCCTGCGGTCCGAGGCGCGCGAAAATCCCCGACCCGTCGTCGAGATACTCATCGGGGTAATCATCGTCCCACGTCAGAGGCAGGAGAAGCGACGAAACAGCAGAGGGATCGCCGATCATGCCAACCAGGAACATCGCATGGGTAGGGGCCCAGCCGGCCGTAGGATCGTCATCATCGAAGTACCAGCCCTCGCGCCACTCGAGTATCCTGCACAGCATCGGCACGACGGCGGGGCCGCGCGCCACGATGGCCTCCGCGAGACCAGCCGGCGCAGTCTCGCCGCAAGCCCACAAGAGGGCGACAAGGTCGGCATCGGACAACGCTTCGTAATCGGGTCTGTAGGCCATGAAATACCTCCTGAATGTGGCAGGGCGGCGACGACAAACCCCCCTGATAACTGGTGCATCACGTGTAGTGGACCGGCTGTTTACCTGGACAGCTTCTCAATCGTCTCGGCGAGCTGCAGGCGGTACGCACGGAACTCCTCCGCCGGCCACTTGGCGTCGTGGTCGCGCTCGCCGAGCTTGAACGAGGCCAGCTTGTCGTCGATCAGCTTCTTCGCCGCCGCAGCCGCCGGGTGGGTCGGTTGATCGTGGATGAGGCGTGCCAGGGTCTGCATGTAGCGGTAGTCGTCGATGCCCTCGCGGATCTCGCGCTCGAAATGGATCGTGGGGATCAAGTCCATGTTCGTGTTCGAGCTACACCAGGAGTAGTCGTCCTCCCGGCAATCCAGCGCATAGTACGGGTCGCCCGCCGAGGCGTTCCAGTGCCATGAAAGTCTAAACTTCATGCCATATTCATGGACGCACTTGTACATATAAGTGCCGAACGTCCAGCGATTACCGCCATTATAGAAGGCCCAGTCGTTTCCGGCATCGTGGATGAGCTTGATCGCCGCCTCGTCGTGGCCGTTGAGATCGGGGACCTTCAGCGCCTGCACGAGCGGAATGTGCGGGTCGTCGGGCTTTGGCGATTCGATGCTCGTCGCGCCGGTGGTGAGCATCCCCGCCGGAGCCGCTTCGCGCCAGGCCTTCGCGTTGTCCACCGTCGGCGCGATGGCGTCACCCATCGGTTCGTCGCACAGGTTGTAGGCAACCGGCAACCACCCCGCAGCCTTTGCGTGGGCATCAATCGTAGTCAGCACGGCACGCAGGAAGTCGGTGTACTTGGTGAAGCCGCCCGCCTTCATCGCGCCATCGTCTATGCGGTAGTTCTCCATGCCCCCGATGCCGCTGCCGTAGTTCACCACCAGGTCCTTGAAGCCCGCCGCTTTCGCTTCGTTCATCTGCCAGTCGGCGGTGGTAAAGTCTATGTCCGGCTTGCCTTCCTTCCAGCCACGGATCGCCACTTGCGGGATGCCCGAGAACGTCGTGCAGCCATACTCCCGCATCTTGGCCAGGCATTTGCGGAACATCACCTTGTCGTAGTCGCCGAGGTCCTCCTGGTACCACGGCAGGCTGATATTGCAACCCCACGGCCCGGCGGCGACATCCAGTTCGTCGAGCGGCGTCGCGAACAGGCGGGCGCTGAGGTCCAGTGTCTCGGTCTTCCCGCCGGCGAGGGTCAGCTTCACCTTGCCGCTGTAGGTCCCGGCAGTCACAGGCTTCGGCACATGAAGCGTCAGCCAGAAGGTGGTGGTGACGCCCTTGCGGATCGGCGCGGTGGCGCGCGGCATCACGAACCGCGGCGCGATGGTATAGACCGAACCCTCCATCGTCACCCGGCTGAGGCGGTGCGACACGACGCCAAGCTGCACCGCGGAGGCTGGGATGCGCCGGCCGTTCGGGCCGCTGAGGTCGGTCGCCGAGACCGTGGCCTCGCCGAGGTCGCGCAGCGGATAGACGGAGAACACGACCGGCTCGAGTTCGCCCGCCGAGGCGAAAACATCCAGCTTGCGGGTGACCTCCTCCCGGCGGGGGATCGCGTTGACGTTCACATCGCGCATCCAATCGCGCGCGAACGTGACGAAGCCGGCGGCCTGTTCGGTGGTAGTGGGCACGAAGTCGGGGATGACGCTCTGCCCGTCGCGGTGAGGGTCCGGGAGCACACGCTTGAAGTAGTTGTCGAAGTAGAAGCGTCGGCGCTCACGCAGGTTGTCGAGGTACTTGCGCCCCAGTTCCGCCTGCGCGTCGGGGTAGATCACCAGCGCCGACACCGAGTTCGCCCAGTTTTCTCCCTGAAACTCCAGGTTGAGCTGCCCGCCTTTCACATCAACGTCGAACTCCTTCTCCTGGAAGTACGGCTTCTGGTATTTGTCGAACGTGTTCTCCTCCGGACTGTCCTCAGTGTCGGCAAAGCGGAAATACTTCTTGCGGAAGGCGTCGAGGTCAAGCGTGTCGTGGACGACCTCCAGCCCGTTCGCCTTCACAACTCGCTGGCGATAAATCTGGTACTCCCCCCAAAAACCGGACGGGTTGTCGAGGTTGATGAACACATGGTATCTGCCGTCCGGCACATCAGTGACGAAGCTCCCACCTTCGATGCAGATGGCGTACTGGTAGAGCGGGTCCGGCTGCAGAAAATCGAAGGCGCGCCAGATGCGGGCGTTCTTGAACCCGTATCCGCGTCCGGGGGAGTAGTTCGTCGAGGGACTGACGCCGGTGAAGCCGCGCATCGGCGGCGCGGCGCCGGGGCCGAAGCTGTAGGCCTGCAGTCCGGGCACTTTTACGCTGTCGGACAGGTCGCGCTCCAGGCGCAGGTTGTCGAAGTAGAGCGGGCCGTTGGCGTCGCTGAGAGCGAAAACGAACCGCGTGATGTTGGCTTTGTCCAGCGGCCGCCCGGGCCGGCTCTTCTCGCCGACGTACAGGTCGGTCGGCATGATGAGTGTTGATGCGCCTTGCGGGACGACCGTGTTGTAGTTCACGCGCGTCCAGTAGTCCGTCGTCGCCTTATCGCGCACTTCGACATACATCGCGGTCGGCGTGTCGGACGGGTTGAACACATCGACCTTGACGAAGTCGTAGCCGGTCCAGTCCTGCGGCACATCCATCGCTACCCAATCCTTGTCCAGCCGCATGGACCACTTCCCGTCGGTGGCATGCTCCTGCACCGCAGCCGTCGCCGCCGGCGTGAAGGGCTTGACCGTCCCGTCCTCGAAGCTCGCGATCTGCTTCACCGGGGGCAAGTCGGTCTTTGTCGCGGCGGAGGCCAGGTCAGCCCCGCAAACGTAGCACTTCCCCCACTCCGGCATGTTCCGGTACCCGCAGTCCGGGCATCGCACGGCGGTGGCAGGGTTGATCTCCCCCGGCGGCTCGATGGGCTGCTCCTCCCTGCCCAGTACCGGGCCGTCGGTCAGCGGCACATCGTTGCCGACCTTCACCAGCTCGGCGTCATCGACCCACAATCGCCCCGGCGCCCAAAGCCCAATGCGCGCGACGATCTCCTTCTTCTCCGGCACGTCCTTCACACACTCCAGCTTTGTCCAACCGAAGGTGCCGGTCTTCTTCATTGGCACGTAGTTGTCATCGGCAAAGCTGAAGTCCTCGCTCAGCCCCCAGGCATGGACGCCGATGTCCAGGCCCCGCAGGTAGCAGGAGAAGCGATAGCGCCCGGCCTCGACCGTCACCGGAGGGGTGTAGAGGCGCATCTTGACGCCCTGCCCGCCGACCATCTCGGCGCAGGTCTTGCCGGTGCGGGCGATCTTGCCGTTGCGGAACTCGCCCACGCCCTCGAACAGCCACCCGCCCCACTTGGCGAACGGAATGCCGAACTGGTTCTTCGGGCGCGTCTCCTCAATGGAGGGGTCGGGGAGCAGGTTGACCGCCTGCTGGGCGTGGAGGACGGTCGGCAGCATGCTCAAGACGGCAATGACGACGGCGCAGAGCTTGGATCGCTTTCGCATGGTCTTTCCCTCGCAACCGGGTTGGTGCGATCTTGCCAAACCCCGCACCGCGGGATATTCGCTACGGACCTCCGGCCACCTTCGCACAAGGCTCCACCTCAGTGCGTGTGGGTGACTTCACCGTCGCGCTGACGACTGGTCTCGTCGGGTAAGCGAATGCCGCAAAACCTCGCGAGAGACGAGGGCCGGCATCGGCTCACTGCATCTGCCTACATTGCATAAACCCACATCAGTTATGGGCCCACCGGCCGCCGTTCATGGGCTCTTCCTCAATGTGTGTGGGTAGATGCCAGGAACTGGTCTTGGCGAGGGGGTAGCCGACTACTGTGGGTAAGCCGTTGCCGTTGCGTCCGCCAGGACGCCCGGCGCGAAGCGCCCCTCAGCCGGATGCTTTAGCGTCCGGTTCAGGGCCAAAGTAGAATCGTCCCCGTCCGCAGGACGGGTGGCGGCGCAGCCGCCCAAACCGTCGGGGACGCCAGCAGGCTGGGCCTTCTGTCGGGCGCTTCGCGCCGCCCGTCCTGCGGACGGGGAGGTGTCTATGCGGCGGGAATCCCGGACGCTGAAGCATCCGGCTGAGGGTCCCCGCCTGCGGCGGGGCCAGGCGTCTGCGGACGCAACGGCACGGATAACGATCGTATGTTTGAGATGGTCTGTTCAGCCACTGTCAAGCTACCCACACACATTGAGGAAGAGCCCCGTCCATGCAGGTTTCAGCGCCCCGGTGGCGGAAGCAGCATTGACGCGCTTCCACAATCTGCTACCGGACGCGCTCGGCGAATATGAGGCATAGACATGGAGGTAAGCACCCGTGAGATCGTCACTGTGTTGCACCGGCGTACTGTTGGCAGCCTTCGTCGCAACACTCGTACCCCATAGCGCCCAGGGGGACCCGATGAACCCCAACACCGACTGGTTTCAGAAAGCGCGCTACGGCGTCTTCGTGCACTACCTCGACGGACTGCAGAACAACGCCGAACAGATCAACAGTCTCGGGCGGCAGACTACGTGGGATCAATGCGTTCGGGAGTTCGACACCGAGCGCTTCGCCGACACGATGGCCGAGGTAGGCGCAGGGTATGTCATGTTCACGATCATGCAAGTCTCGCGGTATATGATCGCGCCGAACGCGACTTATGACAGGCTCACCGGCTACAAGCCGGGCGAGGCCTGCGCAACACGGGATCTCGTAGAGGACCTGTACAAATCGCTGAGCCGCCGGGGCATCCCGCTGATGCTATACTTCACCGGAGACGGCCCGCGCGCGGACGACAAGGCCAACGCGGCGTTCGGTTTCACGAATCCCGTCACCAAGCAGTTCGTTGAGAAGTGGGCCAGCGTCGCCCGGGAATACGGCGAGCGCTACAAGGACAAGGTCGCCGGCTACTGGGTGGACGGTTCGTACCCGTTTATCGGCTACGACGACGAGAAGATGGCGATCTTCGCGAAAGGGCTGAAAGCGGGCAACCCCAAGCGCATCGTCGCCTTCAACCGCGGCGTCGATCCGCAGGTGATGGCCTATACGCATGAAGAGGACTTCACCTGCGGCGAGCAGAACCAGTTCTACGATGTCCCGGCCCAGCGGTTTCTCAGCGGCGAGCAGTGGCACATCCTGTCGTTCCTCGGCCCCAGTTGGGCGCAACCGGGCAGCAAGTACACCAAACGCGAACTGGCCGACTATGTCTACGCGGTCTGCGCGCGCGGCGGAGTCGTCTCGATCGACGCGGCGCTGTTCCGCGACGGCTCTCTGGACCGCTCGCAGGTGGAGATGCTCAAGGGCCTCAAGGTCGTCCGCGCCGAACTCGACAGCGGGAAGCCCCGGCCGGCGGTCCCGCCGGGAAACCTTGCCTACCACAAGCAGGCGAAGCTCCTGAGCCTGGACGGGTCGCACCCGGTGGAGGTCAACAGTGGGGTGTGCTTCGCGCGCAACGGCGTCGACGGACGGCTGGACACGATCGCGTTGGCAGGCGGGGAGTGGGCGTGGACCTTCGAGGTGGACCTGGTCGACATCGTGCCGGTGCGGCGCGTCAAGGTCACCTTCGGCAAGGGCTACGCGACGCAGTTCGAGATACGCCTGTCGGAGGATGGCGTCAAGTGGCAGACCGTGGCCTCGAAGACCGACGGGGACGGCAAGCCGTTCGGGGCGACCTTCGAGCCGGTGAAGGGGCGGTACATACGGGTGTGCGGGATCAAGCCCGACGGCCCGAATCAACCGGGTTCGCAGATGTCGATCGCCGAGCTGGAGGTCTACCAGTAGAGGCAGGCGGACGGCCTCCTACCCCCATAGGCGCTAAGTTAGGCGGCGCGGGCCGTGTGGAGGGGCCGGACTACGAGCGCAGCGAAGTATCCGGCCCCAGCCGTTCACCTCGCGCGGACGGCTGGGGCCGGATACTTCGACCGCCGATACGACTGGCGCTCTCGTAGTCCGGCCTCTATGAAACGGTTTGTCAAGCGTGAACTTCACCGCTCGCCGTACCGCCGTTGGTGGTGTCGTTTTCACCTCCTTGGAATGCCGTTTTTGTTGACGTTCCCTGCCTTTGTGCCGAGCGCCCCGAAGGGTGCGGGCTTCGCGCGCCTCTCCGACT